>Ga0081538_10004626_pt1 | contig 12631 bp, 16 predicted proteins | sample TabmetS5T2R1_FD_71022 | JGI IMG/M metagenome (GOLD analysis project Ga0081538, IMG submission 71022) | Tabebuia heterophylla rhizosphere microbial communities from the University of Puerto Rico - S5T2R1 | ecosystem: Host-associated > Plants > Roots > Rhizosphere ...
CCGGCCGAGGCGTTCGAGCCCGAGGCCACCCTGGCCGCCGTCCAGGCCGAGCGCTGCACCTCCCTGTACGGGGTGCCGACGATGTTCATCGCCGAGCTCGAGCACCCGCGCTTCGGCGACTTCGACTACTCCAGCCTGCGCACCGGGATCATGGCTGGGTCACCCTGCCCGGTCGAGGTGATGAAGAAGGTCCAGGCCGACATGCACATGGACGAGGTCACCATCTGCTACGGCATGACCGAGACCAGCCCGGTGTCGTTCCAGACCGCCACCGACGACCCGGTCGACAAGCGGGTCGCCACCGTCGGCAAGGTTCACCCTCATGTCGAGGTCAAGGTGATCGACCCCGACAGCGGGCGGATCGTCCCCCGCGACGCCCCGGGCGAGCTGTGCACCCGCGGGTATGTGGTCATGCTCGGCTACTGGGACAACCCCGAGGCCACCGACCAGGCCATCGACCAGGCCCGGTGGATGCACACCGGCGACCTGGCGACCCTCGACGCCGACGGCTACGCCAACATCGTCGGCCGCATCAAGGACATGGTCATCCGCGGCGGCGAGAACGTCTATCCACGTGAGGTCGAGGAGTTCCTCTACCAGCACCCGGCCGTCGGCGACGTCCAGGTGGTGGGCGTGCCCGACGAGAAGTACGGCGAGGAGCTGTGCGCCTGGGTGCGGCTGCGCGAGGGCCAGCAGGCCAGCGGCGACGAGCTGCGCGACTGGTGCCGGGGCAAGATCGCCACCTTCAAGATCCCCCGCTACTGGAGGTTCGTGGACGAGTTCCCCATGACCGTCACCGGCAAGGTGCAGAAGTTCAAGATGCGCGAGACCTCGGTGGCCGAGCTGGGCCTGGAGGCGGCCGAGCGCACCGCGACCGCCTGAGCCGGGCGGCGGCCCCGGTCGTCGCCGTCGGGTTAGGCCGGCGGCCGGGCGGGGACGGTCCCGGGGTGGACGAGTCGAGGCGGGTCGCGGCCGACGGGCCGTTCCAGGGGCGGGGCGTGGTGGTCGTCGGCGGGACCAGCGGGATCGGCGCCGCCGTGGCCGAGCGGTTCGCCGCCCTCGGGGCGCGGGTGACCGTGGCCGGCCTGGACAGCGCGGAGGCCCCGAGGTCGCTGGCCGCGATGGCCCGGGTCGTGGAGCTCGACGTCACCCGCGGCGACGACCTGGAGCGGTTTCTCGGTGGCCTGGACGACCTGCGCGTCCTGGTCAACGCGGCCGGGGTCATCCACCGGAACGACGAGTACCGGCCCGAGGTGTTCGCCAGGGTCCTGGAGATCAACCTGACCGGGACCATGCGCGCGTGCGTGAGCGCCCGGCCGCTCCTGCGGCGCGCCGGCGGCTGCGTGGTCAACGTGGCCTCCGTGCTCAGCTTCCGTGGCGGCCCGGCCGTCCCCGCCTACAGCGCCAGCAAGGGCGGCGTCCTCCAGCTGACCAAGGCCCTGGCCGTGGCCTGGGCGCCCGAGGGCGTCCGGGTCAACGCGGTCGCCCCCGGGTGGATCCGGACCGGGCTCACCGCCGAGCTCCACCAGGACCCGGACGCCACCCGGCGCGTCGTCGAGCGCACCCCGATGGGCCGCTGGGGCGAGCCGGCCGACGTCGCCGGGGCGGTCGCCTTCCTCAGCGGGCCGGACGCCCGCTTCGTCACCGGCGTGGTCCTGCCCGTCGACGGCGGGTACCTGGCCACCTGAGCCGTTGCCGACCCAACGACGTTCCAAGGAGGCGTCATGACCACCGACAGCACCACCCCCGGGCTCCGGGTGGAGGCCGCCCGCGGCATCCCGCCGGAGATGGCGGTCGCCGCCGAGCCGGAGGACCCGCGGGTGTGGGTGCCCCAGGCGCCCACCGTGTGGTTCCGGCCGCTGCTGTTCAACACCGTCACCGGCCAGTGGTGCAACTTGCTGCGGGTGACGGCGGCCGGGGTCGTCAACCGGCACCGCCACCCCGGCGCCGTCTTCGGCTACGTCATCAAGGGCCGCTGGCGCTACCTCGAGCACCCCTGGACGGCCGAGGCCGGCCACTTCGTCTACGAGCCGCCGGGCGAGATCCACACCCTCATCGTCCCCCAGGACTGCGAGGAGATGGTGACGTTCTTCAACATCGCCGGGGCCATGATCTACCTGGACCCCGACGGCGCCCAGACCGGCTACGAGGACGTCTTCACCAAGATCGAGCGCTGCCGCGCCCACTACGAGGAGAACGGCCTGGGCGCCGGCTACGCCGACCAGTTCATCCGCTAGCCAACCGGGCCGCCGCCACCGGGCCGGTCCGCGTCCGTGGTCCGGAGGACCAGGAAGTCGGCGACGTCGAGGAGCCGGAGGATCTGGCGCTCCAGGGGGCGGATGCCGCGGCGGCGCTCGTCGTGGTACAGCCGCGGCCCGACCAGCCGGACGGTGCGCCCCCGGGTCTCCAGCTCGCAGCCGCCGGCGGCCAGGACATTCCTGACCCAGTCGGTGTCCGGGCCGTAGGTCAGGGCGAACCGGTAGCCGTCGGTGGTCGCGAACACGTTCACCGGGGTGCGGTAGCGACGACCCGAGCGCCGGCCACGGTGCACGACCACCCCGAAGCCGGGCAGCCAGGGGGCGATGCGCCTGGTGACCCGGTTCAGGCCGACCTTGTTCCAGCGCCCGACCGCCCTGGGGATGGCCATGGCTCCTCCTTCCTCGCGACGGCCGAGGCCATGGCGTGGATGCCGACCCGGTAGCTGTGGTAGGTGGGTCGCCAGCCGAGCTCGGCCTTGGCCTTGGCGTTGGCGACCCGCATCGAGGCGCCGACCACGAACGAGGCGACGTACGGCGCGGCCAGCCGCAGCAGCCAGCTCGGCAGGTGGCGCGGCGGCGGGGCCCCGAGGGCCCGGGCCATGGTAATGAAGACCTCCTGCCAGGTGGCGGGCAGGTCGTCGACCACGTTGTAGGCCTGTCCCGGCCGGCCCCGCTCCAGCGCCGCCACCGTGGCCGCGGCGGCGTCCTCGTGGTGGACCCAGCCGAGCACCCCGCCCCTGGCCACGGGCACGCCGCGCCGGGCCAGCAGGTCCGCCATGCGCTCGGCGTCCCCGCCGTACAGCAGGCCGTAGCGCAGGGCGATCCCCTCGGGCGCGCTGAAGGCCTGCTCCTCGGCGGAGCGCATGGCGGCCACGTGGGGGTCGCAGCGGTCCCCCGCCGGCAGCCCGAACGGGTCGTCCTCGGTGAGCAGGCGGGAGCCGTGGTCGCGGTAGCCGTAGCCGAGGATGAACGACTGGGTGAGGAACCGCCGGGCGCCGAGCGCCTCCGCGGCGGCCAGCAGGTTGGTGGTGCCCTCGGTGCGCAGCCTGTTGGTCAGGGCCATGCCGCTGTGCCGCAGCGGGGGCTTGCGCAGGGCGGTGAGCTCGTGGATGACCGCGTCGGCGGACAGCCCGTGGACGGCCCGCAGCAGGCCGTCGCCGTCCAGGGCGTCGGCCACCACCGGGGTCGCCCCCAGCGCCCGGAGCCGGCGGGCCCCCGCCTGGTCGCGGGTCAGGCCGAGCACCTGGTGGTCGGAGGCGAGCAGCCGGCGGGTGAGGGGGATGCCGATGGCGCCGCCGGCCCCGGCGAGCAGGATCTTCATGGCTTCCTCCAGCGGATGCGCTCCCAGATGGCGAGCAGGGCGATCAGGGTGAGCAGGCCGAGCGAGGGCACGTCGCTGTCGTGGCCGCCGATCTGCCGGTCCAGGGCGTGCGACAGGGTGTGCAGGCCGCTGGCCACGGCGAATCCTGTGAAGGCGACCAGCAGCCCGTCGGTCCACCACAGGGCCACCAGCAGCGAGACGCCGATGCCGAGCTGGAACGCGCCGGCGTCGTGGATCAGGTGCCGGTTGTAGGGCGCGTAGTCGATGAACCGCGAGAACGACTCCGGGGCCAGGAACGCCCAGGCGCCGAGAACCAGCATGCTGGAAGCGCAGACCAGCGTGGCCGCGACCACCACCATCTGGCGCCGGCGGACCGGCGTGGCCACGCTCATGACGCCTCCCGGGCCGCGGCGGCCGCGCGGTACTCGGGGCGCAGACCCCGGGCCCGGGCCTCCTCGGGCGTCGGCGACGGCCGGAACCGGGGCGCCCGGCGCAGGTGCTGATCGAAGAACTCGGCCGCCAGCCCCATGGACCGCCCCAGGCCAGGCTCGATCGACAGGCCGAACTCGTCGACCGGCAGCAGCTCCAGCCGCTTGGGCTCCCAGGCCTGGTCGTAGGCCCGGAGGACCTCGTCGATGGCGTGGACCTCGTCGTCCACCCCGGTCACGAACAGCAGCGGCGTGGGGGCGAGGCGGTGGATGAGGTGGAGCGGCGCCCACAGCAGCACCTGCTCCATCGAGGCCAGGGTGATCTGGTTGCGGAAGGTCGGGAACAGCTCCTCCGCCTGGGCGACGTAGCCGGCCAGCTTGGGGTCGTCGGCGGGCAGGGCGGGGACGGTGGCGCCTTCGCCGGTCTCGAGGCGCCGTTCGAAGTCCTGCTCCAGCAGGGCGCGGACGGCGCCCAGCTGGCGGCGGCCGCGGGTCTTCTCCAGCGCCGTCCAGGCGTCGAGCAGGCTGGGGTTCTGGCCGGCGACGCACTTGACCCGGCGGTCGAGGGCGCCGGCCACGATGGCCACGCCGGCGGCCGTGCTGTGGCCCCAGAGCCCGATTCGCTCGGGGTCGACCTCGGGCCGGCCGCGCAGGTAGGAGAGGCCAGCCCGCAGGTCCTCGACCTGCCACTGGGGGTTCCACTGGCAGCGCGGCTCGCCCTCGCTGGAGCCGACCGCGCGCCAGTCGACGGCCAGGACCACGAAGCCGGCCCGGGCGAGGTGCTCAGCGTGGGGGCCGAGCGCTTCCTTGACCATGACCACGCTGTGGCCCATGACCACGGCGGGGGCCGGAGCCTGGTCGTCGATGCCGTCCGGGAGGTAGAGGTCGGCGGCGCAGCGCACCTGGCCGCTGCGGAACATGACCTGCTCGACGGGCATTGTCCTCACCCCTCCAAGAGAGAAGGAACGTTCCGCTTTCTAGTAGAGCGCCGCTCGCCGACGCTGTCAAGAAGGAACATTCCGTTTTAGGTGAGGTGCAGCTTCCCGGCGACCAGCGCCCGGGCGGCCTGCTGATAGCCGGCGCCGTCGAGGGCCGGGTCGAGGGCCCGCTGGAGGAGGAAGCCGGGCAGGATCGAGTACAGCGCGCGGGCGGCGTAGGCCGGGTCGAGGTCCCGATCGAGCTGGTCGGCTGCCTGGGCGGCCTTGATCAGCCGCTCCAGGGCCGCCTGGAGCCGGGCGATCTCGGCGCTGAAGGCCGCCCTGACGGCCGGGTTGACCAGCGCCTCCCCCCAGATCTGGACGGCCACGCGGGCGATCCGCTCGCGGGCGTCCAGCTCGTCGATGGTCCGCAGGAGGCGAGCCAGCAACTCCTCGGTGGCCGGCCGCTCGACGGCGGCGATCGCCTCCTCGACGCTGGCGCGCAGCAGCCCGAGGGCCTCGCCGGCCAGGGCGGTGATGAGCTCCTCCTTGCTGCGGAAGTAGCGGTAGACCAGCCCGGCGGAGAGCCCAGAGGCCTCGAAGAGGTCCTGCATCGAGGTCGAGTGGAAGCCGCGCTCGGCGAAGCAGCGCCCGGCCGCCTCCAGGATCTCCCGGCGGCGGGCGTCGCGGTACTGCTGGCTCACGCGCGGCATGCCCGCATGGTAAACGGAACGTTCCTTCTCTCGCAATGGGTGGACCAGGACCAGGGGCCTGACAGGCAGGGGGAGCTGGCTGGCCACGGCCGGGCGACGGCCGAACGACGGAGGGCCCGCGCTGGGGACCGTTCCCAGCGCGGGCCCGTCCGCCCCCCCGGACCTACGCGGCCTTGTGGAGCTGGCCGCGGATGGCGCCCGGCACGAAGTCGAGGTTGTGGATGTTGACGTAGTAGTTGGCGGGATGGCGGCGGATGTCGCGGAGCAGGGCCGGGTCCTGGTCGCCGACGCAACCGGCGGCCGCGGCGATGGTTGCTGGGAGTGCGGCCGTCGGCGCGCCGGCGAGCTCAGGCACGTCGAAGAACAGGACCACGACCGGGCCGGCGACCCCGGCGGGGCCCGCGTGGATGTGGGCGAAGATCGGCGGGGCGATCCTCGTCCAGCTGAGGGCGAAGCAGACCCGCTCCCGGCCCGTCCTGACCAGGGCGAGGCCGCGCCCGTCGGGGTCGCCGGGGCCGGGGACCTCGTTGGCCCCGTTCAGCTTGGCGCTGAGCTGGCGGGGCAGGTCGAGGTCGAGGTGGCGAGAGCGGCGGAGCTGTCCGCGGATGGCTCCGGGCGCGAAGTCGGCGGTGTGGATGTTCACGTAGTAGTCGCGGGGGTGGTCCGCGATCTCGCGGGCCACGGCCGGGTCGACGTCGACGCAGCCGGCGACCGAGGAGAGGGTGTCGGGCAGCGAGGCCGCGTTGGTCCCCGGCTGGAAGAACAGCACCACGATGGGGCCGGCCACGCCCGCCCTGCCCTTGTGGATGTGGGCGGCCGTGGGGGCGCTGATCTTCGACCACTGGAGCGCGAAGCAGGCCCGGTCGCCGGCCAGGGTGACGAAGGCGCGCCCGCGTCCGTCGGGGTCGCCGGGCCCGGGCGCCTCGTTGGCGCCGTTCAGGCGGGCGGAGAGCAGGGTGACCTTGCCGGAGGCGGCGGCGCCGGGGGCGGAGAGGAGGGCCAGCCCGAGCAACAGGGCGGTGATCAGCGCGACGGCGGTGACGCGGTTCCGCATTCGCCTGCTCCTTGGCTCGTCGGGAGCAACAGGGACAAAGGGACAACCACCGACGGGGCCGTCCGCTTCCCGTGCTAAGGTCGAAAAATCGTGGAGATGAAGATCGGGATCCATCTGGGGCGGGACGACCCGCTGGGCCAGGGGACCGCCCGCGGAGCCGAGTGCGTGCAGTTCTTCCTCGGCGACCCCAACGGCTGGAAGGTGCCGCCGCCGGGCGAGGACGCGGCCGAGCTGGCCGCCGCGGACATGGTCGTGTACGTCCACGCCCCCTACGGGATCAACCTGGCCTCGCCCAACAACCGCATCCGCATCCCGTCGCGCAAGCTGCTCGCCGAGACCTGCGCGGGCGCGGCCGCGGTGGGCGCGGCCGGGGTGATCGTCCACGGCGGTCACGTCACCGACGGCGGCGACGTGGCCGAGGGCTTCACCCGCTGGCGCAAGGCCCTGGATCAGCTCGAGTCCGAGGTCCCGGTCCTGCTCGAGAACACCGCCGGCGGGAACCACGCCATGGCCCGCCGCTTCGACACCCTGGACCGGCTGTGGGACCGGATCGGCGACACCGGGATCGGCTTCTGCCTCGACACCTGCCACGCCCACGCCGGCGGCGAGGCCCTGGACGGCATCGTCGACCGGGTCAAGGCCATCACCGGCCGCATCGACCTCGTCCATGCCAACGACTCCAAGGACAAGGCCGACTCGGGCCGCGACCGCCACCAGAACCTGGGCAAGGGCCAGATCGACCTCGACACCCTGGTCGGGATCGTCCAGGCGGCGGGCGCCCCGGTGATCTGCGAGACCCCGGGCGGGGTGGCCGAGCACCGGGCCGACATCGAGCTGCTGCGCGCCCGGGTCGGCGGCCGCCGCTAAGCTACGCCCACACCACCTGAGCCGGGAGGCCGACCGATGCCAGCCACGCCGACCGTGAACCCGACCCGGGCCGCCCTCGAGGCCGCCGTGCTCGACCTGACCGACGAGCAGATCGCCAGCGCCCTCTGCAAGGTCGACCGGGCCGTGAAGGCCGCCTACGAGGAGCGGGCGGCCTACGCCTGGCCGCGGGAGGCGCAGCTCAGCCTGCTGACGGCGCTGGCGCGGCGGCTGGAGCGCGGGCGGGTCGCCGCCTCGGGCTGAGGGCGCTCAGGCGGGCGGGCCGGCCGCCGTGGCCCTGTCGTCGGAGGGGTGCTCGATGATGGCGACCACCCGCGAGGACAGGAACCGGGCCGTGCGCACCGGCTGGCCGGTCCGGGTCACCTCGGCGACCTCGACCATGGTCCGCGAGGTGCTCACCTCGACCCGCCGCCCGGACCGGGTGGCGACAATCTCGAACCCGCGCACCCCGCCGTTGCCGGTGTCGATCAGCACCTCGACCTTGTCTCCGCGCATACCGGGCAGCGTAGCCGCTTCCGCCAAGACTGGATAGCCCGGCCCCGTCAGCCGGCCGCGCCGGCGAGGTCGACCCCGAGCACCGCCGCGGTGGCCGCCACCCCGGCCCCGTCCCCCCGCTCGGCCAGCTCGTCCCCGACCCGCAACGCCGCCGGCGTGTCCAGGTCGCTCGCCAGCGCCGCGTCGACCGCGGCCGGGGCGTCAGGGGTTCCGGGTTGTCCACAGCCCTGCCGCCAGGCCTGGCGCCAGGCGGAGAGGCGCTCGGTGGCCTCCTTGAGCTCGGCGGGGTCCCATTCCCAGGCCGAGCGCCAGTGGTGGGCCAGCAGGGCCAGTCGGACGGCGGCGGGCTCGTGGTCGCGGAACAGGTCGCGGGGGAAGACCAGGTTCCCCAGCGACTTTGACATCTTCTCGCCCTGGTAGCGGACCATGCCGGTGTGCAGCCAGCGGCGGGCGAACGGGGCGCCGTTGGCCGACTCGGACTGGGCGCGCTCCGACTCGTGGTGGGGATAGATGAGGTCCGACCCGCCGCCGTGCAGGTCGATGGTGACCCCCAGGTAGCGCCGGGCCATGGCCGAGCACTCCAGGTGCCAGCCGGGCCGGCCCCGGCCCCAGGGGCTGTCCCACCACGGCTCCCCGGGCCGGCTGCGCTGCCAGACGATGAAGTCCAGCGGGTGGCGCTTGCGCTGGTCGTCGGGGTCGCCGCCCCGCTCGGCCAGCAGCTCGCGCTGCTCGGCGGCGTCCAGCCCGGACAGCTCCCCGAACCCGGGGTAGCTGGTCACGTCGAAGAACACGCTGCCGTCGACCTCGTAGGCGTGGCCGCCGGCGACCAGCTGGCCGGCCAGCTCGATCATGGCCGGGATCTCCTCGGTGGCCTTGGGGAAGAAGTCCGGCCGGGCGATGTTGAGGGCGTCCATGTCGTCGAGGTAGGCGGCCGTCTCCCGCCGCCCCAGGGCCAGGTAGTCCTCGCCGGTCTCGGCCGCCCGGCGCAGCACGTCGTCGTCCACGTCGGTGACGTTCTGGCAGTAGGCGACCTCGTGGCCGCGGGCGCGCAGGAACCGGGCCAGGGTGTCGAAGGCCACGTAGGTGAAGGCGTGCCCGATGTGGGCGGCGTCGTACGGGGTGATGCCGCAGACGTACATGGTGACCCGCCGGCCGAGCCGCAGGGGGGCGTCGCCGTCCGGCGGCCCGTGCAGCACCAGGGGGCGTTCGCCGGGGCGCGAGCTCATGGCCAGGATGGTACCGGTGTAGGTTCCGGCGATGCCCTGCTGCCGGCCTGACGCATGGGGGGGCTACCCTTGAGCCCCCCGAACCCCCGGCCCGACGCCCCGCCGCTGGCGGTTGTCGGCGTGGCCGTGCTCGACGGCGGCGGTGGCCCACCGGTCCCCGGCCAGACGGTGGTGGCGGCCGGCGGCCTGATCGAGCGGGTCGGCCCGACCGACGAGGTCGCCCCGCCGGCCGGCGCCGCCGTGGTCGACGGGACCGGCGCCACCCTGCTTCCCGGGTTCATCGACGCCCACGTCCATCTCGACTTCTACCCTCCGGCCCAGGTCCTGGCGGGCGGGGTCACGACCGTCCGCGACCTCGGCTGGCCGCCGGCGCGCCTGGCCGCCCTCCAGGAAGGGGCCACGACCCCGGGAGCGTCGCCGCGGCTGCTGGCCGCCGGGCAGATCCTGACCGCGCCCGGCGGCTACCCGACCCGGGCGCCGTGGGCGCCGCCGGGCACCGCCCGGCCGGTGGAGGGCGCCGTCGCGGCGGCGCGGGCCGTGGGCGAGCTGGCCGAGACCGGCGCGGCCGTGATCAAGGTCGCCCTCGACGACCGGGTCGGTCCCACCCTGCCCGCGCCGGTCCTGGCCACTGTCGTCGCGGCCGCCGCCGAGCGGGGCCTGGAGGTGACCGCCCACGTCGGCGGCGCCGCCGAGGCGGCCAAGGCCCTGGCCGCCGGCGTGGGCGAGCTGGCCCACTGGCCCTTCGACCCCGCCGGTCTCCCCGAGGCCCTGGTCGACGCCCTGGCCGAGGCGGTGGTGGCCGTGCCCACCCTCCACATCGACCCCACCCCGGCCCGCCGCGCCGGCACACGCCGGTTCGTGGCCAGGGGCGGGCGGGTCGTCTACGGCACCGACCTCGGCAACCAGGGACCGCCGCCCGGGGTCGACGTCGAGGAGCTGCGCCTGCTGGTCGAGGCCGGCCTGTCGGCCGGCCAGGCCCTGGCCGCCGCCACCTCGGTGGCCGCGGCCCACCTGGGACTGGACGACGCCGGCCGCATCGCGCCCGGGGCGCGGGCCGACCTCCTGCTGGTCGACGGCGACCCGATGACGGACCTGGGCGCCCTGGAGCGGGTGCGGCTGGTCACCCGCGACGGCTGGGTCGCGGCTAATTCCGCCGGGTGACGGGGCGCGCCGTATGGGAGACCTGGGGACCATTTGCCGCCCGAACGAGTCATTCCGACTGACTCAGCCGCTGAGACAGTACCGGAAAGACCAATTCTGTCGGTTGTTTGAGCGAAGATTTCGCGATCAAGTTGTTGCGAATCGCTGGTCCCTGTGGTTATCTTCGTGAAATCAGCGGGGTGGGGGTACCAGAATGCGCTGATAGGCAATGAAAGGAGTGCTGTGGGCACCAAGACCATCACCATGTACGTCTCGGACATCGACAGGTCCGAGATCGCCGAGGGGGAGGCCTACCAGCTCTCGATCCGTCACCCCGACGGCTCGACCCAGCAGCTCGACATCTCGGCCAAGAACTACCGTGACCTGAAGCTCGAGGGTCTCGGCAAGACGCTCAAGAAGCGCGGTCGCAAGCCGGGCTCCACGACCCGGACCGCGGCGGCCGCCCGGCGCCGCCCCAACGCCCGCGCCAACAGCAAGCCCGAGTCGGCCTGACGCCTCCCAGCGCAAGGGCCCGCGCCATTTCGGCGCGGGCCTCTGCCTTTCAGGAACTCCTCTGGCAGTTGGCGCAGACCCCGAAAACATCCGCCTGGTGGTCGGTGATGATGAATCCGTTGCGGTGCGCCACCCGCGACGCCCACAGCTCGACCCCGCAGGCGTCGATCTCGACCACCCGGCCGCAGCGCTGGCAAACCAGATGATGATGGTGCACGGGATTGCAGAGCCGGAAGAGCGCCTCGCCGGTTTCGCGGCGGAACACGTCGACCCGTCCCGCCTCCACCAGACCCTGGAGGGCGCGGTACACGGTGGCCAGCCCGACCGAGCGGCCGAGGCCGGCGTGGAGATCCTTGGCCGACAACGGCTCGGGAGCTCGCCGTAGGGCCTCCAGCACGGCCGCGCGCTGCCTGGTGACGCGCGCCGGCTCGGGAATTCGCCCGTCGATCATGGGGCCCAGAGTCTACCTCGCTCCCCCACAACACATGCCGCCCCCGATTCACCGGGGGGCTAACCTTGAGCCCCCCGGACCCCCCGGTTCGGCATCTGCGAGAATCGGGCCGTGGCTGCTGGTCGCTCGGGCGCCTACCGGCGCTACGCCCTCGTCTACGACCTGGTCTGGCGCGACGCGCCCTACGACCGGTTCGTGGACCTGTGCCTGGAGGCGGCCGGGGCCGGCCCACGCCGGGTGCTGGTGGCCGCCTGCGGCACCGGCAACGCCGCCGTCGAGCTGGCCCGGCGCGGCCTCGAGGTGGCCGGCTTCGACCTCTCTCCGGCGATGCTGGCCGTGGCCGCGGCCAAGCGCCCGCCGGGCTGCCGACCCAGGCTGATGGTGGGCGACCTGCGCGCCGTGCCCGTGCGCGACGGCTGGGCCGACCTGGTCCTGCTCCTCAACGCCAGCCTCAACTACCTGCTCGAGCCGGCCGAGGTGGTGACGGCCCTGCGGCAGCTGGGGCGGGCGGCCGCGCCCGGGGGCGCGGTCGTGGTCGAGCCGCTGTCGGCCCGCTTCACCCACGAGGGCTGGGAGCCGGGCCGCCACGTGGACCGCGACGGCCTGCGCCTCGACGCCGGCTACGAGGTCCACGGGCACCTGGTCACCGAGCGGCTGCGCTGGACGCTCGGCGGGGTCGAGGAGACCGAGACCTACCGCCAGCGCCTCTACCCCGACGACGAGCTGGAGGCTCTGGTCGAGGCGGCCGGGCTCCGCCTGGCCGAGCGCCGCCCGATGTGGCCGGCCATCCCGGCCGAGCCGGCCCGCGGGCGCGTCCTCTGGGTTGCCCGGGCGCCCGGCCCCTGACGCCTTGCGCGAGACGGCGGGAGGGGGGTTGGATGGAGTGGCAACGCCCAGCGGCAGGAGAACCCCCGCAAGATGACGTCCACCGTGCACCTCGAGATCCCCGCGTCCGGCGCGTACCTCGCGGTGGTGCGGGCTGCCGCCACCGGGCTGGCGGCCCAGCTCCAGTTCACCTACGAGGAGATCGACGACCTCCGGATCGCGGTCGATGAGGCCTGCACCCAGCTGCTGGCCCGGCGGGGCAGCGCCACCACCCTCAACGTCGCCTACCACCTGGCCGACGCCGAGCTGCGGGTCGACGTCTCCATCGAGGCCCCCGACCGCGGCGACCCGCTGGCCCGGGACACCTTCGCCTGGCAGATCCTGTCGGCCATGACCGACGAGGTC
>Ga0081538_10004627_pt1 | contig 12629 bp, 11 predicted proteins | sample TabmetS5T2R1_FD_71022 | JGI IMG/M metagenome (GOLD analysis project Ga0081538, IMG submission 71022) | Tabebuia heterophylla rhizosphere microbial communities from the University of Puerto Rico - S5T2R1 | ecosystem: Host-associated > Plants > Roots > Rhizosphere ...
CGACTTCGGCCTGCTGCGCGGCGTCGACGCCGCGCGCGTTGCCGCCGAGCGGGCGATCGCTCTCGCCGTTCGGCATGGGGACGCGGAGGCCCTCAAGGCGGCGCTGCGCGCCGGCGGCTATCTGCCGGCGAGCCGCGCAGATGCCGTGGACGCCGATTTCGCTCTCGGCCTAATGCGAATGGCGATCAAGTGGTACGCGGTCCCGGGAGAGCGCCGCTTCTCCCCTGTCGACAGTCGCGACCGCGATCGTGAACGGCCGGACCCCGAGGAGCGGGCCGCGATGAGGATGCAGATGAACCAATTCACGCTGCCTCCGGAGGCGATCCTGATCCGGCGGATGCACGGCATCGTCGCCGTGGTCCTGGGACAGCTCCGCGCTGGCGCAAATTGGGGCGCGATCGCCGCGGAGTACCTGCACGGCGAGGCGCCTGTGACGCCCCTGGGGCAGGCCGAAGCCGACTTCCTCGCCCGCCGCGGTCGGACGGCAAGCGCCGTCCTCGGCCCCGCCGACTAGGTGTCGCGCGGGCTGCCGCACAGAAGCATCTGGCCGCGTCCGCCGCAGCCTCGTTCCGCACGGGTATGGTCGGCGCCGTGCGCGGCATCGACATGCATGTCCACCTGCCGACCGCCGAGTGGCTGTGCGGGTGCATGGGTCCCTACCTCGATTCGGTCGAGCGCTACTTCGGCCGCCGGCCCAAGCCGACCACGGTCGAGGAGCTGATCGCGACCTACGAGCGGCTCGATCTCGGCGGCGTGCTGCTGGGCTGGGACGCCGAGCGCGCGACCGGACGCCCACCGCTCGAGAACGAGTCGCTGGCGCGCATCTGCGCGCGGTCCGAGGGGCGCTTCGTCGGCTTCGGCTCGATCGATCCGCATCGGCCGGACGCGATCGAGCGCCTACAGCGGTTCCCGGAGTTGGGACTGCGAGGCGTGAAGCTGCACCCGACGCTGCAGGGATTCGATCCTGGCGACGACGCGGCGCTGCCGTTCTTCGACGCCGCCGCCGAGCTCGGCCTGATAGTGCTGACGCATTCCGGCACCAGCGGGGTCGGCGCCGGCGAGCCGGGCGGCCAAGGGCTGCGCATCGACCTTGCCCGCCCATTGCTGCTCGACCGCATCGCCGCACGCCACCCGCATATGTCGATCGTGCTCGCGCATGTCGGCTGGCCCTGGCACCTCGAGGCGCTGGCGATGGCGCTGCACAAGTCCAACGTCTACTTGGACATCTCCGGCTGGAAATATCGCTACCTGCCCGACGATGTGCGGCGTGAGATGAGCCGACGGCTCAGCCGCCAGTTCTGCTTCGGCACCGACTATCCGATGTTCGATCCTGCCGAACTACTCGGTGAGTTCGACGCGCTCAACCTTCCCGAGCAGGTCGCGCGCCGCGTCATGCACGACAACGCCGCCGAGCTGCTGGCAAACGACACCGCCAGCCGTGGCTGACGCGAGCAGGCGCGCACCTGCCCCAGCAATACGCCGCCGGCACGCTGCCCAGCACCACGGGACGAGCGGACCGCCGCAACATGACCTCGGCCGGTGTCGCGCGACGCTCCAGGCCGAGTACCTGGGCGTGGACGATCTCAAGCAAGAGGTCGCCGGGCCCGCGCGAGCGAGCCTTCGACACCGACGCCATAGACGACACAACCTCCGACAAGCGGTGTCGCAACGGTGACGTAGGGACGCCGGGTGCTGGATTTCGACGAATGCGAGTGCGACGCGGGAGCCGATCGCCCGCGGACTCCTCCCGGTCGGCTAGTTCCGAGCGTCGGCTCTGACGACCGGCTGACGGCTGCCTTTCGCGGAGGAGCGGCAGTTGTCCGTCCGCCAGTCGGCGCGGCTCTCCTTCCGTTGTCGGATCTGCGGCTTGATCCGAGGCGCAGCTGGCTACGAATACGTGGCTACAGATGGGCCGATCCACGAAAGCAACCGCCTCTCCTCGCCCGCCCAGCGCGGGTATCCGTGCTGCTGGGACCGCAGCGATCGCCACCGCAGCGCCGCCCTCTCGGCCAACCGGACAGCCCTGGTGCCGCTACCCGCTCATGGCGTGGCGACCGCTGTCCGCGGCGGGCATCGCGGCGGCGGTCCTCGCCGTTGGCGTCCTGTTGACCGGGCCCGGCACGGTCTCCCCGTTCGTGGAGGGCGAGCGCGATCATGACGGCAGCGGCCTCAGCCTCGCGGCCGGCGGCAAGGCCGTCGAGCTAACCGACTTCGTGACCGACCTGGGCGCCTCGGTGCTCACCGGCACCGTCTCGGTCGACGGCGAGGTCGCCGCCGAGGACGCGCCCCTGTTCTTCCTCGACGGCCGCACGCTCAACCCGCTCCAGGTCAACCACGACGGCATGGCCGTGCTCGAGGGCACCACGGTCAAGCTTAAGGCTGAGGCCGCCGACCTCTGAACCAGACCTTCGGCATCAACGATCTCGAGGCGGGCAATGAAGATCGGCCTCGCCAAGACCACGATCACGCCTCCGCGGAGCTAGCCCTCCATCCGGTCGCCCTGCGCCCGGCTCCCACGGGCTTCGCATCGGGGGGGACCGCGCTGGTGCAGGTAGACCGCCAGCACGGCCATCGAGTCGACGGCCAGGAACTCCGACTACCAGTCGTGCCGCGTCGTCTGCCAGAGGTCGGCGCTCCCCTGCTGCCAACCAAAGCGAGGCACAGACCCGAGCTGACGGAGACGACCGGACTGGACGAACAACAAAGCACAAGGTCGCAGTGCTCCTTCTCGACGAAGGCGAGAGCGTCGCCCAAGCCGACGGCATGCCGCCGGGACTCCCCTTCCGTCCATTGTGTGCACCTGGCTGACCCCCGGCCACACGCTCGCTCGCGCTCGAGGCAGGGCGAACGTCCCGGAGTGGCCGCTATGAGCGACAGTGCGGGACGTTCGATGGTTTCAGGCACCACGGCCAGACCCGCGCTCTTGCCTGCGGCCACGTTCGCCGACGTGGTGCGGGCGACTGCTACGGACGACCGGCAGCAGCGAACGTCGCGAGTGTTCCCTTTCGACGGATCCAGCGCGGCGCTGCGCCCGATCGCGCTCCGGCGGACGCGTGCTGATCGTCCAACGGAGCGTCTGACGCTTGTTTGAAGAGGAGGGCTCTGGCGCGATCAGCCTCGCGCCGACACGATGGGAATCTGGAACCGCTGCCGGTATGCCGCGGGGGTGAGGCCGGTCAGCCGCTTGAAGAGGCGTCGGAAGGAGGCGGGGTCTTCGTAGCCGACGGTCCAGCTGATCTCCTCAATCCCCACGTCGCTGGTCTCGAGCAGGCGTTTCGCCCGCTCGATGCGGATCCGCTGGACGTAGGCGATCGGCGTGAGGTTCGTGGCCAGCTTGAAGCGTCGCTTGAAGGTCCTTGGGGCGAGCCCCGACCATCTGACCATCTCGTCGACGGGAGCGGCGACGGCGAAGCTCTCGGCGATCGTGCGCTGGGCGGCCAGGATGGCTGCGTCCCCGTGGTCGGTCGGAGGGTCGAAGACCTGAAATGGCGCCTGGCCGTCGCGGTGCCACTCCGTGAGCAGGAACCGTGCGGCCGCCTGTGCGGTGGCCGGCCCGACGTGGCGTGCGATCAGGTAGAGGGTCAGGTCGTGCCAGGCGGTGGCGGCCCCGGAGCTGATCAGCCGCCCGCCGTCGCCTGAGATGACAAGCGCCTCGTCGAGGCGCAGCCGGATCTGGGGGTGCCTTCGGCGGAAGTGGTTCTCCGACATCCAGTGGATCGTCGCCTCGTGGCCGTCGAACAATCCGGTCTCCGCAGTCAGACTTGCTCCGGTGCATGCGGAGCAGATCGTGGCGCCGCCGTCGTACATCTTGCGCAGCCAGTGCACCAGCTTCGGATAGCGGCCCGGTCTCCACTCCTGGTCTCGGGTGAAGGCCATCGAGGGCACGATCACCACGTCGGCCTCGCTCGCCTCGTCCACCGATCGGTGGACCGTGATCGCGATGCCGCTGGCGCTCTCGATCACGCCGGCGGACTCGGCCACGATCTCCACGTCGAAGGGGTTTCGCTCGCGCGCGCCCCGGTCCTCGGGTGCGGTTAGCCCTCCCACCGAGGACAGAGCCTCGAAGAGCCCGCTGATCGGGGAGGCGGTGGAGTCAGGCGTCGCGACGATGCGGATTCGCGTCGGTCGTGGGGATTCGGGCACAGAACCTGGCTTTTTGGCACGAAAGAACCGGTCGTGAGCATAATGACCCTGGTTCGGGCACGGTCCGCACTGCACGCTGGTCTTTCCCAGTCAAGGACCCGCAAAGGAGCAGCCGACATGCCGGCCCGTTCAACCGCCATCGATTCCGCCACCGTCCTCGCCGAGCGACTGTCCGGCGCCGTGATAGGACCCGGCCACCGCGAGTACGACGCCGCACGCCGCGTTTGGAACGCGATGATCGACCGCCGTCCGGCCCTCATCGCGCGCTGTGCCGGCGCGGACGACGTCGCGACCGCCGTGCGCTTTGCGACCGACCACGGGCTGCCGCTGGCCGTCCGCGGAGGGGGGCACAACGTAGCGGGCACGGCCGTGGTGGACGATGGCCTGGTGATCGATCTATCGGCGATGCGCAGCGTGAGCATCGACACGTCCGGGCGGACGGTGCACGTGCAGGGCGGTGCGACCTGGGCCGACGTGGATCGCGTCACGGCTCCGCTCGGGCTCGCGACCACGGGCGGGGTTGTCTCGGAGACCGGCGTCGCCGGTCTGGCGCTCAGCGGCGGCGTCTCCCATCAGCGACGCCGCGACGGCATGACGATCGACAACCTCGTCTCAGCCGAGGTGGTGCTCGCCGACGGCCGCCGCGTGCTGGCGAGCGCGGACGAGCACGCCGACCTGTACTGGGCGCTCCGCGGCGGCGGCGGCAACTTCGGCGTCGTCACGTCCTTTGAGCTGCGCCTGCACGAGCTCGGGCCGGAGGTGTTCGGGCTCAACGTCGCCTACCCGATTGAGGACGCGGCCCGCGTCCTCGCCGGCTGGCGCGAGGCGGTCGCCGACGCGCCCGACGAGCTGTCGACCGCCGGGCTGATCTGGTCGCTGCCGATCGTGGATGAGCTGCCCGAGGAGCTGCGCGGCGTGCCGTACGCCGGGGTTGCCGGCATGTGGGCGGGCGATCCGGCTGAGGGCGAGCGCGCCACGCGGAGTCTGCGCGAGCTGGCCACCCCGCTGATGGACATGAGCGGGCCCGTCGAGTACATCGACTTCCAGCGCTCGCTTGACCCGTTCTTCCCCGCAGGACAGCGGCGCTACTGGAAGGCCCTCTACTTCGACGGCCTCTCCGACGCCGCGATCGACACGACGGTCGACTGGTCGAACCGCCGTCCGTCGAACGACACGCTCGTGATCATCCGCCACTGTGGCGGCGCGATGGGCCGCGTCGGCGCCGAGGAAACCGCGTTCGGCGACCGCAGCTCGGAGTGGATGCTGAGCATCGACTCGACCTGGCACGACGCCGGCGAGGACGCGACCAACATCGCATACACGCGGGCGTTCTGGGACGCCACGGTCCCGTTCTCGAACGGCCAGACCTATTTCAACTTCCCCGGCCTGTTCGAGGAAGGCGACGCCGCCGTGCGCGCCAGCTACGGCGCCAACCACACCCGGCTGGCTCGGATCAAGGCCGCCTACGACCCGGACAATCGCTTCCGGCCGGGCCAGAACATCCGGCCGGCGGGAAGCCGCGGAGCCGACCGTGCCATGGCGGCGTGACTCAGCGCGTGCGCTTCTCGTCCCGCCACAGCCCGCGCCACGCGTGCGCGAGCCAGAGGACGGCGAGCGCGAGCACGATCGCAGTCAGCACGATCGCCTCGGCCGGATCGATCGCCCCGAGCGCCGCCAAGATGATGAAGAGCAGGACGATCGCCGCGCAGGCACCCCAGAACAGGTGCAGCGCGCTGCCCAGCCGCGGATGCTCGTCACGCTCGAAGTGCGGCAGGTGCAGTGTGGCCATCGGTACAAGCGATGTTAGCCCGTGCAGGAGCGTGAGAGGTCGACGACAACGAACTCCTCCTGGTCGGGGTGGAGCGGGCGTGGATTCTCCTTGCACCATGCCACGGCGCCGGTCGCATAGATCACGCGCGCGCGAAAGCGGTAGCCGCTGACCACGTCGCGGTCGAGATAGGCGTTGGTCTCGCGGAACTGCTCGGCGAGACAGGTGAGGACGAGCGAGCCGGCCTCCTGTGTCCGCCGGACGGGGCGGCAGCTCGTCCGCTCGATCGGACCTTCCAGCGTGCCCGCGCTGACGCGTTTGCGCGCGTCGGCCGTCACGTGCACCGCCACCCGGCGTGCGACCTCGGCCGCGACGACGTTCGCCGGCAGGGCGAGCGTCGCCCGCCGCGGCCGCTGGTCCTCTACGAGCCTGCGGCGGATCTCCTCGAGGCTGGCTGCCGCGGCGCGCCGCTGATTCGCGCGGTTCTCACCGGCGTTCTCGAGGGAGGGCGGGACGAGCACGGCGGCGAGCGCGGCGAGCGCGGCAAGCAGAAGCCCGACCGCGAGCTTTCCCCACACGGGCAACAGGCGCCAGAGCTGCGCCGGGAGGCGGAACAGATTGGGGAGCGGCCTGCGGCGCTCCTCGGCGCGAGGGGCCGCCTCCGCGGAGGCTCGGGCGTGCTGCGCGAAGATCTCGCGCACCTCCTGGCGGGTGCTGTCACCCGCGCCGGACCAGGGGTTCTCCTGGGTCATCTGCCGACCCCGAACACGGTACCCCGCCGCGTGTTAGCGCGGGGTTGAGATGGCGAGTCGCTCGGTGACGGTCGCGACGATGGCATCGGGGTCGGGCAGGAAGGCGTCCTCGAGCGACGGGCTGTAGGGGATCGGCGTTTCGGCCGTGGTGAGCGTCCAGACGTCGTCGAGCTCGTGCAGCCCCTCCTCCGCCACGGCGCCGACGACCCCGGCCGCCCAGCCGCCCGTCCGGGGTCCCTCCTCCACCGCCAGCAGCCGGTTCGTCTTAGCGACCGACTCGAGCACCGTCTCCAGGTCCAGCGGCCGGAGCGAGCGCAGGTCGATCACCTCGACGTCGACGCCGTTCTCCGCGAGGCGGTCGGCGGCGGCAAGCGCGTCCGGCACGCCGCGCATGATCGATACGACCGTGAGGTCGGTCCCGGGACGCACGACGCTCGCGTTTCCAAGGGGCACGAGCTGGTCCGCGGGCGGTGGTCCCTTGACCGAGTAGAGGCGCTTGTGCTCAAGGAAGATGACCGGGTTGTCGTCGCGGACCGACGCCTTCAGGAGGCCCTTCGCGTCGGCGGGCGACGAGGGGCAGGCGATCTTGAGGCCCGGGACACCCTGGAACCAGGTGCCGTGCGCCTGGGAGTGCATCGCCCCGAACCGACCGCCCGCGCCGACGGCGGAACGGACCACGAGCGGCACGCTCGCCTGCTCGTTTGAGATGTACCAGTACTTGGCCGCCTGATTCACGAGGCTGTCCATGGGGAGCCCCATGAAGTCGCCGAACATGATCTCGATGATCGGGCGGAGCCCGGTCACGGCGGCCCCGAATGCCGCCCCCGCGAGCGCCAGCTCGGAGATCGGGGTGTCGAAGACGCGCTCCGGGCCGAAGCGCTCGTGCAGCTCCGGGGTGGCCTTGAAGACGCCGCCGGCGGCCGCCACGTCCTCGCCGAAGAAGACGACCGCCGGGTCACGCTCGATCTCCTCGGCGATCGCGTCCCGGACGGCGGCGCGGAACTCGAGCTCGCTCACTGGCGGAACTCCCGCCCTTCGTCGTCGGCCGGATCGGGGAACGGCGCCGCCAGCGCCGCCTCCATCGCGCGTTCGATGCGTTCGCGGGTCTCCTCCTCGACCGCGGCGACCTGGCTCTCCTCGAGCTCGGACTCGAGCAGGCGATTGCGCGTGAGCACGAGCGGGTCGCGCGCCAGCCAGTTGTCCACCTCGTCCTTCGGGCGGTAGGTCGCCGGATCCGACTTCGAGTGCCCGTAGTGGCGATAGGTCTGGCATTCGAGCAGCGTGGGCCCGGCTCCCGAGCGGGCGTTCTCCGCCGCCTCGAGCGCGGCGGCTCGCACGGCCCACAGGTCGTTGCCGTCCACGACGCGCGCCGGCACCCCGTACGCCGCCCCGCGGGCCGCGATATCACCGCCGGCGGTGACCTCCGCCATCGGCGTGAACTCGCCGTAGAAGTTGTTCTCGCAGACGAACAGCATCGGGAGCTGAAGCACCTTGGCGAAGTTGAGGCACTCGTGGAAGTAGCCCTGGTTGGCGGCGCCGTCGCCGAAGAACGCGGCGGACACCCCTCCCTGGCGTGCGGCGGACAGCGCCGCCCCGGTGGCTGCGGCGATGCTCCCGCCCACTATGCCGAAGCAGCCCACCAGCCCGTGCTCCAGGTCGATGACGTTCATGGAGCCCGCCCGGCCGCCGCAGACCCCGGTGGCGCGCCCGAGCATCTCGGCCGCGAGCGACTCGGGATCGGTCCCCTTGGCTAGCGCGTGGCCGTGCCCACGGTAGGTCCCCGCCACGTAGTCGTGCGGTTCGAGTGCGGAGCAGACCCCCACCGGCACCGCCTCCTGTCCGGCGGAGAGGTGGGTGGTGCCGTGGACGTGGCCCTGCAGGAACAGCCTGTGCATCTCCCCCTCGAAGAGGCGGATCAGCAGCATCTCCGCGTAGCGCTCGAGGTACGCCGCGGGCGCCTCGGCCTCGGCCGTCCCCGTCCCGATCACGCCGGTGACCGGGCGCCGGTCACGGAGGGCCGGCCGTCGAGGCCGTCGGAGACGGCCACTTCCTCGGGCTCGAGCTCAAGGCCTGAGCCTCGTGCCTCCAGCTCGAGCAGCGCCGCGAAGTCGACGTCGCCGTAGCCGTGCCCGATCAGCGCCTGCACCACCTGCTGGGCCGCGGCTGCCACCGGCATCGGCACGCCGTGCTCTCGGGCGGCCTCGAAGCCGAGCTCGAAGTCCTTGAACAGGAGCCCCGGAGTGAAGGTGGGCGTGAAGTCCAGGTTCACGAAGGCCGGTGTCTTATAGCGGGTGAAGAGCGAGCCCATCACGCTGTCGTTGAGGAACGCCAGCAGGTCGGCGCGCGAGACGCCGCCCTTCTCGGCCAGGACGGTGATCTCGGCCATCGATTGGGCGACAACTCCGAGCATCAGGTTGTGGCAGATCTTCACCAGCCTTGCGCGCTCGCCCTCGCCCACGTAGGTGACGCCTGCGCCGAGCAGCTCCATATACGGCAGCGCCTCGCGGAAGGCCTCGGCCGGGCCGGAGGCGACGAAGGTGAGCCGTCCTGCCTCCACCACCCGCGGGTTGCCGCTGACCGGCGCGGCGATCAGTGCGGTCCCGCGGGCAGCGGCCCCCTCCCGCACCTCGGCCGACGCGTCCGGGGAGACCGTCGAGGAGTCGACGACGACCGAAGGCGCGGCGCCGTCGCGCGACAGCAGCCCCGACCGGCCGAGCACGACCTCCTTGAAGTCGGCGGGCCCGGCCACCATGGTGAAGACGATGTCGCGGTCGGCGAGACGGGCGGGCGAATCCACGATCTCGGCCCCGAACTCGGCGAGCGGCTCGGCCTTCGAGCGCGTCCGGTTGTAGATCGCGAGGTCGCAGCCGGCCTCGAGCAGGCGGCCGGCGAGGGCGTACCCCATGCGGCCGGTGCCGACCCAGCCGAGTCGCCTCTCCTTCAGGTTCACGTCCGGCATCTGCGCCTCCTGATGGTTCCCGCCCCCTGCAAGCCCTCGACTGCAAACGTTTGCACTAACGCTACCCGAGTACTCTGGCATCGTCAAGCAGCGCGTGGGCCCAGCCGCCCGCGGCGCCGCCCGGCCCTGCCCGGACGGGCGCCCGGCGGGTGGCGCGGGAGTCCCAGTAACATCTGCAATCGATTGCAGCGTGGTCCGGAGGGCGGTGACGGCGATGGGAATTCACACGTACGGGACGATGGCGGTGGACTGGGAGGAGCGGGTGCGCTTCGACCGCCTGCGCGAGGAGCGTCTTCGGCGCATCTCCTCCCTGCTCGCGGAGTCGGAGCTCGGAGCCCTCCTGTGCTTCGACATGACAAACATCCGCTACATCACCGCGACCCACATCGGCACCTGGGCGCAGGACAAGCTGAACCGGTACTGCCTCCTCCCTCGTGACGACCTCCCGATCATGTGGGACTTCGGCTCGGCCGCGCGGCATCACCAGCTCTACAACCCGTGGCTCGGCGACGGGCGCTCGCGGGCCGGCATCTCGACCCTGCGGGGAGCGATGGCGCCCGAGGCCGGGCGCGCCGAGGACGTGGCGCGGAAGATCCGCGTGGAGCTCGAGGAGCGCGGGCTGCTGGGCGAACCGGTGGGCGTCGACGCCCTCGAGCCGGCCGTGCTCTTCGCACTACAGGCCGAGGGCGTCAAGGTGGTCGACGGTCAGCAGCTCATGCAGGCGGCCCGCGTCATCAAGACGCAGGACGAGATCACCCTGCTCTCGACCGCCTGCATGATGGTCGACGCCGCCTACGAGGAGCTCTACCGGGCGATGCGGCCCGGCATGCGCGAGAACGAATGCGTGGCGCTCGTCAACAAGGTGCTCTACGACATGGGCTCGGAGCACGTGGAAGGGGTCAATGCGATCTCGGGCGAGCGCTGCAACCCCCATCCCCACGTCTACACGGATCGCGCGCTCCGGCCCGGGGACCCCGCCTACTTCGACATCCTCCACAGCTTCATGGGCTACCGCACCTGCTACTACCGCACGTTCGCGGTGGGCGGGGCCTCGCGCGCGCTGGTTGACGCCTACAAGCGCTGCCGCTACTACCTCGACGCCGCCATCGCTCTGATCCGTCCGGGCGCCACCACGGCCGAGGTCGCCGAGGTGTGGCCGCGGGCCGAGGAGTTCGGGTTCGCCGACGAGGAGGCCGCCTTCGCCCTCCAATTCGGCCACGGCGTCGGCCTGTCGATCTGGGAGAAGCCGATCTTCAGCCGCCTCGTCTCGCTCGACCATCCCGAGGAGATCCGCGAGGGCATGGTCTTCGCGCTCGAGACCTTCTGGCCCGCGAGCGACGGCTGGTCGGCCGCCAGGATCGAGGAGCAGCTCGTGGTCACGGCCGACGGGTGCGAGGTGATCACCCGCTTCCCGGCTGAGGACCTCGTGGTGGCCGGCAAGCCGTATTACACGGTCGGCGGCTCGCTGCCGCTCGAGCGCGAAACGCAGTCGAACCTGAATACCCGGCTCGATCCGGACCGGCAGGAGGCCGTCCCGGGGAACGGCCGCATGCCGGCCGGCGATCCGGTCCGGCTCTGACCCGACGGGCGTTTGTCGCGGGCGGGTCTCGCGGCATCGGCGCGGCCGTCAGCCGCGCGCTGGCCGAGCGCGGCGCGGACGTCGCCATCGGCTTCCGGGAACGCTCGGACGCGGCGCGGGCGACCGCCGAGGCGGTCGAGTCGCTCGGCCGCCGTGCGCTGCTCGTCCAGGGCGACGTGACCGACGGGGTCGAGGCTCTGGTGGACGAGGCGGCCGCGCGCCTGGGCGGGCTCGACGCGTTCGTGATGTGCGCGGTGAGCGCGATCCCGGTGCCGATCGAGGAGCTCGGCCCCGACGAGTTCGAGCACACGATCGCCGCCAACGCGCGGCCCTTCGTGCTCGGCGGTCTGGCCGCCGCACGGCGTATGGACGGGGGCGGGCACATCGTCGCCCTCTCCGCCACCGGGGCCCACCGTGTCCGCAACCCCCGCTACGCGCCGCTGGCGCTCGCCAAGGGCGCCGTCGAGGCCGCGGTGCGCTTCCTGGCCGTCTCGTTTGCGGATCGCGGGATCACGGTCAACGCCGTCGCGCCCGGCCCCACGGACACCGAGGCCTTCGACGCGATGGCCGAGGACCCGGACGAACTGAGGGCGCGGCTCGCCGCGGTCACCCCAATGGGGCGAATGGGAACGCCGGAGGACGCCGCCCGGCTGATCGCGTTCCTCTGCTCGGAGGACGCCGGCTGGGTCACCGGCCAGCTGATCTTCTCGGACGGCGGCTACTCGCTCGTATGACGGACCTGTACCCGCGCTTCCGCGACGCCGAGATGGCCCGCCGGCACAGCGCGCTCGCGGCCGAGATGGCGGCCGCCGATGTCGATCACGCCGTCGTCTACGGCGCCAACCGCACGGGGTCGGCGGTCGGCTGGCTCACGCGCTGGCCGGTCACCCGCGAGGCCCTGGCGGTGGTGACCCCGGGCGAGCGCGATCTCTTGCTCGTGAGCTTCTACAACCACGTGCCGAATGCCGCGCGGATCGCCGTAGAGGCGGACGTGCGCTTCGCCGGCGCGCGATCGATGGCGACGGCGATCGAGGAACTTCGCCGCCGCGGCGCAGCGGGCCGCCGGGTGGGCGTGATCGGGCCGCTCGGCTATCGCGCCCACGCCGAGCTCACGGCAGTCGCCGAGCCGGTCCCGCTCGATGCCGCTTATACGCGGCTGCGGCTGCGGAAGTCCGACGAGGAGATCGAGTGGCTTCGAGTGGGCGCCTCGCTAACCGACCGGGCGGTGAGGGCCCTTCACGAAGAAGCGGCGCTGGGCGTCGACGAGCGCGAGCTCGGCAACATCGCGGAGCGCGCGTACGTCGGCCGCGGCGGGACGACCCACATCCACTACTTCGGCGCCACCGCCATGGACGCTCCCTCACTGAGCGTGCCGGCGCAGTGGCCGGCGGCGCGGCCGCTCCGGCAGGGCGACGCGCTCACCTGCGA
>Ga0081538_10004628_pt1 | contig 12628 bp, 14 predicted proteins | sample TabmetS5T2R1_FD_71022 | JGI IMG/M metagenome (GOLD analysis project Ga0081538, IMG submission 71022) | Tabebuia heterophylla rhizosphere microbial communities from the University of Puerto Rico - S5T2R1 | ecosystem: Host-associated > Plants > Roots > Rhizosphere ...
CAGCAGATAGACGGGGAGACCGTGCAGTACGTCGACGAGCGATTCGCGGTCCACGTCCCCGCGTAGCTCGCCGCGGGCGACCGCGCGGTCCACGAACTCGGCGAGGATCGCGCGGATCGGCTGGACCGCCGTCGTCACGATCGCGGCGTGCAGCTCCGGGTCCTCGCCCGCCTCCGCCAGGACGCGCGGCATGATTCGCGGGAGCGTCGAGGTCTCCAGGCGCCGGCGCTGCAAGCTCACCATCGCCTCGAGGTCCCCGGTCAGGCTGCCGGTGTCCGGCGGCGAGCCCGCAGGGCTCAGCTGGCGGAGCGCCTCCACGATCAGGTCGTTCTTGGAGTCCCAGTGCCGGTAGATGGTGGTCTTGCCCACGCCCGCGCGGGCCGCGACCGCCTCGATCGTGAGACCCCCGAGGCCGTGCTCGGGCAGCAGCTCGACGACCGCAGCGAGGATGGCCCGGTGGGCCTCCTCGCTGCGGGGGCGGCCGCGGCCGCGCGCCGGGGACTGGGCGGTCATGCGCCGGCCGGCTCCGCCACCAGGGCGGACTTCTCGACCCGTTCGCGCTCCCGGCCCGGGAGCACCAGCTGGGCCACCAGCGCGCCGGCCAGCGCCACGCCCGCGGCCACCATGAGGGTGGTGCTCATCGCGGAGCTGAACGCCGTCTCCGCGAAGCGCTCGAGCGTCGCCCCGGCGTCGCCGCCGATCCGCTCGGCCACCGCTTCGGCGTGGCCGACCGACTCCCCGGCCGGCTCGGCCGCCGGCGCGGGCACGCCCTCGACCGCACCCTCCATGTCCGCACCGTAACGGCTGGACAGCAGGCTGCCGAGCACCGCCACGCCGAGCGTCCCGCCGACCATACGCACGGTGTCGTTCATGGCCGAGCCGACGCCGGCGTGGGCGAGCGGCAGCGAGCTCATGATCGACTCGGTGGCTGGCGCCATCGTCGTGCCCATGCCGAAGCCGAGCAGGACGAGTGAGGCCGCGACGATTCCGTAGCCGCTGTCGGCGTCCGCGCCCGTGAGCAAGAGCAGCGCCCCGGCCACCACGACCAGGCCGCCCGCGACCACGTTGCGGGTGCCGATGCGCTCGGCCAGCCTGGCAGACATAGGCCCGCCCAGCACGAGGCCGATCGCCACCGGCATGACCCGCAGACCGGCGTCGAACGCGTCGTAGTCCATGACGCTCTGGAGGTAGACCGTCAGGAAGTAGATCGCGCCGAACAGCGAGAAGAAGACCAGCGCGATCGACACGCTCGCCCCGGTGAAGCGGCGCACGCGGAACAGCCGCACGTCGAGCATCGGCGAGGAGGTGCGGAGCTCCCAGGCGACGAACGAGGCCAGCGCCACCGTCGCCAGGCCGAAGCCGCCAAGCACGACGCCGTCGGTCCAGCCACGCTCGGCCGCCTCGATGATCGACCAGGTCAACACGCCGAGCCCGGCGGTCGAGAGCACCGCCCCGACCGGGTCGAGACGCGACTTCTCGGGGTCGCGCGACTCGGGCACGAGCACCGGCGCGGCCGCCAGGGCGGCGACAACGATTGGCAGGTTGACCAGGAACACCGCGCTCCAGTCGAAGTGCTCGATTAGCCAGCCGCCGGCCACCGGGCCGACCGCGATGCCGAGCCCCGCCACGGCCGCCCAGATCCCGATCGCCTTGGGCCGCTCCTCGGCCGGGAAAATGTTGGTCAGAACGGACAGGGTCGAGGGCATGATGAGGGCGCCGCCGAGGCCCATCAGGGCGCGGCTGGCGATCAGCGCGTCGGCGCTCGGCGCGAACGCCGACGCCAGCGAACCGGCCCCCGAACACCACGAGCCCGACCACGAGGGCGAGGCGGCGTCCGAAGCGGTCTCCGAGGCTGCCCATCGTCAGCAGCAGGCCGGCGAAGACAAGCGTGTAGGAGTCGACGATCCACTGCAGCGCGCCCGCTGAAGCGTCGAGATCGCGCTCGATCGTCGGGAGGGCGACGTTGAGGATCGTGTTGTCGAGGGAGATGACGAGGAGGGATACGGACAGAACGGCGAGCGTCCACCACCTCCGGTTGTATGCATTGCCGCTCGTCGGTGCCATCGTGCGCTCCTCTCTCCGGTAAACGATACGAGTCCGTTTCGTATCGCTATTAGATCAGAACCGACGTGTTTATGCAACGCAAGCGTGTCGTAAGTCATAGAGCGGCTGCGCCGTGCCGTGCCGCAAGCAGCCGGCTCGGCCGGCTGCGCGCGCGCCGTGCGGCAAGCAGCCGGCTCGGCCGGCTGCGCGCGGATTGCTTCATGCCGTGCCGTGCCGCAAGCAGCCGGCTCGGCCGGCTGCGCGGCGCGAATCGTCTCTACTGGGTGCGGCGCGCTCGCTCGCGGGCGCCCGCGGTGACGCGCGCGGGTGCTGGCGCGGGCTCGATGAGCTCCGGGTGCTCGTCGGTGCCGTAGAGGCGGCGGTGGACGATCGCGGCCACGCCGCCGGCGGGAATCGGGAGCCAGAACGAGACGATGCGGTAGGCGAGCGTCGACAGCACGGCGGCGCCCGCGCCGACCCCCGCCAGCGCCAGCGTTCCGGTCAGCCCGGCCTCGACGAAGCCCAGCCCGCCGGGGGTGAGCGGCAGCGTGCCGAGGAGCTGGGCGGCGAAGAACGCAAGCAGCACCAGCGAGGCGCGCGGCTGGGCCCCGACGGCGTAGAGCGCCGCGAGCAGCGTGAGGTAGTCGAGTACCCAGCGCCCGCCGGCCCCCAGCAGTGCCTTCCACCACTGGCGTCCGAGGACGGTCAGGACCACGTCGCGCTCGCGGATCAGCCGCTGGGGCAGGTCGGCGAGCGGCTCTCGGCGGCGCAGGATCCGGTTGCGCACCGCCTGGGCGGCCCGGCCGAGGACGATGAGCGGCCGGTCCCAGACGATGCAGGCGGCGCCCACGACGAACATGAGGGCGAAGACGACCGCGCCGGCGATGGCCGCGTGCACGAGCTCCGGCTCCACCGCGGCGCCGGTCACGATCGCCGGCACCGCGAGAAGTGGCAGGGCGAGGAGTGTCCCGAACACCAGGATCGAGGACGCCGTCATGCCCGAGGCGGCGGCCGCGCCGGGGACCCCCGCCCGCACGAGCATGGCGAACTGCATCGCGCCCGCCGCGGCCACGCCGCCGGGGACGATCCGGCCGAAGGCGTTCGACGCCAGCTGCGACGTGATCACCGGCCCCCAGCGCTTGATCCGCAGGGCGAGGCGCTGGACCTCCCACATCGACGCGTAGCTGCCCACCTGCAGCGCGAGCATGCCCACGAACCAGAGCGGGTTGATGTCACCGAGCTTGTCGTATGCGCCGAAAACCTCGAGCAGCGCGGGCGCCAGCAGGTACAGCGACACGCCCGTGATGGCGAGCAGCAGCCCGTGACGGACGATCGTGGCCGGCGCCATGCCTGAAGAGGCTACGCGGGCGAGGGATCTGGCGAGGGCGGTGTGGGCGGCGGCTCCGATGGCGGCGGCTCCGTGGGCGGGGGCTGGTCGTCCGGGGGCGACGGCTTGATCGTCATCGTGCGCACGTCCACCCACTCGCGGATCAGGATCTGAATCGAGGCGGCCACCGGGATGGCCACGAGCGCGCCGAGGATGCCGAACAGCGTGGCTCCAAAGAGCACCGCGACGATCGTGATGAACGGCTGCACGTGCACGGTCCGCTTTTGCACCTGCGGCTGGATCACGTGGTTCTCGAACTGCTGGTAGACGATCGCCCAGACGATCCAGATGATGGTCGCCGTGGGGAAGTTCTCGAACAGGGTCACGATCGCGATCAGCACGGCCGCGATCGTCGCCCCCACGAGCGGGATCAGGGAGAACAGGCCCGCCACCACCGCGAGCGGCCCGCGGAACGGCACCCCGAGGATCCACAGGACGATGAACGTGCTGACCCCGGCGATCAACGCGATCGTCAGCGCCCCAGCCATGTAGCCCGCCACGGCCGCCGCCATCCGGTCGAGCGACCGCCGCAGGCGCTCCCGCTGATCCGGAGGTCGGGTGGCGAGGAAACGGTCGACCCACGCCCGCCCGTTGGCCAGCATGAAAGCGGTGAGCACCAGGATCGTGATCAGCGCGAAGAGAGAGTTGACGATCCCGAGCCCGACGTCCCGCAACGTGCCCGCCGCACCCCCCAGCTGGTCGGGCAGCTTCGCCGCCTCCTCCTCGAGCCGGGAGGTGATGTCGTAGTCGCGGTTCAGCTCGCGCAGTCGCGGATTGTCCTGCACGAAGTTGGTCACGTCCCGCGCGTAGCCCGGCACGTCCTCCGCGAACCGGTTGCCCTCGGTGATGATCGGCGGCACGATCAGCGCGATCAGGAGCAACGGCACCGCGAGGAGCCCGATGTAGACCACCGTGACCGCGAGGCCCCGCCGCATCCGCCGCGCCAGCACGTTCACCGGACCCGAAAGGGCGGCGGCCAGGAACACCGCGATCAGAAGCCACGAGATCGGGCGCCGCAGGAGATAGATCAGGTAGAGACAGATCGCAACCGCGACCACGATCAGCACGATGCGTACGATCTCCCGGGCGGAGACCATAACGCCGGTATTCGCCCCGGCGGGCGCCGCTCCTACTGCACGAAGTGGTCCGGAAGGGCGCCGACGCCCAGCAGCCCGGGGCCGGTGTGGGCCGCGAGCACCGGCCCGATCTCGCTGACGATCGTGGGCGGGCGGCCGAATACATCGGTCGCGCGCTCGACCAGCCGCGCACACTCGTTCGGCGCGTTGATGTGCTGGGCCGACCACGCGTCCGCGCCCGACTCATGGCGCTGGCGGGCGTAGTCGACCAAGCGCTCGAAGGCGCGACCGGCGGTCCGCACGCGCTCCACGGGGGTCATCTCGTTCTCGACCGTGAGAATGGGCTTCACCTTCAGGGTGGACCCGATCCACGCGCTCGCCGCGCCGATTCGCCCGCCCCGCTTGAGGAACTCGAGCGTGTCGATCGCGAACCACATCTTCAGCTCGGCGCGCGCCCCGGCCACGTGCTCCGCCACCTCCGCGCGGCCCGCGCCGTTGGCCGCCGCCTTGACCGCCGCCAGGGCCATGAAGCCCAGCCCGCCGGCGGCGGTCGTCGAGTCGATCACCTCGATGAGCTCGCCGCCCTTGCCGTCTCGCTCCAGCGCCTCCTTCGCCTGTCGCGCGGCCGCGGTCGTCCCGGACAGGCCGCCCGAGATATGGATCGACACCACCTCGTGGCCGGCGGCGAGCAGCGGCTCGAACGTCGCCGTGAAGTCTCCGACCGACGGCTGCGACGTGGTCGGCAGATGCTCGGCGGTGCGCAGCTCCTCGAAGAAAGCCGGGTAGTCGGTGATCTCGGTCTCGGGAACCGTCCGGTCGCCGCCGAACACCACGTAGAGCGGCACGACGTGGATCTGGTGGCGCTTGATCAGCTCCGGCGGCAGTGACGCCGTGCTGTCGGTGACCACCGCGACGCTGCTCATGGGCGCGGCAGCCTAACGCAGGGGCTATAGTCGCCCGGACCGAGTGGATCAGGTGGCCCGCATCCAGGCACGACTTGACGCGCGGCTCGCGGAGCTGATCCGAATCCGTTCCGAGATGCGGCGAGCGAGCCGAGGGATGCGCGACTCGGAGCTCGCCAACCTCGACAATCACCCCGGCGACCTCGGCAGCGAGGTGCACGAGGAGGAGCTCGAGGAGACCCAGGAGATCTTCCTGGACGAGGGCGAGCGGCGGATCGCCGAGGCCCGGCGGGCGCTGGCGGACGGGAGCTACGGCACCTGCCGCGGGTGCAGTACGCCGATTCCCTCCGCGCGCCTCGAGGCGATGCCGGAGGTCGTGCTCTGCCTGCACTGCCAGCGCCTCTTCGAGGGTCGCCACCGCCAGCAGACGCGCCTCGAGCGGCACTAACAGCGCTTGGCCCGGACTCTCGTCACCGGCGCCACCGGCTTCATCGGCTCACACGTCGCCCGACTCGCCGGCGAGCGCGGCCACGACGTGCGGCTGGCGATCGAGCCGGGCTCGCCGGACGAGGCGATCGCTGACCTCGACTGCGAGCGGGTGCGGTGCGACGTCCGCGATCGGCGCGCGGTCCGGCGCGCACTGAAGGGCAGCGAGCGCGTCTTCCACTGCGCCGGCGTCATCTCCGTCGCGCCGGACGCCGCGGAGCAGCTGTTCGACGTGAACGTGCGCGGCACCAGGGTGGTGATGGAGGAGTGCCTGCGGGCCGGCGTCGAGCGGGTGGTCCTGACCTCCAGCGCGGCCGCGGTCGGTCCCGCCGAACCCGGGAAGACCGCCGACGAGAACCAGCTGTTCACCGCGGGGCGACTCGGCATCCCGTACGTGAACTCGGTGCACGAGGCGGAGGTGGAGGCCATGCGCCTCGCGGCGCGCGGGTTGCCGCTCGTGTGCGTGAAACCGACCGTGTGCTTCGGGGCGGGGGACGTGCTGCTCTCCTCCACCCGGCTGGTGCGCAGCTTCCTGCTCGGCCACCTCCCGGTCTACACCGGGGGAGCGGCGAGCATCGTCGACGTCCGTGACGTGGCCGAGGGGCACCTCCTGGCCGACCAGCGCGGTGGCATTGGCGAGCGCTACATCCTCGGCGGTCGCAACTTCACCTTCGACCGGCTGTTCGCCGACCTGGGCCGGTTGTCCGGGATCGATCCGCCGGTGAAGGTGCCGCCGCGCGTGGCCGCGGCCACCGCGGCCGTGCTGGGCGCCGGGGGGCGCGGCGGGCCGCTCTCCCCGGTCGGGGTGCGGGCCGCGAGCCAGTGGTGGACCTACCGCTCGACCAAGGCCCGTCGCGAGCTCGGCTGGAGGACGCGTCCGCACGAGGAGACCCTGGAGGCCACCGTCGCCTGGCACCTCGAGCGCGACCACGAGCGGATCGCTCGCAACCACCGCTCGCAGCCGATCCAGTACCGCCTCGCCGGGATAGCGGTGGGGGCGATGGAGGAGGGGCTGGGGCTGCTGCGGCGCGCCGCGCCGGGGCGGCTCTGAGCGGTCGCGTTGGCTAGGCTCGCTGCGATGGCGCGAGTGGACGGAGAGAAGCCGGCAGGCAGCGGGCGCGCCGCGCGCGCGGCGAAGGGGCTGCGCCGACTGTGGCCCCTCGTTCTCATGGCGTGGGAGCGTTGGCAGGCGCTGAGCCCGGACGAGAAGGAGCGGTTCAAGCGCCGCGCGCGGGAGTACGCCGAGAAGGGCCGCAGGGCGGTGGAGGAGCGCCGCGGGCGGCGGCGCCCCTAGCGGACCTCCTCACAACGTTCCACCCGAAACTGCGGCCCCAGGAACCGCCATGCGGCGTCCTCGGTCGCCCGGGTAGCGCTGCTACCCGGGCTCCCTGCGTCCTTGCCTGGCGGCCCCTGGGTCTCGCATTTCCGGGGAAACGTTGTGAGTCGGCCCACTAGCGCGACGGCGGCGTCCCTAGCCCAGGCGGTTCTCGAGGCCGAGCGGCCTCCGCGGCGGCTCCGGCTGGGGATCCTCGGCCGCGGGCGCCTGGGGCTGCTCGACGTCCAGGAGCTCCGCGAGCTCGCCCGACTCGAACATCTCGATGACGATGTCCGATCCGCCGACCAGCTCACCGTCCACGAAGAGCTGGGGGATCGTCGGCCAGCCCGAGACCCCGGAGAGCTCCTCACGGATTCGCGGGTCGGGCAGGATGTCGAGGGCCGCGTACTGGACGCCCAGCGCGTTCAGCGCGCCCGCCGCCCGCGCCGAGAACCCGCAGGCCGGCTGGTTCGGTGTGCCCTTCATGAAGAGCATCACGCGGTTCTCCTGGATCGCGTTCTCGATGAAGGCGCGGATCTCGTCGTTGGTCATCGTCCGTCTCCGGGGGTCGAGGTCTTGATGGAAAGCGCGTGGATCGGGCCGCCGACCTCGGCGCCGAACACGTCGTAGATCAGCTTGTGCTGCTGGATGCGCGAGAGGCCCTCGAACCGGTCCGAGACTACCTCGGCCCGAAAGTGGTCGCCACCCCCTGTCAGGTCGTCGACCGACACGTGGGCTCCGGGCAGGGCCTGCTCGATTCGCTCCTTGAGCTCGTTCGCGCTTGGCATTCGGGTTTCAGGGTATCGACAGAGTCGCCGGTACAATCTAGAAGCGATGGTTACTCTCACCGACATCGCCGCGCGCAAAGTGCGGGACTTCATGCAGGGGCAGAGCGCCGAGGGCCCGATCGGCCTGCGGGTCGGCGTCCGCGGCGGTGGGTGCTCCGGCTTTCAGTACGCCCTGGCGCTCGACGAGGAGCGCAACGACGACCACGTGTTCGACTCGTCCGGGATCCGCGTGCTGGTGGATCCGGCGAGCCTGCGCTACGTGAGCGGCTCGACGGTGGATTTCACCGAGAGCTTCATGGGGTCGGGCTTCGAGGTCTCGAACCCGAACGTCGTCTCCTCCTGTGGCTGCGGCTCGTCCTTCCGCGTCGCGGAGGAAGAGCCGAGCTGCGGCGCCTCAGTCTGACCCCGCCGACACCGGCGTACTGTCCCGCGAGCGCCACAGGTAGAGGCACGCCAGTGAGCGGTGCGGGCGCCACGGATCGGCGATTCGCTCCAGCTCGGCCGCATCGGGAAGCTCGGCCAGGTCGTACTCGGCCTGGACGGCGCGCCTGATCCCTAGGTCGCCCACGGGCAGCACGTCCGGGCGGCCGAGGTGGAACATCAGGAACATGTCGACGCTCCAGCGCCCGAGCCCCTTGACCTGGACGAGCTGGGCGAATACCTCGTCGTCCGGCAGCTCGGCGAGGCGCTCGAGGTCGAGCTCACCGTCCTCGATGTGCTCGGCGAGGTCGCGCAGGTACGCCACCTTGGCGCGCGAGAGGCCGACCGCGCGCAGCGTGTCGGGATCGCTCTCCAGCAGCTCGCGCGGAGTGGGCGTACGGTCGGCAAAGAGCGCGATGAGCCGCTCGTAGATCGAGCGCGCCGCCGTCGCGGAGAGCTGCTGCCCGACGATCGAGCGCACGAGCGCGCCGTACGCATCGCCCGGGCGCCGGCCCCGGCGGGCGCGCACCGCGGCGGGGGACTCGTAGCGTCCGATCAGCGCGGCCATCACCGGATCGGCGCCGGTCAGGTGCTTGAGCGCCCGGGACTCCGAGACCGTGGGGGAGGCCATCACGCCAGCCTACGCGGGAGGTCCCGCGCTCAGGCCGCGGCTCGCAGGTGAAACGGCTCCTCGGCGGCGCCGAGCTCGGTGGACGCCGGGTCGCCGAACAGCCACTCGCGGGCGATCCGGTGCCAGTTGGCCGTGGCCTCTAGCTGTCCCAGCACCCCGAGCGACAACGCCTCCATGCGCCGGGCGAGCATCGACTGCGGCGGCATCGTCTCGCGCTTCACCAGCGGCCAGTGGCGCGAGCGGGGGTCGCCGAAGTCGATGAGGATCCGCGCCACCAGCGCGCGGTCGATGGTGACGTCGCGGTCCTCGACGTACCACGCGGTCACGTCGTGGAAGTGATCGAACACCGCTTCGGGGGTGACCTCGTCGTCGGTGGGGTCGAAGAACCCCATCACGCCGAGCCGGCGGTGAAGCTCGGCGGCGTCGCCGTCCATCGCGGCGCGGATCGCCGCCTTCTCGGCATGAAGGTCCGCGCCCGCGACGCGCTTCGTCATGCCGAAGTCGATGAACGCCACGCGGCCATCGGCCATGAGCCGGTAGTTGCCCGGGTGCGGATCACCCGAGAAGTGCCCGTTGCGGTAGAGCGACCCGAAGAAGAACCGGAAGACGATCTCCCCGAAGCGGTCGCGCGTCGGGCGATCCATCCCCTTGACCTCCTCGAAGCCCCGGCCGTCGACCCATTCGGTGACGAGCACGTGCTCCGAGCAGAGGGGGGTGACCACCGGCGGCACGAAGATGAAGGGATGGTCGCGCCAGGTGCGGGCGAAGGCCCGGTGTTGCTGCGCCTCGTGCTCGTAGTCGAGCTCGTCGGAGAGGCGCTCCCGGATCTCGCGGGTCATCGCCTTGGCGTCCAGCCCCGGGGCGATGCGCTTCGCCACGCGCATGATCAAGCCCAGGTTCTGGAGGTCGGCGCGTACGGCCTGGGCGACGCCGGGGTACTGGACCTTCACCGCCACCCTCCGTCCGTCGTGTAGCCGCGCCCGGTACACCTGACCGATCGACGCGGCCGCGACCGCCTCCTCCTCGAAATCCGCGAACACCTCCTCCAGCGGCTCGGCGAGACCGTCCTCGGCCACGGTGCGCATCCGCTCAAAGGGGACGCGCGGCGCGGCCTCGCGCAACTCGGCCAGCTTCGCCTGGATGCGCTCCTGGAACTCGGGCGGAAACGTGCCGGTGTCCACGAACGACGCGACCTGCCCCACCTTCATGGCGGCGCCCTTCATCTGGCCGAGGACCTCGAAGATCTGTTCGGCGGCCTCCATCTGGCGGCGCTCGGCGGCGGCGCGGCGGCCCTCGTCGTCGCGGGCCAGGTTCGCCGCCTTGGTGGCGTAGCCGCGGGCCGTCTGGCCGCCGGCCAGACGGCCGACCCTTGCGGCCCGGCGAATCCGGCCGGTGGGCAGATCCTTGGCCATCCTCTTGACTGTACGCAGCCATCTAGGCTGGGGCCCACGATGAGGCTGGTCAGCATCGCCGCGGGCGGACGTCCCCGGGCCGCCCTGCTGCGGGAGGGGCGTGTGCTCTCGATCGCGGAGGGGGAGATGGACCGCCGGCGCCGAGCGTCCGACCGCACCCTCGACGCGATCCTGCGCGACGGCCTCCTCGACGGGGTGCGGCCGGTCGAGGGCGACGGCGTGCCGCTCCAGAGCGTGCGGCTCCTGCCGCCGGTCACGCGCCCGGGCAAGATCGTCTGCATCGGGCTCAACTACCGCGGGCACGCGCAGGAGCAGGGTGCGGAGCCGCCCGAGACGCCCACGTTCTTCGCGAAGTTCGCGAACGCCTTGGCCGCGCCCGGCGCCACGGTGCGGCTGCCGGAGTGGAGCGGCAAGGTGGACTACGAGGCGGAGGTGGCGTTCGTGATCGGCGAGCGGGCGAAGGACGTGGCCGAGCGCGACGCGCTGCGCCACGTCGCCGGGTACCTGCTGCTGAATGACCTGTCGGCCCGCGACTACCAGTTCAAGACGCCGCAGTGGATGCCGGGAAAGGTCTTCGACGGCGCGGCCCCGGCCGGCCCGGCGCTCGTCACGCCCGACGAGGCCGGCCCTCCGGACGCGATCGAGATCGAGCTGACCCTGAACGGCGAGCGGATGCAACACAGCTCGACCGCCGACCTCGTGCACTCGGTGCCGGCGCTCGTGGCCTACCTGTCGCGGCTGATGACGCTGGAGCCGGGCGACCTCGTCTCGACCGGTACGCCGGCGGGAGTCGGCAGCATGCGCGATCCGAAGGTCTGGCTGCGCCCGGGCGACCACGTGGCGATCACGTCGCCGCAGCTGGGGATGCTCGAGACGACGTTCGCGTAGGCGCTTAGGGCGGACTAACCCCAAGTTCCTGCGACAGCCGCAGGTCGACTAGCGATGTCGTGAACTCGGACGCCCCGGCAGCTGCCGGGGCGTCCGCGCGCTCGCTCAGGCTCGGGGTCACCACACCAACCGAGCTCAAAGGGAGCGCTCGATGACAGAGCATGACGTCCTGGTCGGATTCCGGCTGCGCCTGTTCAGCCTGGCCGAGGAGCTGGGGAACGTCTCTGCCGCCTGTCGGGCGATGGGGGTGCATCGTTCGACCTACTACCGGCTCAAGCGCAGGGTCGATCGCTGGGGCCTCGAGGCGCTCAATGTCAGAGAGCGCCGGCGGCCGCGGATGCCGAACGAGATCGGCCCCCACCTCGAGCAGCGGATCGTCGCCTTCGCGCTCGGCCATCCCGGTCTCGGGCCCAGGCGGATCGCGGCCGAGCTGGCGCGGGAGAAGTGGGGCGGGATCCGGATCTCCGAGCACGGCGTCTGGCGCGTGCTGCGGCGCCTGGGGCTGAACACGCGCTCCAAGCGCCTGGCGCTCGTCGCCCGCCACCGCGACCCCTACGAGCGCAAGCCCGCTGCCGAGCCGAAACAGCTCCACATTGACGCCTCCGAGCCGGGCGAGAAGGTCCAGCTTGACTGCTTCTACGTCGGCCGGCTGTCGGGCACCAAGGGCACCGTCTGGCAATACACAGCGATCGACGTCGCCTCCGCCTACGCCTGGGCCGAGCTTAGGACCTCCGAGCGCAACCCCAGGGCCCGCCACACGCGCGAGCTGCTCCACCGCGTCGCGCGCGAGCTCAAGGCGGCGGGCTGGAAGCTGCGCGAGGTCACCAGCGACAACGGCTCCGAATTCCGCTCCCGCGAGTTCGGCGACGCCGTCGAGAAGCTCGGCGCCCGACAGCGCTTCATCAAGGCGGGCCGGCCGAACTCAAACGGCTGCGTCGAGCGCCTCCAACTCACCGTCCTCGAGGAGTGCTGGCGGCCCGCCTTCGCCCGCTCGCTCGTGCCCAAGATGACCGCCCTCCAGCGCGACCTCGATGAGTATCTCCATGACTACAACACCGACCGCGCCCACACCGGACGCCTCGCCCAGGGACGCGTGCCCACGGATATCGTCTCCGGCGCGCGCAAGACCAGGCCCGTGAGATGAGCCCGAACTGTCGCTACATCCCGGGGTTAGGACGGCCTAAGGGCCCCGTGAGCGGATGCTCGCGGCGCGGGCCTTCTTGCGCGCTCCGTTGTTGCGGTGGAGTGCCCCCGACTTGACGGCCTTGTCGATCCGCGAG
>Ga0081538_10004629_pt1 | contig 12627 bp, 12 predicted proteins | sample TabmetS5T2R1_FD_71022 | JGI IMG/M metagenome (GOLD analysis project Ga0081538, IMG submission 71022) | Tabebuia heterophylla rhizosphere microbial communities from the University of Puerto Rico - S5T2R1 | ecosystem: Host-associated > Plants > Roots > Rhizosphere ...
TCGCCGCCACCACCGTCGGAACGAGGTTCTTCGCCTCCGTCTTCGGCGCGTCCACGACGACATGGGCGGCCCCGAGCTCCTCGAGCACCCTGAGCGTCGACGCGCGGTTCTCCTCGTCCAGCCAGCTGCGGTGGCGGAACTCGACGAGCGCGCGGTCGCCCTCCAGCTGCTCGACCGCCCAGCGCAGGTAGTCCACCGAGAGGTCCTTGTAGACGACGTAGGAGGGGAACTGGAGGAGGATGCCGCCGAGCTTGCCCGTCTCCCGCAGGGGCTCGAGGGCGCGGTGGAAGCGGCGGAAGAGCTCTGCTCGGAACTCCCGCGGCGGACGGTCGACCCGGCCGCGGTCGTCGACGGGCGCGGCTTCGCAGAGGTCGGGCGGCAGCTGCTCGGCCTTCACCGAGTGCCGGGTCATGACGCCGAACGCCTTCACGTGCATGACGAAGCCGTCGGGCGTCCGCTCGGCCCAGCGGGAGACCATGGACTCGTCCGGCAGGCGGTAGTAGGTGGAGTCGACCTCGACCGTGGAGAACCGCTCGGCGAAGTACCGGAGCCGGGCCTCCGCCGACTTGACCTCCTTCGGATACCAGTGCTTCGTCAGCGCCTCGTCGGCCCACGAGCATGTGCCGATGCGGATCGGGACGCCCAAGGCGCGAACGCTAGCGGTGTAGCCTTGCGCGGCGCCGCAGGCGACCGCCACCGCCGGCATCCGGCGCGACAGCTCGGAGTTCGCGCGCGTGGCCGGCTTCAGCGACGCGATCTTCGCGATCGCGATGACGCTGCTCGTCCTCGAGATCGGCGTGTCAGGCCTGCCCGAGGGCGGCGGCGGGGCCCGCGACATGCTGGACGCCCTCAAGGACGCGCTGCCCGAGATCGTCAGCTTCGCCGTCTCGTTCTACGTGATCGGCCGCTACTGGCTGGCCCACCACTGGTTCTTCTCACGGCTCGAGCGCATCGACCGCCGTCTGCTATCCCAGAACCTCGCCTACCTCGGCTTCGTCGCCTTCCTACCTTTCCCGACGGGACTCCTCAGCGACTACGAGCAGAATCCAATCGCGTTCGTCGTGTTCGCGCTCTCGATGGCGGCGGTGAGCCTGATGGAGCTCGTCATCGGGAGGCACGCCCACCGCACAGGCCTTCTGCGGCCGGGGCGCGCCTCCCCGTGTGTGGCCGTGGGCCCGTATCGCCTCGGCCTTCCCCGTTGCCGTGTTCGTCCTCTCCATCCCGCTCGCGTTCTTGAACACGACCCTTGCCCTCCTCTCCTGGCTCGACCTCTCCCCGGTCGGCTTCTACATCAACAGGAGGATGCCGCCGGAGGTGCTGGCCTACCTCTCGCGGTACTAAACCCTCCTAGACCGCCAGCGCCAGCTGCTCCTGGCGCTTCCGCGGCACCGGCCTCCCGCCGCCGGTCGCCGAGAGCCCGTGGCGCAGGCGCAGGCGCGCGAAGCGCTCGCCGACCTGCTCCTGGTAGGCCTTCGGCGCGTACGCGCGGTTCCCGTACAGCTCGACGTAGCGCGGGTAGAGCCAGGGATAGGCCTGCTTCAGCCAGGGCATGAAGTGCTCGCGGATGTTCGGCCGCACGTGGAGGACGATCAGTGTCGCCCACGCGACGCCGGCCTCGGCGCAGGCGGCGAGCACCTCGTCCAGGTGCTCGTCGTCGTCGCTCAGGCCCGGCAGGACCGGCGCGACCAGGACGCCGGTGCGGATGCCGGCCTCCGCGAAGCGACGGAGGATCTCGAGCCGCTTGCGCCCGGGAGGAGTGCCGGGCTCGACGACGCGGCGCACCTCCTCGTCCAGCGTGCCCACGCTCATGGACACGGTCAGGGGCGCGACCTCGTTCAGGCGCTCGAAGACGTCGACGTCGCGGACGATCAGTGTCGACTTGGTCAGGATCGAGAGTGGGTTGGCGAAGTCCGCGAGCGCGTCGACGACGCCCCGCGTGAGCCGGTAGCGCCCCTCGCAGTGCTGGTACGGGTCGGTGGCGGTGCCCATGGCGACCGTCTCGCCCTCCCAGCGGGGCGACGCGAGCTCGCGGCGCAGCACCTCGACGACGTTCGTCTTGACGACGATCTTCGAGGAGAAGTCGTCGCCGATCCCCAGGTCCAGGTAGCTGTGGAACGCGCGGGCGAAGCAGTAGTGGCAGCTATGCGTGCACCCGCGGTACGGGTTCACAGTCCAGCGGAAGGGGACCCGGCTCATCTCCGGCACGCGGTTCAGAGCCGACTTGCAGGTGTCCTCGAGGTACTGCGCGCGAGCCACGTCTACTCGCAGTATAGAACATATGTTCGTGTCGCGGCGGTCGTTTATCGTGCCCGGGGTGCCGACCTTCGCCGCACTCCTTCGAGGCATCAACGTGGGAGGCAAGAACAAGGTTCCGATGGCCGAGCTGAAGGCGGCGCTCGAGTCGCTGGGCCTCGAGGACGTCGTCACCTACATCCAGAGCGGCAACGTCGTCTTCACCAGCTCGAAAGGTTCGGCCGGCGCCGTCGCGGCCGACGTCGAGCGGCAGATCGGCAAGGCCTTCGGCGTCGACGTCGCGGTGCTTCTCCGCACGCCCACCCAGCTGAAGAAGATCGCCGCGGGGAACCCGTTCCTGAAGAAGGGTGCCGACCGCTCCAAGCTCCACGTCGTCTTCCTGGACGGCGCGCCGGCGAAGGCCAAGGTAGCGAAGCTCGACCCGGACCGGTCGCCGCCGGACGAGTTCAGCGTCAGCGGGGGCGACATCTACTTGTACCTGCCCAAAGGCGCGGGCCGATCCAAGCTGACGATCGACTGGTTCGAGCGCGGCCTCGGCGTTCGCGCGACCGCCAGGAACTGGAAGACGCTCGGGAAGCTGATCGAGCTGACCGCGCGCTGAGGAGTATCGTTGGTTTGGCCCGTCGGTCCCCGGAGACTAGAGAACCATGGATCCGCAGCTGCAAGCTCTCCTCGAACACGGCGAGGAGCAGGAGTGCCTCGAGTACTCCGAAGTGGACGAGGTCGTCGAAGCGCTCGAGCTCGGTGAGGAGGAGCTCGAGGATCTCTACGACGAGATCGCCCGCCGCGGGATCCAGCTCCGCGACAACTGTGGGCGCGAGGCGAAGGCGACCTACGTCAACGGCGACCTCGCCGTCGCGACGACGGATGCGCTTCAGCTCTTCATGCAGGAGATCGGGCGCTATCCGCTGCTGACGAAGGAGCAGGAGGTCGAGCTGTCACAGCGGATCGAGCGCGGCGACATGGAGGCGAAGGAGCAGATGATCAACTCCAACCTTCGCCTCGTCGTCTCGATCGCGAAGCGCTACCAGGGCCACGGCCTCTCGCTGCTCGACCTGATCCAGGAAGGCATCATCGGCCTCATCCGGGCAGTGGAGAAGTTCGACTGGCGGAAGGGCTTCAAGTTCTCCACCTACGCGACGTGGTGGATCCGCCAGGCTGTGCAGCGCGGTGTTGCCAACAAGTCCCGCGAGATCCGCGTGCCGGTGCACATCGTCGAGCGCGAGCAGCGCATCTCGCGCGCCGAGCGCGACCTCGTCACGAAGCTGGGGCGGGCGCCGACGGACGAGGAGGTGTCCGAGGCCGCGCGCGTCACCGTTCCCCAGCTCGACGAGGTACGCCGCGCCGCGCGGGCCGTGACGAGCCTCGACCGCCCGATCGCGGACGCGAGCGGGACGACCTTCCAGGACCTGCTGCCGGGAGGCGAGGAGGAGGACGTCGAGCAGGAGGTGACGATCAACCTGGCGCAGGAGGCGCTCCGCGACGCGCTCGACGAGCTTCCCGACCGCGAGCGTGAGGTGCTGAAGCGCCGCTACGGATTGAACGGCGAGCGCGACCCCGAGTCGTTGGAGGAGATCGGCCGCGGCCTCGGCATCACGCGCGAGCGGGTGCGCCAGATCGAGTCCGAGGCGCTCGAGCGGCTCGCGGTGCGGCGCGAGATCGCCGCGCTCCAGGGTGTCGTCTAGCGCCGCCTAGACGTCTCGGTACCGCGCCTGCACGAGGCAGAAGAGGCCGTACGCAGCCAGCCCGAGGGCGACTGCGCCCAGCAGCAAGGGCCCGTAGGGCTCGTCGACGAGCTTCCGGAGCGCCTCGTCGAGGCCGATGGCCTCGTCGGGGTCGTACTGCCAGGCCGCCCGCACCAGGAAGATCCCGATCAGCACGAAGACGACCGCGCGGGCCAGATGTCCGACGACGCCGAAGGCGACGTACCACGGCCGCGCGGCGGCGTGCATCGCCTCTTCCCTGAGGTCGTCGCGGAAGGAGCCCGAGAGAGCCCGATATGCGTTCACGAGCCCGCCGACGACGAAGGCCAGGCCGGCGGCGGCGACGAGCACGCGACCAAGGGGCAGGTCGAGCACGACGGCGGTCGCCCTGTCCTCCTCCTTCGAGCTCCCACCTCCGGTCGAGCCCGCCAGGATGGCGAACGTCCCGACGGCGAGCCCCGCGTAGAGCACGCCCTCGCCGAGCTCGGCGAAGCGCTTCGCCAGGCCCTCGGGGTCGTCTCCCTGGCGGTCGCGGTCCAGCAGCGACTGGGCGAAGCGCCAGAGCGCATAGCACGCAAAGCCGAGGCCGACGACGAGGATGAGCGCCCACCCGAACGGCTCGTCGGCCAGCGCCTGGAGCGCCCCACGGTGATCCTCGGTTCGGCCACCGCCGCCGACGGCCACGTTGAGCGCGAGGATCGCGACGAGGAGGTACGCGGCGCCCTTGGCAATGAGCCCGAAGCGCCCGCTCCGCTCGACCCAACGGCTCTGCTCGACGTGCTCGGTCATCGGGGGGTCCGTTCCCCCTGCGTCGGCCCCGCAATCCTTCTGCCCCAGCGCACAACGAAAACGAGGAGCTCGGCTCTCTCACCTCGGATGGCTGCGGCGACCTCCGAGGATGACCGTGCTCCTCGTTCTCTCGGGGTCGCTATCGGCACGCCAGTCGAAAACTTGAGACCTTTCACACTAGGGGAAGCGATCGCTCCCCGGATCGAGATCGAGCGTCCCGCCGTCCCGGCAGTCGGGCCGGACGACGTACTCGGTGCCCGCGCCGGTGCGACCGGCGTTCTCGACCAGCTGCTGCTGCATCATCCGGTGAGCGGTGTCCTCCGAAAGGCCGAGCCGCTCGCCGAGCGCCACTCCGGACTGCAACGCGTAGCACTCGGTGGTGCCTTCGTCGTCGATCCCGCGGAGGTGCCACGCCTCGTGCGCGAGGACGGCGAGCGCGCGGGCGGTCTGGCTCGAGGTCACCTCACCGTGGAACGCCAGGCGGTAGAGGTCGTGGCACCGCTCGGGCGTCAGGTAGGCGAGCTCGCCGCCCACGATGGCAACCCCGTCCGCATGCTGCACAGCGCCGACGAACGCGCCGGACTCGTCGCAGCGGACCCGTACCGGCTTCCCGGCGATGCGGGAGGCCTCGGACGAGAAACGGTCCTGCGCCTCGGCCCGGGTCTCGACCGAGAGCGAGTCCCAACCCGTCCGGCTCTCGACGAACCAGAAGACGAGCGCGAGCGCCGCGATGAGGCCGAGGCCCATGAGGAGCCGCGACACCGCGGGCCAGAGGCTTTCGTCCTCCTCAAGCTCCTCGTCCTCGCCGTCCAGCCAGCCCAGGTAGCCGTAGCGCTCCCGGTCGACCTCCTGCGGCCCGCGGTCGGGTTGCGGCGCGGGCGGCCGCCCCAGCGCGCCGAGGAAGAAGTTGATCTCCAGTCCGAGCGCGACCAGGAAGGCCACCCACACCGGCACCGCAGAGCGGAGCTCGTACGGTCCGAAGATCCACGCGAGCACGAAGACGACGAGCGCGACGCGCAGCGCGGCCGGCAGCAGCGGGAAGCGGTCGGCGAGCCTCTGCACGCTTCGACGGTAGCCCGCCGAGGCGTGTGTGCGTCACGCGGCCAGCGATGCGTGGGACGCGTACGAGGCCGGGAAGCCGTCTCGCCAGGTCGGGTACCGGAGATTCCAGCCGAGCAGGCGCTTCGCCTTGGCGTTCGAGGCGCCGCGGATCTCCGTCATGAGCACGACCGCCGCCTCGCCGGCCGCGAAGCGCGCCAGCCAGCGCGGGATATGGCGCGGCGGCTTGGCCCCGATCGCGGCGGCGAGCGCCGGAAGCCAGTCACGGACGGGCGCCGGATCGTCGTCGACCACGTTGTAGACGCCCGGCTCGCCGCGCTCGACGGCGAGAACGGTCGCCGACGCGGCGTCGTCCAGGTGAACGAACGACCAGATGCCGCCGCCGTCGCCGACAATCGGGAACTGCCGCTTGCGCACGGGCTCGAGCTGCGCGTCGTCGGGCGATCCGTAGAAACCGCCGTAGCGGAGGGCGATCCCGCCCTGGTCGACCACCGAGGCCTCGAGATGCTCGATCGCCGTCAGCGTCGGCCGCATGTCGGGCGCCGGCTCCGGGTCGAGCGGGTCCTCCTCCGACTTCACCGGCCCGCCCACGCGCGCGTAGGGCCAGCCGGCGTAGCTCTGCGCCACGACACGGTCGACGCCGTGCTCGCGGGCTGCGGCTACGAGCGCGTCGGTTCCCTCAGTCCGCAACTGGTTCGTGGCGGCGAAGGTGCGGTCGAAGTGCTTGAAGTCGGACAAGCCGGTGAGGGCCGTAGCCTGGTGCACGATCGCGTCGGGCCGGGCGGCGCCGATCGCCGTGCGAACCGCGTCGCGGTCGAGGATGTCGAGCACGACGGGCTCGGCACCGAGGGCGCGCAGCCGGTCGGCCCTCTCGGGCGAGCGGGTGGTTCCGATCACGTCGTGTCCCCGCTCGACGAGCTGGGGGACGAGGCGGGCGCCGATCGCGCCGGTCGCTCCTGCGACGAAAACTCTCATGTCTCCTTCTCCTTTCCGTGTCTGGAATGGAGACGAGACGGAGCGGGTAGCTGTGACGGTGTCACAGGAAGCCCGCCTTTCCCGTTCTTCCGAGTGATGCAGACAGAGGATCTCCGCCCGTACCTGTTCGCAATCGCGTACCGGATGCTCGGTTCCGTCGTCGAGGCTGAAGACGTCGTCCAGGAGGCGTTCCTGCGCTACCAGGAGGCGGGGGTCGAGCCGGAGTCGCCGAAGGCCTACCTCGCGACGGTCACCACGCGGCTCGCGATCGACGAGCTCCGCTCCGCGCGGGCCCGCCGCGAGGTCTATCCCGGGGAGTGGCTCCCGGAGCCGCTCGTCGAGGACGAGGCCGCGCGGCACGCCGAGACCGCCGACTCGCTCTCGCTCGCCTTCCTCCACCTCCTGGAGAAGCTCTCGCCCCTCGAGCGGGCCGTCTTCCTGCTCCGCGAGGTCTTCGACTACCCCTACGACGAGGTGGCCGAGATCGTCGGCAAGAGCCCCGACAACTGCCGTCAGATCCTCGTCCGTGCCCACAAGCACATCGAGGAAGGCCGGCGGCGCTTCGACGTCTCGCGGGAGGAGCGGGAGGAGGTCGCGCGCCGCTTCCTCGCAGCCTGGGAGGAGGGCGACACGGACGCCCTCGTCGAGGTCCTGGCGCCCGACGCCACTGTGTACGGCGACGGCGGCGGCAAGGCGCCGTCCGTCCCGGTCCCGCTGGTCGGCGCGGAACGCGTGGCCAAGGCGCTGATCGGCTGGGGCCGCCAGGCGCATCATCACGGCCTCGTCCACCGCCCGGCGGTGGTCAACGGAGATCCCGGCGTTGTCTTCTACGGAGAGGACGGGCAGGTGGTCTGGGTAGCGGCGCTCGATATCGCCGAGGGCGTCGTCGTCGCCGTCAGGTCGGTCCTGAACCCCGACAAGCTCACCCACCTGCGGCACGCTTCCTAGCGCGCCGAGAGAGGCCGAGGGCGTCGTCGGAGCGCATGTTTCGCTCTGCCGAGGCGTCTGTGGTCCTAGGAGCAGTCTTCCTCGGGGAGGGGAGTCAATGCGCACGATCGGGTTCGGCCTTGTGCTGTCTGCCGTCGTCCTCGTCCTGGCGATGCCTGCGGCGACGGCGCCTTCGAACAGGAGCGAGTTGCTGAAGAGCGAACGGCACTTTCTCGCCCAGTCGACGAGGACGTACACAGGCGGCCGGAAGGCCGCGAAGATGAGAAACATGGAGGTTGTCGGCCGGAACGACCTCGGTGGCCGAGGCTTCAATGCAGACGTCTGGTTCCACGAGGGCTATGCCTACGTCGGCCATTGGGGCTTCTCCGACTGGGCCAACGGCTCGAAGACGCGCTTCTGCCCGTCGCCGCCGAAGAACGGCGTGGTGGTTGTCGACGCCACGGATTCCTCCAAGCCAACTGTGGTCTCGCGGCTCGTGAACCCGACGGGCACCTCGGCCGAGGACGTGACGGTGTTCCAGGCGAAGTACGGCCCGCTCGCCGGGCGCGACATCGCGGCGGTGGGGATTCAGGTCTGCGGCGGCTCTCGCCTCGATCCGAGTTTTCCGCGAGGCCTCCTCCTCTTCGACGTCACGAATCCGGGGAGCCCGGTCAGGCTGGGATTCCTCAGCACCGGCTGCTGCACCCGCGGCCTCCACGAGCTCGAGTTCGGGCATCGGGACGACCTCGGACGCACCTTCATCTACGCGTCGGTGCCGGCGAGCGAGTACGAGGAGGAAGGCTCCCCGAGCGGCTTCCGTGACCTGCAGGGACGGGGCGACTTCAGGCTGATCGACGTGACGAATCCCGCCGCGCCGGTGGCGGTCTCCGACTGGGGCGTCGTCCACGACGCCGGCGGCCCGCTCAACCCGGGCCAGGGCTGCGACCCAGACCCGGTCTTCGGCCACAGCGCCGAGCCGTCGGCCGACGGGATGCTCGCCTTCATCGCCTACTGGGACAGCGGCTTCGTCGCGCTGGACGTGACGAACCCGGCCAACCCGATCCTGAGAGGCCACACGGTCTATGAGGCCGACGAGGACGGGGACGGGCATTCGTCGATGTACGACGACACCCGCCGGCTCCTCTTCTCGGCGGACGAGGACTTCGGCAAGAACTGCGGTCCGGACATCGAGCCGGGCTACGGGTACCTGCGCATCTGGGACTACTCGAACCTCGCCGCACCCGTGCAGATCGGCGAGTACCGGACGCCGAACTCTGGCGGGCGCCTGCCCCTCGGCTCGGGGGACTACACGATCCACAACCCGATGCTCATGGGCACGGACGTGTACATCTCCTGGTACTCGGACGGGGTGCGCGTGGTCGACGCGAGCGACCCGACCGACCCGGAGGAGGTTGCGTACTTCGTGCCTCCGGCGGGCCAGAACCCGGTGAAGCCGTCCCAGCGCAGCACGCTCTCCCAGACCCCGCAGGTCTGGGGCGTCTTCGTCGACGAGGAGACGGGCCTCGTCTATGCGAGCGACATGAACACCGGCCTCTGGATCCTCCGGCGCACGGACTGAGGATCGGTCTGGACGGCGGAACGGCGCCCCGCGGGCGCCGTTCCGGCCGGTCGAAGAGGTCGTCTGCTCGACACGTCTATCTCTGACTAAGATCAGAGAATGGACGCGGGCATGGTGACGCAGGTCCGGCGCTTCAACCGGGCGGTGACGCAGCGGGTCGGCGCCCTCGACGACAGCTACCTCGCCCGCGGCCGTTCGCTCGGCGAGTCCCGCGTCCTCTGGGAGATCGGCGAGGAGGGCTGCGAGGTGCGGGCGCTGCGCGCGCGGCTCGGCCTCGACTCGGGCCGTGCGAGCCGCCTCCTGCGCTCGCTCGAGGCGGCCGGGCTCGTCGACGTGGCCACAGGGACGGCCGATCGCCGGGTCCGCACGGCTCGGCTGACCCCCGCGGGGCTCGCCGAGCGAGCCGAGCTCGGTCGGCGGAGCGAGGTGCTTGCCCGCTCCATCCTCGAGCCCCTGAGCGTCGGAGAGCGCGACCGGCTCGTCGCTGCGATGCGCGAGGTCGAGCGCCTGCTCACGGCCGCGCTCGTCGAGATCAGGCCGGTCGACCCGGCCGAAGCGGACGCCCGCCACTGCCTCCGCGCCTACTTCGCAGAGCTCGAGCGCCGCTCCGGCACCTCGTTCGATCCGTCGACCGGCTCGACTGCCGAGCCGCACGAGATCAGGCCCCCGCACGGGCTCTTCCTCGTCGCCTACCTCCGCGGGGCAGCCGTTGGCTGCGGCGCCCTCAAGCACTTCCCCGGAAGGGTGTCGGACATCAAGCGCATGTGGGTGGCCGAGTCGGCCCGCGGGCTCGGGATCGGCCGGCGGCTCCTGGTCGAGCTGGAGGCGCGCGCAGCCGAGCACGGCTCCGGGGTCGTCCGCCTGGAGACCAACCGCACGCTCGTCGAGGCGATCTCCCTCTACGAGTCCGCCGAGTACGTCGAAGTCCCGGCGTTCAACGAGGAGCCCTTCGCGGACTATTGGTTCGAGAAGCGCCTGCCGTAGGGTGGCGCCGACACGCAACCGGGAGGTCAGATGCACAAGATCATTCGCGCGGGTGAGCTGCCGCCCAGCCCGGGAGGAACGGTGACATTCATGGGCGAGGATCACGGCTCCGAGATCTCGTCCTTCCTCGTCAACAGCGAGCCGGGCGCAGGCCCGGACTTGCACCGTCACCCGTACTCCGAGACCTGGTTCGTCCGCTCCGGCCGAGGCACCTTCACTGCCGACGGCGTCGAGGTCGAGGCCGGGCCGGGGGACATCGTCGTCGTGGGCGCTGAGACGCCGCACAAGTTCAAGAACACGGGGGACGAGCGCTTCGAGGTCGTCTGCATCCACGCTTCGCCACGGATGATTCAGGTGGACTTGGAGTGACCCACGGCCGCCGGGACCTCGGCGGGATGCGTCCGCGTATGGACGAAGGTGAGGATCGCCTTTGCTCTCTGCGCTCTAGCGGTCGCCGTGGTGGCCACCGCTTGCTCGGGCCGCGACGAGACAGAGCCGGCGGCGGCGCCCGCGGACGTCCCTCGAGACGCGGTGCTTGGCATCGTCTACCAGAGCGACGAGGCCGTACTCCGGAGGTTCGGCCGGACGTCCCTCACGCCCGGGCCGGGTCGGGTGAAGCTTGGGGACAGTGGCGGCGCATGGAGCTTCTCGCCTGACGAGACCAAGGTCGCCCTGGCGGGAGCTGCGCCGCTCGAGATCCGAATCGTCGACGTCCGCGCGCTGCGTCTCGACGGAGTCGTAGCTCTCCCACGGGATCTCGTGAGCCCGCCGGCCCAACCGGCAGTCATCGCCGTTGCCTGGCCGGCGGCTCGGCGAATCCTCGCGCTCGTCGAGTGGGGAGCGTGGGACCACGCGGTCGTCGTCGTCGACCCCGTCGAGCTCCGGATAGTCTCGCAGGGGACGATCGACGGCACGCTCGTCGGCCAAGCGCCGACGCACGACGGCCTCGCGCTCCTGCTCGCGCCCGTCGGCCGCATCGGCCCGACGAAGCTGCTCGTGCTGGACGGCGACGGCCACGCCGAGTCGATCCCGTTGCCCGCAATCGACGCCGGGCTCGAGACGGTCGCCGCCGAACGGGCCGTCGTTCGCCGCCGGTTCCCCGGCCTGGCGGTCGATCCCACCGGAAGACGGGCGCTCGTCGTTCCGGCGACGGGCGACGTTGCCGAGGTCGATCTTGTCGCGGGGCAGGCCGCCTCTCACGCGCTGCGCGAGCCCGTGTCACTGCTCCGGCGCCTGCGCGACTGGCTCGAGCCGACTGTCCAAGCGAAGGCCTCGGCCGGCACGGAGCGGCAGGCGGCCTGGGTCGGAGACCATCTCGTTGCCGTGTCCGGCCAGGACCACAGCCTGGTCAACGGCCAGGATGACGAGCAGACCGTTCCCGCCGGGCTCGCGGTCATCGACGTTCAGGACTGGGAGATGCGGACGCTCGACGAGCGGGCAAGCGAGTTCTTGTTCTCCGCTGGGACACTCCTCGCCTACGGAATTCGCGGGAACTCGGCAACCCAGGAGATAAGCGGAATGGGCCTGACGGCGTACGACCTCGGGGGCAGGGAGCGCTTCCACCTCTTCGGAGACAAGCCGATCTACTACGTCCAGACGGCGGGGCCGTTCGCCTACGTCTGGCTGGACGGTGCGTCGCCGGTCGCCGTCGACCTCCGCTCCGGCAGCGTGGTCAGCCGACTCGACCGCTACCGGGGCGACGACCTCCCGGCGCTCGTCGTGCCCTGACTCCTGAGGGCGGCGTGATCCGCTAGAAGCCGAACGGGCGCAAGATGAGCCGAGCGCAGGCGATTGCGACGACGCTCGTTGCAATCCCGATCACCCAAGCCCAGGTTCCTTCGGCTACAGGCCAATCGTGGATCTCTCGCGCCCGCTTCTCCAGGGCGTTGGCAGCGCCGAGGAGCGTGTGCTGGCGCTCGAGCGCCTCCAGCGTCTGTTCCTCGCGAACCGGCTCGTACGCCTCGGCATAGAGCTCGCGCGCAAGCTCGAGCTCGCTCTCCTTCACCGTGAGCATCTGCCGATGGAGCCCGTAGAGCGAGAATACGAAGGCTCCCACGCCGCCCGCGAGGACGAGCAAACCGATCCCAAGTCCGACGACATCGGGCAGGCCGGTGACGAGAACCGGGACGAGCCAGGCGAGCAGCAGCCACAGGCTGGTGAAGGCGAGAGCGCCCAGGGGCCGTAGACCTAGGCCTGGATCGGCCAGCGCCGAGGCGTCGGGTCGTAGGCGCGCATGCCCGAGCCGATTCAGACCAAGCTGGAGCGACCCGTACGTCCAGAGGAAACTCCAGAACGCAACCGCGAGGATGACCCATGTCCCTCCGCGCACGAGGGCCGCCGTCCAGCCGTCCCGAACGA
>Ga0081538_10004630_pt1 | contig 12627 bp, 8 predicted proteins | sample TabmetS5T2R1_FD_71022 | JGI IMG/M metagenome (GOLD analysis project Ga0081538, IMG submission 71022) | Tabebuia heterophylla rhizosphere microbial communities from the University of Puerto Rico - S5T2R1 | ecosystem: Host-associated > Plants > Roots > Rhizosphere ...
CACGTGCCGTCCGCCTGGAACGTCTGGTAGTGCGTCAGGAACGGGTGGAGCACGTTGGCCGCGTCGGCGGGATTGCTCCAGCCACCCGTGCACGACAGGTCGTTCGTCAGGTCGCTCGACGTGTGACCGTTCTGGTCGGGCAGCGTCGTCCAGTTGTCCTGGCCGACCGTGTGCGCCTCGACGATCAGGTAGTCGAAGTCGAGCTCGAGGTTGAAGCTGGTCCAGAACGACAGCGTGGCCCCACCTGCCGGGACGTTGATCGTCGGTGAGAGCAGGCGCTTGTACGCCTCGTCGGCTCGATCCGACCACATGAACGACTGTCCCGTGTGCGGATCGAACGGACCTGACAGGCCACTCAGGTATTCGGCCGCCGGCCAGCTCTCGAATTGCGGGAAGCTGCCCTCCGGGTCGGTCACCTGGAGGAAGTCGCCGGTCGCGATGAACGACGAGCTCGAGGCCTGATTCTGGGCGCTGTCTTCGCCGTTGAAGCCCCACTCCAGGCCGGTGAACGGATCGTCCAGGCCCGAGACATCGAACAGATCCCCGGTCTCCGGGTCGTTCCCGCCCTCAGGTGTGGTGATGGTCGCCCCGAACCAGTACTGGATCGGGTCGCCCTGCGAGTCGCCCGATCCGGACAGCGCCAGGCAGCCGGCCAGCACGTCCGGGCTGGGCGGGTCGGTGCGGCACTGGCGATTCTCGAACGGGTCGTAGAGCTGCGTGCCGAGACCCGGCGTGTACTGCTGTCCGGCACGCTGGCCCGTGTACAGCACGCGCCCACCCTCGTTGATGAAGTCGCGCACCTCGAGCAGTTCCTGCATCGCCAACCGTGATGCGTTGCCGGCAGCCCAGCCGAGCTCGCGTGTCACGACGTCGTCACCCGTGTACCAGACGACGGCGTCGTAGTGGCTCAGCACGCCCAGGTTGTCGGGCGCTACGCGGCCGAGCGCGTCGACGTCGTAGACGTCGAAGGCGACGTTGTTCGCCTCCAGCGCGTCGGTGTAGTAGGACAGGTAGTGCGGTCCCGCAGGCTGGGGCGGCGAGGCGCCCGTGTAGTCCTCGGCCGAGAGCACCAGCACGCGCTCGCCGCTCTCGGAGACGGCGTCGTAGGTGAACGAGTCGCTCTCCTCGCGACCGCCGTCGAACCACACCTTCACCGTGTCCCCAGGGTCGGTGCCGGTGACGGTGCCGCGCAGCACGCGGTAGTAGTTGGAGTTGCCCGGGGTGTAGCCGTCGCCACCGTCCCACTCGCGCGTGCGGGCGCTCCGGACCCGGCCTCCGTTGATCTGGTACTTGAGCCTGACTCTGCCGAGGTCGCGCTTGGCGAGCACGCGCACCTCCTGCGGGTCGCCGTATGACTCGCTGAACTTGAAGTCGAACAGCGAGGTTTGCCCGTTCTGCGGGTCGATGTCGTCCGCATCGAGGTAGAACGGCTCGACGTCGATCCCGACAGGAGAGTCCGGATCCTTCGGATCACGCGCCGACCTCGCCAGGCCCAAATGGAACGGGAGCAGCCGCTCGTACTCCGCCTGGATCAGCGCCTCGTCGTCCGGGAAGACGAATCCCGCGCCCGGGAGCCCCTCACCCAGCTCCGGCGTGTAGGCGATCGTGCCCTCGCTCGTCTCGGCGTAGTCGGTCGTCTCGCCGTTGGTCACGTAGAGCGTGTCGGCCGACTGGCCGGGATTGAAGCCCGGGATGGCGGAATTTGCGTCGGTACCGCCGAGGGCCACGTAGAGCGGATAGTCCGCGTCGAGGGTTCCGACCTGCCAGCCCTGTGGATAGAGGAGCCACTCGCCGTACGAGTGGATGTTCGACTGGAACTTCGGCTTGCTGCGCTCGAGCACGGCCTGCATGGCCTTTGTCTCCGGCTCCGAGCCGGCGCTCGGACCGCGATAGGTCTCGTCAGCGAGATCGGGCGAGGACCCCTCGTTGTCGTAGCCCCAATGCTCCGGGAAGTTGCGGTTGGGATCCACGCCGTCGTTGGCCGTGATCTGGCCGTCGCCGTCGTTGTCGCGCAGGTTCTTGCGCCACAGCCGATCCTCTTCGAAGGTGTACTGGTACCCGTCCGGGTTTGCGACGACGAAGAACCAGAGCTCCGTTCTCCGAAGCAGTCGCCTGATCTCGCGGTCGCGGGACTGCCAGCCGTTGATGAAGTGGTGCAGGAGGCGGCGGTTCACCTCGACGCTGATCCACTCGCGCGCATGCTGGAGCGACGAGTACAGCACCGCCGGCCGAGAGCCGTCCCGCCTGCGGCGGGCGTCATCCGTGACCTTCAGCGCGATCAGCTCCCGCCCCTGGTGGGTCCTTCCGAGCACCTCCAGCTTGACCAGGTCGGGGTTCTCTCGCGCTACGCGATACAGCTCGTCCCGAATTCCTCCCGGTTCATCCCATGACCGCCAAACGTTGAAGCCGCCGACCGCCTGCGCGGCGGCCTGGGCGCTCACCGTCCGGCCTGTCCTGCTGCGCTTCAGCCTCACCTTGACGCCGGACGCAACCAACTTGGCGCGTTGGGCATTGGTGAGCACGACGTCGGCTCGAATGCCCCGGCGCGTGTACCGCAGGCCGGCGAGCTCGAGGCCCTGGGTCGCGCGGGTGATCTTTCCCGCGTTGCCCATGACCGTGTACATCTCGTGCTTCTCACGCCCCTGGCCGGCGGCCGCGGGCACGATCGCCAAAGCGATCACCGCGGCAACGAGTCCGGCTCGGACGACAAACCTGGACCACATACCAAGCTCCCTCCTGGATTGGCAATGGCGCCGGTCCGGCGACTCGCGTGCCGCGAAAGGCGGTCCCGGCAAAGGATCTCCGGCTGCTACTAGAAGCTCCCTATCCCCACGACGAATTCAACCGTCTAGTACCCAAACGCCGCCGGCTCACAACCTCCGAAGGCGACGCGTCGGCCGATGCGAGGCCGGGATTGAGCCAGCCGACGAGATCATGGCGATCGTGGTCCGAATTCCGTCGCGGCCCAGAGCACTGCAGCCGTGCCGCTCAGGGCCGGATCCGCACTATGCGGTCGTCCCCGTCCCGGGGGCTACCGCGGCCGTCCCGGTTGGAGGTGGTGATCCAGAGGGAGCCGTCGGGCGCTCGCACGACCGTGCGGATGCGCCCGTAGCGTCCGCGAAGCAGCGGCGTCCGCTTCCTCGCGCGGGTGCCGCCCAGGCGTACCCGAAGCACGTTCTCGCCCTGCAGGGCGCCGATGAACATCGTGCCGCGGCCGATGGCCGCGCCGCTCGGCGAGGCCTCCGAGGTCGACCAGGTGATCAGGGGGTTGGTGAACCGTCCACCGTCGGTCGAACCCCGTCCCTCGACCTCCGGCCAGCCGTAGTTCCGCCCCTTCCGGATCAGGTTCACCTCGTCGACCTCGTCCTGCCCGAACTCCGTGGCCCACAGGCGCCCGCGGCGGTCCCAGGCGAGACCCTGGACGTTGCGATGCCCGTAGGACCAGACGAGCGAGCGCCCGAACGGATTGTCGCCCGGGACGGTGCCATTCGGGTTCATCCGCAGGATCTTTCCGCCCAGGGATCGCCGGTTCTGCGCCAGCGAGGTGTCTCCCGTCTCGCCGACTCCGGCGTAGAGCTTGCCGTCCGGCCCGAAGGCGATGCGCCCGCCATTGTGGATGCTGCCGCGGCGGAGCCCGGTGAGAACGGGGCGCAGGCTGCCGCCCAGCCGGAAGCGGACTATGCGGTTGTCGCGCGGGCTGGTGAAGTACGCGTAGACCCAGCGGTCCCGGGCGTACTCGGGTGAGACCGCAAGGCCGAGCAGGCCACCCTCGCCGCTGTTCGTGTCCACGCCGGGCACACGCATCACGACCCGCCGGCGGCGCCCGTTCGGCGAGATGCGCAGGATGCGACCCGTCGTCCGCTCGCTGACGAGGGCGTCGCCGTCTGGCAGGAAGGCGATCCCCCAGGGCACGCTCAGTCCGGTGGCGATCGTGCCGTCCCGGGGCTGGCCTTGCGCGCTCTCACCCTCGCTCTCGCCACACCCGGCGACGGTCACGGCCGTGAGCAGCACTGCCAAGCCTCGGTTGCCGCTGTGCTTCATCCCGAGCGACGATAGTCATCGCGGTGGGCGAGTGGGCCGCCCCGCCGACCCGGGGGCGGCGGTTATGCTTGACACGTCGGCGGCTTGGGGGGCTGGTCGGCGAGAACCACATGAGGTGCGCTCACTGCGGTCTGGAGAACCCCATCGGAATGAGGTTCTGCGGCGGCTGCGGTGCCCCGCTCGATAGGGAACCCGTCGCTGGTCCGCCCGCCGGCGCTCAGGACACCGCCCAGCGACGGCACATGACCGTGATGTTCTGCGACCTGGTCGACTCCACGCCGCTCGCCGGGATGCTCGACGCCGAGGACCTCCGTGAGGTCATCGGCGGTTACCAGCAGGCGTGTGTGCGGGCGATCGAGCGTTTCGACGGCTATACCGCGAAGTACGTCGGCGACGGCCTGGTGGCCTACTTCGGCTACCCCCGGGCACACGAGGACGATGCGCAGCGGGCCGTGCATGCCGGACTCGGGATTCTCGATGAGCTCGTGGCCCTGAACAGTCGCCTCGGGGACGTGCTCGACATCACGCTCCAGGTTCGGATCGGCCTGCACACCGGAGTCGTCATCGCCGGAGAGATGGGCGCGGGCGAGGCGCGCTCGCAGCGCGAGATCGTCGGGGAGATGCCGCACATCGCCGCGCGACTCGAGTCGCTCGCCCCGCCCGGATCGGTGGTGATGAGCGACGCCACTCGCAACCTTGTCAAGGGCTACTTCGAGACCGAGCCGCTGGGCCCAAAGGCGCTCAAGGGAGTGCCGCGTCCCATCGGGGTGCATCGAGTCCTGCGCCCCACCGGCGCGGTGGGGCGCCTCGAGGTCGCCGATTCGCGGCGGTTGACGCCGGTCGTGGGTCGCGATGACGAACTGGCATGCCTCGCAGCGACCTGGAAGCAGGTCGAGAGCGGGCACGGCGCCGTCGCCCACGTCGCGGGGGAGGCCGGCATCGGCAAGAGCCGCCTCGTCCACGCCCTGACGGAGCGGCTGGGAGAGCGGATCGGCGCCCGTCAGTTGTGGCAGTGCTCGGCCCACCACAGGAGCACCTCCCTCTACCCGGTCACCCGGTTCCTCGAGCGCATCCTGAACCTCGACAGGAACAAGCCGGCCGACCGTCACCTGAAGCTGCTGGAGGAAGTTGTAGGCGACGCCGGCCTCGATCGGGTCGAGGCCGTGCCGCTCTTGGCGGACCTCCTGTCGGTCCGTGGCGGCCAACACGACAGCGCACAGGGCCTCACGCCCCGTGATGCCCGGACGGCGATATTGGGCATCCTCGAGGCCCTCCTCGTCACCAACCCGGCTCGTCATCCCCTGCTTCTCGTCGTCGAGGATCTCCACTGGGCCGACCCGACCACCCTCGAGCTGCTCGGCCGGATCATCACGAGGTTCCCGGGCGTCCCCGTCATGTGCGTCCTGACCTTCCGACGTGAGTTCGAACCGCCCTGGACGCAGCGGCACTCCGTCGTCGAGATCGAGCTCGGACCCCTGACGACCAAGGAGGTACGGGCGATGGCGACTGCTGCAAGCAACAGGACGCTCGACCCCGCGGTGCTCGAGTGGGTTGATTCGGCCGCCGACGGCGTCCCGCTGTTCGTGGAAGAGGTGCTGAAGATGCTCGAGGACGGCGGCGGGCCGAACGCAGGGGGAGAGGCGCCGACGATGGTCCCGCCGACCCTCGAAGGCCTCCTCACCGAGCGCCTCGACCGGCTACCCGACCTCGCCGACGTGATCGACGTGGCCGCGATCCTCGGACGAGAGTTCGACCAGTCGTTGCTCGACGCGCTCGAGCCCTCGGGAAGGGCGAATCTCGAGCCGGCGATCGCCCAGCTCGCCGCCCATGACGTGCTTCGGCGCGTCGGCGGCGCGCGATCGCGCTGGGAGTTCAAGCATGCCCTGTTGCAGGAGGCGGCGTACAAGCGGATCCTGCGCCGCCGCCGCCGCGCCCTTCATGGTCGCGTTGCCGACACGCTCGTCCGGCGGTTCGCCGAAGTGGCTGAACGAGAGCCCGAGGTCGTCGCTGACCACTGGTCCCGTGCGGGGGCACCTGCAAAGGCGATGCCCTTCTGGCACACGGCCGGAACACGCGCGCTCGAGCGAGCGGCCTACCTGGAGGCTGCCGAGCACTTCGGCCGCGGGGTGGAGGCCCTCGATGAGATGGGCCCGCATCCCGGCGACGATCGCGAGCACGTCGACTTCCTCACCCACCTCGCCGCGTCCCTCCAGGCGGGGCGCGGGTATGCGACCCGGGGCGTCGACGACGCGTACGCAAGGGCCAGGGCGGCGTGCGAACGGGCGAGGACTGACGACCGGCTTGTTTCAGTGATCCGCGGGGAGTGGATGTTCCACCTACTGCGGGGTCAGTACGGAACGGCGCTCGAGCTGGCGGACGAAATGCTGGCGCTCGGCGAGCGGGGCGAGCACCCGGTCCGCGTCGCCGAGGGACACCTTTACCGCGGCCTCGTCCACATGTACCGGGCCAACTTCAACCTTGCCCGCCAGCACCTCGACGAGGCATTAACCCGTTACCAGCGGCCAGATAGGTCCGATCACATCTACGAGGCGCAGGGGGACACCGGCGTCGGCGCTCTCGCATACCTCGCACTGGTCTCGTGGAACCTCGGCCATGCCGAAGAATCGCGCCGACGCAGCGACCTCAGTCTCGAACGCGCCGAGCGGGTCGGCGGTCCCGTGACGCGCGCTCAGGCGTGGGGGATGCGCAGCTTCCTGCACCTGAGCCGGGCCGAGCCGGTCGAGCTCCGCCGCTGGGTCGACCAGACCCTGGCGCACAGCATCTACTACGACATCGGCTACTGGCGGACGGTCTCATCGCTGGTCTCGGGATGGCTGCGGGGACGCGCCGGAGAGCTCGAGGTCGGCACGACCCGAGTGGAGGAAAGCCTGGACGCCTACCTCGGCTCAGGATCCAGGCTCGGCCTTCCGCATTTCCACATCCTCCTAGCCGACCTGCGGCTCGCCGCGGGCGACAAGCCGCGCGCGCTCGACGTGCTCCGCGCCGGTGAGGAGTACATCGAGGAGACCGGCGAGCGGTTCTCCGAGTCCGAGTTGTTCCGTTTCAAGGGGCGAGTGCTCATGGCCGGAGGCTCCCCGGATCCGGATGCCGCCACTGCCGCCTACAGAAGGGCGGTCGCGGCCGCGCGCGCGCAAGACGCCAAGCTGCTCGAGCTGCGCGCCGCGGGCCGCCTCGCCGCGCACCAGCGCAAGATCGGTGAGACCTGCACGGTGCTCGACCGGATCGTCGAGCTGTGCGACTGGTTCGGCCCGACATCGGAGCTCTCCGACGTCACACGGGCGCGCACGCTCGTCGCTTCGCGGTCCACGGCTCGATGAGCAGGGCCCCGGGTCACCGTCGCCGGCGGCGGTCTCGTAGGACTGACGGCTGCGCTGCAGCTGGCCCAGCACGGGTAACCGGTCGATCTCTACGCTAGGGCGCGGACCCGACCTCGTCGCCGCCGGCCTCGGGGGCCGCCGCCGGTGGACCGTCCACCGGCGGCGCGGCGTCGGCCACCTGGTCCTTCACGCGCTCGAAGATCGCCAGCGCACGGTCCAGGTGCTCGCGCTCATGCGTCGCCATCACGCTCGTGCGCAGGAGCGCTCCGCCGCGCTGGACGGCCGGGTAGATCGCGACGTTGACGTACATGCCCGCGTCATATAGCGCCTTCCAGAGCAGCACGGCCTGCCAGTCGTCGCCGACGAGCACCGGCACGATCGGGGTGATCACCTCGGCGTCCGGCAGCCTGTTCGGCTCCCGCACCCGATAGCCGAGGTCGGCCAGCCCGTCGTGGAGGTAGCGGGCGTTGTCGAGCACCTTGGCCATCAGCTGTGGGCCCTCGTCGGAGCGGATGATCGCGAGCGCCCCTCGGGCCGCCCCGACCGCAGCCGGCACCGCCGCGGCCGTGAACATGAACGAGCGCGACTGGACGCGCAGGAAGTCGATCACGTCCGCCGGGCCGGCCAGGAAGCCGCCGCAGGAGGCGAGCGACTTCGAGAACGTGCCCATGCGCAGGTCGACCTCGTCCTCGGACCCGAACGCCTCGGTGGCGCCGGCGCCGCGGGCGCCGAGCACACCGACGCCGTGCGCCTCGTCGATCATGAGCCGCGCGCCGTGCTCGCGGCAAAGGGCGGCGATGTCGGGGATCGGTGCGATGTCGCCCTCCATCGAGAAGACGCCGTCGACCACTACGAGCACCCCGCCGCCGTCCGACTCCGCCCGCTCGAGCATCGTCTCGAGCTTGTCGAGGCGGCCGTGGCGGAACGGCCGGATGCGCGCCCGCGACATCGAGACCGCGTCGAGGATCGAGGCGTGGTCGCCCGTATCGCAGATCACGGTGTCGCCGGGCTCGAGCAGCGTGCCGATGGCGCCGGTGTTCGCGAGGTACCCGGTGGTGAAGACGAGCGCCTCCTCCTCGCCCATCCAGTCCGCCAGCTCCCCTTCGAGCTCGAGGTGAAGCGACAGCGTGCCGTTCAGGAAGCGCGACCCCGTGAGCCCGGTCCCGTAGCGCTCGAGCGCGTCGCGCGCGGCCTGCTTCACGCGCGGATCGCCCGTCAGCCCGAGGTAGTTGTTCGAGCCAAGCATGATCCGCTCGCGGCCCTCCATCTCGACGACCGGCCCCGCCGGGCCCTCGAGCACGCGGAAGTAGGGCATCAGGTCGTGCTCGCGCGCGGCCCGGAGCTGTTCCAGCCGCTCGTGGCGGCGAGCCTTGTCGAAGAGATCGATGGCGGTTGGCATGTAGGGTGCCGCGCCGTGTCCGTGGAGGTCCGACCGGTGCGGTCGCGCGGGGACCGGCGCGAGTTCGTTGAGCTCCCGTTCCGGCTGCATGCTACCGGCACCCCCTGGATCCCTCCGCTCAGGATGGAGCGGCGCCTGTTCCTGAGCCCGCGCCTGAACGCGTTCTACAAGCACGGACAGGCGGAGCTGTTCCTGGCGCGGCGCGGAGGGCGCGTGGTGGGCCGCATCAGCGCCCAGATCGACCGGAACTTCAACGCATTCCACGACAACGCCTGGGGAATGTTCGGCTTCCTCGAGCTCGAGGACGACCCCGAGGCGATGCGAGCGCTCCTCGACGCCGTTGCCGCCTGGCTGCGTCTTCGGGGGCGCGAGCTCATGGTCGGCCCGATGGACTTCACGATGAACGACGAGAGCGGCGTGATGATCGAGGGCTTCGAGCGCGAGCCGCTGATCCGCCAGCCCTGGCACCCGCCGTACTACCAGCGCCTCTGCGAGGAGGCCGGGCTCGAGAAGGCGATGGACCTGTTGATGTGGGAGCTGCGGATCACGGACCGCGACAAGATCCTGCCGATCATCCGCAAGCTGGCGGCCGAGCTCGAGCCGAAGCACGGCATCACGATCCGCAAGATGAGCCGGCGGCGGCTGCGCCGGGAGCTCGACGCCTTCGCCGACATCTACAACGAGGCCTGGTCTGCGAACTGGGGCTTCGTGCCGTACACGAAGGAGGACCTCGACGCTTATGCGCAGGAGCTCCAGCTCGTCTACGACCGCGACTGGTTCATGGTCGCCGAGAACGCCAAGGGGGAGACGGTGGGCGTCGCGATCACCATCCCCGACATCAACGAGGTGCTGAAGCGGATGCGTGGCCGTGTGCTCCCGCTTGGCTGGTGGCACTACCTGCGGCGCCGCCGGATCGTCGATCGCTGCCGGATCGGCTTCCTCGGCGTCAGGCCCGCGTACCAGCACACCGGGGTCGCCGCCGGCCTCTATATGGAGCACTTCGCGATGTCCGAGGCATCCCGGATCAAGTGGGGCGAGGCCGGCTGGGTGCTGGAGACGAACAAGGGCCTCAACCGGGGCATGGAGGCTCTCGGCGCCCGGATTTGCAGGGAGTACCGGATGTACGAGCGCAGCCTTTGAGCTGCGAACGCCGCCCCCGAGCCATGCTCGGGCTGCGGCGGTTAGACTCGTCTCCGATGCCCGAGCCGTCCGCACTCCCGGATCCGCAGCGGGACGCCGATGTCCGCCCGCTGCCGGTGCTCGCGGAGCCGCGCCCGGTCGTGCGGCGCGAGGCCACGGTGCCCGCCGCCGCGGCGGCGGCCACGGGCGGCTTTCTGCTCGGGCTCGCAACCTTCGTTCTCGTCCGAGTGCTGCGCAACCCGGGCGCGGCGGCGGTGCTGCTGCGGCGGGGCGCCACGCGCGGCAAGCGTGTGGAGGTTGCCGCCTCCCGCTCGTTCCTCATCGACATTCATCTGCTGAAGGACCGATAGCCGCCACGATCGAGCAGGACGTCGTTCCGGCCGGCCCCTACCGGCTCCCGATGCCCGGTCGCGACGGAGTGCTGCTGCGGAGTGGGGACGGCCTCATCCGGCTGCTCTATGCGGGCGAGGAGGCCGTGGTCGTGCGTGCCTGGCAGTCGAGCGGCGCGGTGCGCCTACTCGCGAAGGCCGCCTCGCGGGAGGCCGCGGCCGAGGGCATCGACCGGATGCGCTTCGCGCTCGGTGTGGATCACGATCTGAGCGAGTTCCACGCCCGCTTCCGGGGCGACCCGCTGATCGGCCCCGTGATCCGGGCGCGGCCTTGGCTGCGCCCACGGCGCCGGCCCGAGCCGTTCGAGGCTCTGGCATGGGCGATCTGCGAGCAGCTGATCGAGTCGAGCCGGGCCACTCAGGTTCAGCGACGCATCCTTCGCCGCCACGGCCGCCGCAGCGGGACGCTCATCGCGCCGCCGTCGGCCGATTGGCTTGGCGGTCGATCGCCGGCGGAGCTCGACGCCTGCGGGCTCGCGCCGAAGCGCTCGATTGCGCTCGTGCGCGCCGCTCGCGAGGTCGCCTCCGGGCGCGCCGACCTCCGCCGCCACGAGCCCTCCTGGCGCCGGCTACGCGCCATCCCGAACATCGGGTCCTGGACGGTCGAGATGCTCGCCTTCGAGGGCCAGGGTCGTGACGATCAGCTCCCGGCGCTCGACCTCGACCTCGTCGATCTGGTCCGTCGTCTGGCCGGTCTCGGCCGCCGCGCCACAGAGGACGAGGTGCGCGCGTTCTTCGCGCCGTACGAGGAGTACGCCGGGCTGGCGGGGATCTACGCGATCCACCGGCGGTACCTTTGATCTATGACCGAAAAGCTTGAGAAGACCGACCAGGAGTGGCGCGAGGAGCTCGAGCCCGAGCGCTTCCACATCCTGCGCGAGGCCGGTACGGAGCCGCCGTTCACGGGCGCCTACACGTACTCGAAGGCCGATGGCATGTATCGCTGCGGCGCGTGCGGGAACGAGCTGTTCAGCTCGGACGCCAAGTTCGACTCGGGCACCGGCTGGCCGAGCTTCACCGAGCCCGCGCTGGCCGACGCGGTCGAGCTGAGCGAGGACCACAGCCTGGGGATGGTGCGCACCGAGGTCAACTGTGCTCGCTGCGGCAGCCACCTCGGCCACGTGTTCCCCGACGGCCCCGGCCCGACCGGCCAGCGCTACTGCATCAACTCGCTGGCCCTCGACCTCGACGAGCGCTGACGTTCGGTGGAGCTCAGACCGATCGGGACGGTGGAGTCTCCCCTCACCGATCTCGCTTCGGCTCCGAAGCAGGGCGACGAGGGGGCGCCGGAAGCGTGGCTCGTCTTCGAGCCGGCCGTGCTCGCGGGTCTCGAGGGCATACAGCCGGGCGACGAGCTGATCGTCCTCACGTGGCTTGATCGCGCCGAGCGCGACGTGCTGCGCGTGCACCCGCGCAGCGACGCGTCGAGAGCGGAGCAGGGCGTGTTCGCCACCCGCTCCCCCGACCGCCCGAATCCAATCGGGCTGCACCCGGTTGAGGTCGTGTCGATCGAGGGTCCGCGGATCCGGGTGCGCAACCTCGAGGCCCTGGACGGGACCCCGATCGTCGACGTCAAGCCGGAGCTCTGCAGGGAGATCAGCGAACGCTGACGGGGCTCACAGGCCCGAGCCCGGCACCAGCTCGTTGTTGTACGACGCGCGCGCGTCGGGCGGGCGCTCCAGCAGGCGGTTGTCCTTCATCCAGGCCGCGAACGCGTCCCACTGCGCCGGGTCCTGCCAGCCAAAGGGCCTTCCACGGGGCGGGAAGAAGAGCGGCAGGGTGACCTCGACCGCCGCCCGCTGCAGCTCGGGGTCGAGGTCCGGGTTCGCCTCGAGCAGCCCTTCGATCGCCTTGTCGGGATCCTCCTCCAGGTCGCGCGTGCCGCGCGAGAGCGCGCCGATGAAGGCGCGGATCTTCTCGGCGTCCCGATCGAGCGTGTCCTCGTTCGCCACCAGTACCAGTTCGTTGTAGGTCGGCACGCCTGCCTCGTCCATGCGGATGATGCGAGGCCGCTTGCCCCTCAGCCGCAACTCCACGCCCTCGTAGTTCCAGAATGCGCCCAGCACCGCGTCGACCTTGCCGGTGAGCAGCGCAGGGGTGAGCCCGAAGCCCACGTTGCGTTCCTTGACGGTGTCCGGCTGGACGCCAGCCTCGAGCAGGATCGTGTGGAGGTAGGCGGACTGGTAGTCGATGCCGGCGGTGCCCACCGTCTTGCCGCGAAGGTCGGCCGGCTCTCTGATCTTCGCCTCGGGCAGCGAGATGATCGACGTGAGCGGCTTCTGCACGATCGCCCCGACACCGACCACCCCCAGGCCCTGGG
>Ga0081538_10004631_pt1 | contig 12627 bp, 11 predicted proteins | sample TabmetS5T2R1_FD_71022 | JGI IMG/M metagenome (GOLD analysis project Ga0081538, IMG submission 71022) | Tabebuia heterophylla rhizosphere microbial communities from the University of Puerto Rico - S5T2R1 | ecosystem: Host-associated > Plants > Roots > Rhizosphere ...
CCGGCATCCAGCCAGGCCATCACCGCCTCAATGGCGACCACCGGGGCAAGCTGGGCGGCCCACTGCACCCAGGCCCGGTCGCCGATCACCTTGGCCAGCTCACGGCGGGCGGTGGTGATCATGCCCCTGCGGAACCGGTCCATCTGCTGGCGGAACTCCGGCTCCCGGGCGGCATGGTGGAACAGCAGCCGGAACCCGTCCGGGTCCTCGGCGGCCGCGGCCAGCAGCGCGTCGATGCTGGCGTAGGTGTAGTCACGGGTGCCGACGGCGCCGGTCAGCCGTGCGATCGCGTGGTCCAGCACGGCGCGGTACAGCTCGGTCTTGGACTCGAAGTGCCGGTACAGCAGCACCCGGCTGATCCCGGCCTCCTCGGCGATGTCGTCCAGGCTGGTGGCGGCGAAGCCGGCGCGGGCGAAGGCCCTGGTGGCGGCGGCCAGGAGCTGCTCGCGGCGCTCGGCGCGGCGCAGCCGCCGGACCGGGGAAGACGCCGCGGCCTTGGCCGCGGGCTGGCTGGCGGGTGGTCGCTTGGCCGGCATGCCTCGTCCCGATGCTCGCTTTGTTGACATGTGAGTGTACATTACCTAACGTTTACTCGAAAGTTAACAAACCAAAGTGTGAACGATGCCCATGCCCACACGGCCCCAGCCCAGACCGGTCCGCCATCCCGTCTTCGCCCGCGTGTATGCCCGCGCCGGCCGCCTCATGGACGCCGAGATCGGCGACCACCGCCGGCGGTTGCTGGCCGGCCTGGAGGGTCGGGTCCTGGAGGTCGGTGCCGGCAACGGCCTCAACTTCCCGCACTACCCGGCCACCGTCACCGAGGTCCTGGCCGTGGAGCCAGAGCCCTACCTGCGTCGCCAGGCCCTGGCCGCGGCCAGGCGGACGCCGGTCCCGATCCGGGTGGTGGACGGCACCGCCGAGGCCCTGCCCGCTGCCGACGGCGCCTTGGACGCGGTGGTGGCCAGCCTGGTGCTGTGCACGGTCACCGACCTGGACCAGGCCCTGGCCGAGACCCGCCGGGTGCTGCGCCCGGGCGGGAGGTTGCGCTTCTACGAGCACGTGCGGGCCACCGACCCGCGGCTGGCCCGCTGGCAGGACCGGCTGGAGCGCCCATGGGGGTGGCTGGTCGGCGGCTGCCACCCCAACCGGGACACGGTGGCGGCCATCACCGCCGCCGGACTGCGGCTGGTCCGGCTGGACCGGTTCGACCTGCCGGCCATGCCCCCACTGGCGCGCCCGCACGTCCTCGGGGCGGCCCAGCGGGGGTCCTAGCACGAGCGGCAAGGAAGGAGAGGAACGATGCAGATGACCGAGGCGAAGCGCCCGCAGCTGGTCAGGCCGGGCCCGATCGGCCTGGGGATCCGGGTGGTCCTCGGGGCGACCGTGCTGTACTGGTTCGCCGCGCTGCTCACCAAGTGGAGCGGGTTCGTGGAGCGCGATCCCATCGAGTCGGGGCGGTTCTACACGCTGTTCACGATCTGGTTCCTCCCGGAGGTGTTCGCCCTCACCTTCCGGCGGCCGTGGGGGCTCTGGCCGGCCGTGGTGTTCCTGGCCGGGGGCGCAGCGATCGGGCTGGCCGGCTACCTGACCGGCGCCGGGGTGTGGAACCCCGTGCTGGCGGGATGGACCTACGCCGGCGATCTGCTGGCCTGGGGAACCCTGGCCGTCTCGTTCCCGGTCGCCATCGTCACCCGAAGCCCCGGGTGCGAGCTCGGCGCCATCCCCTGGCTCCTCGGCGGCCGCCAGGGCGGGGCCGCGCCCAGGCGGGGCTGTGCCGTGGGCCTGGACCGCCTCGACGCGTGGGAGGCCGCAAGGAGGAGGTGAACTCGAGGGGACTGAACGATCCCGGGGCTCGCCCTAACCGGCCGGCGTCGTCAGCGTTGATCCCTTGGTGCATGGCGGCGGCTGCTGATCACGGCCGCCAGCACACCCGAAAGGGCGACCCCGATCGCGAGAACCACGGCCTCGCCACTGTCGGCGGCGACGGCAAACACCAGCAGCCCAACGATCACCAGCAACCCGACAACGGTCAGTGCCATCGACGATCTGTTCATGACCTCACCCTACCGGGCCGGAGAGGACTCCCGCAGGGCCGGCTGCTGCCGGCCAGCGCGCCCGGCGGGCACGGCGCTGATCCACGGGTTCCTCCTTTCGGCGCGTCCCGGCCACGCTGCCACTTGAAGTTGGCTTCAAGTCAAGTGGCCCTACAATCCCGGCATGAGCTGGGTGACCGTGTACGGCGTGGCGGCCCTCACGTTCATGATGGCCATGTACTGGCTTGAGCACCGCGGACCGGTGTTCATCCTGGGCTTCGCGCTGGGATGCCTGTTGTCCAGCGTCTACGGGTTCCTGGCCGGAGCCTGGCCGTTCGGGGTGCTCGAAGCGATCTGGTGCCTGATCGCCGTTCGGCGGTACGTGACCAGACGGGCCGGCCGTGGAGAGGTCCCGGCCTAGGCGCTCTCGGGCGCGGCCGGGCCGGCCAGGGTCGCCAGGTGGGCGGCCCGTCCGCAGGTCTCCAGGCTGCGGCAGCCACACTCCAGCGCCGAGCGCAGCAGCGCGGTGGTCTGCTCCAGCTCGGCGATCCTGCCCTGCAGCTCCTCGACCTTGCGGCGCGCCAACGCCTGCCAGGGGCGGCCGCCGTCGAGGAGTCGTCCGGTCTCCTCCAGGGAGAAGCCCGATCGCTGGCACAGGATGACCGCGCGCACTCGTTGGATCACCTTCGGGTCATAGCGGCGCTGGCCTCCGCTGCGACCGGTCGCCGGGATCAGGCCGATGCGGTCGTAGTAGCGAAGGGTGGAGGTCGGCAGCCCGGTGCGGGCGGCGAGCTCTCCGATGGTCAGTGGGGCGCTCACGCGCGATCTCCCTTGACTTGAAGTTGGCTTCAAGTTCTACCGTACCAGCAGCCGAACCGAGGAGGCACCGTGGAACCGATCGACTTCGCCTGCACCATCGACCCGGCTGGACTCAAGCAACGGGTCAACCAACTGGATTCGCTGGTCCCGCGGGTCATGGGGCTACGACGGGATGGCTCGACCCTCGCACTGGCGTTCCCGGCCGAGGCCGCGCAGGACGTCCAGGCGTTCGTGGTCGAGGAGTCGAGGTGCTGCCCGTTCTTCTCCTTCGAGATCGACGAGATCGACCAGGGGCTGCGCCTTGGGATCCGAACCCCGCCCGGCGGTGAGGCGATGCTGGACGCGCTGCAGGCCGCGTTCGCCGGCAACGCCACCAAGCTCCGCGCCAGGTTCGAGACGGCCCCCTAGGACGCTGCGGATCGGTATCCACCGTGTCATGCTCGACCACGAGGTCAAGGGCCGGGGGTCGCCATGGAGCTTGCCAGGGGCCTGGAGACGCTGCTGGTCGCCGCCCTCATCGCCGCCCTCGCCCCGGTGGTCGTGGCCCTGCTGCCCGGGCCGCGGATCCCCCAGGTGGTGGTGCTGCTGGCCGGGGGCGTGCTGGTCGGCCCCGAGGTGCTCGGCTGGGCCGACCGGCCCGCCATCGACCTGCTGGCCAACGTCGGCCTGGGGTTCCTGTTCCTGCTGGCCGGCTACGAGCTGGACCTCCATCTGTTCCGGGAACGTCCCGGGCGGCTGGCGATCGCGGCCTGGCTGGTGACGGTGGCGCTGTCCGTGGCCACGGTCGGGGCCCTGGCCGCGGCCGGGTTCGTGCGCGCCTTCGTCCCCGTGGCCCTCGGGCTGACCACCACCGCCCTGGGCACCCTGCTGCCGATCCTGCACGACAATGACATGCTCGGTGGCCGCTTCGGCCGCTACATGCTGGCCGCCGGGGCTGTGGGAGAGCTGTTCCCGATCTTCGCCATCGCCCTGTTCCTGGGGGCGAGCAACAAGTTCGTGGCCCTGGCCTCGCTGGTCGCGGTCGGCGTCCTGGCCGTGGTGCTGACCTTCGCGCCCCGGCTGGTCCGGGGCAACCGGCTGGAGCGGATCCTGCGCGAGGGCGAGGGCGCCACCGCCCAGACCTCGGTGCGCTGGACCGTCGTCCTGCTCCTGCTCCTGCTGGTGATCGCCGAGGAGTTCGGCCTGGACGTGGTCCTGGGCGCGTTCCTGGCCGGGATCGTGCTGCGCCGCTGGGCCCCGGGCGACGTCCACGCCCTGGAGGGCAAGCTGGACGCCATCGGCTACGGCTTCTTCATCCCGCTGTTCTTCGTGGCCTCGGGCATGACGCTCGACATCCGCTCGATCGCCGAGGCCCCGGCGCGGCTGGCCGTCTTCTTCGTTCTGCTGCTGGTGGTGCGGGGCGTGCCGGCCCTGGTCCTGTACCGCAGGGACCTGCCATCGGCCCAGCGGGTCGAGATGGTGTTCCTGACCGCGACGGCCCTGCCCCTGCTGGTCGCCCTGGCCGAGATCGGGCTGCGCAACGGCACCATGCTGCCGGAGAACGCGGCCGCCCTGGTGGGGGCGGGGGCGCTGTCGGTGCTGGTGTTCCCGATGGTCGCCATCATGATCGAGCATCGCCGGCGTGCCGCCGCGGCGCCGGCGGCCGGCGCGGAGGCCGGACCGCCGGTCACGGAATAGCGAAATCACCTCGATCGGGTGAGGTCCGTTGCGGCGCGCTGGCGCCATCATCGACCGCTGTGGAGACGTGGGCCTGGTCGCGTGGAGGTAGGTGCGAGGTGGTCGAGGGCGGGACGGCGGGACGGCCGTCGAGCGCGTTGCGACAGGCCCTGGTCCCGCTGGCGCTGGCGCAGTTCATCTGCAGCTTCGCCGGCACCAACATGAACGTGATGATCAACGACATGAGCGAGGACCTGGACACCTCGGTGCAGGGCATCCAGGTCGCGATCACCATCTTCCTGCTGGTGATGGCGGCATTGATGATCCCCGGGGGCAAGCTGACCGACCGCTATGGCCGCAAGCGCTGCTTCACCGTCGGGCTGGTCGTGTACGGCATCGGCGCGCTGCTGAGCGCGGCCGCCCCGGGGCTTGGCGTCCTCATCCTGGGCAACTCGATCCTGGAGGGCGTGGGCACGGCGCTGCTGATCCCGCCCGTCTACATCCTCACCACCCTGCTGCTCACCGACCTCACGTCCCGTGCCCGCGCGTTCGGGGTGATCAGCGCGGCCGGCGGAGTCGGCGGCGCATCGGGGCCGCTGATCGGCGGCCTGATCACCGAGGCGATCAGCTGGCGGGCCGCCTTCGTGTTCCAGGCCCTGGTGATCGCCGCGATCGTCTGGCTGGCTCGGCGCGTCGAGGATCCCCTCCCGCCCGACCCCACCCGTCCCTTCGACACCGGCGGGGCGGTCCTGTCGGCCGTCGGCCTGGTCCTGGTCGTGATGGGGATCCTGGCCGCCGACAACAACGGCTGGCTGATGCTCGCCCTGCTCGTCGCGGGCGCGCTGGTCCTGGCGTGGTTCTTCCGATCGGTGCGGGCCAAGGAGCGCGCCGGCCAGGAGCCGCTGCTGTCGACGCGGCTGTTCCGCAACCGGACCTCCAACCTCGGCCTGGTCACCCAGAACGCCCAGTGGCTGCTGCTCATGGGCGTCTCGTTCGTGGTCGCGGCCTACCTCCAGGTCGTGCGGGGCTACGACGCGATCCAGACCGGGGTGATCTTCACCGCCGCGACCGTCGGGCTGCTGGCGTCGTCGCTGGGCGCCGAGCGCTTCGCCAAGCGGCGTCCACAACGGACGCTCATCATCGCCGGCTTCCTGGTCACGATCGCCGGCATCGGCGTCCTGTTGGCCATGGTGATCGGTTCGCCCAGTGTCTGGGCGTTCGCGCCCGGGCTGCTGCTGATCGGCCTGGGGCTGGGCTTGATGCTGACCCCCTCGGTCAACGTCGTGCAGTCCAGCTTCCCGGAGGAGTTGCAGGGCGAGATCTCGGGGCTGTCGCGCAGCGTCTCCAACCTGGGCTCGTCGCTGGGCACCGCGATCGCCGGCACCATCCTGGTCGCCGGCATCACCAGGACGCCCGAGCGCGCCTACGGGCTGGCCATGATCGTGCTGGCCGCCGTGGGCCTCGTCGGGCTCGCGGCCTCGGCGCTCCTGCCCCGGACAGTGGCACCAGCCGACGTCCCCGAGGCCAGGCCATGACCTGCAGCCGGAGGCACTCGGCACGTCGTAGCTCGACCGGTACGAGCGCATCACCGGAACACCCCGCCTGATATGGACCGCCCGGTACGTCGGGCACACCCAACCCCACCGTCGCGGATGCACCACCAGCGTGACCTCGGGATGCTTGGTACACCGTGGGTCCTCGGTGCCTGGTCCAGTCGCGCTCATGTCGGCTCCGCTGGTGGGTTGCTGGTCCTCGCCTACGTGGGCGAACAATGGGTTCGGGAGCACACGGAACGGCCGGGGTCGAGGAACAGGCCGAAACAGTTCATCGAATTAGCTACGGTTCAAATGGAGCTGAGCGAACGTTTTTCGAACCCTCGACGCCGGACGGGCCGTGTGCTAGCCGCAACCCGCCGCGACGACCGAGCTGTGTCGCAACACCCTGGAGGCTGTTCACCCTGGCCGCTACCTCGCCCTCGGCGCTTGGTCGTCCCCCGACGTCTGGTCGCTTCCGGCTCGGGCCTGATCGCGCTGCGTTGCCTCGTAGGCATCCAGCGACGCCTTGATTTGACGCCGCTTTACCTCCGGAACGACCTGGACGAACAACACCACGACGACACCGGTCCAGAGTGCGAACCCGAGCGCATACAGCAGGTCGGCCACCAGCAAGAGCGGCTCGGTCGTCACCGACGACCTGAGCAAGTAGCCACCGACGTGGGCGACCAGGCCAACCACGAAGCCGAACCCCAGGCTCTGGTACAGGAGCCGCTGCCCGTAAGCCGACCGCCGCAACTCGGGCAGGTGCTCGCCCATCCAGGCCCGCTCCTCGTCACCGAACGGGTCTGGAGCGCCCTTCGCTCCCGATCCTCCGGTCATTGTCGAACCTCCTGCCAGCCAGCTCAGGTCCGCGGCTTCACGGCGCCCTGCTCGTCCTGCATGCTGCCTACACCCAACACGATGGCTCCAAGGCGACCACGCTACCGCTCCTGCTCGCCCATCCGCCGGACATGCTCTAAAGAGGTTCGCCCCTTCCGGTGACGGGCACGGAGGTATTCGGCGCCCATTGCGCTGCACCGCCTCGGTGTTGTCATCCTGGAAGTGGGAGCCCCTGCACGGGGGTGGGTCAGGACACCAACGTGGTGTCAGAGCACCAAGGGACCTGATGAGGGAAGCCGTGATCGACCCTCTGGCCAGCGACCATGGGTGAGCTCGATCACCCGGTCGTCGTCGAGCTTCCCCTCCGGGGCGAGTGGTCGGTCGAGCGGACCCCGGCGGACCAGATCCCCAGCCACGGCACCGACCTCCTCGGACAGCGCTACGCCTACGACCTGGTCCGCACCGACCACCGCACCGGGTTCCACCTGCACCCCGCGGGGACCCTGCGCTGGTTGCTGGTCGGGGGGCGGACGCGGGACTGCTACGGCTGGGGACAGCCGGTCCATGCCGCCTTGGACGGTGTGGTTGTCCAGGCCGTGGACGGCGTGGCCGAGCGCCAGTGGCTCCACCTGGTGCGGGAGTCCTGGCTGGCGGTGAAGACCACCTTGGCGTTCGCGCGGCGGGGGCTGGACCCTATCCGGCTTGCCGGCAACCACGTGGTCATGGAGACCGCAGGGACGTACGCGCTGTACGCGCACCTGGCGCCGGGCAGCGTCGCCGTTACCAGAGGCCAGCAGGTCCGGGCCGGCGAGCTGGTCGGACGTGTCGGCCACACCGGGAACTCGACCGCCCCGCACCTGCACTTCCACCTGATGGACTCGGCAGACCCGCGGCAGGCAACCGGCATCCCGTGTGCCTTCGCGGCGTACCTGGTGGAGCGCGACGGGCGCTGGCAGCGCGTCGAGCGCGGCATCCCGCACCGGCGCGAGCGCGTCCGCTCGGTCTCATAGGGCCCTGGCTCGCCGAGCCTGCTGCAGCGCACCACAGGGACAGGCCGCAGTGCCGCAGGAACGAGAAGGCCAGGTGGTGGGTCTGGCGGATGCGCTGGGTGCCACGCTCGGCCGCCGCGATGACCTCCTCCAGGGTGCCGCCGGCCAGGTTGGCCAGCTCCATCCCCTTGAGGCTGGACCACAACGGCTCGACCGGGTTCAGCTCGGGCGCGTAGGCGGGTAGCGGCTCCACCACCAGCCAGGACCGCTGGCGGCGCAGCCAGGCACCCACCGCGTGGCTGCGGTGGGCGGGCAGCCCGTCCCACACCAGGGTCGCCTGCTGCCCGCCGAGCGCCCGGCGTAGCTGGCCGGGCGCGCCGGTCAGGGTGTCGGTGTCGTCGGCGCCGAGCTGGTGGTGGAGGGCCAGCCGGGCGCCGCCGCCACGCGAGCCGTAGCACCACCCGGCCGCCACCGAGGCTCGCTGCCAGTTGCAGCGGTGGCGGAGCACCGGCGTGTGGCCCCTGGGCGCCCAGGTCCGCCGCGTCACCGGCACCCAGCGAGGCGCCCGACTCATCCCAGGACACGATGGCGGCCCGGCGGCGACGGGCGTTGGCCCGGATGCTGGGGCCAGTCCCCGGCCACCCAGCGGGCGATGGCCCGCTCGTCGCGCTCGACGGCGCGGCGGGCTGGGCGCTGCAGGCGGTCGTGCAGCCGGTGGCGCAGCAGCTTCCGGACGCGGCCGCGATGGTCGCCGACCCGGTCACCCGCTGGATCACGGTCGCCACGCGGGCCAGGGTCCAGTGGTCGCTGTCGAAGCCGTGCGCCCGGGCACCCTGGCGCAGCGCCTGGTCGATGCGGTGCAGTTGCTGCTCGTCAAGGCGCGGGGCGTACCCGGTCGGGCCGGCGCTGCGCAGCGCCGGCAGTCCGCCTTGGCGCCATTGGGCGTGCCAGCGGCTGACGTTTTGCCGGGCGACCCGAGGGTGCGGGCGATGTCTGCTTGGGTGTGGCCGGCGGCAAACAGCGCGCCAGCTTGCACGCGGACGTGTTCGACCGCCTGGCGGTCGCGCAGGCCGCGGGCGTTGCGGCGGTAGGCGGTTGGTCTCCTGCCGCCATGCTGCCAAGATGTCGCCCGAACCAGCGAAGCCCCTCTAGGAGTGCGCCACGTCGACGTGCGCTGACCCGCTGGGATCTCATTCGTTTTGGGTGAAGCCTCGACCGTCCGGTTCGTCCACGATCGTGGGTAGTGACGGCAGTCTCGGGTGTGGGCGGTGATCGGGGAATGGTGACGACTGAGGTCCAGGCGCCAGGGGGCGTGGCCGTCATCCAGCGCTGGCTGGCTCGCCTGGCCCTGGTGGCCGCGGCCGCGGCCGTGCTGGTGGCGCCGGTGGTGGCCGGTCTCCGCCAGAGCATCGCCTTGGTGCTGGTCGGGCTGGCCGGGCTGGCCCTGACGGCGGCTGGGGCGTGGTGGGCGCTGGCCAACAAGGGTCCGGTGCGGTGGCTGGGGGCCGCCTTGGCCGTCGCCGCCCCCCTGACCGTGCTGGTCCTCTACACCCGAGCCCGGCTGACCTGGGTCGTGCTCCTGTCGTTAGGGCTGCTGGCCCTGGCCATGGCCGCCGGCCGGGCCGCGTTGCGGCGTGATGCAATCCCCGAGCGGATGCGTGAACACGAGGTCCCGCCGTCCCGGCGGCCGTACCTGATCATGAACCCGCGCTCGGGTGGCGGCAAGGTTGTCAGGTTCGCCCTCAAGGACAAGGCCGAGGCCCTCGGGGCCGAGGTCGCCGTCCTCGAGGGGCCGGGGACGGTGGATGTCACCGAACTGGCCCGCCAGGCGGTGGCCGACGGGGCCGACCTGCTCGGAGTGGCCGGTGGGGATGGGACCCAGGCCCTGGTTGCAGGCATCGCCGCCGAGCACAACATCCCGCTGCTGGTCATCTCGGCTGGGACCCGTAACCACTTCGCCCTGGATCTGGGACTGGACCGAGACGACCCGTCGCGGTGCCTGGACGCGCTCAAGGACGGCGTGGAGTTGCATGTGGACCTGGGGTTCATCGCCGGCCGCCCGTTCGTCAACAACGCCTCCTTCGGGGCCTACGCCGCGGTGGTGCAGAGCCCGGCCTACCGCGACGACAAGCGCCATACGACAATGGAGATGCTCCCTGAGCTATTGGCCGGCCAGAAGGGGCCGCGCCTGGTGGCCAAGGCCGGAGCGGTGACCATCGAGGGGCCGCAGGCGGTGCTGGTGAGCAACAACGTCTATGGGATGGGCGACATCGCCGGGCTGGGGCGCCGGGCCCGGCTGGACCGCGGCACGCTGGGGGTGTTCGCGGTCACGGTCAGCAGCGCGGTCCAGGCGGCTGGCCTGGTGCGCGGGACGCAATCTCGTGGGCTTACCAGACTGGCCGAGCGTGAGGTGGTGGTCGACGCCGACGCCGCCGAGATACCGGTCGGGGTCGACGGTGAGGCGCTGGTGCTGGACACGCCCGTGCGCTGCACCCTGCGGCCGGCGGTCCTGCGGGTCCGGGTGCCGCGTGACCGTCCTGGGGTGCCGGATCCCAAGCCGATCATGGACTGGAAGCGCCTACGGCAGATGGCCCTGACGGTGCCGGGCCGGGGCGCGACCGCCCCGGACCCACGGCCGAGCTGACACCGGCAACCGAGCGTTCAGGTGCCTTCGAGCGCGTGCAGCCGTCCTGATCGGATTGCTGCCGCGAACGCCTGGTAGTCGCGCTCGTTCTGGTCGGCGTAGCGCTTGGCGAAGTCGGTGATCGACCGGTCGAACTGGTCGTCCGCGCCAGGTAGTCGGCGATCGCGACCGGATCGCCCGAGCGGGCATGGGCCCCGGCCAAGGTCCAGCCGCGGATGCGAGCGTTGAGGGCGACTGGTGCCATCGCCTCGACTTCGGCCGAGCCCTTCATGTCGCGTAGCTGGCGCCAGTTGTAGTGGCGGCTGGTGTCGGCGCCCTTGGTCCAGCCGAGGAAGATGTCGCTGGTTGCCTGCATCATCCGCTGGCCCTGGACCACCCGCTCGCCGTGCCGCTTGTAGCGGCTCTTGGCTAGGTGGCCTCCAGGTCCCGGGCTGGTACTACGATCGGTGGCTGGCTGACGATCGGACTTGGGGAAACCATTGTTGCGGCCTGCGATCATGAAGCTGGCCGTCATGCGCTTGATGTCGTACTCGAATGCCCTAGGAGGGTCTCGTCGAAGTCGTTCAGGTCGAACACCAACCGCCGCTCCGGGGAGGCGAACAGCCCGGCGGCATCCCGTCAAGCCATCGCACCCGCGTCGCGTGATCGACTGGGGTCATCTGGCCTGCTTGCCGACGGCGGGGGCCCAGCCGGCCCCGAACTGGTCCTGGAAGGCGGCCACGGCGGCGCCCACGGTCGGGAAGAAGTGGGCGGGGTCGATGGTGCGGGTCAGCTCGTACCGCTCGATCTTAGCTCGGACCGGGTCCTTCATCTCGGCGAAGACCAGGCTGATGCCCTTGGCGTTGAGGGCCTCATCCAGGTCCTCCAGCATGTCGGCGGCCGTGGTGTCGACGTCGGTGATGGGCTCGGCCGCGACCACGATCCACCGCGGCGTCGGGTCCGACCTCGCCAGCCGGCGGACCTGGTCGCGGAAGGTCCGGGCGTTGGCGAAGAACAGGGGCGCGTCGAAGCGGAACAGAAGACATCCCGGCAGCTGCTCGGCATCGGGATAGCTGCCCACATCGTGATAGCCCGGCACCCCCGAGACCCGTCCCAGCATCGTCTGGTAGGGCCACCAGGCGCGCCGGAACACGTTCCCGATGGACAGGGCCACGGCGATGGCGATGCCGGGCAGCACCCCCAGCAGGGCGACACCGGCAAACGCGGCCATCGACAGCCAGAACTCGGTGCGGCGTTGGCGCCACAGCCGGACCGTGCCCGGGAGGTCGGCGAGCGACAGCGACGCGGCGATCACGACCGCGGCCAGGGTGGGCTGGGGAAGGTTGCGCAGCAGGCCCGGGGCCACCAGCAGCATGACGGTGATGGCCAAGGCCCCGACCAGCCCGGTGAGCTGGGACTTGGCGCCGGCCTGCTCGGCCACCGCGGTGCGGGAGCCGCTGGTGCTGACGGGGAAGCCCTGGAAGAACCCGGCGCCGATGTTGGCCGCGCCGATCCCGATCATCTCCCGGTTCCCGTCGACCTCCTGGCCGGTCCGGGCCGCGAACGCCGACGAGGTGGAGATCGTGTCGGTCAGCGACACGAGCGCGATGCCGATCGCGCCGGCCACCAGCAGCGCCAGGTCGGACCACGACACACTCGGCACGGTGAAGGGAGGGAATCCCTGGGGGAGGGGGCCGACCAGCGAGACCCCGTGGTCGGCCAGGTTGAAGGCGTTGGCGACCAGGATCGAGACGACCACCGCCACCAGCACGGCCGGGATCTTGGGGACCAGCCGCCCGAGCGCGAAGATGAGGACCAGGCCGAGCACCCCGACCGCCAGCGCCGCGGTCACCGTCTCGCCGTCGGCCAGCCCCTGGACGAAGGCTGCCGCTTCGGGGATGAACCCGTCGGCGTCGACCGAGAAGCCGAACAGCTTGGGGAGCTGGCCGACCAGGATCGTGAGGGCGAGCCCGTTCAGGTAGCCGATCTGGGTCGGCTTGGACAGCAGGTCGGCGACGAACCCCAGCTTGGCCACGCCAGTCAGCACGGTCGTCACCCCGACCAGCAGCGCCAGCATCGAGGCGAGCGCGACGGCGCGCTCCGGGTCCCCGTTGGCCCCGACGGTCGGGATG
>Ga0081538_10004632_pt1 | contig 12624 bp, 14 predicted proteins | sample TabmetS5T2R1_FD_71022 | JGI IMG/M metagenome (GOLD analysis project Ga0081538, IMG submission 71022) | Tabebuia heterophylla rhizosphere microbial communities from the University of Puerto Rico - S5T2R1 | ecosystem: Host-associated > Plants > Roots > Rhizosphere ...
CTGGTCGGCACGTGCATGGTCCTGGTCGCCGTGATGGTGGCCCCCGTCGCCGCCTTCACGCCCTCCCTCGTCCTGGTCTCGGTGCTGCTCGGCTTTGCCGGCTTCTTCTCCGGCGCCGTGGCGCCCTCGCGCGACATGATGGTGCGCGCCATCACCCCTCCCGGCGCGAGCGGCAAGGTGTTCGGCTTCGTCACCACGGGCTTCAATATCGGCGGCCTGATCACGCCCTTGATCTTCGGCATGGTGATGGACCAAGGCGAGCCGCGCCTGGTGTTCTGGCTGGTCGCGATCCTCAGCCTGGTGACGCTGGTCACGGTGTTCGGCACCGGCCGTCATGCCCGCGCTGGCCGGGTTGCCGCCGGCGCCGACTGAGCCGCTTGCCGCCCCTCAGATCGCGCCGAGCGCCGACAGGCCGAACAGCCAGGGGTGCACCGCCAGCAGGACGACATAGAGTACCAGGGCTGCGCCGACCCGCAGCCAGCCGATCTCGGCCGGCGCCAGGTGCTGCCGGCCGGCAAGGATCGCGGCAAGAGGCACGTTCGAGCTTGTCGCCGCGAAGCGCTGCCACTGCGCGCCGCGGCGCGCCCTGAACTTGTGGTCGATCAGGAGCGTGCCGAGCAGGGCGAGCAGCGCGAACGTGCCGAACAGCACCAGCGCTGCGGCATCGCCGTTCGGCACCAGGTGCGCCAGCGCCCAGAGCGCCACGCCCCACATGAACGGGTGGCGGGTGACGCGAAGGATGCCTCGCACCGGCTCCGCCTGGTCGAGTGTGTCGGGCGCGCCGACCGCGGTCGGATTGAGCGTGCTGACGCCGCACACCAGCAGGAGCAACGCGAACGGCATCACGAGGAGCGGCACCCAGGCCGACCAGGTAGCCATCGGCCACAGCTCGACATACGGTGCTCGCCGATAGGCGGCGATCAGCCAGATCACGGCGCCGAGTGCGATCAGCGAGTAGAGCGCCAGATAGGGCCGCTCGCCGATCCGTCCGACCAGCCAGGCGCGCAGCGGCGTCGAGGAGATCCCATAGTGACTCGCGAGCAGAAACGCCGCCGCCAGTACGAGTTCGATCATCGCCCGGCCCTCCCAGGCCCGGCCGCCAGGGGCAGGCGCATCGCGATGTGGGCGATGCCGTCCTCCTCGAACTCATCGCCAATCGCGACGAAACCGAGCCCGGCGTAAAACTCTTGCACCGCCGTCTGGGCGTGCACCCTGGCCTCGCGGGCACCCTCTGCCCGCACGAGATCCAGCGCCGCGACCATCAGGGCATGTCCGACCCGGTGCCGGCGCTGCGCCGCGAGGACCGCGACCCGCTCGATCTTGGCGACCTGCCCACCCTCGAGCAGGCGAATGCGCAAGGTGCCGGCGACCCCGCCGTCGATCGAGGCCAGCAGGTGGCGCGCCTGGTTGTCGAGACCATCGAACTCCTGCACCTCGCTCACCCCCTGCTCTTCGACGAACACCCGCCGTCTGATCGCAAACGCGCGCTCGATCTCGGCAGGCGATCGAAGCTCGCTGATGGCGATGGCAGACATGAGGAAGTCCCGGTCCCGGCGTGCTTTGCACGATCGGGGAGCCGCGGCGCGATGGCAAGCGTTCGTGATGTGCTACGATCGGTGGCCAGCCGACATCGGGGTGCAAGCGCCATGGAGCTGAACCGTCTCGACAACCAGCGGGTGATCAGGGCCCCGCGCGGCCCGCAGCTTCGCGCCCGGAGCTGGCAGACCGAGGCGCCGCTGCGGATGCTGATGAACAACCTGGATGCCGAGGTCGCAGAGAGCCCGCAGGAGCTGGTGGTCTATGGTGGCATCGGCCGCGCGGCGCGCGACTGGCGCTGCTACGACGTGCTGGTCGACACGCTCCAGCGGCTGCAGGGCGACGAGACGCTGTGCGTGCAGTCGGGCAAGCCGGTCGGCGTGTTCAGGACCCACCCCGACGCGCCGCGGGTGCTGATCGCCAACTCCAACCTCGTCGCACACTGGGCGACCTGGGAAAAATTTCACCAGCTCGATCGCATCGGCCTGATCATGTACGGCCAGATGACCGCGGGCTCCTGGATCTACATCGGCAGCCAGGGCATCATCCAGGGCACCTACGAGACTTTTGCCGAGGCCGGGCGCCAGCACTATGGCGGCGATCTGCGCGGCAAGTGGATCCTGACCGCTGGCCTCGGCGGCATGGGCGGAGCGCAGCCGCTCGCCGCGACCATGGCGGGCGCCTCGCTGCTCGCGGTCGAATGCCGGATGAGCCGGATCGAGCGCCGGCTCGAGACAGGCTATCTCGACCACGCGGCGACCGGCCTGGACGAGGCGCTTGCGATCGTCGAGCGATCCGGCGCTGAGCAGCGCCCGGTCTCGGTCGGGCTCTTGGGCAACGCCGCGGAAATTTACCCGGAGTTGGTCCGCCGCGGCGTGCGCCCCGACATCGTGACCGATCAGACGTCGGCGCACGATCCGCTGAACGGCTATCTGCCGGCCGGCTGGTCGCTCGAGCAATGGCAGAGCATGCAGACGCGCGATCCGGCGGGCGTGGAGCGCGCCGCCAAGGAGTCGATGGCGGTCCAGGTGCGCGCCATGCTGGAGTTTCACCGCCGGGGCGTGCCGACGCTCGACTACGGCAACAACATCCGGCAGTTCGCCAAGGAGATGGGCGTTGCCGACGCGTTCGCCTTTCCGGGCTTCGTGCCGGCCTACATCCGCCCCCTGTTCTGCCGCGGCAAGGGGCCGTTCCGCTGGGCCGCCCTGTCGGGCGATCCGGACGACATCCGCGCGACCGACGCCAAGGTGAAGGAGCTGGTGGCCGACCCCCACCTGCACCGCTGGCTCGACATGGCGGCCGAGCGGATCGCGTTCCAGGGCCTGCCGGCGCGGATCTGCTGGCTCGGGCTCGGTGATCGGGCCAGGGTCGGCCTCGCCTTCAATGCAATGGTGGCGAGCGGCGAGCTCAAGGCGCCGGTGGTGATCGGCCGCGATCATCTGGATTCCGGCTCGGTCGCGAGCCCCAACCGCGAGACCGAGGCGATGCGGGACGGCTCCGATGCGATCGCCGACTGGCCGCTGCTGAACGCGCTGCTGAACACCGCATCGGGCGCCACCTGGGTCAGCATCCACCATGGCGGCGGGGTCGGCATCGGCTTCTCGCAACATGCGGGCATGGTGATCGTGTGCGACGGCACGCCCGAGGCGGCACGGCGGCTCGAGCGCGTGCTGACCAACGATCCGGCCTCGGGCGTGATGCGCCATGCGGATGCCGGCTACCCCGAAGCGATCGCCTGCGCGCGCGAACACGGGCTTGATCTGCCGATGCTCGAAGCGAACCCGGCGGCGGCGGATCGCCGATGAGAGGGCTGCTCACGGTCGCGCTGCTCGTGGGTCTGCTCGGCGCCACGGCCGGCGTCATGGTCTGGGCCTGGCAGGAGATGGGCGAGGTCGAGATCAGCCGCCACGGCCTGATCGCGCTTGCGGTCGGCGCGCTGGCCACCTTCGCGCTCGGCGCCGGCCTGATGGCGCTCGTGTTCTTCAGCAGCCGCCGCGGCTATGACGACCAAGCGTATCGGCCGGGCGACCCGCCGCAGCGGCCGGACCGCGCGAACGGGCAACGGCCGCCGGGACAGCCTTGATCAGGTCGCGCTCTGCAACACCGGCAGGCGACGCGACGGCTTGGGCTTGGTCGGCAGCTCGATGTTGATGTCGAGCATGGAGGCCTCGGGGCCGCGCTCGAGCTCGATCGACACGTTCTCGTTGTCGATGTCGACGTATTTCTTGATCACCTGCAGCAGCTCCTCCTGCAGCTGCGGCAGGAAGCTCGGCCCGGAGCCGGGGTTGCGCTCGAGCGCCAGCACGACCTGCAGCCGCTCCTTGGCGGTCTTGGCGCTGTCGGGGACGCCCGGCGAGGGGGAGCGAATCAGGCCCAGCAGCCACGCGGCGCCTCTCGCTCCGAAGGCCCGGTGCAGCATGCTCACGCGCTCCTCCGCCACAGCCGGTGGAACAGGCCGTCCAGAATGCCTCGGGGATGATCGCCGACGATGCGATACTCGAGCTGCTCGCCGAGGAACCGGGCGACCGCGTCACGGTAGGCCTTGCCCGCTGGCGACGCGTCGTCGAGGATCACCGGGGTCCCGGTGTTGGACGCCTGCAGCACCGAGCGCGATTCCGGAATCACGCCGAGCAGCGGCAGCGCCAGCATCTCGAGAACGTCCTCGACCTTCAGCATCTCGCCGCGATTGACCCGGTCGAGGTCGTAGCGGGTGATCAGCACATGCTGCTTGATCGGCTCCTCGTTGCGCTCGGCGCGGCGCGACTTGCTGGTCAGGATGCCGATCATGCGATCGCTGTCGCGCACCGACGAGACCTCGGGATTGGTCACGACCACCGCCTCGTCGGCGAAGTACAGCGCCGCCTGGGCGCCGTGCTCGATCCCGGCCGGGCTGTCGCAGATGATGTAGTCGAAGTCGCGCTTCAGCTCGTTCATCACCTGCTCGACGCCTTCCATCTTCAAGGCGTCCTTGTCGCGGGTCTGCGAGGTCGGCAGCACATACAGGCCATCGACCCGCTTGTCGCGGATCAGCGCCTGGTTGAGCCGCGCGGCGCCGTTGATGACATCGATGAAATCGAACACCACGCGCCGCTCGCAGCCCATGATCAGGTCGAGGTTGCGCAGGCCGACGTCGAAGTCGATCACGACCGTCTTGTTGCCCTCGCGGGCGAGCCCGGCGGCGAAGGCGGCGGCAGTGGTGGTCTTGCCGACACCGCCCTTGCCCGAAGTGACCACGATTACCCTTGCCAACTTCCTCCTCCCGCAAATGGGACGTCGAACCTCAAGGCAGCTCTTCCATCACGATCGCCTCGTCGACGCAGCGGATCTGGACCCGCTTGCCGAGCCAGCGCTCGTCGATCTCGGCATTGACCAGATACAGCCCGGCGATCGAGACCAGCTGGGCGTGCAGGCTGTAGCAGAAGATGCGCGCGTCCTGATCGCCGCCGATCCCGGCATGGGCACGGCCGCGCAGGCTGCTATAGACGTGGACGTGGCCTTCGGCGAGCAACTCCGCGCCCGGGCTGACCGGCGCCAGCACCACGAGATCGCCGCCGCGGGCGTGAACCTGCTGGCCGGCCCTGACTGGCTCGGTGACGATGGTCGCAGCCCTGCTCGTCTCGCCCGCCTGCGCTCCTGCACCCGCCTTTGCGCCCGGATCGGCCTGCGCGACGGCTCTTGGCGCCTCTGGCGGGCCGCCTGGCGGCGCGTCTTGCCGTCGCAGCACCTCGGCCGGCCGCCCGGCCGGAAACAGGCCGAGCCCGGCATTCAGCGCCGCCTGCGTCCACGCCTCGTCGCCGTTCTGGACGCCGACCGGCACCAGGCGCTGCTGCCGCAGGCGCCGCGCGAACTCGGCCATGTTGGGCGGCGGACGTCCGGCGACCGCGGTCGCATCGAGCACCACGGGCGCATGGCGGAAAAACTCCGGCGCGCGGGCGATGGCGTTTTGCAGCAACGGGAAGAAGCGATGATCCTCGGGCTCGATCAGACGCAGCGTCACCAAGTTGTAGAGATGGCCGCGGACCTGAAAAAGCTCCGGACAATCATCGACATCATCCGCCTGGCCGGCAGCCGGCTGGATCGCGGTCGCTGGTGTAGACAACCCTCGGTTTACTCCGGCAGAATTGACCGCCGTAAGCATCTCTCAATAGCCGCTCCACGTCAATGGGTTGATGGCGGACTCTAAATAACAAAGTTATCCACAGGCTGGTCGGCATCAGATCCGCAGCCGATGCCAAATCCCTACATATGGCACTCGCACGGCCGATCAGACTCTAGATATTGCCGGATCGCCACACCGGTGACAAGCCGGTGCAACCGGCAGGCTATCGGGCGCCTCGATTAAGGCTTGATTTTTGCTCGACTTCGACCGCTCGGCCGACGCCATCACTGACTGTCGGTATGCTGGCAGAGCGGTTCCGGCTTTTGCGCGAGGATTACAGGCCGCCGTAAGCGCAGCGCGTTGTTCGGCAAGCTCGGTAACGCAACGCCCGCACCGTGGCGCGGCGCTCGCGCGTGCGAGACCTCCCCCGGGGCGATAGCGCGGCCGCTCGTGCGGGCCGCGGGAAGTGGCAGGATTCCCTGCACGACAAGCCATGAATCCGAAGCGCGCGGCAAATCTCGAAGCATCGACCCGATGGATGCGCCTGTAGCTCGAAATATCGGCAGAGCCGCGCTGGTATGACCGCTTCATGAGAAAACACGAATGTACTGCAGGACAATCCTATTTTCGTTCGATGGAACAAAAATTTTTTCGCGTCGTTCCCATGTCTAGCAAGAAGCGACTTGTCAGAGCCTTCGTCGGCTGGCTTGCCTTCCGTTTCATTGCCAGCATGAGCGCTGCGCCAGCGTGAGCCCTGAGCCATTGCGACAGGCCACGTGTGTCGCTCCGAGCGATCGGAGCTCCAGGCTGCGCAGCCCGGCCCGAGCGGTCGCCTGGCAGCAAAAGCGGAGACTTGTCATGACCAGTCGTGCCACAGCGCGAGCGCGCGCCGAGCGTGTCATCCGGACCGGCAAGATGCGGCGCCTTGGTGCCACAGCCCTGTCCGCCCTGCTCGGTGGCATCGCGCTCGGCAGTGTGACCGGCAGCGCCGCCGCTGGTCCGGCCAACGCCGTCCGAATCTGCGGCGAGCGCGATGTGCTTCTCGAGCAGTTTGCGGTGCAGCACCGCGAGAGGCCACAGGCTCTGGGCCTCGGCGCCGACGGCGGCGTGGTCGAAGTTCTGGTGGCGCCGGACGGCGGCTGGACGATGCTGGTGACCTATCCCGAGCGTCCGACCTGCGTCGTCGCTATGGGCGAGGCCTGGGAAATGCTGGAGCTGGCCGGCGATCCGGCCTGAGCCACGAGCTTTGCCGACGAGGGCCCGGCACTGACGACCGTTGCGTGCGTCCCCCGGCACCAGCGGTCGGTTACGATAGGCCCTCACCTTCCCTCCCCCGTGGACTCTTGCCGAAGGACCGAGGGCGCGTTGCCGAGCGCAGCGCGTCCCCGGCCTTGGAGGTGATCAGCTCGTCTCCGTCTGCTAGACGCCGAGGCGCTGGCACAGCGGCAGCAGCAAAGGATGCAGGCCGGATTCCTGCTTTAGATAAGCTAGGAGCGCGCGCTCGTTGTCCAGATTCGGCTGGTCGAGGCGGATCTGCGCGATCAGCCAGTGCGCCTCTTCGTCGTCGATCCGATCCGGCGATGCGCCGGCGAACAGCACATACATGGTGATCGCCTTGACGAACAGCTCGCGCCACGCCGGCGCGTTCGGCGCTCCTGCCGTAGCATGGTTGAGTTCGAACAGAAACGCGGCCTCCGCAGCGCCGATCGCCATGCCCTTCTGGCCGCCGAGGCCATAGACCAGCTTGCGGATCACCTCGACGTCGGCGGCATCGATCGCGCCGGGCGTGCGCGGCGCCTTCCCGTACAGGGCCTGGCGGCCGTGCAGCACGCTGTGGCGCACCGCGGTCAGCACGTAGGCGTGAAAGGTCTCGGAGCTGCCGTTGGTGCGGAAGATCAGGTTCAGGAGCAGGCGCAGCTCGGTGCCGTCGACCGAATCGGCGCGCCCGATCCAGTGCATCAGCATCCGCTCGGCGTCCTCGGTCAGCGCGCTGTCGCTGCCCTCGCGCCAATAGAAGAAGTCGCTCAGCGCCTCGACATAGAACTCCGCCCAGGCCGGATCGTGGCTCTGGTGGTCCCGGTTGAGCCGGAACAGCGCCGTGGCCTTGTCGCGGTCGATGCCGCCGCCTTGATAGATGGCGCGGCGCAGGCGCAGCACGTCGTCGGCCGAGATGAAGCCGGCCTGCGCCACCTCGGGCAGGAGAGCCGCGCCCGCGGCGCGCCGCTTGTCGATCGTCACCGTGGCCATAGCGATCACTCCAACCGCCATCGCGGCCCGACCGAAGCCCATCGGGTGCCGCTGCCCTCCATGCAACCACAAATTGATTACCAAAGTGCTAACGTCGGCCGATTCCAACCGCGTCAGGCGGCAAGATTCGCTTTGCGGCCGCCTGCCGCTGGCTTACCAAGGGCCGGGGCTTGCCCGCGCGCCCCAGACTCGGTCCCGAACGCAGGGCAGCCAGCAAGGACGAGCGATGAGCGAGCCGAAGCTGTTCAAGTTCGACACCCTCGCCCTGCACGCCGGCCAGCAGCCGGACCCGGCCACCGGCGCCCGCGCCGTGCCGATCTATCAGACCACCTCGTACGTGTTCGCCGATCCGGATCAGGCGGCCTCGCTGTTCAACCTGGAGCGCGCCGGCCACATCTACTCGCGCATCTCGAATCCGACCGTCGCGGTGCTGGAGGAGCGGGTGGCGGCGCTCGAGGGCGGCGTCGGCGCGGTCGCGACCGCGAGCGGCCAGGCCGCGCTGCATCTCGCGATCGTCACTCTGATGGACGCCGGCTGCCACATCGTCGCGTCGAAATCGCTCTACGGCGGCAGCACCAACCTCTTCAAGCTGACCCTGCCGCGCTTCGGCATCGAGACCAGCTTCGTCGATCCGCGCGATCCGGACGCCTTCGCCACCGCGATCCGGCCCGAGACCCGCCTGCTGTTCGCCGAGACGATCGGCAATCCGGGGCTCGAGGTCCTGAACATCCCCGCGGTCGCCGACGTCGCGCACCGCCAAGGCCTGCCGCTCCTGATCGACAACACCTTCGCCACGCCTTACCTGTGCCGGCCGTTCGAGCACGGCGCCGACCTCGTGCTGCATTCGGCGACCAAATGGCTCGGCGGTCACGGCCTTGCGATCGGCGGCGTCCTGGTCGACGGCGGCCGCTTCGACTGGCAGGCCGCGCAAAAGTTCCCGACCATGACCGAGCCCTATGCCGGCTACGACGGGCTGGTCTACCTCGACAGCTTCGGGCCATCGGCGTTTCACATGCGGGCGCGTACCGAGGGCCTGCGCGACTTCGGCGCCTGCATGAGCCCGCAGAACGCCTTCTATATCCTGCAGGGCGTCGAGACCCTGCCGCTGCGCATCGAGCGGCACGTGGCCAATACCGCGGCTGTGCTGAAGTTCCTCACAAGCCACGAGGCGGTCGCCTATGTGCTGCACCCCTCGCTGCCCGGCCATCCCGACCATCGGCTGGCCAAGAAACTGCTGCCGAAGGGGGCGGGGTCCATGGTGAGCTTTGGCGTCAAAGGCGGGCGCGATGCGGGCCGCCGGTTCATCGAGGCTTGCCGGCTCGCCTCGCATCTCGCCAATGTCGGCGACGCCAAGACGCTCGTGATCCATCCGGCCTCGACCACGCATCTGCAGGTCGGCGCCGAGGCGCTCGCGGCGGCCGGCGTCGGTGAGGACATGATCCGCCTCTCGGTCGGCCTCGAGGACCCCGGCGACATCATCGACGACCTCGACCATGCGCTGCGGCGCGCGCAGCGGGCCTGAGGCGATGGACCTCGCGCATGGCAACGGCCGCGTCTTCCTCGCCGACCAGGGCCGGCGGTTCGACCCAACCAAGCCGACCCTGCTGCTCGTGCACGGCGCCGGCATGGACCACTCGGTCTGGCCGCTCCAGGCGCGCCATTTCGCCTATCGCGGCTGGAACGCGCTGGCCCTGGATTTGCCGGGCCATGGCCGAAGCGATGGCCCGTTATTGACCTCAATCGAGGCCATGGCCGACTGGCTCGCCCGCCTGATCGATGGGCTCGGCATCGCGCGCGCAGCGTTGGTCGGTCACTCGATGGGCGCCCTGGTGGCGCTGGCATGCGCGGCGCGGGCACCGGAGAAGATCGAGCGGCTCGCGCTCGGGGGTGCCGCGCCCGCCATGCCGGTGCACCCGGCGCTGCTCGAGGCGGCGGCGCGGCCCGAGCCGCTTGGACCGCGGATGATCTGCGATTGGGGATTTGGTCCCGCCGGCCATTTCGGCGGCCATCGCTCACCCGGCAGCTGGATGCTCGGCCACGCGCTGGCCCTGCTCGGTCGCTCGGCCGGCCCGCGCCTGCATGCCGACCTCGCCGCCTGCGATGCCTATCAAGCCGGCCTCGATGACGCGGCCCGGATCGCCTGCCCGACCCTGGTCGTCGCCGGCGCGCTCGACCGCATGACCCCCGCGAGGCAAGGTGCCAGGCTCGCCGGGGCGATCACCGGCGCCACCTTCGTCGCCCTGCCCGGCTGCGGCCACATGATGATGGTCGAGAAGCCGGACGCGACGCGCGATGCGCTCTCCGAATTTCTCGCCAAGAGCCAAACCGTCGCCGCCGGATAGCGCTGTCGCTGCATGCGCCGATCAGTGCCGGCGAGTCACTTCCCAGGCCGGGTTCCTGACGCCGCACGGCCAGCGCAGCTGGTACTCGGCGCCATCGTCCAAAGAGACCATGAAGAGAAACCGCTCCAGGGGTCGAAGCGCCTGCGCCAAGCCGTGCTGTTGCTCGAGCTGGATGACCAGCCCGCGGAGCGTCTCGTGACTGAGGGTCATGATCGCCTCGCTTTCACCAAGTGTTCGAGTGTCGTCACCTTGGTTGATGTAGAGGAGATCTGTTGCCGCTCGATGTCTCCGCAGGAGGAAAACTGTTTCAGTTGTTTCCAATACCATTTCCGTCTGAAATCATGGTCCGCGGAGTGGTACACTTGAACCGGATTCTCTTCGGGCCTCTGCGGGGCGGCCGGTGACCGCCCCGCGCGAGGGGGATGCGCTCAGCGCACGCCGTCCTTGGCCCAGCTGATCACGTCGGCCGCGTTGTCCTTGGTCACGAAGCCGGGCCCGGTCAGGACGTCGGCGCCCGGCATCACGCCGGTCTTGTTGTAGAGACGCAGCAGGACGATCGGCAGATAGCCCTGCATGTACTGCTGCTGGTCGATCGCGAAGTCCATCTTGCCCTCGTCGATCGCGATCAGGATCTCGTCGGACAGATCGAAGGTCGCGACCTTGATCTGGCCGAGCTTCTCGGCCTCCTCGACCGCCTCGAGCGTCGGTATGGCGCCATCCTGACCGAGCACGAACAGCCCCTCCAGATCCGGATGGCTCGAGATGTAGGCGGAGACGGCGTTGCGCATCCCGGTCGGATCGCCGATCTGCACCGGGATCACCTCGACCTCCTGGCCGAGCCCCTTGGCGAAGCCCTCGCAGCGCAGGTCGAGCGCGACATTGCCGACCTCGACGTTGACGCAGGCCGCCTTGGTCATGCCCCCGTCCTTCCAGCGCTCGCCGCCGCCGAGACCAGCCTCGTACTCGGTCTGGCCGACATGGACCAGCACGCCCAGCCCCTTGCGCACGTCGCTGCCCGAGTTCATCGAGATCACGGGGATGCCGCTCGCGACCGCGTTGCGGATCGAATCGCCGAGCGATTCGGCATCGGGGATCGAGACCACGAGACCATCCGGCTGGGCGGCGACCGCGGCGTCGATGATCTGCGCCATCTGGACCATGTTGAAGCCCTCAGGCGCCTGATAGCTGACGTCGACATCGGCGAAATCGGCGTCGGCGTCGTCGACGCCCCGCTTGGCGACCGACCAGAAGGCGGACGCCGCCTGCCCGTGGGTCACGACGATGAACTCGAGGTTCTGCGCCGCCGCCGTCCCGGACGTGAGCGCCGCGGCGAGCGCGGCCGCCGCAGCGCCCATGCAAAGCCTGTCCATCACAAACCTCCCTGTTCTCATTGCTCTATCGCGCCGGGTCCCTTGCCCGGCAGACCACACCTACCAGAACTGCAAGCCGGGTCCAGCATGGTCCGTGGCACGTGCCGGCATACATGTTCAGCGCGGAGGACACCGAAAGGAGGATCGCATGGCGGAGGCCAAGTCACGTCTGGTCGGCATCAACCACGTCGCGCTCGAGGTCGGCGACATCGAGGAGGCGCTGGCCTTCTACGGTCGCCTGTTCGAGTTCCGGCTGCGCGGCCGGAGTGAGACCATGGCATTCATCGACATGGGCGACCAGTTCATCGCGCTCGCGACCGGGCGCACCCAGCCCAAGGACCAGCACCGGCATTTCGGCCTGGTGGTGGACGACCGTGCGCCCGTGCGCCGCGCGCTCGAAGGATCTGGCGCGGAGATCCTGCCGAGCCGAGGCCTAGACTTCCTCGATCCCTGGGGCAACTACATCCAGGTCGTGGAGTACCGGGACATCCAGTACACCAAGACGGCTGCCGTGCTCGACGCCATGGACCTGGGTCAGCTCGGCAAGTCCGACGCCGCCCTGAAAGAGCTCACCGACAAAGGCATCCGGACCGAAGGTCTGCGCTCCGGCTAAGCTCAGAACAGCGTGCCGTCGCTGATCACGTTGAGCGGCGGGCCGCCGCCCGGGCGCAGCTCGGCCGCGATCCTGCGCCCGGCACTCCAGGTGCCGCCCTCGAGAATTCTCGGTAGCGACAGCGTGGCGGCCGACAGGCCGAGCTTCGTGCGGATGCGGTCCGCCAGCTCGTCGATCAGCGCGACCGTCAGCGCCCGCCATTCCACGACGACCTCGGAGGTACCTTCGTGGCGCGCCGCAAGCACTTCCGGGTGCTTCGGGACCAGCACGCCGAGGTCGATCAGCAGGCCGCCGTTGCGGTACTCGGCGAGCGCGGTCAGCCGATCCGGCTCCGTGACCTCGATCCCGGCCTCCTCGAGCGGCTCGACCAGCGAATAGGCGAGCCACTGCGAGAGCTTGTGGAACGGCACGAGGCCC
>Ga0081538_10004633_pt1 | contig 12624 bp, 10 predicted proteins | sample TabmetS5T2R1_FD_71022 | JGI IMG/M metagenome (GOLD analysis project Ga0081538, IMG submission 71022) | Tabebuia heterophylla rhizosphere microbial communities from the University of Puerto Rico - S5T2R1 | ecosystem: Host-associated > Plants > Roots > Rhizosphere ...
CCTCCACCGGCAGGTCCGCGCCCAGGCCCAGGGCCCACTTGGCCATGCGGACGGCGGTAGGGGCGTTGCCGGCGATCTCGGCCGCCAGGGCGGCGGCCGCGGCCAGGGCCTCGCCGCGGGGCACGACCCGGTCGGCCAGGCCGAGCCGGGCGGCCTCCTCGGCCCCGACCCGGCGGCCGGTCAGCACCAGGTCCTTGGCCACCGACCGGCCCACGCGCCGGAGCAGCAGCTGGGTGCCGCCCCCGGCCGGGACCAGTCCCAGGCGGACCTCGGGCAGCCCGAAGGTGGCGTCGTCGCCGGCCACCACCAGGTCGCAGGCCAGGGCCAGCTCGGCCCCGCCGCCGAGGGCGAAGCCGGCCACCGCCGCCACCGTGGGCAGCGGGCAGCGCCGCACCGACGCGAACCCCCGCCGGAACGCCTCCCGCTGGGTGAGCCAGCCCTGGTCGTCGAAGCCGGCCCGCTGCTTGAGGTCGGCCCCGACGCAGAAGGCGCGCTCCCCGGCACCGGTCAGCACCACCGCCCCCACCCCGGGATCGGTGGCCAGCGGCTCCATGGCCGCGGCCAGGTCGAGGGCCAGCTCGGTCGAGATGGCGTTGAGCGCCTCCGGCCGGTTCAGGGTCACGGTGGCCACCCTGCCGGCCACCTCGACCCGGACCAGGGCATTCACCGGGGGCCTACCGCTTCGCTCCATGAGGCCCCCGGACCCCCATGGGCCCTCATCCGCCGACGCTGCCCGCGTTGACCTCCTGGAACGCCCACGCCCAGGTGCGGGCCAGCCCGTCGGCCAGGTCGGCCTGGGCCCGCCAGCCCAGCACCCGCCCGGCCTCGGCGCAGTCCAGGGCGATCCGGCCCAGCTCCCCCGGCCGGGCCGGGGCGAACTCCGGCTCGCCGCCGAACCCGGCGACCCCGCGCAGGGCGTCGTACAGCTCCAGCACCGAGGTCTCGACCCCGGTGCCGATGTTGAGCCGGGCCCCGGGGGCGTCCGGGTGCTCGCCGCCGGCCACGAACGCGTCCACCACGTCCTCCACGAACACATAGTCGCGGGTCTGGCGGCCGTCGCCGAAGATGGTCACCGGCTCGTCGGCCAGCAGCCGGTTGCAGAAGATGGCCACCACCCCGGCCTCGCCGTGCGGGTCCTGCCGGGGCCCGTAGACGTTGCCCAGCCGCAGGCTGACCGGCTCCAGCCCGTGCAGGTCGGCGAAGCTGGCCAGGTAGTCCTCGGCCGACCGCTTCGACACCCCGTAGGGGTTGGTGACCCGCGGTGGGTAGCGCTCGTCGATCGGCAGGTCCACCGGGTCGGGCTCGCCGTACACGGTCCCGCCCGAGCTGGCGAAGACCAGCCGCCGGCAGCCGGCCTCCAGGGCCGCCTTGGCCAGGGCGATGGTGCCGAGGACGTTCACCCGGGCGTCGTGCAGCGGGTCGGCCACGCTCCGGCGCACGTCGATCTGGGCGGCCAGGTGGTAGACGACCTCGGGCCGCGCCCCGGCCACCACCGCGTCCAGCTCCGGGCCGGCCAGGTCGATCTCGGCCACCTCGACCCGGCCCGAGGCGAGCGCGTCGGCCAGGTTCTCCATCCGCCCCGTTGACAGGTCGTCGACCACCGTCACCTGGTGCCCCCCGCCGGCGAGCCGGTCCACCAGCGCCGAGCCGATGAAGCCGGAACCGCCCGTGACCAGCGTTCGCATGCCGGATCGCCTTTCCTCGGGGTCGGTCAGAGCGGTCATCCTAGAGGAAGCATCGTCTTGTCGTGGGCCCCTGGATCGTTCAGGCTCCGTCGGGCAAGCCAGCGGGAGGAGCAGGGAACGTGCAGGAGGCGGCCAGGCCGGTGACGGTCGGCACCCGGGTGGTCGCGGCGACCCGCGGCTGGCTGCTCCCGTACCTGCTGATCGCCCTCATCGCGGCCGTCGAGCTGCTGACCGGGCGCCGCGTGATCGTGGGCGGGTTCCTGGTCCTGGCCCCCCTGCTGGCCAGCCGGCTGTCGACCCGGCGCAGCCAGGTCATCGCCGTCGGCCTGGTCACGATCGTGGTCGCCACCGCGCTCGGGCTCTACACCTCCTCGCTGGCCGGCGGCCAGCTGCTCATCCGTCTGCTGCTGATCACCCTGGCCACCCTGTTCGCCCTGGTCAACTGGGGCGCCGCCCAGCGCGAGCAGTCGGCCCTGGAGCGGGCCGCCGACACCATCCAGATGGCCGGGTCGCTGGCCGCCGGCCTGGAGCCGGCCGAGGCCTACGACCTGCTGGCCCGCTCGGCCCGGACGCTGTACGCGGCCAACGCGGCTGCCGTCTACCGCCGCCAGGGCGACCAGATGGTCACCGTCGCCCAGGCCCGCGACCCCGAGGTCCCGGCGATGCCGCAGCGGCTGCCCAGAGCCCGCTTCCCGGCCGCCTTCATGACCGTCACCCGGCGGGCCAGCGCGCGCGCCTCGACCGAGCCGGAGGCGCCGATGCTGGAGGCCCGCGGCCTCCAGAGCCTGCTCTGGCTGCCGCTGCTGGACCGGGCGGGCGAGCAGCTCGGCACCATCGTGCTCGCCTGGAGGCGCGACCCCAAGCTGTCCGCCCAGGCCCTGGAGGCCTCCGAGAGCTTCGCCAGCCTCGGGGCCAGGGCCATCTCCGGGTCCGAGCGGGTCCGGGCCCAGACCGAGGTCCTCGAGCAGGTCCAGGCCCTCCTGCTCACCACCCCGCCGGCCGCGGCCGCCGGCTTCCGGATCGGGGTCCGCTACCAGTCGGCCAGCGGCCTGGCCCAGATCGGCGGCGACTTCTACGACGTGGTCGAGCTGGACGAGCGCGGCCTGGCCTTCATCCTGGCCGACGCCCGAGGCAAGGGCCTGGAGGCGAGCTCGCTGGCCGCCGTGCTCAAGGGCGCCTTCCGCAGCCTGGCCGGCGAGGGGGCGGGCCCGGCCCGCATCCTCAACCGCCTGGACCGCCTGGTCGCCCGCGAGGGCGGCGACGAGGACTTCGTGACCGCCCTGGCCGGGCGCCTCCACCCCGACGGCCGCATCCTGCTGGCCTCGGCCGGCCACCCGGCTCCGCTGGGCGCGGGCCCCCGCCTGGTCCAGGTGGCCGCCCCCCTCGGCCTCGGCACCCAGGCGAACGAGAGCCAGGGCCACCTGCGCCCCGGCGACCGCCTGGTCTGCTACACCGACGGCCTGGTCGAGGCCCGCAACGCCGCCGGTGAGTTCCTCGACCGCTCGGCGTTCGAGCAGGCGGCCGCCACCGGCTCCCTGCCCGCGGCCCTCGACCGGCTGGTCGAGCTGGTCGACCGCCACACCGATGGCCGCCACGACGACGACCTGGCCCTGCTCGGTCTCGAGTTCGACCCTCGGGAGCAGCGCGGCCGATAGCATGGCCGGGTCGCCCACAAGGCGCCCGCACCTGGCCGTTCCATCCCACGAGGGAGTGCCGATGGACCTGGAGCTGACCCCAGAGCAGGAGGAGTTCCGCAAGATCGTCCGGGCCTTCGCCGAGGAGGTGGTGGCCCCCCGGGCGGAGGCGATGGACCGGGCGGGGGCGCTCGACCCGGTGGTGCTCGACCAGATGGCCGGCATGGGCCTGTTCGGACTGCCGTTCCCCGAGGACGTCGGCGGCATGGGCGCCGACTACACCACCCTCTGCCTCGCCATCGAGGAGCTGGCCAGGGTCGACTCGTCGGTCGCCATCACCCTGGAGGCGGCGGTCGGGCTGGGGGCGATGCCGATCTGGCGCCACGGCACGCCCGAGCAGTATGAGCAGTGGCTGCGTCCCCTGACCGCCGGCGAGCGGATCGCCGCGTTCGGGCTGACCGAGCCGGGCGGGGGGTCGGACGCCGGCGCCCTCGCCACCCGGGCCACTCTCGACGGCGACGAGTGGGTGATCGACGGCACCAAGGCGTTCATCACCAACGCCGGCCTGGACCGCTCCGGCCTGGTCACGGTGGCCGCCGTCACCGGCCGGCGGGACGACGGCCGCAACGAGATCACCACCATCATCGTGCCCACCGGCACCCCCGGGTACCGGGTCGGCCCCGCCTACGCCAAGGTCGGCTGGCACGCCTCCGACACCCGCGAGCTGGTGTTCGAGGGCTGCCGGGTGCCGGTGGCCAACACCCTGGGCGAGCGCGGCGCCGGCCTCGGCAACTTCCTCCGCACCCTGGAGGAGGGCCGGATCGCCGTGGCCGCCCTGGCCACCGGCCTCTGCCAGGGCTGTGTGGACGAGTGCACCCGCTACGCCCGCGAGCGCCAGGCCTTCGGCCAGCCGATCGCCAGCCACCAGGCGATCGCCTTCAAGATCGCCGACATGGAGGTCAGGGCCCACACCGCCCGCCTGGCCTGGCAGCGGGCCGCGGCCAAGCTCGACGCCGGCCGGCCGTTCGGCCGCGAGGCCGCCATCGCCAAGCTGTACGCCTCCGAGGCCGCCGTCACCTCGGCCCGCGACGCCGTCCAGGTCCACGGCGGCTACGGCTACATGGAGGAGTTCCCCGTGGCCCGCTTCTACCGCGACGCCAAGGTCCTTGAGATCGGCGAGGGCACCAGCGAGATCATGCGCATCCTGATCGCCCGCTCGCTCGGCCTGGGGTAACCCTGGCCGGGCCGTTGGCGACTACCGGGTGATGGACGACGCGGCGTTGGTGCGGCTGGCCCGGGCGGGGGACCGAGGGGCGTTCGCCGAGCTGGCCGGGCGGCACCGTCCGATGCTGGAGGCGCTGTGCTGGCGGGTGCTGGGCGACCGGGCGCTGGCCGAGGACGCCGCCCAGGAGGCGGTGCTCCAGGCCATGATCGGCCTGGACGGGCTGGAGCGGCCGGAGCGGTTCGGGGCCTGGCTGGGCGGGATCGGGCTGAACGTCTGCCGGCGGTGGCGGCGTGATCAGGCCCGCGAGGAATGGTCGCTGGCCGCCCTCACCGGCGGCCGGGCCGGGCCCGACCCGATGCCCGACGAGCCGGCGGCGGCGGCCGAGGCGGCCGAGGACGCCCGGCGGGTGCATCTGGCCGTCGGGCAGCTCCCGGCCGGGCAGCGGGCCGCGGTCGTCCTGTTCTACCTGGTGGGGATGGCCCACCGGGAGGTGGCGGCCGCGCTCGGCATCGGCGTCGGGGCGGTCAAGACCCGGCTGCACAAGGGCCGGGCCGCCCTCCGCGAGGAGCTGGCGGCATGGTGGAGGGAGGACGACATGGCGACGACGACGACCGGGCCGGTGCCGATGCGGGTGACCGAGGTCCGCCGGCAGCCGGCCGAGGGCGAGCGGCCCGAGAAGACGGCCATCCTGCTGGCCGAGGAGGCGGGGGAGCGGCGCCTGGGCATCTGGGTGGGCGGGTTCGAGGGCCTCCAGGTGGCCTTCGCCCTCGAGGGCACCGTGCCGCCCCGGCCGATGGCCTACCAGTTCATGGCCTCGCTGCTGGAGGCGACCGGCGGCCGGCTGGCCGAGGCCAGGGTCACCCGCATCGACGACGGCACCTTCTACGGCGTGGCCGTGGTCGAGGGCCCGGCCGGGACCCGGGAGGTCGACGCCCGCCCCAGCGACATCCTCAACCTGGCCCTGCTGGCCGGCGCCCCCATCCGCGTCGACCCGGACGTGCTGGCCGAGGCCTCCGGGACCGAGAAGGGGGCCCGCTACCTGGCCGAGGCGGCCGCCTACCCCGACGACACCGCCGCCATCGTGGCCGAGTTCCAGGCCGAGATGGAGCGGACCCGGGCCGAGTTCCTCCGCCGCCGCTGACCGGGCCGACCGGCGACCGACCGGAACGGGGGCTCGGGCCCGCCTTCCACCGGCTGTGGACGGCCGCGGCCGTGTCCAACCTCGGCGACGGCATGTACCTGGCCGCCCTGCCGCTGCTGGCGGCCGGGCTGACCAGCGACCCGCTGGCGGTGGCGGTGGTCACCGTGGCCGGCTGGCTGCCCTGGCCGCTGCTCGCCCTGCCCGCCGGGGCCGTGGTCGACCGGCTGGACCGGCGCCGGCTGATCTGGGCCGTGGACGGGGCCAGGGCCCTGGTCGTCGGCGGCCTGGCCGCGGCCGTGGTGGCCGGCCGGGCCAGCATCCCGCTGCTGGCCGTGGCCGGGTTCCTCGTCGGGGCCGGCCAGACCCTGGTCGAGAACGCCGCCCAGTCGATGGTGGTGGCCGTGGTCGGCCGCGACCCCGGCCGCCTGGAGCGGGCCAACGGCCGGCTGGTCGCCACCCTCACCGTCGGCCAGCAGCTGGTCGGGCCGCCGGTCGGCAGCGCCGCCTACGCCGTCGCCGGCTGGCTGCCGTTCCTCGTCGACGCCGGGTCGTTCGGGGCCAGCGCCGCCCTGGTGGCCTCGATCCGGGGCCGGTTCCGGCCCGAGGGCGGGCCCGGGCCGGCCGCCGGCCGCGGCCTGCGGGCCGAGATCGCCGAGGGGGTCCGCTTCCTGCTCGGCCATCGGCTCCTGCGGGCCATGGTCGTGCTGGTCGGCGTCAGCAACCTGGCCTTCATGGCCGGCGAGGCCATCCTGGTCCTGTTCGCCCGCGACGAGCTCGGCCTCGGCAGCCGCGGCTACGGCCTGCTGCTGGCCGCGGTGGCCGTCGGCGGCGTCCCCGGCAGCCTGCTCGCGGCCAGGCTGGCCCGGCGGGTCCCGCCCGGGCGGCTGATCGTCGGCGGGGTGCTGGCCGGCGCGGTCACCATGGCCGCCTTCGGGCTGGCCACCGACCCCTGGCTGGCCGGCGTCGCCCACGCCGCCACCGGCGCCGTCTGGGGGGTGTGGAACGTGGTCATGCTGTCGCTGCGCCAGGCGATCGTGCCCGACCGGCTGATGGGCCGGGTGGTCGGGGCCATCCGGCTGGTCGGCTTCGGCACCATCCCGGTCGGGGCCCTGCTCGGCGGCGTGGTCGGCCGCGCCCTCGGCCTGCGGGCGCCGTTCCTGCTCGGCGCCGCCGTGCTCGCCGCCGGCGCCCTGGCCGCCGCCCCGGTGATCACCACCGCCGCCGTGACCGCGGCCAGGGACACCCGGGTCGGTTAGCCGACCGGGGCCTCGTCCGGGGACGGCACCCGGGTCGGGTGCAGGCCGGCCCGGGCCGCCTCCTCCGCGAACCAGACGGCGTCGCGGACGGCGCAGCCGCCGGGGTCGTTGTTGAAGTACACGTAGGCGTCGGCGTCGGGGCCGACCAGGTCGGCCAGCCGGGCCGCCCAGGCGGCCAGGGCCTCGCGGTCGTAGCAGGGGCTGGGGTGGGCGGTGCCCTGGTGCAGGCGCAGGTAGGTCCAGTCGGCGGTGCGCCAGACGGGCGTGTGCCGCCGCGGGCTGTCGGCCAGGCACAGGGCGGCCCCGTGCCCGGCGAGCAGGTCGCGGACCTCGTCGGTCCACCAGCTGTCGTGGCGGGGCTCGACCGCGACCCGGACCCCGGCCGGGAACGCCCGCAGGGTCCGGTCCAGGGCGGCCGGGTCGGCCCGCAGCGTCGGGGGCAGCTGCAGCAGCACCGGCCCCAGCTTGGGCCCGAGGTGGCGGGCCCGGTCCATGAGCCGTGCCACCGGCTCCTCGGGGTCGGCCAGCCGCTTGATGTGGGTGAGGTAGCGGCTGGCCTTGACCGCCATCACGAAGTCGGGCGGGGTCCGCTCGGCCCAGGCGGCGAACGTGCCCGCCTCGGGCAGCCGGTAGAAGGCGTTGTTGGACTCGACGGTGGCGAACCGCCCGGCGAAGTGCTCCAGCCAGCGGGCCTGGGCCAGCCCCTGCGGGTACAGCCGCCCCCGCCAGTCCCGGTACTGCCACCCGGAGGTCCCGACCAGCACCGGCACCCGGCGGTTCATCTCCCTTTAGATTCCAGCTTCTGGGCGGAATGGTTACTTGAGGATCCAAAGTATGGCCCCGTTGAGCAAGGCCCGGCTAGAACTGGTCGCTTCCTCACTATGGCCATGCCAGGGCGGCGTATTCGCCCAGCTAGGGGCCGGTCTCAATTTCACGCCAGCCACGGATCTGGACCCGGTTGGGGTCGAACCCGCGATGGTGGGTGGCTGGCAGGATGATGACCTGATCGACGGCCAGCGCGAGGAGCCGCCGGCGCTCATCGAGGTCCCAACCTTCCCACGCCACTCGTAGCGCACCAGGGGCGGTAGGCAGGCCGGCGAACTGGGCCCGGCTTGCCGACGGCGAGAGCTTGGCCCGGGAACCGCGAATCCTGAATTCCAACTCGCTGCGGTTGGCCAGGAACTCGGCTCGGCTGATCTCTCGACGCTGGTAGAAGTCGGCCGACAGCTCCATCAAAGCACGCTCGTCGGCCACCAGCTGACCGGCCAGCTCCCGATCGCCGTCGGCCCGAGCGGCCAGGATCTGGGCCAGCCTTGGACCGTCCAACAGGTTAAAGACCCGCCCGACCACCAGCCGTTCAACCGGCTCTGCAGCGATGGTCAGGTGAACGCGGCCGCCAGACTGGTCACCCTCGGTGCAGATATACCGGCGGGTCGTGCCCCATGGCTCATACTTCGGGCGGCTGATCAGTAGCTTGCCACACTCCTTGCGCCCGCAGATCAGGAACCCGCCGAGCAAGTAGCGGCGGGCCCGGCTGGGAGCGGTGCTGCGCGACGGGTCGTCGAGGAGTTCGCGGACCTGCTCCCAGGTGGGCCGGTCAAGGATCGGCTCCCAGGTCCCGGACGCGACCTGCTCGCCGCGGTACACGACGACCGCGGCCGTCCTTGGCGCCTTCAATATGCGACCGAGGCTGCGGGCAGACAGCGGCTTGCCACCGGCGCCGCGGATCCCTCGGGAGTTTAGGTCGGCCACGATCGACCGGAGCGAAGCGCCGGCCAACAGCCGCTGGGCCGCCTCGCGGATAACCTCGGCCTCGTCAGCGCGAACGGTCACCCCATCGCGTTCGTAGCCGAAGCGGCGAGGGCCACCGTGGATCTTCCCGGCCCGGGCGGCCGCCTCCATATATCGCTGAAGTCGCAAGGAGGTGTTCTGGCTCTCCATCCTGCCGACTGACAGCATCAGCCGGATGACCGGCTCACCGTCGGGGGCGGAGCTGTCGAACTGCTCGTGAAGGCTGATCACTCGGGCGCCGGTCTGTTCGCATAGCCGCCAGAGCCGCTCGAAGTCACGGTAGTTGCGGCATAGCCGGTCAAGCTTCCAGCACAGCACTCCGCCAATCACGCCGGTGCGTAGGTCCTCTAGCATGCGTTCGAACTCAGGCCTGTGGACTCCCTTGAAGCCGGACAGGCCCTCATCCCGATAGACACCAGCGATCTCCCAGTCGTGCTGCTGGGCATGGCGGTAGCAGTCCTGGACCTGCCGGCCGATGGACGTCTCAACAGCCGGGTCGCCCTCGACCGGGGTCACGCTCAACCGGGCGTAGATCCCGATGGTTCCCGTCATGCCGGATACCCTACTCAATGCATCCGACAGCGATGGCCTCGTAGCCGGGGCTGGGCGAAGGGTAGGACCAGGCGACCGCTCCACGGTCGCCGGCATCGTAGTACCTGGCCGCCCCCTTGTACTCGCACCAGGTGGAGCGTCTGCGCGACGGGGTCAGCCGCTCGGTGCGGACGTCGGCGGCGGGGACGTAGTAGACGGGCGGGTGGCTCCGCTCCAGCACCCGCAGGCTGCGCCGGGTGTCGGCCAGCACCTCGCCGTCCAGCTCCACGACCACGCGGGCCGCCGAGGGCTCGACCCTCCGCGGCCGCGGGGAGTCCCAGACGGACTCGATGGCGATCTCAGCCGTCCCTGGAGATGGACACGTCGAAGCCAGGGTAGTCGTCGTTGGGCGTCAGGAACCCGACCGCCCAGGCGGTGTAGCTGGTGCTGCCGCGGAGGCGGACCTTGCCGAGGTCCTTGACGACGGTGCTGGTGCCGGCGGCGACGATGCGCAGGCGGTAGCTCCGGGCGGGCAGGAGCAGGTAGCCGCTGGCCTCGCCGAACTCCAGATTGCGGACGACCGGGATCCAGCGGCCGGCCAGCTTGGCCTGGATGTCGACGGCCGGGGCGTCGGGGCTGGTGTGGGCGACCCGCAGGCGGGTCAGGTAGCGCGAGTAGGTGTCGCGGTCACGTAGGACCTTGAGCTGGAGGGGGGCGCCGTCGCCGGTCAGGGAGCCGATGGCGGCGATGGTGGTCGGCCGGGACCCGAGGCGGACGTCGGCCGCCAGGGCGGCCGGGTCGCTCGCGGTCGAGGGGGCCACCTTGACCTGGACGTGGTAGGTGCCCCTGGGCACCCGCAGGTAGTCGCTGAGGGTGCCGTAGCCGACGCCGGCCAGGGCCTTCTGGCCGTTGACGTAGATGTCAACCGGCGGCGTGTCCGGGCTGTCGTGGAAGGCCCGGACCTTGGTGGTCGCGCCGCCGGAGGCCGAGGCCGGGGCGGCCGCGAAGGCCAGGACGAGGGCGGCGGCCAGGATTGCGCCGACCAGGACGCGGAGTCGTGCCACTACATGACCTCCTGCAAGAGGGGGCTCGGTTGACCCGTCCTCCGGAGCGGCCCCCCGGACCGGTTGCAGGCGATTGCCAGGCCGCCCTGAATGCCCTCACCAGCACCCTGGCGTCCGAGCTGCCGACACCCCGGTCCTGGTCAATGCCGTCTGTCCAGGCCTGACCGCCACCTGGCCGAGCGCCGAGAGCCTGGGCGCCCGCCCCGTGGCCGAGGGCGCCGCCTCGAGCTTGTGGGCGGTGACCTGCCCGACGGCGGGCCGAGCAGCGAGCTGCGTCGCGACGGACAGCCCCTGCCCTGGTGACGCCGCTGCTCCGCGACACCGACACGGCGTATCGAGGCTGCTGGCCGGTTGCGCCTCGCATGTAGCCAGTGGGTCAGGGCTGGCCATTGGTCGCCTGGCGGGCGCGCCGCTTGGCCACGATGACCTCGGTCATGGCCTCCAGGAAGCGGCCGACCACCTCGAGATCGGCGTCGCTGAAGGCCTCCATGGCGGTCAGCAGCTCGGTGTTGAGTGGCCCGAAGAACTCTGCCCCCAGGGCGAGCGCCTGGTGCTCGATCTCGAGGGTGACCCGGCGGCGGTCGCGTTGGTCGCGGACGCGGCGCAGGTGGCCTTGGCGTTCCAGCCGGTCGACCAGGGCGGTGACCGAGGGGGAGGTCAGGTTCAGTTCTTCCCCCAGCCGGCCGGGGGTCATCGTGTGGCCGCTGCGGGCGGCGTCCATGACGGCGACCAGGGCCCGCATGTCGGTGGGGTGCAGCCGGTGCTGGGTGGCGAACTGGTGGCCGAGCTGGTCGAGCTCGATGTTGATGCGCCGCAGTTGGAAGGCGAGCCGCTGGCGCGGGTCCTCGGTGCTGGTCCTGCCGGTGGCCATGTGGTCGTCCTTGGAGTTGCGGGCCCGGCCGACATCGCTAATATCTCAGTCATCGAGATAATCGACTGTCTAGCGCATCGACTGTCGAATAGTCCTTCGGCAGTCTACCCCCTCGAAGGAGGCCCCATGTCGTCGCTGACCCGTCGGCTCCGCTGGCTGCTGCCGGCCCTGGTGGCCGTGGCCTGGTTGGGTGCGGTGGGGCCGCTCAACGTCGTCGGCAGCCGGCTCACCGGCCTCCAGGAGAACGACAACGCCGCCTTCCTGCCCGACAGCGCCGAGTCGACCCGAGTCGCCGAGCTGGAGCAGAGATTCCAGACCGAGGAGGCCCTCCCCCTGCTGATCGTCTGGGAGCGCCCGGAGGGAATCAACGCCGAGACCCGGCGGGTCGTCGCCGGCCGCCTGGACCAGATCCGCGCCGTCCTGGAGGAGGAGGACCGGCTGGCCGGGGAGGTGTCGCCACCCATCGAGTCCCGGGACGGGGAGGCCCTGCAGGTGATCGCCCCTCTGCGCACCGACCTGGGCGAGGACATCGTCGCGGTGGTCGCCGAGGTCCGCGGGGTCGTCCAGGTGCCCGGGGCGACCGCCTGGGTGACCGGCCCGGGCGGCATCTTCGCCGACTTCGCCAACGGCTTCGCCGGCATCGACGGGCTCCTGCTGCTGACCGCCTTCGGGATCGTGCTGGCCATCCTGGTGGTCGTCTACCGCAGCCCGGTCCTGCCGCTGCTGGTCATCGGGACCGCGGTGCTGGCGTTGAGCGCCGCCAACGCCGTGGCCTACCTGCTGGCCCGCAACGACCTGATCACGGTGAACGGCCAGAGCCAGGGGATCGCCGCCATCCTGGTCGTGGGGGCGGCCACCGACTACGGCCTGCTGCTGGTGGCCCGCTTCCGGGAGGAGCTGCGCCGCCAGGAGTCCAAGTACCAGGCCATGCGAGTCGCTCTGGGCCGGTCGGCCGCGCCCATCCTGGCCTCGGGGGCCACCGTGATCCTGGGCGTGCTCTGCCTGCTCGTCTCCGACCTGGCCTCCAACCGCGGCCTGGGTCCGATCTCGGCCGTCAACGTGGTCTTCGCCATGCTGGCCGCCCTCACCTTCCTGCCCGCGGCGCTCACCCTGCTCGGGCGGGCCGCGTTCTGGCCGCGTCGTCCCCGCCACGGCACCGAGGCGGCCGAGCGGGCCGGGCTGTGGCAGCGAGTCGCCGAGCTGATCCGCCGCCGCCCCACCCCGGTGCTGGCCGCCACCCTGGCCGTCCTGACCGCCGGGGCGGCGTTCCTGCCCACTCTCAAGGCCGAGGGCATCTCCTTCGCCGACGCCATCCGCGGCCCCTCCCAGGCCGTCGACGGCCAGGCCGTGCTGGCCCGCCACTTCGACGCCGGCGTGGGCAGCCCGGCGGTGATCATCGCCCCGGCCGGCACGGCCACGGCGGTCG
>Ga0081538_10004634_pt1 | contig 12622 bp, 10 predicted proteins | sample TabmetS5T2R1_FD_71022 | JGI IMG/M metagenome (GOLD analysis project Ga0081538, IMG submission 71022) | Tabebuia heterophylla rhizosphere microbial communities from the University of Puerto Rico - S5T2R1 | ecosystem: Host-associated > Plants > Roots > Rhizosphere ...
CATTCTTGCCGGCGGGGCGGGAACCCGCCTGCGGCCCATCACCCACACGAGCGCCAAGCAGCTCGTCCCGATCGCCAACAAGCCGATCCTGTTCTACGGCATCGAGGACATGGTCGAGGCCGGCATCAAGGAGATCGGCATCATCGTCGGCTCCACCGGCGACGAGGTGATCGCGGCGGTCGGGGACGGATCGCGCTGGGGCGTCGACATCACCTACATCCCGCAGGAGGCGCCGCTGGGGCTGGCCCACTGCGTGCTGATCGGGCGCGCCTTCCTCGGCGACGACGACTTCGTGATGTACCTCGGCGACAACATGCTGCAGCAGGGGCTGGCCGGGTTCACCGACCGCTTCGAGCAGGCCCGCACCGATGCCGCCACCCTGCGCCTCGGCGACGAGGTGTCCGTGGTGCCGGCGGCGCAGATCCTCCTCGCAAGGGTCGACGACCCCCGCCAGTTCGGGGTCGCCGAATTGGCGGACGACGGCGACGTCGTGCGGCTCGTCGAGAAGCCGGCCGACCCGCCCTCCGACCTGGCGCTGGTCGGCGTCTACCTGTTCGACCGCCACGTCCACGACGCCGTGGCCGCCATCGAGCCGTCGTGGCGCGGCGAGCTCGAGATCACCGACGCCATCCAGTGGCTGATCGATCACGGGCACCGCGTCAACCACGAGGTGCTGGACGGCTGGTGGATCGACACCGGCAAGAAGGACCCGCTGCTGGCGTGCAATCGCCTGGTGCTCGAGAGCCTGCAGGCGCGGGTCGAGGGATCGGTCGACGCCGGCTCGGCCATCGAGGGCAGGGTCATCATCGAGCGCGGCGCAAAGATCGTGAACAGCCGGGTGCTGGGACCCGCCATCATCGGCGAGGGCACGCGCATCGAGAACAGCTATGTGGGCCCGTTCACGTCGGTCGCCTCCGACTGCGTGATCGTCGATTCCGAGTTGGAGCACTCCGTCGTGCTCAGCCGGAGCCGCATCGTCGACGTACCCCGGCTCACCGACAGCCTCATCGGCCGCGAGGTCGAGCTGACCCGCTCGACGCGGCGGCCCCGAGCGCTGCGGCTCATGCTCGGCGACAATTCGGCCGTCGAGCTGCACTGATCGAGGGCCCGAAGGAGCCACGTGGCAAACATCCGGCCGTCCGACGTCATCGAGGGTGTCGTGCTCGTCGAGCCGGACATCCACGGCGACGAGCGGGGCATCTTCATCGAGACCTACCGGCGCCAGTGGTTCCCCGCGGGCCGGGAGATGATCCAGGCCAACCGCGGCGACCGCCGCGCGGGCGCGGTGGTGGGGCTGCACTACCACCTCCACCAGGCCGACTACTGGTATGTGCCGTTCGGGCGGTGCCGCGTGGTGCTGCACGACCTGCGAGTCGGCTCGTCCACCGACGGCAAGACCCTGGCGCTGGACCTGGGCAGCGTGCCGGGCACGCCCGGGGTCGACCACGACCACCGGGGCGTCTACATCCCGCCCGGTGTGGCCCACGGTTTCGCAGCACTCACCGACATGACGATCACCTACCTGGTCGACGGCTACTACAACCCGGCCGACGAGCTCGGGGTGGCATGGGACGACCCCGAGGTGGCAGCCGACTGGGGTGTGTCCGAGCCGGTGCTTTCGGCCCGCGACCAGGCCAATCCCCGGCGGGCCGAGCTGCCCGCCGACCGGCGCCCCCACGCGGCGCTGCGGACGGGCTGAGCGCGGGGAGGCCGAGAGCGCATGAGGCAGTTCGTCACCGGCGGGGCGGGGTTCATCGGCTCCAACTACGTCCGCTGGGTCCTCGCCAACACCGACGACGAGGTCACCGTCTACGACGCGCTCACGTACGCCGGCAACCTGTCGACGCTGCGCGACGTCGACGACGATCCCCGCTACGGATTCGTCAAGGGCAACATCTGCGACCCTGGCACGCTCGAGGACGCCATGGCCGGCCACGACGCCGTGGTGCACTTCGCGGCCGAGAGCCACGTCGACCGCTCGATCGCCGGACCCGACGACTTCGTCAACACCAACTGCTTCGGCACCAACGTGGTGATGGACACGGCGCGCCGCCTCGAGATCCCCCGGGTGATCCACATCGGGACCGACGAGGTCTACGGATCGGTGGAGGAGGGCTCGTCGCTGGAGACCGATCCGCTCGAACCCCGGTCTCCGTACTCGGCGTCAAAGGCCGGGTCCGACCTGATCGCCCTTTCCTACCACCACACGTACGGGCTGCCGGTGACCGTGACCCGCTGCACCAACAACTTCGGGCCCTACCAGTTCCCGGAGAAGGCCATCCCCCTGTTCGTGACCAATCTGATGGACGGCAGGCCGCTCCCGCTGTACGGCGACGGCCTCAACCAGCGCGACTGGCTCTACGTCGACGATCACTGCGCAGGGGTGGCGCTGGTGCTGGCGAAGGGGACGGTGGGCGACGTGTACAACATCGGTGCCGGCAACGAGACCCCCAACCGGGTGTTGGTCGACAAGCTGCTGGCGCTGTTCGGAGCCGGCGAGGAGATGGTCGACTACGTCCAGGACCGTCTTGGCCACGACCGCCGCTACTCGGTCAACATCGACAAGGTGACGGCTCTGGGCTGGCGCAAGACCCGCACGCTCGACGAGGCGCTGGCCGAGACCGTCGAGTGGTACCGGACCAACGAGTGGTGGTGGCGTCCGCTCAAGGAGCGAGCAGGCCTGGCGTGAGGGTCCTGATCACCGGGGCAGGGGGGCAGCTGGGCCACGACGTGCGCCTGCACTGCGAGGCCATGGGGGACGAGGTGGTCGCCGCCACCCACTCGGCGCTGGACGTGGCCCAACGCGACGCCGTCTACCAGGCGGTCCTCTCGGTCCGACCCGACGTCGTGGTGCACGCCGGCGCCTGGACGGCGGTCGACGCGTGCGAGGGCGACCCGGAGCGCGCCTTCCGGGTGAACGCCCTCGGGACCCGGTGGGTGGCCGACGCCAGCCGCCGGGCGGGCGCCCACCTCTGCTACCTGTCCACCGACTACGTCTTCGACGGCACCAAGGCCGGGCCATACGTCGAGTGGGACGCCACCGGCCCGCAGTCGGTCTACGGCGCCTCCAAGCTGGGCGGCGAGCACGAGGTCGCGGAGCATGCGCCGGGCGCATGCACGGTCCGCACGTCGTGGGTGTGCGGCGAGCACGGCCACAACATGGTCAAGACCGTCCTCGGCCTGGCCGATCGCCCCGAGCTCGCGTTCGTCGACGATCAGCGCGGTTGCCCCAGCTTCACCGCCGACCTGGCTGTCGCCGTCCGCTCGCTGGCTGCGGCGCGGCTGCCGGGGGTGTTCCACGTCACCAACCAGGGCGTGGCGAGCTGGTACGAGTTCGTGCGGGACATCCTGACGGCGCTGGGGCGCGATCCCGGGAAGGTGCGTCCGATCGCAACGGCCGACCTCGATCCGCCGCGCCCGGCGCCCCGGCCGGCGAACTCGGTCCTCGACAACGCCGCGCTCCGCGCCGCCGGCCTCCCCCTGCTCCCGGACTACCGGGAGAGCCTGGGACACCTGGTGAAGCAGCTGACCGGCTGACGCCCCCGCTACCTGCCGCGAGATCGGCGGTCCGGGCAACCGGATCCGCGGGGTCTCGCCGGGTCGCGGGCCGCGCCCTGCGTCAGCCCAGCAGCCTCAGCCGCCGCGCGAGGTCGCTGTTGATGCGGCGATCGGGGTCCAGCCGGTCGCGGAAGGCCCGCCACTCGTCGAGGCGGGGGTACATGATGGGGACCAGCTCGGGCCTGAGGCGGCTGTCCTTGGCCAGGTACAGGCGGCCGCCGGCCTCCGCGACCCGCCCGTCCAGCTCGTCGAGCAGGGGCCCCATCGTCGTGTCGGTGGCAGGGACGTCGAGGGCGAGGGTCCAGCCCGGGCCGGCGAACGTGAGGGGCGCGGGATCGGCGTCACCGAAGTACTTGAGCACCGCCAGGAAGCTGGGCACCCGGTGCTCGGCCAGGGCCTCGACCACGTGGCGGAGGACGTCCTCCGACCCGAACGGCAGCATGCACTGCCACTGCAGGAACCCACGGGGCCCGTACATCCGGTTCCATCCATCGACGAGGTCCAGGGGGTAGAAGAACCGGGAGATCGACTGGAGCTCGTCGCGACGCTCACGGGGATGCAGCCGGTACCACAGTGCGTTGAAGGCCAGGATGCTGCCCCGGTTGAGCACCCCGCCGGGCACGGCGCGCGGCGCCGGCACCGGGCGCGCCGGGTGGTACGCCAGGGGTTCACGCCCGCGTCGCCGGTTCCCCGGGCGGCGGGCGCCGGGAAACTCGTCGCGGCGGACGAAGTCGCCTTGGGTCAGCACCGACCGGCCCAGCGAGCGCCCCCGTCCCAGGAAGTCGACCCATGCCACCGAGTAGCGGTGCCGCCTACCGCCCTCGGACAGCAGCGTGAGCAGCGTGTCGAGATCGGGCACCCGATCGGTGTCGACCCGCAGCAGGCTCGTCTCGATCGGATGCAGGCGGATCGTCGCCTCGACGACGGTGCCGGTCAGGCCCATGCCCCCGCAGGTGGCCCAGAACGCGTCGGCGTCGTTGTCGGGGGCCAGCGTGCGGCAGGTGCCGTCGGGCAGGGCCAGCACCAGCGACTCGACGTGGGCGCCGAAGCTCCCGGCGGCGTGATGGTCCTTGCCGTGAACATCGGCCGCGATCGCCCCGCCGACCGTGATGTAACGGGTGCCGGGCGTCACCGGTACGAACCAACCGCGGGGCACGATGTGGCGCAGCAGGCCGTCGAGGGACGTGCCGGCCAGGACCCGGGCGGTGCCGCGCCGGTGATCGAGCTCGAGGACGCCCGACACGCAGGTCGCGCTGACGACGAGGCCGCCGGCATTCATCGCCGAGTCGCCGTAGGCCCTCCCCAGTCCGCGGGCGACCGCCCCCCGGGGCCCCGCGGCCTTCGCAGCCGTCGCCAGCTCGGCGGCGTCGGTGGGCCGCACCACGTGGGCGGCAGTCGAGGGATTGCGTCCCCACCCGGTCACGATCTCGAGGTCGTCGGCGGGACCGCGGCGGGCGGCTCCGCTCATGCGGTGTACACGCCGATGGCGAAGACGATGGCCCAGGTCACACCGATGCACTGCAGGGTCCGGTCGCCCAGGATGATGTCCTCCGGGGCGGATCCCCGGTCGCCCTTGTCGAGCACCAGGGCGTAGCGCAGGATCGCCATCACGAACGGCAGGATCGACAACTGGTACCAGGGAATCGACGACGTGTTGAGCGCGCTGTCGGCCTTCTCGAACGCCCACAGGCAATACGCCACGAGGACCGCGCCCGAGGTCACCGAGCGCAGGTACGCCATGTAGCTCTCGCTGTAGGCGCTCAACACGGCGCGGAAGCGACCGGCATCGGCGGCGGTCGCCGCCGCCATCTCACTGGCCTCGGCCCCGCGCTTGCCGGACACGATGAAGAGTGCGCCAAAGCTGGTCACGATGAAGAACCATTCGGAAATCGGCACATCGGTGGCGGCGGCGCCCGCCACCGCCCGGAGCACGAAGCCGGCGGCAACGGCCACCAGGTCGACCACCGCCACGTTCTTGAGCACCGTCGAGTACGCGGTGGTCAGCGCCACGTAACCGAGGACGGTGGCGGCCAGCTCGGGCGTCGCCGCGAATGCCAGGGCCACCGACCCCGCCAGCAGCACCGCCCCGCCGACGTAGGCGATCGTGACGGGCACCACGCCGGACGCCACCGGCCGGCTGCGCTTCGTCGGATGGAGCCGGTCGGCCTCGGCGTCGCGGGCGTCATTGATGTAGTAGGTGCCCGAAGCCGCCATGCAGAAGGCCGCGAAGGCGACGAGCGCATCGACCGCCGGCCCGGTGTTGTCCAGCACCCCGGCGGCGGCCGGTGCGGCGAACACCAGCAGGTTCTTCGTCCACTGCCGCGGGCGGGCCAGGCGCACCAGTCCCGCCAGCAGCGACAACGCCCCGCCAGCACGCGGTCCGGTGCCCGGCCCACCGTCGCGCTGCTGCGGCGACGCGACGCCGGTGCCCGACGGGGAGGTGGTGGTCATGGGCTTCGCCACGTCACATGTTGGCCGACACTCGGCGCCACGCGGCGCGGGGCAGGTGCCGGAGCGCCGCCATGACGTAGCGGAGCGCACCGGGCACCCAGACGGTCTCCTGCCCCGAGGCGATGGCGGCGGCCACCGCCTCGGCGACCGCCGCCGGCGTGGTTGCCAGCGGGGCGGCATCTCGTCCCTCGGTCATGGACGAGCGGACGAAGCCGGGCCGCACGACGACGACCTGGACGCCGGCGGCGACCAGCGAGTCGGCGAGCCCCTGGGCGAAGGCGTCGAGGCCCGCCTTGGACGAGCCGTAGACGAAGTTCGAGCGCCGGGCGCGTTCCGCGGCCACCGAGCTGAGCACCACGATCGTGCCGTGCCCCTGGTCCCCGAGGCGGCGCGCGACGTGCAGCAACGCGGACACTGGCCCCGCGTAGTTGGTCACCGCCAGCTCGGCGGCGGAGGCGGGATCGTCCTCGAGGTGGGATTGCTCGCCCAGCACGCCGGAGGCGAGCACCACGCAGTCGATGTCGGCCGCCGCCGCGTCCCACGCCGCCTTCACGGCATCGGCGTGGGCGCCGACGTCGATGGCGTCCCAATGGGTGGTGGTCACGGCCGCTCCGGCGGCTCGCAGCCGATCGGCCATCGGTTCCATGGCCTCGGGTCGGCGCCCGGCGAGGACGACGGTGCGACAGCCGTCGGGCACCAACCGCTCGGCGATCGCCGCCCCGATGTCGGACGACCCGCCGAGCACGAGGAGCGATTGGACGGCGCCCAGCGCGTTTCGCACGTCCGGAGAGGGTAGTGGCTGACCTCACCACGCCTCCGACCGGCGCGGCCCGCCGATCGCCCCGCGGGCCGTCCGGGCGCTAGCGTTGTCGCCTCGTAGACGGCTAGCTGGGGCGCTTTGCAGTCGGAGGTCCATTCATGGCGGAGATCGCCGTCATCGGGGCGGGTTACGTCGGGCTGACGACTGCGGCGTGCTTCGCCCATCTGGGGCACGACGTCATCTGTGCCGACATCGACGAGGCCAGGATCGCCCAGCTGACACGCGGCGAGATGCCGATCGTGGAGGCGGGGCTCGAGGCGCTGGTCCGGGACGGTCTGGAGCGTGGGCGGCTCGGCTTCGTGGTGGGGGCAGCCAACGCCGTGTCGTCCGCCGAGTTCGCCTACCTGTGCGTGCCGACGCCCCAGGACGACGACGGCGCCGCCGACCTCTCCTACATCGAGGCGGCCGCGCGCGAGATCGGTCCCGGGCTGCCATCGGAGGCCGTGGTGGTCAACAAGTCGACGGTGCCGGTCGGATCGACCCGGGTGGTCGAGCGGGTCCTGGGCCGCGACGACGTGGTGGTGGTCTCCAACCCCGAGTTCCTCCGCGAGGGCTCGGCGGTGCACGACTTCCTCAACCCCGACCGCATCGTCATCGGCAGCGACGACCAGTCCGCGGCCGTACGGGTCGCGTCCCTCTACATCGGCGTGACCGCCCCGATCATCGTCACCGACCCACCGTCGGCCGAGACCATCAAGTACGCCGCCAACGCCTTCCTCGCCGCGAAGATCAGCTTCGTCAACGCGATCGCCGCCGTGTGCGACGCGGTGGGCGCAGACGTCAAGGACGTGGTCCTCGGCATGGGCTACGACAAGCGCATAGGCCACGAGTTCATGAAGCCGGGACCCGGGTTCGGGGGCAGTTGCCTGCCCAAGGACACCCGGGCGCTGGTGCACATCGCCGACAGCGCGGGGTACTCGTTCGATCTCATGCGGGGTGTCCTCACGGTCAACGAGGACCAGTTCCACCGGGTGGCCGCCAAGGTGCGGGACATGGCGGGTGGATCCCTCGAGGGGGTGAAGGTGGCGGTGTGGGGGCTCACGTTCAAGGCCCGCACCGACGACACCCGCGAGTCACCGGCGCTGCGGATCGTGTCGCTCCTCGCCGACCAGGGTGCCGAGGTCCAAGCCTACGATCCCGCCGTCAAGGGGCCGGTCGGCGACGTCGCGACGGCCGCCGATCCCTACTCGGTGTGCGACGGTGCCCGGGTGCTGGCCGTGCTCACCGAGTGGGATGACTTCCGGTGGCTCGACTTCGACAAGGTTGCGGGCCTGATGGAGACGCCCCGGGTCGTCGACGCCCGCAACCTGCTCGACAGGCCGGCACTCGAGCGGCGTGGGTTCAGCTACGTGGGAATCGGCCGCTGACGGCGGGGGCTCCGGCGGAGCCTCCTCTCGCCAAACTCCGCCGGTCGGTGGTCCGTAGTCTGTAGCCCATATGGCCAGGGATGTTGTTACCGGGGGGGCGGGATTTTTGGGCTCGCACCTGTGCGAGGCGTTGCTCGACCGCGGTGACGAAGTGGTCGCCATCGACAACCTCGTCACCGGCAGCGTCGACAACATCGAGCACCTGTTCGCTCGGGCCGGGTTCACCTTCGTCGCCCACGACGTGAGCACGTATGTCTGGGTGCCGGGCCCGGTCGACGCCGTGCTCCACTTCGCCAGCCCGGCGTCGCCGGTCGACTACCTCGAGATCCCCATCCAGACGCTCAAGGTCGGCAGCCTCGGCACGCACAACTGCCTGGGCCTGGCGAAGTCCAAGGGGGCCCGGTTCCTGCTCGCGTCGACCAGCGAGGTGTACGGCGACCCTCAGGTCCACCCGCAACCCGAGTCCTACTGGGGCCACGTGAACCCCGTAGGCCCCCGCGGTGTCTACGACGAGGCCAAGCGCTTCGCCGAGGCCATGACGATGGCGTACCACCGCTGCCACGGCCTCGAAGTGCGAATCGTTCGCATCTTCAACTCGTTCGGCGAACACATGAGAGCCAACGACGGGCGGGTGGTGTCGAACTTCCTGGTGCAGGCGCTCCAGGGCAAGCCGCTCACCGTCTACGGCGACGGCTCGCAGACCCGCAGCTTCTGCTACGTCGACGACCAGGTGAGGGGCATCCTGGCCTTGCTGGACTCCGACCTCACCGGGCCCGTCAACGTCGGCAACCCCGCCGAGTTCAGCGTCGCCGAGTTGGCCCGGTTGGTGCTCGAGGTCACGGGGTCGGCGTCGGAGGTCATCCACGAGCCGCTGCCGGTCGACGATCCCCGGCAGCGCCAGCCGGACGTCCGCTTGGCCCGCGAGCGGCTCGGTTGGGAGCCCACGGTGCCGCTGCGCGAGGGCCTGGCGCGCACGGTGGACTGGTTCGGCCGGAGCCTGGACCTCCGGCCGCCGCCCGCGTGACGGGCCCGGCGTCCAAGGCCGTGACATACGACCAAGTCCTGGCCTGGCGCCTGCGGCAGCAGGGCCTGGCGCCCCGGGGCTCCGCCTCGGTGGAGCAGGTCGTGGAGCGGTTGGCCGGCGTGCAGGCCCAGGTGGCGTCGTCGGCCGAGCTCGCCATCGCCACCCGCCAGCGCCGGCCCAGGCCGGGGGCGGTGGGCAAGGCACTCGAGAGGCGTGCCGTCATCAAGACGTGGACCGTCCGGGGCACGCTGCACCTCCACCGGGCGTCGCAGGTGGGCGCCTACCTCGCGCTGGTGGCGGCGGCCCGGACCTGGGAGAAGCCCGTGTGGCAGCGGACGTTCGGGGTGACCCCGCCCCAGATGGAGGCCTTGGGCGAGGCGGTCGACGAGGTGCTCGACGGCAAGGTGCTCACGCGCCAGGAGCTCACCGCCGCCCTGATCGCCCGCAAGCGCTTCGCGGCTCTGGAATCGCGGCTCACGTCGGGGTGGAGCGCGGTGCTCAAGCCGCTGGCGTGGACGGGCCGGATCTGCCACGGCCCCGCCCAGGGCCCCCGCGTCACGTTCACGTCACCCCGGACGTGGATCCCCGGCTGGTCGGGTGTCCCAGCGGTCGAGGAGGCGGCGGGCACGGTGATCCCCGCCTACCTCGGCGTCCACGGCCCGGCCACGCCCGTGATCTTCGATGCCTGGCTCACGCGGGGGGTGTCGCGCCGGGCCGAGCTCCGGTCGTGGTTCGCGTCGATCGGTGACCAGCTGGCCACCGTCGAGGTCGACGGCACCGAGTGCCTGATGATGGCGGACGATGTCGACGCGCTCGCCCGCACGCGGCCGTCCCAGGAGGTGCGGCTGCTGGCCGGCTTCGACCAGTACGTCCTGGGCGCAGGGACCGGCGACGCCCGGATCGTGCCGCGGGAGCGGCGCAAGGCCGTGAGCCGCACGGCCGGGTGGATCTCGCCGGTCGTGGTGCACCAGGGGCGAGTGGTGGGCGTGTGGGAGCTAACGGAGGAAACGGTGGACGTGCGGTTGTTCCCCGAGGCCGACGTGCGCACGGACGCGCTCGAGGCCGAGGTGGCGCACCTGGCGGCCTGCACCGGCCAGGATCTGTCGCTGGCCGTGGCGCCGGCGTAGCCCTCGTGGGACTGCTCAGTGGTCGCGGGCTTCGGCCTCGGCCCGGTGGGCGAGGTACCAGTCCACGGTCAGCCGCAGCCCCTGGGCGAAGTCTGTGCGGGCCTCGAAGCCGAAGGCCGCTGCCGCCCGGCCGGGATCGACCCGGCGCCGGGGCTGGCCGTCGGGCTTGGACGCGTCCCAGCGGATCTCGCCCTCGAACCCCGTGGCGTCGGCGACCAGCTTGACCAAGTCCCGAATGGGCAACTCCTCATCGGTGCCGAGGTTCACCGGCTCGGCCCCGTCGTAGCGCTCGGCGGCGAGCACGATGCCCTCGGCCGCGTCGTCCACGAACAGGAACTCCCGCGACGCCGAGCCCGTGCCCCACACCTCGACGTGGTCGGCACCCGCCTCCTTGGCGTCGACGCACTTCTTGATGAGCGCCGGGATGACGTGGCTCACGGCGGGATGGAACTTGTCGCCGGGCCCGTACAGGTTGGTGGGCATGAGGTAGGCGATGTTCTGGTTGTACTGCGCGCGGTTCGCCTGCGCCTGGACGAGGTGCGCCAGCTTGGCGATGCCGTAAGGGGCATTGGTCTCCTCGGGATACCCCTGCCACAGCGAGTCCTCGCTGAACGGGACCGGCGTGTGCTTCGGGTACGAGCAGATGGTCCCCGCCACCACGGTCTTGGGGGTCGCCGTCAGGCGTGCCTGCTCGATGACGTACGTGCCCATGAGCAGGTTGTCGAGGTAGAGGTCCGCCGGACGGGCCATGTTGGCACCGATGCCGCCGACCCGGGCAGCGAGATGGATCACGAGATCGGGGCGGACCTCGTCGAACAGCCGTGCCACGTCGTCCAGGCGGCGCAGGTCGTAGTCGTCAGAGGTCGGTGTCTCGAGCCCGGCCACCCCGCGTTCCCGCAGCCGGGCGCAGACCGCCCTTCCGAGGAAGCCGCGTCCCCCCGTGACCAGAACGGTGACGTCGGACCAGTCCTCGATCATGGCGAGCCACTCTAACGAGCGCCCCGAGTGGACCCTCGCGGAAGTCATCGTGGTGTCTCGCCGGCCAGATCCGCCGCTGGACTGCGTCCTCGTCGTCGCCGCAGCCGCTGGCTGCGCCTTCCTCCTGCGTCCTGGCCAGCGACGAATCTGACACGGCGATACATCCACGGAACTTCCGCGAGCGCCCACTAGCCGTCGGATTCCGTCGACGTACGGCCACGTGGGAGGATCACCGGCCGTGCGTGTCGCCGTCGTGGTCGAACAGTGCTGGCACCGGGTGCCGGGCGGCACCGCGGGCGCCGTCGTCGACCAGGTGACCGCCGTGTCCGCGACCGGGCGCGTCCGGCAGGTCGGTGTCGCGGCCCGCCACCGCCATCCACCGCCGGATCCGTGGCGGCCCGCCATCCCCATTCGTAACCTGCCGCTGCCCCGCGCCGCCCTGTACCGCACGTGGCACCGCTGGCGCCGTCCCGCCGTGGAGCGTGCGACCGGCCCGATCGACGTCGTCCACGCCACCGGCTACGCGATCCCGCCCCGCACCCGGCCCCTCGTCGTCACCATGCACGACCTCGCCTGGCGGCGTGATCCCTCCATGTTCACGGCCAACGGGGTGCGCTTCTTCGAGGCCGGCCTCCGGTGCGTGGTGTCCGACGCCGATCTCGTCCTCTGTCCCTCGCGGGCGACGCTCGACGACTGCGCCGCCGCCGGCATCGAGCACGAGCGCCTGCGCCACGTCCCCTGGGGCATGGACGGCGGGACCATCGACGCAGACGTGGACCAGGCCGACGTGGCGCGCGTCCGTCGTGTCCACGGGCTGGCGGGACGCTACGTCCTGTCGGTGGGGACGCTGGAGCCCCGCAAGAACCTGCCCCGCCTGCTGGACGCCTTCGGGCGACTGACGGCGGACGGCGACGGCCGCCATGCCGACGTGACCCTCGCCGTCGTCGGCCCGGCGGGCTGGGGCGACTCGCTGGCGGAGGCCGCGGCCCGCCTGGGCGACCGGGTGCGGTTGGTGGGCTTCGTCCCCCGTGGCGACCTGGCACCGCTGTACCGGGGTGCCGCCGTCGTCTGCTACCCCAGCCTCTGGGAGGGGTACGGGCTCCCGGTGGCGGAGGCCCTCACTGCGGGCGCGCCGGTGGTGACCTCGGCCGGCACCGCCACCGAGGAGTTGGTGGCCGGGGGCGTGGGCCTCGTGGTCGATCCCCGCGACCCCGATGCCATCGCCGGCGCCCTCGCGTCGGTTCTCGACGATGACGACCTCGCGGAGCGGTTGCGCCTGGCCGCGCGCAAGCGGGCG
>Ga0081538_10004635_pt1 | contig 12621 bp, 6 predicted proteins | sample TabmetS5T2R1_FD_71022 | JGI IMG/M metagenome (GOLD analysis project Ga0081538, IMG submission 71022) | Tabebuia heterophylla rhizosphere microbial communities from the University of Puerto Rico - S5T2R1 | ecosystem: Host-associated > Plants > Roots > Rhizosphere ...
ATGCGCGCGATACCGCGGTCGACCGCCAGCAGGGCATCGCGCCGGCTGAGCGCGTCCTGCCTGATGCGGGCGATGTCGGCTGGAGTCAGCGGCCTCGTGCGCCGGCGCAGGAAGCTCGGCTTGTCGGACATGTCGCGCTCGTTGAAGCTCCGTGAGACCGGCAGCGGTCGGCTCGCGAGCACGCCGTCGTCCCCGGGGGCGGCGCGGATGATTCGGCCGGTGCGCCGCTGGATGCGGCGGTCCTCGTGGTGCGGCGCGAGGAAGTTGAGCGACAGGAAGAACGGGCCGCGGCCGGCACGGGCGTCGATCACGTCGAGCGCCTTACCGGTCAGCACGCGGGTCTGGTAGAGAGCCGGTCGCTCTTCGAAAGGGCTGCCGTAGGTGCGAAGGCGTCCGTTGTCGTTGAGCGTGTACCCCCACATGCGGTAGGTGGAGTAGTCGACCGTCGCGTGCCAGTCGTCCCAGCCGGGCGGCACGTCGGCCGGCAGCTGGTCGCCGTAGCCGTTCAGGAACTTGCCGATGTGGGAGGTGTAGTAGCCGGCCCGCCCTAGCCAGACAGGCAACGCGTTCGCCTTGTCGAAGCGGCCGTAGCCGCCGGTCGGGGGGTAGAGGCCCATCACGCCGTGGTTGTGCGCGTACTGCCCGGTCAGGTACGTGGCGCGCGACGGGCAGCAGACCGGGTAGGACACGAAGGCACGTTCGAAAGCAACGCCCTCGGCGGCGATCAGTGCGTTCGCCGAGGGCATTGCCGCGAGCTCCTCGACCGTCTGGTCGTCGGTCATGAAGACGACGATGTTCGGGCGCTGTGCCGGCCGCACCGCTGCTGGAAGAGCAGCCCCAGTGGCAGGGCCCCACGTGGGCACGAGCCCGGCCACCGCGATTAACACGAGCCAGAGCCTTGGTCGCGGCATTACCTTCATACCGCGGCCGAAGCTACGAGCGGTCCTTACGCGTTCGTTACGGCCTCAAGAAAGCGAACCGGCGGAGGCAATGCCTCCGCCGGTCCAGTGACCCGGCCAGGCAGGCCGGGCCGGATGTCCGTGCGGGGGGAACCCTCAAGGGGCCGCACAGATGACGTAGGCGGTCACGGTCCCCAGGTCATCGGTCGAAGCGACCCACGACGTCGGCGTGCCGCTCTCGGGCAAGGGCTTGGACTCGTCAAGGAAGCTGTCCGGTGTCGCTCCGCCGCCTCCAACCGCCCGTTCTCCCGGCGCGCATGACGCAGTCGACGAACCCGTCGCTGCCGGACCCACGCGCACAGTGACGTTCGTCGCGCCGGGTGTGCCAGGGGCTCCCTGAGCGCCCTGCGGGCCGGCCGGCCCGCGAGCGCCGCGGGGCAGCTGACCGCGCCTGAAGTCCTTCGCGAGCAGCGAGCGGTCCTTGACCTTGACCGTCGTCACGGCGTTCTTCTTGAGCTGCTTCGTCCCGACGCTGTTGGCTGGCAGCTGGGCGATCGCGTACGAGGTGCCGCCCAGCGCCACCATCAGGGCGGCGAATGCCACCAGCATCGACGGGGACGGACGCAGCCTGCCTTGGCCTCGCATGTCTCCTCCTTTGATTGCGGCCGCCCGCGAACCTACGTCGCGCCGTTACGCTGGCGTTACGGGCTCAGACGGGCTCGCCCGCGAGCACACGGCCCTGAAGCGCGTGTGTCTCGGCGGCGGGCTCGACGCCGAGCTCGTCTACGAGCCGGCGGCGGCACTCCAGGAACTGGCGCAGCGCGTGCGCACGCCGTCCGGAACGGGCATACGCCCTGATCAGGCTGCGATGAGCGGCCTCGTCGAAGGGCTCGAGCTCGACGAGTCGCCGCGCCGCCTGGGTTGCCGCCAGGTGGTCGTCGTCGGCGTGGCAGGCGTCGACGAGCCCCGCGAGCACCTCTGCGTAGCGGACGGTCAGGCTCTCGCGCCACGCGGAGGCCCAGTCCGAGTAGCGCTCCTCCGGAAGCGGCTCGCCGGTCCAGAGCGCCGCGGCCCGCTCGAGCAGCGCCCGCCGCTCACCGGATTCCGCGGAGAGGGCGACGCGCGCCGCGTCCTCGAAGCGGTCGGCATCCACGGAGTCGCCCTCCCGCAAACGGAGCGCGAGGGTACGCTCGACGCCCTCGATCACGCTGGGCGTGCCCGGCACATCGAGCACGGCACGGGCGCAAGAGGCGGCGACCTTGAGGCTGCGCCGCGCCGACGGCTCGGGCGTGTCGGGCCAGAAGGCCTCGAGCAGCAGATCCTCCGATACGGCCGCCCCGCGCCGGACGAGCAGGTAACGCACGAGCCGCTGGGCCACTCGACGGTCCCAGGCCCCGTCCTGGGCGTGCCAGCTGCCGCGCCGCACCGCGAAGCCACCGAGGACCGTGAAGTCGAGCGGCGGCGGGCGAGCCCCGAGCCGTGCACGGGCGGCGCCGGCGGCGGACGCGACATCGGGGTCGGGATCCTGGGCAAGCTCGTCCAGCCGTGGCACGAGGTCGGGGTGGCCCGAAACCGCCGCGGGGGCGACCGCCGCGCGGCGCACCCGCGCGTCCGGATGCGATGTGAAGGCGAGCAGCACGGCGCCGCCAGGCCAGGCCCTCTCGATGGCGGCGACGACGGCGTCGGGGTCGAGCGCGCCGCTGGCGAGCGCCCTCGACAGCGGTCCCTGGAGCAGCGCCCACTCGCGTCTCAGGACGTCTGCCGCATTCCGGTCCGCTGCGCCCCACATCGCGTCGAGGTCCGACTGCGCCGCTGCCTCGTCGCCCTCGGCGTCGTGCAGCCAGGCGCGCAGCCCGAGCAGGAGCGCGCGCGAGTAACGGCCCACGTCGCCGGGCACGCGGGTCTCGCACTCTGCGAGCGCTCCCTCCACCAGCTCGCGGCTCCGTGACGGAAGCCCGGCGTCGAGCAGCAGCGGCGCCGCCTCGACGACGGCCTGGAAGCGCTCCGCGAGTGGAACCTGATCCGCGATCGCGAGCGCCCGCTCGCAGGCCGCCGCAGCGGCGGCCGGGTCACCGTGCAGCATCGACACCCGTGCGCGGGCCAGCTCCGTCGTGTACTCGCGCCAGCCGACGCCTGTCTCGCCGTCCGCGCGCGCGAGCAGGTCGGAGGCGGGGCCCGCCCGCCCGGCCCGGGCGTGGAGCAGCGCCTGCCACACGATGCTCACCTTCAGCATCGCCGCCGAGCTGTGGCCGCGCGCGAGCTCCTCGACGCGCCGCCAGGCAGCCAGCGCCTCGTCGTCGCGTCCCTGGTCCCCGAGCGCGAGCGCCAGGATCGCCGCGACCACGGGCAGGCGCCCCACCGGGTCCGAGCGCTCGAACTCGCGGATCGCGTTGCGGGCGGCCGGGATCAGCTGGTCGAAGTCGCCTGCGAGCTGGTGCTCGTAGCACGTCCAGACGATCCGGTGCGGCTTCACGAAGTCGGAGTGGGGGTGCGCGTCTAGCCGGCGCGAAAGCGCGTCGCACTCGGCGATTCGGCCGAGAGCGGCCAGCGCGGCGGCGGCGTACGCGGCCAGCGCCGGCGGCGCGAGCCCGGCGGATAGGGCGGCGTCGTCGTCGAACCCCTCCGCCAGCTCCGCGACCTCGCCCATCGCACCGGTCACGAAGAGCGGGTCCGCGAGCGAGAAGCGCGCGAGCCACATGCCAGGAACATCGCCGGTCTCGGCGAACAGGCGGGCCGACTCGCGCAGCCGCTCGACGGCGTCGATCTGCCGGCCAGCGGCCCAGTCGAGCGCGCCCTGCAGGAGCAGTGCCGGCGCGGCGCCGCGCTGCGCCTCCGGCAGCGCGTCGAGCCAGCCCTGGACCGTGTCGGGCGCGCTGTGCAGGAGGGCTGGTCCTGCGGTGGCGATCGCAGCGCGCGCCTCCTCCCAAGCCTCGGCCGCGAGCCAGTGCTCGATCGCGTCCTCGCCGCGCCCAGATGCGGCAAGCGCCGACGCCACGCGGGCGTTCAGCTCGCGCACGGCAGCTTCGTCGCGCTCGAGCTCGAGCCGGTCGAGCAGGAACTCCCGCACGAGCGGGTGGTGCGTGAGCCGGCCGTGGCTGTTGTGGACGGGCCGCGGCGGCAACCCGGCGCGCGCGGCCTGCTCGAGGAAGTCGGATGGGAGACCCAGCGCGTCCATGCAGGCCTGGTCGAGCTCGGCGGGCACGCTCGAGTCGATCAGCGCGGCGCGCAGTCCGGGCTCGACCGGGTCGAGGACCTCTTCGCGGAGGAAGTCGAAGAGCGGGCCGCGCGCGTCGGCGCCTGCCAGCGAGGGAATGCCCGCGTAGCGCGTGCCAAGCGCCACGCCGAGCGGCCAGCCCTCGGTGGCGGTGAAGAGCTGCTCCGCATCCAGGTCGGTCCGGCCGCGCACTCGGAGCATCTCGTCGCACTCCTCGGGGCTGAAGGCGAGCTCCGCCGCGCCGAGCTCGGTGAGCGTCCCTCCCGTGCGCAGCTTGGCGACACGCAGCGGCAGAGCCGTGCGCGTGGCGAGCGCGACGCGCAGCACCGGCGAGCGCGCGGCGAGCAGGTCCTCGACTACCTCGAGCGCCGAGCCGCTCAGATGCTCGGCGTCGTCGAGCACGATCACGAGCTGCTCGAGCAGCAGGCGGTCGAGCTCGGCCACGAGCTCCTCGCCGACGGCGCGGGCGTCAACGCGCTCTTGCGCGACCGCGAGCCGCTCGGCGAGCAGGTCGACGGCTCCGGGGGCTGTCTCGCTGATCGCCTGCACGAGCCGACGCAGCAGCCGGCCGGCGTCGCGGTCGGCCGGCGCGCAGTGGATCCAGGCGGCCAGAGCTCGGCGGCTGGCGAGCGCCTCCTCGAGCGCCGCCGTCTTGCCCGATCCAGCCCCGGCGACGAGCAGCAGCGATCCGGCGTCGAGCGCCCGGTTCAGGCGCTCCGCGAGCGCGGGTCGCGTGATCCGTGTCCCGGGCCCGTGCAACTGGTCCGGCGTGGCCACTGTGGGTTCTTTCTACGGCGGTCCGGGATGCAATGCAACCTCGGGCACGCGGGCATGCGCGATCGAGACGAAGCCGTAGGGCCTGCCGGCGAGACGCTCGCCGCACAGCAGGTGGCGGCGCTCGAGCTCCTCTGGACCGTGGTCTGACACGAGCTGCAGGCCGTAGGCGCCCACGAGCGCCGCGCACGAGCCACGCGGAATCCCAAACACGAGCGGCTCACCGGTGGCTGCCACGCGGCGGCGCAGCTCCCCGGCGCCGTAGAACCAGGAGCTGCCGTCGAGCGCCTCGCGAAAGACGTAGTCGAATACGAGCGCACTGCCCGGAGCGGTATGGCCGCCGACCCAGTCGAGCACGGCGCCTACTCCGGACGCCTCGAGGTACGGCGAGACTCCCGACCAGAGCACGATGCTGCGCAAGTCCTGCCGGTGACCTGCTGCGATAAGCGCGCGCCCGAGCCCGCCCTCGTTGAGATCGGCGTCCACGTAGCGGACGCGCGTCGGAAGCGCTCCGAAGACGCGCTGGACCCGTTCGCGCTTGAAGGCCCCGGCGGCGGGGTGGTCGACCTCGAAGGTCGTGACGCCGGTGAGCCGGTGAGCGAGTCGGTGGGCGCGCGAATCAAGGCCGGCGCCGAGGATCACGAGCTGGCGCGCGCCCGCCGCGATCTCATCGCGCAGGAGCCCGTCCATGTGTCGTACACGAGCGAGCTCGTACCAGTACGACCCGGGCATCAGGCTCTCGGCCAGCCGTGGGGCGAGGCTCCGCAGCAGAGGGACCTTGACGAGCGCGGTGAGCCGGAGGCCGCCTGGCACGAACCGCTGGGCCAGCCGGTCCGGCCCGCGAAGGCGCCGATCGCGCGCGCCGGCCGCTCGCAGCGCCGCCGCGCCCTCGGCCGTGCTCGTGGCGAGCCTCATGCGGCCTCCAGCTGGGCCGCTGCGCGCAGCAGCGCCACCCGGCTTAGCTCGCCGTGGACGTCGGCCAAGGGGTGCAGGTGGCGACGGAAGACATCGCCGCTCAGGCACAGGAGCCGAAGCGGCGTGGCGGCGAGGACGTCGGCCGTGCGGCTGCGACCGGTGAGCAGGCCGATCTCGCCAAACCAGTCACCGGGGCCGAGAGTGACAGCGCCCTGCACCTTGACCTGGCCGCGCTCGATCAGAAAGAGGGCGTCGGCGGGCTCGCCGCGCGCGACAACCGTCGCCCCGGCCGCCACGTCCAACGGCTCGAGCAGGCGGTGCAGGGTGGTGCACTCGGTGTCGGAGAGCGCTGCGAAGGGCGTGAATGAGCGCAGCCTCGCTCCGAGCGCCCGCGCGCGCCGCCGCGCCGCCGCACCCAGCTCGCGCTGCGGCAGCGGCGTGTCGGCGAGGATCGCGACTCCGTCCGGCGGAAGCAGGCTGCTCCGCGGCGGCTGCTGCACCGGGGCCGCGGCGAGCGTCATCAGCCCGCCGAGACCGGGCTCGGCCAGCGCAACGTCGATCGCATGCAGCCGAGCCGCCGTGGATCCCAGGTCGGAGACGAGGCCGGCGAACGGGTAGCGGACACGTCCGTCGAGCGCTGGACCCAGGAAATGTCCGGGGTCGAAGGCGGGAAGGCCGCCGCGCACCATCACGAACGGCGTGTGCAGGAACTCGAGGTGCCTGCGCGCCACCGTGTCCTCGAACTCTCCCGCGAAGGCCTCGACCTCGAGGCTCAGCGGCCCCGCGAGGCAGCGCAGCGCGGCGATGCAGACCTCCACCACGGCGCGCGTCCCAAGGTCGGTGCGCTCGCCGAGGCGCTGGTTCTTGACGAAGCGGCTCAGCTCACGCACCCGCTCCAGGGGCAGGTCAGGGAGCAGCCGCAGGCGGTTCAGGGCGCCCCAGCCGAAGTGCTCCTCGAGCGGCAGCAGCGGACGCTCCCGCGTGCTCAGCGTGGTGCCCGCGGGCGCAGCCGCCGGCGCCCGCATCGACAGCGAGGCGAGCAGCAGCCCGTCGGCTGCGTCGAAGGCGACGCAGTCGACGCTGCCGGGGGCGTCAGGGCCGCCCGGATCGCACACCAGTCGCCGGTGGTGGGCGAGCTCGGCGTCGATGAAGCCGACATCCAGGTACTGGGCAAAGCGGAAGCGCGCCAGCGCGTCGCGCTCGTCGGGGTCGACGGCCTCCGCCCGCACGGCCACGACGCTCACGCCGCGGCGGTTGCGGACGCGGTGGATCACGCCGGTGCGGCGCTCGGCAGCGAGCCGCGGCAGCCGGATCGAGCAGCCCGCGGCTACGACACCCTCGAGGTAGCGCTCACGGCCTGTCACGCCGCCGCCGCCAGCTCGCGCCGGGCGCGCTCGGCCCAGGGTTGTGCCCCCAGCTGCTCGAACACTCCGAGCGCCGCCGTCAGGTGGGCGCGCGCCTCGTCGGCGCGGCGCGTGCGCCGCAGGCGCTCGCCGAAGCACAGCTCGGTGCGGCCCAGCTCGAACGGCTGGCGCGACCAGGCGCACAGGTCGAGCGTCCGCTTAAAGAGCCGCCCGAAGGCATCGCGGGGAGCGAGCATTGCGCGCGCCCGCTCAAGCGCCGCGGCCTGCACGCAGCTGGCCGGGCGGCGCCCGCCCAGCAGCCGGCGCGCGGCCTCGTGATCGCCGCGGCGCACGCGCGCGTCGGCCAGGTCGGCCGCCCAGGCGACGGCGCAGCCGCCCGCCTCGGGGTGCGCCTGGCAGATTCGCTCGACCGCTTCGAGCCGATCGACCGCCGCCTCGAGGCGTCCGAGCCCCAGCTCGAGCAGCCCGAGGGCCTCTCCCGCGAGGGCCTGCATGGCCCAGTCGGCCGCCGCGGCTGCCAGCTCCATTGCCTCGCCCGCGTGGGTCCGGCAGTCGCTCGCTCGGCCCATGCCCGCCTCGATTACGGCCACGCGCGTGAGCCCGCAGCGGATCTCGTGGTCGAGCGCCGCCCGGCGGGCGCTACGGAGCGCCTCGCCAGCAGCCTCGTGCGCCGCGGCCCAGTCGCCCAGCCTGAACTCGAGCTCGGCCAGGGCGCCGAGCGCGGGCGAGAGCGTCGAGGGAGCGCGGCGGGTTGCGGGTCCGAGGCCAGCGGTCATCTCGAGTCGAGTATCCGAAGCGCTCGCCCGAGCGGCCAGACCACCCTGGCTCCGGTCTGGGGCGCCCCGGGGGTACGGCCGCTCCACCCAGGGGGAGAGAGCGCCCATTCCGTCCGCTTCTCCACCGAGGATGCGTCGGATGCAGGCGAGACCGTCACGCTGGACGTGCGTGCCCTACGAGGTCGCCGTGGCGCGCCGGCTCGCAGCGGGGCTCGGGGTGTCGTCGACGGTCGGGACGGTGCTGGCGCGCCGCGGCTTCGCGGACCCGGACGAGGCGCGCCGCTTCCTGGCCGCTGAGGAGCGCCACGACCCGCGTTCGCTGCCGGGAGTACCCGAGGCCTGCGAGCTAATCCTCGAGCACGTCCGCCGCGGCACGCGGATCGCCGTGTTCGGCGACTACGACGTCGACGGGGTGTGCTCCACGGCGATGCTGGTGCGGACCCTGCGCGCGCTCGGCGCGGAGCCGGCCTGGGCGCTGCCGAGTCGCTTCGACGAGGGCTATGGCCTCTCCACTGCTGCAGTCGAGCGGCTCGCCGCGCGCGGCACCGGCCTCCTCGTGACGGTCGACTGTGGCATCACCGCGGTCGAGCAGGTCGCTGCAGCGCACGCCGCGGGGCTCGACGTGGTGGTCACGGACCACCACCGGCCGGGCCCCGTACTGCCCGACTGCCCGATCGTCCACCCGGCGCCGCCGGGCACCGCGCCCTACCCCGCCGCGCTGTGCGCCGCCGGCGTCGTCCTGAAGCTCTCGCACGCGCTACGGGACGCGGCCGACGACGACCTCGATCTCGCGGCGGTCGCGACGGTCTGCGACCTCGTGCCGTTGCGCGACGAGAACCGAGGGATAGTCAGGGAAGGGCTGCGTGCGCTCGCGCGCAGCGAGAAGCCGGGCCTGCGCTCGCTGATGGCGGTCGCCGGAGTGGAGCCGGCCGCGCTCTCCGAGCACGCGCTCGGCTTCCGGCTCGGGCCGCGCATCAACGCCGCCGGGCGCATGGGCCGCGCCGATGCCGCGCTCGAGCTGCTGCTGACCGAGTCAGGAGCCCGCGCGGACGAGATCGCACGCGAGCTCGACTCCCTCAACCGGGAACGGCAGGAGGCGGAGACGCGCATCCTGTTCGCGGCCGACGCCGCCTGTGCGCCGCAGGCGAGCAGCGCAGCCCTGGTCGTGGCGGGCACGGGCTGGCACCCGGGCGTCGTGGGGATCGTGGCGTCGCGGCTGGTCGAGAAGTGGCGCCGGCCCGCCGTCGTGGTAGCGCTCGATGAGGACGGTGGCGCCGGGCGCGGGTCCGGACGCAGCATCTCGGCGTACAACCTCCACGCCGGGCTCGGCGCCTGTGCGGCCCACCTCACCCGCTTCGGCGGCCATCCGATGGCCGCCGGGGTCGAGCTCGAGGCGGCTTCGCTGCACGATTTTCGCGAGGCGCTGGCGGCGCATGCCGGGTCGCTGCTCGCTCCGGACGACCTGATCGCGGTCGAGCGTGTCGACGCGGTCGTGCCTGGGGCCGAGCTCGGCCTCGAGCTGGCGGAGGAGCTCGACCTGCTGCGGCCGTTCGGGATTGGGAACCCGCAGCCGACGCTGCTGGTGCCCGCGGCGCGCATCGCGAACATCGCCGGCATGGGGGAGGAGCGCCAGCACGCGCGCTTTACGCTCGTGAGCGGCGGTGCTCGCGCGCGCGGGGTCGCCTTCGACGCCACTCAGAAGTCGCTCGCGGCGGACGACGCCCGGCACGTCGCCGTCCGGCTGGAGACGAACCGCTGGAACGGCGCGGTCGAGCCACGCGTCGTGCTGCGCGCGCTCTGCGCGCCCGAGCCGGGCAGCCTGCGCGAGCTGGGCGAGGGTGGATCGTTCTGGGAGCGCCTGCGCGCCGAGCTGGAGCGCGACGCGGCCCATCCGCCCGCACCCGTCGCCTCCGGCTCGGTCACGGACCGCCGCGGCGCCGGATTCGCCGGCGTCGCCGGCGACCTGCTCTCGAGCGGCGAGAGCGTGCTGGTGGCGGTGGCCGACGTGCCGCGCCGGCGCGCATCGCTCGAGGCGCTCGTGGCCGGAATGGCCGACGGCGGGCTCGCCGTCGCCTCCTGGGGTGCGCTCGAAGCCGACCCGTCGACGGCCACAGACTTCCGGCACCTGCTGGCGCTCGACCCGCCGCCGGGCGGGATGGGCGATCCGCTGCTGCGGCTCGCGCCCTGCGGACACGCGGCCTGGGGGCCCGAGGAGGCGGCGTTCGCGCTCGCGGTGTGGCGCGCCGAGCTCGAGCTGAGGCCCGCCCTCACCGAGGCGTTCCGCGCGCTGCGCTCGCTCGCTCCCGGAGCCCCTGCCACCGAGCTCGAGTCGGCCCTCACCGGCGGTGGCGCCTACCCGCGCAGTGCGCGCTGCTGCGGGCGCGTGCTGCGCATCCTCGGGGAGCTCGGGCTCGTCCAGACGGACGTGGAGCGGCCCAGCTGCAAGGTGGTCGAGGGCGTTCGCAGCGATCTCGAGCTCTCACCCGCGTTCCGCGCCTATCGCACCCGCTTCGAGCGGGTCGAGCGAGCGCTGGCCGGCGAGCTGCCGGCCGCCCCGCGGGCAGCACCGGCCGCGCGCGCGTCGTAGCGTGTGACCCGGCGCCGAGCCCGACTCTAAACTCGGAGAGGACATGCCGAAGCTACCGCGGGGCAACGGGAGGCCAAGGGTCGGCACGCCGGCCGCGGCACCCGTGCGCCCGGAGCGCGGTGAGGCGGAGCGGCGCGACTTCGAGCATCACCGCGTCGACGAGCACCCGGGCGCCGGGTCGCTTGAGCCGACCGGCCTGCGCGCGCGGCTCACCGACGACCAGCGCGTGCTGCTCGCCGACCTGTTCGCGGTCGTCGAGGAGCACGCGGACGAGGCCGCCGAGGAGATCGACCGGCGGCTCGTCGAGCAGGCGTTCGTCTTCGCCTGCGACCGCCACGCCGATCAGCGCCGCGCGAGCGGCGAGGACTTCATCGTCCACCCGGTCGGCGTCGCCAAGATCTGCGCCGGCATGCGCCTCGACACGGCGACGCTTTGCGCCGCGCTTCTGCACGACACCGTTGAGGACACGAGCGCGTCGCTCGACGAGGTGCGCGAGGAGTTCAGCGAGGAGATCTGCCAGCTGGTCGACGGCGTGACGAAGCTGTCGGGCGTCACCTTCCAGAGCCGCGACGACCGCCAGGCTGAGAACTACCGCAAGATGATGGTCGCGATGGCCCAGGACATCCGGGTCATCCTCATCAAGCTCGCCGACCGGCTCCACAACATGCGCACGATCGGCGCGATGCCCAAGCCGAAGCAGCAGGAGAAGGCGAAGGAGACGCTCGAGATCTTCGCCCCGCTGGCGCACCGGCTCGGCATCCACGCGATCAAGTGGGAGCTCGAGGACCTCGCCTTCGCGACCCTGCACCCGCGCAAGTACAACGAGATCAAGCAGCTCGTCTCGCAGCAGCGCGACGAGCGCGAGGCCTACGTCGGCCGCGCCGGCGAGTACCTGAGCACCGAGCTCGCCGCGGTCGGCATCGACGCCGAGATCTCAGGCCGCGCCAAGCACTTCTACTCGATCTACTCGAAGATGACCAAGAAGGGTCGCGAGTTCAACGAGATCTACGACCTCACCGCGATGCGCGTGATCGTCGAGTCGGTCAAGGACTGCTACGGCGCGATCGGGGTCATCCACTCGCTCTGGAAGCCGCTGCCGGGGCGCTTCAAGGACTGGGTCGCGGTGCCCAAGTTCAACATGTACCAGGCGCTCCACACGACCGTGATCGGGCCGGAAGGGCGGCCGCTCGAGATCCAGATCCGGACGATGGAGATGCACCGTACGGCCGAGTTCGGCGTGGCGGCGCACTGGATCTACAAGGAGGACGGCTCCAAGCCCGTCGAGGCCAAGGTCGAGTGGCTGCGCCACCTGCTCGACTGGCAGCAGGAGATGAAGGATCCGCAGGAGTTCGCCGAGACGCTCAAGGCGGACCTGTTCGAGGACGAGGTGTTCGTCTTCACCCCCAAGGGCGAGGTCAAGTCGCTCGCCGCCGGCGCCACCCCGCTCGACTTCGCCTACGAGATCCACACCGACGTCGGACACCGCTGCGTGGGCGCCAAGGTCAACGGCAAGATCGTGCCGCTCCACTACACGCTGCAGTCGGGCGACATCGTCGAGGTGCTGACCTCGAAGAAGGAGCGCGGGCCGTCGCGCGACTGGCTTGCACTCGCCAAGACGACCCGGGCGCAGTCGAAGATCCGCGCCTGGTTCAAGCGCGAGCGCCGTGAGGACTCGGAGCGCACCGGCCGCGAGATCCTGCACGAGAACCTCAAGCGCGCCGGGCTGCCGCCGCAGAAGATCGCCGGCTCGCCGCTGCTCGCGGACGTGATCCGCGAGATGGGCTTCCGCAAGGGCGAGGACTTCTACATCGCGCTCGGCCAGGCGAAGATCTCCTCCAAGACCGTCGTCAACAAGCTGATGCACCGCCTCAAGGAGGGCGAGTCGGCGGTTGAGGCGCCCTCGCCGGCGGCGGAGCTGCTCGAGCGCAAGGAGACGCCGAAGAAGACCGCGGCGTCCTCCACGTACGGCATCAAGGTCCAGGGAGTCGAGGACGTGATGCTGCGGATCGCGAAGTGCTGCCGGCCGGTGCCGGGCGATCCGATCGTTGGCTACATCTCGCTCGGCAAGGGCATCACGATCCACCACGAGAAT
>Ga0081538_10004636_pt1 | contig 12621 bp, 9 predicted proteins | sample TabmetS5T2R1_FD_71022 | JGI IMG/M metagenome (GOLD analysis project Ga0081538, IMG submission 71022) | Tabebuia heterophylla rhizosphere microbial communities from the University of Puerto Rico - S5T2R1 | ecosystem: Host-associated > Plants > Roots > Rhizosphere ...
GTTCGGGTCGGGAGCCTCGATCGTCTCGGTCCGGAGCTCCCAGCCCTGAGCGCGCAGCTCGTCACAGATCGCGGGATCCGCCATCAGGCGCACAGGCCCGGCGCGCATGTCCACCCCCTCCAGCCCGTTGTGAAACGGATGAGAGATGAGCCGAAACCGAGCTCGCATCAAGATCGCAGGGCTTCTCGGGGGCACGGCGCATCGTTCACCCAGACGCCAATGTGATCATGGCGCTGTACTGGCTCCTTGTGCGAGCGTCCTGACCCTCGCGGCGTAACTCTCCATGCCGAGTTCGCCGTAGACAAGTAGCGCCGCGTCGAGTAGCTCACGTGCGCGTTCGCGATCACCGGGACCGTTGCGGGTTTGGAGTAGGTGCGCATAGTCGTTCTGTGCGTGGGCGAGCCAGGGGCGAGCGCCCATTCGCGTGTTGGCTGCGAGCGCGTCCTCGAAGTGCAGCTCCGCTTCCTTCCAGCTTTGCATCGTCGTCGCGAGGAGGCCGAGATAGCGCGAGATCGATCCCCTGAACCCCTCAGGGTTGTCGCCGGCGCTGAATGCTGCCCAGGGAACGAGCAATCGGTACAGGACGGCGCCGGAATCGGAGTCGCCGAGGAGGGCGGCGGCTTCGGCGAGCAGGCTCATTCCGTAGAGCCATTCCTGATCGAAGGGCAGTCCGGCAAAGTCGTCGGGCGCCAGGTCGTCGAGCGCTTGCTGCGCCTCCGCGACGTGTCCGAGCCGCGCATGGACGTGGACCAGCGCGCACTGGCAGACGGGCCGGGCGGGGTACTCGGCGACGAGATCGCGAATCGCCGGCTCGACTTCCGCGAGTCGTCCCTGGAGGTCGCGGAGTACGTGGTACTGGAGCCGGTAGACGGGGATCGCCATATCGCCCAGAGCGCGCTGACCGGACGCGAAGGCGCGAGGGATGAGCTCCTCCGCCTCCGTCAGACTGCCCGTCACGAGAGCGAACATCGCGCGGGTCGACTGGACCTGCCAGCGGTGCATGGGCTGTCGGATCGCATCGAAGAGGCGACCCTCAGCCTCCAGAGCGATCTCCGCCTCGTGCAGATCCCCCGTCATGAGCTCTCTGGTGCGCTTGTGGTCGAGTGCGTTGGCGACCCGCTCCGGGTCGCCGATCCGCTCGGCCAGGTCGCGCAGCTCGCGGATGAGGACAAGACATTCGTCAACCGTGTCCGGGGCGCTGATGGCAGCAAGACGGCCGTCGAGCGCGTAGGCGAGCGCAACCGGGTTCCCGGCGCGGCGGGCCAGCTCGACCGCCTCCCGGCTCAGTCTGTCGCGACGAGCACGGGGGTGCTCGTCGCGAAGCGCCCCTGCCAGACGGGCGAGGAGCCTGGCTCGGAGATCGACGTCCTCGTCGGCGAGCGCGGCGAGGCCCTCCTCCAACAGCGGCACGAGCTGATCGTCGCCGGCGGCCCGCCCCCACATGAACCGACCGCCGTAACCGGCCGCCGCGCGTGCGAGCTCACGCCGCAAACCGAGACGCCGGGCGATGCCCGCGGCGTCGAGGAAGGCGCTCTTGGCGGCCACGCTCCTCCCAGCGCGAACCTCGGCCTCGCCGACGGCGAGCAGGAGCTCGCAGCGCGCCTTTTCGTTCAGTGGGTCCGCGAGCCCGAGTGCTTCCAGCGCCGTGCCGTACAGCCGTGCTGCTTCTTCGTATGCGAGCAGCGCCAGGGCACGATCTCCGGCGCGCCGGGCGTAGTGGAGCCCCTTGTCGGGGTCCCGTCCGGAGATCGAGTGGTATGCGAGCTCGGCGAGGTGGGGTCCGGACTGCTCGCCGTGGAGCGCCTCGAGCGCCTCGACCGCCGTCCTGTGCAGCCGTACCCGGCGAGCGGAGGTCAGCCCCTCGTAGAGGGTGTCGCGGATGAGGACGTGCGCAAAGCGAAGGCGGCCCATGCCGTCGGGAAGGTCGGACACCACGCGCGTGGTCAGCGCCTCGTCGAGGCTGTCGAGCAGCTCCGCCTCTGAGACGCCGCCCATACGAGCGAGCGTGGCGAGGGAGAACTCGCGGCCGATCACGGATGCGAGCACGAGTATCCGCTCGCACCGCGCCGAAAGATGCGCGAGGCGATGCGCAATCACCTGGCGGATGGTGTGCGGAATGGCAAGGCGGACATCGGCGGCAGACTCCGTGGGGACGCCCTCGACGGACAGAAGGCGAACGATCTCGCCGACGAACAGCGGGTTGCCCTCGGTCTCCGCGTGCAGCCCGGCGACCAGCTCCGGCGCCCCGATCTGCGCAGCCGTAAGCTCGACGTACTGCGCGACTTCGCGCTCGCTCAGCCCGCCCAGCGCGACGCGGCGGGTCACCGGCTCGCGGGCAACGTCGACGAGCATCTCTGTCAGAGGTTCTCCCGGTATTGGGTCGACGTCGCGGTAGGCGCCCAAGAGGAGGATGCGGGTCGAGCCGAGCTCGCGGGCAACGAACCGCAACAGGAGAAGCGAGGGGGCGTCGGCCGCGTGCAGGTCGTCCAGGAAGAGCACGAGGGGCCTGGTCGCCGAGGCGTTTCGGAGGAACTCGGCCGTTGCGTCGAACAGGCGGAAGCGCGCGCCCTCGGGTTCGACCCCAGGTGGCTCGGGCAGGTCGGGGAAGCGCCCACGAAGTTCCGAGATGATCTGGGCGAGTTCCGCGGCGCCTGCACCGAGCTGCGAGCGCAGGGTGCTGTCGTCGGTCTCTCGTACATGCGCGCGCAGGGCCTGGACCCAGGGCCAGTAGGCGGGCGCGCCGCCGGCCTCCCAGCAGCGGCCGACGAGGACCCGTGCCCCGCGCGCTCCGGCGTGGGTGATCAGCTCCTCGGCCAGGCGGCTCTTGCCGATCCCGGGCTCGCCGGCCAGCAGGAACAGTCCGCCGCGGCCCCTCAAGGCGTCATCGAGACCCTGGACCAGCTGGGCCAGCTCCCGCTCGCGGCCCACGAACATGCTGCCCGTGGTCTCCGCTACGGGCTCGACCGCCGGCGGTCCCGCCACCACCAGCCCGAGCCCCGGGTCCTGGGCGAGGATCGCCCGCTCGAGCTCGCGCAGGTGCTCGCCCGGCTCGATGCCCAGGTCCTCCACCAGCGCCCGGCGGGCAGCCTGGAAGGCCTGCAGCGCATCCGCCTGCCGCTCCGACCGGTACAGGGCCAGCATCAGCTGCCCCCGCAGCCGCTCCCGATAGGGATGCTCGGCGATCAGCGCCTCCAGCTCCCCCACCAGCTCGGCATGCGCCCCCAGCGCCAGCCGCGCCTCGACCAGATGCTCCAGCGCCGCCACCCGCAGCTCGTCCAGCCGAGCGATCTCGCGCTGCGCGAACGGCTCATAGGCAAGGTCCGCCAGCGGCGGGCCGCGCCAAAGCGCCAACGCCCCCTCCAGCGCCGCCGCCGCCCGCTCGGGACGGCCCGCGGCAAGCTCGCCCCTGCCCCGCGCCACCAGCCCCTCAAAACGATGCGCATCGACGCGCTCCGGATCCAGCGCCAGCTCGTAGCCGTGCTCGCGGGTCACCACCAGGCGATCCCCCTCGCCCGCCCCAAGCGCCTTCCGCAACCGCGAGATGTGGACCTGAACGGTCTTGGCCGCGGTCGCCGGCGGGCGCTCCCCCCACAACTCGTCGATCAAACGGTCGCCGCTGAGCGTCTCCCCCCGATGCAGCAAAAACAACGCCAACAGCGCCCGCTGCTTGCTCCCCGCAAGCGCGACAGCACGGCCCTCATCGAGGACCTCGAGCGGGCCAAGAATGCGGAAATCCATGCCAAACAGTGAGGCGGGGCCAGTCAAGCCAACGTACCGCAGCCTCACCGTGACCGCCAACCCACGGGGTCGCGCGCGACAGAATGAGGGGTGCCCGAAATACCAACGTCGCGGCGCTCTCAGCTCATGTCGCGGTCGGGCTTGGGCTCGCGGTCGCCGGCCAGGAACTCCGGCGTCGCGATCGCGGCGACGCCGAGCAGGATCCCAGTGAGCATCAGCGGCACGCCGACGATGCGGGCGATCGCTGCCTCGACGAGGAGCACGAGCAGGGCGCCGATCACGAAGCAGGCGAGCGCGATCTGTGGGCGCGCGAGCCTCACCGGTCCGCTTCGTCGTCGGGGGTCACGATCGGGCGGAACCGCTCGCTCAAGCGGCCCTGCAGGGTGAGGCGAAACAGCACCGCGACCGACGGCACGATCAAGAGCAAAGCGAGCACGAGCACGATCAGCGTGGCCACCAGGGTGGGGTCGTCCGCGGCCGCGTCCTGGAGCGAGAGCTCGCCCGGCAGGAAGTCGGGGCGCTGCGCGAAGGCCAAACCGGCCAGCATCGCGCCGACGGCGACGCCCGAGGTGTAGCGCGCGACCTCGAAGCGGCTGCTCCAGACCAGCCACAGCGTGAGCACGCCGACGACCCCCGAGACGATCACCATCGCCAGCCCCCCGCCGGACGTGAGCCCGTCGTAGAGGTTGCGGGCATCCTCGCGGATCACCAACAGGCCGCCGATGGCCATCACGCCGGCGACGACGGCCGAGCCGAGCGCGCGCCGGCGGAAGGCGATCGTGAGATCGGGTGCCTCCACGCGCACGGAGTCCGCGGCGAGGAAGACGGCCGCGACGTAGGCGCCGGTCGCCACCGCGAGCGCGCCGGCCCAGAGCGCGGTGGCGCCGGTCCAGCTCGAGAACGGGATGCCCGGGTCGCCCTCCGCCGGCACCTGGCCGGAGGCCACCGCGCCGAGCGCGCAGCCGAGGAAGAAGGGGGTCAGCACCGAGGAGAGCGCGAACACCGCGCCGATCACACGCGCCTCGGAGATCGAGGCGGCCTCGCCGCGCAGCGCGTAGGCGAAACCGCGGAAGATGATTCCCACGGCGGCGAGGAACAGCGGTACGTACAGGGTCTCCATCAGCGGCCCGAAGGCGCGTGGGAAGCACGTCCACATCACCACGAGCACCAGGATCAGCCACACGTTGTTGGCCTCCCACACCGGCCCCATCGAGCGGTGCACGAGCCCGCGCAGGCGGGCGCCCCGCTGGGCCCCGCCGGCGGTCAGGTCCCAGAACCCCGCGCCGTAGTCGGCTCCGCCGAGGACCGCGTAGGCCGCGAGCCCGACGATCAGGATCGCGAGCAGGAGGTCGACCAGCATCAGGGCAGCACCTCGATGTCGCCCGGGCCGGCCTTGACCTCCGCCTCGGGCGGCGTGCGGGCGAGGCGGCGGAGCATGTAGAGCGCGACGCCGTACAGGCCGAGGTAGACGACCACGAGCGTGGCGTAGCCGACCGGGATCCCCTCCGCCCCGGTGACGGCCTCCTCGACGCGCATGAGCTCGTAGACGATCCAAGGCTGGCGGCCGATCTCGGTGACGAACCAGCCGGAGATCAGGGCCACGAGCGAAGCAGGCCCCGCCACGACCACCAGCCGGTAGAACCAAGGCGTGCGCGGCAGCGCCCCGCGGCGCCAACGCCCCCAGAGGAACCAGAGCCCGAGCAGGGCGAGCAGCGTCCCGATGCCAACCATGAGCTGGAAGCTGTTGCGCACCCAGGCGACCGGCGGGCGGTCATCCTCGGGCACCTCGTTCAGGCCCTCGACCGTCGCATTGGGATCGTGGAAGGCCAGCAACGAGAGCAAGTTCGGGATCGCGACGCCGCCGTAGATCTCGCCGTCGACGTACCAACCGCCCACGGTGAGGTCCGCGCCCTCGGTGGTGTCCTGAAGGGCCTCCATCGCCGCCAGCTTGGTCGGCTGCTCCTCGGCGACGGTGCGGGCGGCCCAATCCCCGATGACGATCTGCGCCGGCGCGGCCAGGCAGAGCACGGCCAGCGGAACAACGAGCGCGGCGCGGTGGTAGCCATCCCGGCGGCCGCGCAGCCAGGCTGCCGCGTAGACGCTGGCGACCAGCGAGCTGGCGACGATGAACCCGGCGAGGTACATGTGCACCTCCTCGTGCCAGACGTGTGGGTTGAAGAGCGCCTCCAGGGGGCGCACGTCTGTCACCTCGCCGTTAGCCGCGACGTCGAATCCCTGGGGGTTGTTCATCCAGCCGTTGACGGCGATCACCGACGCGGAGCCGCCGACTCCGGCCAGCGCGATTGGAATCCCGCTCAGGAAGTGCATGCGCGGCGTGAGCCGGTCCCAGCCGTAGACGTAGATCGCGATGAAGATCGCCTCGAGGAAGAAGAAGAGGCCCTCGATCGCAAACGCGAACCCGAACACCTCGCCCCACTGCTCCATGAACCGCGGCCAGAGCAGCCCGAGCTCGAACGACAGGATCGTCCCGGTGACCACCCCGACCGCGAACAGGATCAGCATCACCTTGGACCAGCGCTTCGCGAGCGCCTTGTACGTGGGGTTGCCCGTGCGGTTGTAGAGCCACTCCACGAACAGCACCATCGCCGGGAAGGAGATCCCGAAGCAGACCAGCGGGATGTGCACCCCGAGCGAGAGCGCCTGCATCTGCCGCGCCTCCAGCAGGTACTGCTGGGAGACGGGATCGCCCGCCTGCGCAAGCACGGGCACCCAGCCGAGCAGCAGACTCGACATGGCGCGCAGGCTACCGGTCACGACCGGAGGGGCGCCCTGCTCATCGGTCTCTCATGTCCGACCGCTGAAGTCGGCGCCCATGAACAGATCAGCGTCCAGAAAGCTCGGAGTGGTTGCGCGCGTGGCGCGTTGGTGCGTGGAGCATCGGCGCCGGGCGTTGGTCCTGTGGGTCGTGCTGCTGGTGGGGGTGCTGGCCGTGTCCGGAGCTGTGGGCACCCGCCAGGCCAACCAGTTCTCGCTCAAGGGAACCGAGTCGCAGCGGGCGCAGGATCTGTTGACGCGCGACTTCCCGTCCCAGTCGGGCGACGTCGACCAGATCGTCTTCCATGCGACCCAAGGCCGGACGACCGATCCGGCGATCCGCGCCCGCGTCCATGCCGCCCTCGCACGCGTCGCCCGGCTGCCGCACGTGAGCAGCGTCACCAGCCCATACACGGACGGGGCCCGCCGCGCGATCTCGAGCGACGGCCGGATCGCGTTCGCCACGGTCACCTTCGACAGACAGGCGCCGTCGCTCTCCAAGCCGACGGTCGAGCGGGTGATCTCCGCCGCGGAGCAGGCCCGCGCGCCCGACCTGCAGGTCGAGCTCGGCGGGCCGGCGATCGAGCAAACCCAGAACAGCTCGTTCGGCGCCGCGAGCGCGATCGGGCTCGCCGCCGCGATCGTGGTGCTGCTGATCGCGTTCGGTTCCGTCCTGGCGATGGGGCTGCCAATCGTCACGGCGCTCCTGGGGCTCGGCACCGGCTTCGGCGTCATCGCGCTCGCCTCGCACGTGGTCAAGATGCCCGACGTCTCGGCCGAGCTGGCCGCGATGATCGGCCTCGGGGTGGGAATCGACTACTCGCTGTTCGTCGTCACCCGCTTTCGCGAGAACCGTCGCCGCGGCGATGATGTTCGGAGCGCCACGGTTGTGGCGATGGATACGGCGGGGCGGGCGGTGCTGTTCGCGGGGTCCACGGTCATCATCGCCCTGCTGGGCATGCTCGTGCTGGGCATGGGCTTCCTCGACGGGCTGGCGATCGCCTCGGCCATCGCCGTCCTCTTCACGATGCTGGCCGCGCTCACGGCACTGCCGGCCCTCTTGTCGCGCATCGGGGGCCGGATCGGGCGCCGCCGGGGGAGCCCGGCGCCCGCCGACGCAGCCGCCGCCACCCCGGACGGCGCCGGCGCCACCGCCCCGGACGGCCCCGGCGCCGGCTTCTGGGCGCGCTGGGCGCATTTCATCCGCCGGCACCCCTGGCCTGCGACGGTCGCCGGGCTCGCGATCATGCTCGTGATCGCGATCCCCGCCCTCTCGTTGCGGATGGGCCTCGGCGACGCCGGCAACGACCCCGCCGGCACGACCACGCGCAGGGCCTACGACCTGCTCGCCGACGGCTTCGGCCAGGGCTTCAACGGGCCGTTCCAGGTCGTCGCCCGGCTGCCCCACACAAACGACAAGGCGGCGCTCGCGGAGATCTCGAGCGCTCTGCGCGGGACACCCGGGGTCGTCTCCGTCTCCCCGCCTCAGGTGAGCCCGGGCGGCCGCACCGTCGTCTACCAGGCCTTTCCGCGCTCGGCGCCACAGGCGCAGGTCACCACCGACCTCGTCAAGACGCTGCGCAACGAGGTGCTGCCGCCGGTCGCCCGCGAAAGCGGCGCCACCATCCTGGTGGGGGGCGGCACGGCGGCGAGCATCGACTTCACGCACGTGCTGGCGGGCAAGCTGCCGCTGTTCATCGCCGTCGTGGTGGGGCTGGCGGCGCTGCTGCTGCTGGTGGTGTTCCGCTCGCTTGTGATCCCGCTCCAGGCGGCCGTGATGAACCTGCTCTCGATCGGCGCCGCGCTCGGGGTCACCGTCGCCGTCTTCCAATACGGCTGGCTCGACGGCCTGCTCGGCGTCGAGAAGGGCCCGATCGAGTCCTGGCTACCGGTGATGCTGTTCGCGATCGTCTTCGGGCTCTCGATGGACTACGAGGTCTTCCTCGTGTCGCGGATCCACGAGGAATGGAGAAAGCGCCGCGATGCCTCCCAGGCCGTGGTCGAGGGCCTCGCCACCACCGGACGCGTGATCACCGCTGCGGCGACGATCATGATCTGCGTCTTCCTCGCCTTCGTGCTGCTCCCCGAGCGCGCGATCAAGGAATTCGGCCTCAGCCTCGCCGTCGCCGTCTTTCTGGACGCCTTCGTGATCCGCAGCCTGCTCCTCCCCGCGGTCCTCGAGCTGCTGGGGCGCTCGACCTGGTGGTTCCCAAAGCGACTTGGCCGCAGGCTGCCGCGGCTCGCCACCGAACCGGCCGCCCGCCCAGCCGCGGAGCAGGCAGAGCCGGCGTGATGCGCGCGCGCTCGTCGAAGGCGGCTGTCGGGTCCGGCCCCGCGGCTAGGCCCGGTACCTGAGGCCGTCCATCACGAGCCCGAGCAGCTTCCGTGCTCGCCCCGCCCAGTCCGGCTCGTCGGGCAGTGACCAGATGCCGCCCATGGCCAGCAGCACGTCCTCGGCATCGAGGTCCGAGCGGACGCTTCCCTCTGCGCCGGCGGCGTCAAGTAGCGAGCCGAGGGCGTCGACGATCTTCGCGCGCGACTGCGCGTACAGGTTGCCGCCGGACTCGAAGATCGAGCGGAGGGCGCCCGCCAGCCCGCGCTTCGTGACCGCGTACTGGACGAACAGGTCCAGCCAGCGCTCCAGCGCCTCGTCAGGCGGATACGAGGCCAGTAGCTCGGCCGCGCCCTGGTGCAGGCGGTCGAGCTCGGTCAGGTAAACGGCCTCGACAAGCGCGTCGCGGGTCGGGAAGTGGCGATAGAGCGTGCCCACCCCCACGCCGGCCTCTTGGGCCACCGCCTCGAGCGCGACGTCGGTGCCCTTCGTGGTGAAGAGCGCCTGCGCCGCGGCGACCAGCTTGTCGCGGTTGCGGCGCGCGTCCGCGCGCATCGTCTTGGTTGTCGTCGTCCCGGATTCCATGGCAGTAAACGGAGGATACCTCCGGTTGTGCTACTGTGGATGCACAAGTGGAGTCTACCTCCGTTTCGGCGGAAAGGAGCGCAGCATGACCACCCGAGTGATCACCCCCTTCGGAGCCGAGACGACCGCGGCCGAGGTGGCGGCCGACGTCGACCTCGCCGGCAAGCGCATGATCGTGACCGGCGGCGCGTCGGGCATCGGCATCGAGACCGCTCGCGCCCTGGCCGGCCGCGGCGCCGAGGTGACCATCGCCGTCCGCAACACGGACGCGGGCGAACGGGTCGCCGCCGACATCGTCGGCGACGTGCGCGTGGCCCCCCTCGAACTGACGGACCCGGCCTCGGTCCGCGCGTTCGTGGACGCCTGGGACGGGCCGCTCGACGTGCTCGTCAACAACGCCGGTGTCATGGCCATCCAGCAGCTCGAGCTGACCGACAGTGGCCTCGAGAAGCAATTCGCCACCAACCACCTGGGCCACTTCGCCCTGGCTGTCGGCCTGCACGACGCGCTGGCGGCGGCCGAAGGCGAGGCGCGGATCGTGTCGGTCAGCTCGCGCGGCCACCTGTTCTCCCCCGTGGTGTTCGAGGACATCAACTTCGAGCGCCGCGAGTACACGCCGTTCGGCGCCTACGGCCAGTCCAAGACGGCCAACGTGCTGTTCGCAGTCGGCGCAACCGACCGCTGGGCGGACGACGGGATCTACGCCAACGCGCTCATGCCGGGCGGCATCGCCACCAACCTCCAGCGCCACGTCGGCGCGGACTACATCCCGCGGAGGATGGAGGAGCTCGAGAAGAGAGGGCAGAAGATGACGCTGAAGACGCCCGAGCAGGGCGCCGCGACGTCGGTGCTGGTGGCCACGTCGCCGCTGCTGGACGGCATCGGCGGGCGCTACTTCGAGGACTGCAACGAGGCCGAGCTAGTCGAGCCCGGATCCGAGGAGAGCGCCGCGGCCGGAGTCGCCGGCTACGCCCTCGATCGCGTGAACGCGGACCGGCTCTGGGAGCTGTCCCTGGACCTGATCGCCTGACATGGAGGCCGCTATGGAGACCACAATTCGAACCCGCGTTAGCCGGCGGCACGCCCGGCGCGCTCGGACGCGACCGATTGTCCACCGGCAGGAGCCGCGTCCAATGAGCCGCGACGGTGTCCGACGGCGAGCCGACCTCGCCATCGTCGCCGAGTACCTCCTCGACCTCTCCGAGCGCCACGGGCACCCGGAGGGCCGGCGATCGGCCGCCGAGCTCGGCACTCTGCAGCGGAGTGAGCTCCCCGTCGCCGAGCTCGCGGCTGAAGATGCCCAGGAACGGCGCTACGTAGCTGATGCGCTGGCGAGGACCGGTGAGGGTCTGAAGCCCTTGACAATCAGGTAGATCGCGAACGCCGCTTCGAAGGTGCCCTCGGGCAGCGAGAAGAGGGCGTGCAGGCCGTCCTGCTCGTAGGCGCCGAACAGGACGGCGATCGCCGACGCGAAGATCAGCGGACCGCCGATGACGCCGAGCATCGCAAGCCGTGGCGGCATCAGTCCGGTGCGGTACATCAGCCAGCCGAGCAGGATGCCGTTGACGCCGACGCAGAATCCCGGCCCGAACAGGAACGTCCAGTCGTGGATCGCGACCAGGGTCTGCCCCGCGATGTCGAGCGAGGTTCCGTCCGCGCCTATGGACGCGGCCAGGTCGTCGCGCAGTGTGACGACGGAGAGCAGGCTGATCGCGCCGACCCCGATGATCGTCGGCTCGATTGTGCGCGAGGCGACGTAGCTGAGCGAGAGGGTTTCGCTGTATCGCCTGAGGATCTGAAACATCACGACCGCCGTGCCGACGTTGCCGATCATGAGGAAGATTTCGAGGAGGGCGCCCAGCGTGACGCGGGTGTCGTCGCCGGCGCCGAGGATGTAGTCGGTGTCGTTGAGCACCGGGTCGTAGAGAATGAGCGCGGCGGGGATGGACGTGAGAAACGTCAAGGCCATTAGCCAGCCGGCGATACGAGCCCTTTGGCGCTGTTGTGGTGACTGCTCGACAGCTGCGGCTTCCTGCCCTGAGTCGGACATGATTCGATCCCACAATCTCGTCCCTCAATGTTGGGGTCGCGCGGACGAGGAGAGGAACGAATGCCTCGACCCTCGCCTCCCTTGGCCTGACAGCCGCCCCCTCGGCTGAAGCCCGCTACGGGCTTCTGGCAGACCCTATCTGAGGACACAGACGACTGCCGTCCCCTCACGACGCGGAAGGTCCGTGCCGTTGTCTCGCCCGGCGGCGTACAGTTGAGGCGCTTGGGAGGAGCAAATGCAGCGAAGTGCTGCTTATGGGGGGAGGACCATGAAGAGTTCCACGTACCGCGGGCGGATCGTCCGCGGCCTCGTCGTGGCCGCGTTGGTGACCTGCGTCAGCCTGGCTGGGGCCGGTACCGCGAGCGCACAGTCAGAGGACTGCGCCGGCCGGGGCGTGCCGACCAGCAAGATCTCGATTCAGCTCTGGACGTTCGCGGAGTACATCGGCTTCGGCACCGACTCGGCGACCATCGCGCGGACGGAGGAAGTGTTCCGGCGGCTTCGCGAGGTGGGCTACCGCAACGTCGAGCCGTTCACGCTCAGCGGCCTGTCTGCGAGGCAGTACCGGGCGCTGCTCGACAGGTACGGGCTCAAGGCGTCTGGCCGCCACGTGGACGTCGGGGCGCCGACCGCCCCGGCGGACCTCGACCAGATCCTGGCCGAGAACAAGATCCTGGGGATCAAGTACTTCGGGAGCGGCGGCACGCCGAATTACGCCACCGAGGCGGAGTGGATCGCGTACGCGCAGTACCTGAATGAGCTCGGGGCGCGGGCGCGACGGGCGGGGCAGACGCTGATGGTGCACAACCACAACTGGGAGTTCGAGCGGGTGTTCGGCGACCGGACGGCGTTCGACATCCTGATGGAGCACACCGACCCGCGGAACGTCGTCTTCCAGCTCGACCTGTACTGGGCGACGAACGGCGGCGGCATCGAGAACCCGGTCGCGGTTCTGGACCGCTACGGCAACCGCATCCAGCTCTTCCACGTCAAGGACATGGCGGCCGGGCCGTTCCCCGGCCGGATCGAGATCGTCGGCGAGGGCATCATCGACTTCCCGGAGATCTTCGCCACCTCCAAGGGCCCGGTCCGGTACTACGTGGTCGAGCACGACCCGCGCTTCGGCGATCCGACATTCGAC
>Ga0081538_10004637_pt1 | contig 12620 bp, 13 predicted proteins | sample TabmetS5T2R1_FD_71022 | JGI IMG/M metagenome (GOLD analysis project Ga0081538, IMG submission 71022) | Tabebuia heterophylla rhizosphere microbial communities from the University of Puerto Rico - S5T2R1 | ecosystem: Host-associated > Plants > Roots > Rhizosphere ...
GTCAGGCGCGACGTCGACGCGGGTCCTGACGCGGCTCGGCGTCCTTGATCGGATTCTCAAGGATGCCGATCGGGAGAAGGTGAGGTGAAGGGGCCGTCAGTTGTAGCCAAAAGCCCCTCACCCTAGCCCTACTCCTGGAGTATCAGCCTAATGCCCCCAGCATCGCGCGCTGGCGTGTCAGACGTTGCGTCCGCTCATTAGCAAAGCGTTGAATACCAGCAAAAATCGACTCGGTATCGAGGTGCGCTTCAGCAATGACATCGGATTCGAGGCCGCCAGTAAGCCACTGGTTGTCCCAATCCGCGGTGAGGGAATACTCGTCCGTCAGCGGCCCTACGTCTCTGATGGGCCACATGCGGCGCGTCCCTGTGCTCACCACCATGAGGTCGTAGCGCGCCTCCGGCGGCAGCACTGACTGACGATACGCCTCGGGTTGGCGGTCGAAGAGCTCTTCGCTAATGGCGGCAATGACTTTGACGTTCACGCCGGCCTGCGCCAGGCGCGGGAGTGCCCTGACCAGATTGACCGTCGAACTCGACCCCTGCACAACCACATAGCCATGCCTGGGTTGACCTGGAGCAAAATCGCGAATGACATATAGCCCTTTGGCGGCGGCTTTGAGATCGGTATCGGCAAACGTGCTGCGGTCGGCCACCGGAAAATCAGGCCGGGCCACTTCCAGGATAATAACGCCCACCTTGGCCTCTCTGGCCGCGATCTCCGCCGCCGCAAAATAGCCTGGGGCAACGTCGTTGTAATCCCAGAAGCTGAGATGAATCGCCTGGCCACGCGGAAAGAGCTTCCACACCTGCGGCGCGAAGATGCCAAAGTGCGTGCGCGCATCCGCGGCAGTCTCCGGTCCCGAATGCCCCGCTAAAATATGCAGCACTCCCATACGGAACCGACTGTCCTGATTCTGCTGACTCCAGACACGCGCCGGCAGGTACATAAGAGGGGTAAAGGCCCCATAGGTACCGCTCAAGGCCCACACCCCGGCAAATTGTTGCGGGTCGAGCGCGGCACTCTGGCCAACGAGCCCAATGGCCGAGGAGGCATTGCCGGCTTCCTCAATGGCGGCTTTGAACCGGGTGCCGATCGGATTGGTATCTGGATCGTAGTGACCCCAGAGGTGGCCGTGTTCCACGTTAATGGACTCGGAGAGATCCGCGGCCAGGGTGATAAACCGGTTGTCCGTCACATAATTCATCCACTTGAGAATTTCCGAAATAGCCCGGCGTGTGCCAGCCACCTCCCCAGGCTTGCGGAACAGGGCGATATCGGCGTGCTTCTCCGCGTCAGAGACCGGATGGCGTACCGTCACACGCTGCGGCTCAACCGGGAGATTGGCCACGCGCAGGCGCTCATCCTGGAAGGGATCGCGCTGTGTATTAATGCGCAGCGGCAGGTCATCTTGCAGTGTCTCAGCGATGGCCACCAGGCGATCGGCCAGCCAATCGCCCAAGCCATTCCGGTCGAGCAGGGACATGACCACATCAATATTGGTCTTGAACTGGATCAGACGCTCACGCTGATCGGTGACGGGTCCTTGCCGAATACCCTGGAACGCCACATCATACTGCTTCTCAAACGTCTCAGCGAGAGCGACAAAATACTCCGAATTCATGCGCAGAGCGTATGGGTGGCTAGGGTAACTGATGAGCTGATCGCCATATCCCGGGATCTTGCCGTCCACGGCACCAGGCCAGTAGCCTTTCACCGTCCGGCCAATGACAATCATCGGGCGGCGGTCTGCAGGGTCCCAATCCTCCATCGTTTTGAGGGCGGCGAGGATCTGGTCATAATTATTGCCGTGCTCCAGGGCAAAGACGTTCCAGCCGTAGGAGGTCCACTGGTCTTCAATCTGGTAGCGATCAAACTTAGAGGCAATCACCCCGCCCACGAGTGTGTCATCAATCCCGGCGTTATTGTAGGACAAAAGAATGCGCAGACGTTTGCCCACTTGCAGCGCCAGGGCCTGCGTCTTCAGTTCCTGGGCGTGCCCCTCGGTCATGGCAAATTCGCCTTCGAGTGCCAGCACTTTTAAGGAATGCGGGGCGCCGACAAAATCCCAGAACGCTGCTTTGCCAGCAGCAGTGGCGATGCCAATCCCAGATGGGCCGCCATTGACATCGTTCGTCAGATCCGTCGTTTCCGCATGGCCTGCCAGGGACCGAATGCCGCGCATTTTGGCCTGTGTGAAGAGCGGATCATCTGCCAGCCCGTGCTCCTGCAGCAGGCTGCGCAGGGCCCCGGCGCCACGGCGGAAGCCCAGCGCATCGATCGGCAAAATGGCCACCTGTGGGTCGACAGAATAGCGTGGATCGCCGGTGCGCGCATACTTGCGTGCCATGGCCTCGCCCATAATCATCCACAGGGCATACGAGGTGGGGATGTTGTGTCCACCGGCGAGCATGAATTTGTCGCAGAATGGATGTTTGGGCTTGCGGTAGTCATAGCGTAGCCCCCCTAGCTCTGGCCCGGCCAAATGGATCGCAACGTTATACGGTGTATAGGCCAGCGGCCCACCAAAATGCCCTGTCTGGGCATAGTTCCCGAGCAATACTAAGGTCATGCAGGTCATGTACCCGATGTCCTCAATACGCTCGCGGTCGTAGTCCACCTTGAGTGGCTCTACCGGTGACAGTAACGGATTCATACTAATAGCCAATGTCAAGTCCTCCCGAAATGTGCACGACATCCTTCCGGATCGGTTCTCCCTTACATGGTGCCTTGTATAGTAAAACAAATGACGCGTGCAGTAAAATGAAACTCGCGGGCGAGCGATCAATGCCACGACTGACCCCTAGAAGGCTATAACGCCTCGCATGAGATTGACGCTCATGAGATTTTCTCTCATACTGTCGCGTCATACCAGGGAAAGGGCGCTTCACAGCGAGGGAAGATACGTATGCCGAGCACACTCCACACAACCACGCATGCGACGGTCCTGCCGCAGGATGACGACATCCTCTATGAGGTAGTGGATAACAAGGTAATGGAGCTAGGCCCAATGGGCGCACATGAAATATGGCTTGCGACAGTGTTGGTCGTACATCTCGCGAACTTTGTCAGACAACACCAACTGGGCAGAGTCGTGCAGGAGCTGTTGTTTGATTTCACGGCGATGGTGCAACGGAAACGCCGCCCGGATGTGGCCTTTGTGTCGTACGAGCGCTGGCCGCGACAGCGTCCTGTGCCACATGCTGAGGCCTGGGAGGTGGTACCGAACCTGGTGGTGGAAGTGATCAGCCCCTCAGATAAGGGGAACGACATTCTGGACAAGGTTGCCGAGTACTTTCGTATTGGGGTCGAATGCGTCTGGGTCATCTTTATTTTCCAAGAACAGGTCTATATCTATGAGTCACCCACCCAGGTGCGCATCCTCACCCGCGCGGATGAACTGTATGGCGAACCGGTGTTGCCGCACTTCCGGCTTCCCCTGGCATCCCTGTTCGAGGACATCGAGGCGGCCGGGCCACCACAGCAGACGGCGTCGTAGCGGAGAGCGGCAGCGAGCTGAGACGCAACCTGCACATGTGCACCTGTGAAAACATTACTGATCGTGTACCATTCCCAAACTGGGAACACGGCCCAATTGGCGCAGGCCGTCTACCACGGTGCCTGTCAAGTACCAGAGACACACACCAGACTGGTGCGGGCGTTCGAGGCAACTTTAGAAGATCTGCTCACCTGCCAGGGGGTGCTGTTTGGCACCCCGGAAAATTTTGGGTACATGTCAGGCGCCATCAAAGACTTCTTTGATCGCACCTTCTATCCTGCCCAGCCGTATCGCCTCAACCTCCCCTATGCCTTATTTATCAGTGCCGGCAACGATGGGACTGGCGCGGTGCGCCAGATCGACCGCATTCTGCTTGGGTACCCTATGCGCCAGGTGGCGGAACCCGTGATCTGTCGTGGAATTGTCACCGCAGAACATCTCACGCAATGCGAAGAATTGGGCATGCTACTCGCCACGGGTCTGGCCTGTGGCATTTTTTGAGGTGATTACGACGAGGTACTCTGTAGCAATGCGTCATCATTAGGAGCCGTCACGCGTCCATCCAGCACCTGCCACGCCCGCATGGCCCGTGCCAGTTCTTTCGAGGGCCATGCCTTTCAGCCCCCCCACATCATCTTGCAACCGCACGATCTGCCGCTCAGTACGCCGCTGTGCTTCTACTAACTGGGCGATTTGTTGCTCAGTACGCCGCTGCGCTTCTACTAACTGGGCGACTTGTTGAGTCAACTGGGCGACTTGTTGTTCAGTACGTTGTTGCGCTTCCACCAGATCGTGGACAATCTGGGGAAGCGCCAGTAACTCCTCCGTCAGCACCAGCCGACGAAGCTCTGCGCGCCATTCAGGATGCTGTGTCACGAGCGCAACGAGATCGTGCAAGTCCTGCACTGTGAAGGCCATAACCCGACCAACTCTTCTCTAGGGAAAGACCAACTCCACGCCCTGCCTGTGTCACAGAGCCATGGAGCCTCTCTACATGTCCGTAATGTGTTATGCACCAGGGCAGCATGAGCATACGCTATAGGTGACCACCTCGACAAGTAGTTCGTCTTCGCAAGTTTTGGTATAGTAGCCCTGCCATCCTACGGCGTTGTAAGAGCAGAAAAAGGCTACAGAGAGCACAGGGTTCGGCGTCAGCCGCGTGTTCTGGGGCGGTGGCCGGAGTCATGTCGCCTGGCGCTGCCGCTCGCCCAGCCGTGGCTACCGTCCCCTCGAGAGCCGTCTCGACGTGGTGGGGTTCCGTGTGTTCAGGAGTGTGCTATAATGTGTGATCTAGATCACATTATACGCTACATTCATATGACTAGGATTCTGTGCTATGATAACGCCCGCGTGTCAGCTTGTCTGGTTATGCATCGCCTGGTAGACGATGCATCACGCCATACCTACAAAACGTAACGAGTCTATGCCACCCCATGCTCTCGACGATGTGTTGGTGCTGGATCTGACGCACTACATTGCCGGCCCCTACTGTACCAAGCTCCTGGCCGACTACGGGGCGCGCGTGATCAAAATCGAGCGCCCGGACGGCGGCGACCCGTGCCGTTGGCTCGGTCCCTTTCCAGATGATGTGCCGCATCCAGAAAAAAGCGGGCTCTTCCTGCACCTCAACACAAATAAAGAGAGCGTCACGCTCAACCTCAAATTGTTGCGGGGCCGGCAGCTCTTCATGCGGCTAGTGGCTAAAGCGGATGTGGTCGTCGAAAATTTCCACCCACACGTGATGCCCGATCTTGGGCTCGACTATCCGTATCTGCGCCCGGTCAATACACGTCTGCTCATGACGTCGGTTTCTAATTTTGGCCAGACTGGCCCCTACCGGGATTGGCGTGCCCAGGATCTGACGCTGTACGGGATGGGCGGGGAGATGTACACGAGCGGCACCACTGGCCGTGAACCCCTCAAACAGGCGCACAATCTCACCCTCTACCAGGGAGGGGCAGTGGCTGCGACAGCCACCATGGTGGGCCTGATGGGTGTGCGCCGCTATGGGGTAGGGCAGTATATTGACGTCTCACTGTTCGAAACACAGGCTGGCTCCATAGATCGTCGTATGACGTCCCTGGTAGCATACCAGTATACAGGCGACAACCCGGGCACAGGCGACGCCCGGCCAGTGGGTATTTTGCCTTCCGGGATCTTTCGCTGCCAGGATGGGCACGTTGACATCCGCTGCACCATGAACTGGTGGCCGCGTCTGGTGGCGATGATGGAGATGCCGGAACTCAACGACGACCCACGCTTTGGCACGGAGGAGGCGCGCTTGAACCCGGCGAACCGGGCGCCCTTCATGCAGATCTTTCACGATTGGCTGCAGCGTCACACGCGGCAGGAGATCGTGCGCCAAGCACAAAAGGTCCGTCTGCCGGGGACGGCCGTGAACACGCCAGCGCAGGTCCTCGAGGATCCCCACTTTGCCGAACGTGGTGCCTTTGTCACAGTAACACACCCGGTGGCCGGCACCTGGAAGCTCCCCGGTGCGCCGTCGCGCCCCAGTCTCACGCCCTGGCAGATACGCCGGCCAGCGCCACTCCTGGGGCAGGACACGGAGCGGGTGTTACGTGAACTGCTGCAACTGACGGACGCAGATTTGCACGAGTTGCGCAAGACAGGTGTGATTGCTTAGAGGATTGCTGCCTGTCTGCAGGAGAATTGGTCTCATGTTGCCATTGCCGCTCGAAGGCATCCGCATCGCCGACTTTACCAATGTCTATGCCGGACCCTATGCCACGATGATTCTAGCCGACTTTGGTGCCGAGGTCATTCGTGTGGAATCGCTGCACTACTTCCCCAGTGCCACGCGCGGTTACACGCCTCGTCCGTCACCCGAACTCATGGCCACCGGCTCCCGCGTGGTCGTGGCGTATGCCGACCGCACGCCTGGGGCGCGTCCGTGGAATCGCCACGCCATGTTTAATTGCCATGCCCGCAACAAGCTGAGCATGACGGTCGATGTCCGACGTCCAGAGGGGCAAGAGGTGGTGCGGCGTCTGGTGCAGTGTAGCGATGTGGTCATTGATAACTTCTCTGCTGAAGTCATGGACCGCATGGGGTTCTCGTACGAGGTACTGCACAGCTGGAAGCCGGACATCATCGTCATGACGATGCCGGCCTTTGGCCTCTCTGGCCCATATAAAACCACGCAGGCGTTTGGCATTGGTGTGGAAGGTTTATGTGGCTTTACGGCAGTCCGCGGTTACCCGGATGACGTCGAGCGCCTCCAGGTGCCATCGGTCGTGCATATGGACGCTGCGAGCGGCCCTGGCGCGGCCTTGGCGCTGCTGGCAGCCCTGCATTATCGTGAGCGTACCGGCCAGGGACAGTTTATTGAGTTTGCGCAGTCCGAGAATATGCTGCCCCACCTGGGAGAGTTTTTCCTGGATGCGCAAATGAACCAACGTGATGCCCGCCCTCTAGGCAATCACCATCCCCGCATGGCGCCGCACAACGTCTATCCGTGTGCTGGCGAGGGCACCTGGGTCACCATTGCCGTGGCCGATGATGCGGAGTGGCAGCGCTTGTGTGCAGCGCTCGGACAGCCAGACTGGGCGACCCAAGCACGTTTGCAGACGACGGCCGGCCGTCTGCAGCACCAGGATGAACTCGATCAGGCTCTGGCGACCTGGACGCGCCAGTGCACACCGACCGAAGTGGTGCACCATCTCCAGGCGCATGGGGTAACCAGTGGCCCGGTGCTCTCGGCTGCCGATGCCTATAAGGACCCGCATCTGCAGGCGCGTGGCTTTTTTACCAGAGTCACGCACCCCGACGCCGGCACGCATGACTATCCGGGAGTCTTATGGCAGATGTCCCATACGCCCGCCACCATTCGCCGACCACCCTGTCGTCTGGGCGAGCATAATGCCTATGTATACGGCGAACTGTTAGGCTACAGCCCGGAGGAGGTGGAACAGCTCAAAGCCGCTGGGCATATCGGCGACACCTATGTCGAAGCCTTGCTGACCCCTACTCCTTCAGAAACGCCGCGGTGACCGCGTTAAACTCCGGCGCATTATCGGCATTCACCGTGTGCGCCGCATTAGCGATGTCTACCGTACGGCCATTGGGCAGTGCCTGGACCATCTTCTGAGCCACTTCAGGCGTGAGCAGTGGACTCCGTTGACCGCGGATGAGCAGCGTCGGACACTGTATGCGCTGGAGATAAGTGTACAGGTCCCCCGGCGCGCTGCGGTTGCTGCGTCGCCACTGTAACAGGTTGATATCCCAGCGCCAGCACCACTTGCCGTCAGCCCCCCGAGAGAGATTATGGTAATTCGCATGACGCAGTTCCGCCTCAGGCGTCAGTGGATACTGCTTGATACCGTTCTGCACCACCTCCTCAAAGGTGTCGAACGTCTCGGGTTGTAGGGAAGCATTCGTCGCCGGCTGCTGCCTGCGCATGGCTGGGGGGAACTCTGCGGCGGTGTCCACGATCACCACCTTCCTGACCTTATCAGGATGGTCGGCTGCCACCATGGCCGCATGTCGTCCACCCATAGAATGCCCGATCACTACTGTCGGGGCGAGGTGCAGGGCCGTGATAAAACCGGCGATATCGCTGACCGAAGATTCTGGGGCATAGTTCCCATCCGGCGCCCATGAAGTATCCCCGTGCCCGCGTTGATCCAGCGCCAGCACGTGGTAAGTGTCAGCCATGGCCTGGCTAAAGGTGTCCCAGGTGTGCGCGTTGCTCTGAAAACCGTGCAACAAGACGAGCGAGGGATTCCCTGGGCTGCCCCACTCGACGTAGTGGAGTTGCAAACTATTAATGGCGATAAATTTATCCTGTCCGAAGGGGGTCAGGCTCATAGCGCGCTCCTTTCTCGAGGGCATCACCCGTCTGTGTATATATTATGCTGCTTCCATACTCCGATCAGGGGTACGTGTCAAGGCACACGTAAGCAAGGCATGACGTTCTCAGCCATACCGGCCAGGCGCCTGGGAATCCGACTGTGTACATGCAGATTGCCAGGAGCTATACTACGGCTCTCTGGCAAGACGGGCGGTCTGCTGCAGTCTGGTGTTGAACTTGCAACTGACCATCTGTATGCATACTCTGTACCGTGCGACGGAGCCTCATCATTACTACCGTTGTGGGTGGCACAATTATCGCTGTCAATCAAGGCGATGTCCTCCTGGCTGGAGCGGTGACACCCCGGGTATTCGTCAAAATGCTCCTAACGCCCTGTGTGCCTTTCTGTGTCTCGTTCTACGGCGCCTATGGATGTAGCGGAGAGTTGCTGCCATGCGTCAGAAGTAACCTGGCAGGGCTCTAAACAGGAGATCCCCATGCAAGACATCTCTTACAGCGCCGCCCTCGTCCCCGTGCGCGACGACTTTGCGGCGGCGCACACGCGTTTCTGGAAGCGTCTGGCGTCGCCAGGAGCGTGGTGGACCGGCGCCGAGCGCGTTGCCATCGCGGCCGCAGTGCGGCAAGCTCGGCACTGTGCGCTCTGCCAGGCACGGCGAGAAGCTCTCACACCGGCAGCGGTTGAGGGTGAGCACGACCATGACGGCGCCCTCCCTGACACTGCTGTGGAAGTCATCCATCGAGTTAGCACGGATCCCGGACGATTGTCACGGCAGTGGTGCAAGGATATCCTGGCCGCCGGTCTGTCCGCAGAGCCGTACGTTGAGATCATTGGCACGCTGGTGGCCCTGGTCAGCATAGACAGCTTCTGTCGCGGCATTGGTGTGCCCCTCCACCCGCTACCGGATCCACAGCCCGGTGCCCCGTCATATTACCGTCCGCCCGGCGCCGTGCAGGAAGACGCCTGGGTACCCATGATCCCGGTTGACCGTGCCACAGGTGCGGAAACCGACTTGTACGGCGGCCAGGCTGTGGGCAACGTAGTGCGGGCCCTGAGCTTAGTACCGGACGAAGTTCGGACGCTCTACGACCTGAGCGCTGTCCACTACCTGCCTATGGGTCAAGTGCGCAACCCGAGTGCCTCAGCCGGAGTGCTGAACCGCATGCAAATAGAGCTGATTGCCGGTCGCGTATCAGCGTTGCGCCAGTGTTTTTATTGAACCAGTGCCCACTCGTATCTGCTCCGTGCGAGCAGCACACATCATGGCGTCGAAGTGAATCTGTCAGCCTTGACTGACCACGAGGCAGCCACCAGCAGTGGTGTCGAACACGGTAATCTCCTGCTCGCCTTTGCTGAGGCCATCGTGAGCGATGACGATGCCGCCTTGACGCAGGCGCGCCATGCAGTGATCGATGGCATCAGCCCAGAAGCGATGGTGGATGCAGCTGGAGTGGCAGCGAATTTTGAACGCATGGTGCGCATCGCTGATGCGACCGGCATCCCGTTAGATGCGCGTATGGCGGCTCTATCACAGGAGGTCCGTGACACACTCCATCTGGAGCGCTTCACGGCGTATAAGGAGAGGGACTGAGCGAGATCATCTACAGGGAGCGGCCGCAATTCGTATCCTCTATCCCTTCTTGCGGTCTGAGAGTGGTATACTCCTCCACACACGCAGGATCAGTATAAAGTCACACAGGGGGCAAGGCCCCAGCAAGGTACGCAAGACAGGAGCTGTACTCATGTCCACATCCGATACGACGTCCCCCTCGCACTTTATCCGCGACATCATTGCCGAAGACCGGCGGCAGAACAAACACGGTGGCCGCGTCGTTACCCGCTTTCCCCCGGAGCCAAACGGTTATCTGCATATTGGGCACGCCAAGTCCATCTGCCTCAATTTCGGTCTTGCCGCCGAGAATAATGGCGTGTGCCATTTACGGTTTGACGATACCAATCCTACCAAGGAAGACATTGAATACGTTGAATCGATGCAAGACGACATACGCTGGCTGGGCTTTGATTGGCACGATACATTGTTCTACGCTTCGGACTATTTTGAGCAGCTGTACCAGTATGCCCTACAGCTCATCAAAGCTGGCAAAGCCTATGTGTGCAGTTTGAGTCCTGAGGAAATGCGCGAGTACCGTGGCACGCTCACCGAACCGGGCAAGGATAGTCCGTACCGGACGCGCTCGGTTGCCGAGAATTTAGACTTGTTCGAGCGTATGCGCACCGGGGAATTTCCCGAAGGGGCGCACACCCTGCGGGCCAAAATTGACATGGCCTCGGGCAATCTGAACATGCGCGATCCGGTCATGTACCGTATTCTGCACGCCTCGCATCATCGTACGGGCGATACGTGGTGCATCTACCCCATGTACGACTATGCGCATTGCGTGTCGGATGCGATCGAGGGCATCACGCATTCCATCTGTACCCTGGAATTCGAAGACCATCGCCCCTTGTATGACTGGTTCCTTGACCAACTGCAGACCCCGTGCCATCCGCAGCAGATCGAGTTTGCGCGCCTCAATCTGAGCTACACCCTGATGAGTAAGCGCAAGCTCTTGCAACTGGTGAACCAGAGGCACGTCAGCAATTGGGATGATCCACGTATGCCCACCATCTCAGGGCTGCGGCGTCGGGGCTACACCCCGGAGTCAATTCGGACATTCTGCGAACGCATTGGTGTAGCCAAACGCGATAGCGTCGTCGATATTGCCCTGCTCGAACACTGCCTGCGCGAGGATTTGAATAAACGTGCCCAGCGCGTCATGGCGGTCTTGCGTCCCTTGCGGGTGGTCATTGACAACTACCCCACGGGCCAGGTGGAAGACATGGAGGCCGTGAATAACCCTGAAGACCCCAGCATGGGCACACGCCGGGTGCCTTTCTCACGCGTGCTCTACATCGAGCGCGAGGATTTTCGTGAGGACCCGCCGCGGCAGTTCTTCCGCCTCGCCCCTGGTCGCGAGGTGCGTCTGCGGTACGCGTACTACGTTACGTGCACGGGGGTGGTGAAGGACGAGAGAACCGGCGAGGTCATCGAACTCCGCTGTACCTACGATCCTGCCACACGAGGTGGCTGGGCCCCGGACGGACGCCAGGTCAAGAGTACCATCCACTGGGTCTCGGCAGCGCATGCCATTCCAGCTCAGGTGCGCCTGTACGACCATCTGTTTCTCAACCCAGACCCTGGTGCTGACGAGGACGGTGGAGATCTGGCCAAGTCGCTCAATCCAAAGTCCCTGGAAGTATTGCGAGGATGCCAGCTTGAGCCAAGTCTCGCCGGGGCTACGCCTGGCAGTCGTTACCAGTTCGAACGGCAGGGCTATTTCTGCGTTGACCCTGATACACGCCCCGGTGCGTTGGTGTTCAACCGGACAGTGACGCTGCGCGATACCTGGGCCAGGATCGAGAAAGGGCAGAAGGGGAGGTAGAGAGCGCTGAGGCAAGTGCTGCAGAGGAGCTGTGCCACGCACGTACATAGACTGGGGCCAACAGCTCGTGGGCCTCGCCGCACTTGCTCTGGCGCTGCCACAGGTACGCCAAGCTCATGGCCGCGCGCAGCTCCCACGACTTCGCCTCCTGGCGGTGGGCGATGAGGAAGGATATACGTACACTCGATGCAGCGCTAGATGCGCCAGTTTTCAAGTTTCAACTGATAGTTAAGGGCTTGGACACGCTGATAATGCGAGAGGTTCCCGGTTACCAGGGTCAGGCCGTGCTGCAGAGCCAGAGCGGCAATCATTGGATCAGCGCGACCAATCGGTTGACCCGTGCGTTCGAGGTCGGCATAGATACGCCCTGCCAACACAGCACTCTGCAAGTCGAGCGGCAACACCTCCGCGGTGGGCAAGCCGGCGAGAAACTGGGCAATACGGTCCTCACGTTGGAGTTTGTGGAACCCTTTGACAATCTCCATAACCGTGATCACCGAAATGGTATAGTGACCAAAGGCAGCGTGATACTCCACAGCCTTAGCGACGACTCGCTGATCGATACCCTTCAAAATCTCCGAAAAGATATCAGTATCGAGTAAGGCTCTATCCATCGCATACTCGCAATGGATGCTCTGCACGCGCTTGCATGGCCGCCTCCTTCACCTGATCGATCAACTCTGGTGCATCGGCAAACATCCCCAAGAACTGATTGCCTGCTGGCTCGGCTACGCCAAGGTGTGCGAGACACTCCTTGAGCAATGTCTCTATAGTGCAGTGTCGAGACGCTGCGAGTTGCCGCGCACGTGTGAGTGTCTGTGCGTCAAGATGTAGTTCGATGGTTTCCAT
>Ga0081538_10004638_pt1 | contig 12619 bp, 10 predicted proteins | sample TabmetS5T2R1_FD_71022 | JGI IMG/M metagenome (GOLD analysis project Ga0081538, IMG submission 71022) | Tabebuia heterophylla rhizosphere microbial communities from the University of Puerto Rico - S5T2R1 | ecosystem: Host-associated > Plants > Roots > Rhizosphere ...
AACTACCATCCCCTTACCATCCAGTGGGATGGTGCCGGCCCTAGGGACGGGCTGTCAACCCAGACGGAGCCGCACACCCTGCGCCGTGGACGCGTCGACGTCCACCGCGGGCGTCCTGACCTGCACCAGGTGACGGTTGCCCCCGCCGGCCAGCACCAGGCCGAACAGCAGCACGATGAGCAGACGACGCACGACGGCCCCCTCGACAATCCGCGATCGGCGCTAATGACGCGAAACGCTACTCCTGGCCGGCTGGCACGTCTCAGGCGGTCAGGCGCCCGGCCGGGTGGCCGCGTCGACCTCGACCTGGATCCCGCCCTTGTCGAGGGACTGCTGGGCCGCCTCGAGGGTGGCGACGACGCGGACGCCGTTCCAGCCGTCGGTGCGGGGGCGGGCGCCGGTGCGGCAGCACTCCAGGAAGTGGTCGAGCTCCAGGGCCAGCGGTTCGGTCAGGTCGGTGCGGGGAACGTGCAGGTCGCCGCGGCGCAGGCGGAACTGGAACTCGCCGAAGCCGCCCCCCACCTGGTCGGCGCCCTTGTCGTAGACGCGCAGCTTGGCCTCGGAGTCCAGATCGTCGAAGACGACCATGCGCCGGGAGCCGACCAGGGTGGTGCGGCGCAGCTTGGACGGGTCGAGCCAGGACACGTGGATGTGGGCCAGGACCCCGCCGTCGTAGCCGAGGGTGGCGAAGACGACGTCCTCGACCTCGGCGTGCAGGTAGCGGGCGCCGCGGGCCGCCACCCAGCGGGGGGCCGAGCCGACCAGGTAGTTGGCGATCGAGATGTCGTGGGGGCCGATCGACCACAGGGCGTTGATGTCGGTCTGGATGCGGCCCAGGTTGACCCGCTGGGAGTGCAGGTACCACAGGTCGCCCAGGTCGCCGGCCTCCAGCAGCTCGCGCATGCGGGTGACGGCCGGGTTGTACTCGAAGGTGTGGCCGACGGCCAGGACCCGGTTGGTGCGGTCGGCGGCCTCGGCCAGACCGACCGCCTCGGCGGCGGACAGGGCCAGGGGCTTCTCGACCAGCACGTGCTTGCCGGCCTGGAGCGCCTCGATGACCAGGGGGGCATGGGTGCGGGCGGGGGAGGCGACGACCAGGGCGTCGACCTCGGGGTCGGCCATGACCTCGGCCGGGTCGGCCAGGGCCCGGACCCACGGGTAGCGGTGGGCGACCTCGGCCCGGCGGGCCGGGTCGGGGTCGACGCAGGCCACCCAGTCCCTGCCCAGGCGCATGTGCAGGTTCCGGGCCAGGTTCGGCCCCCAGTACCCGTAGCCGAGCAGGGCCACCTTCGGCGCGTTGCGCGAATCCATCGGTTCATCCTATCGACTGCCGTTGCCGGCGACCGCGGCGAGGCTCTTGTCGGTCCCTGAAGGCCACCAGCTGGAACAAGCAACCACTTGTCGTGCTCTGCCACATTCCGTCAATGTGGGTGGAGAGCCGGTCCTGGTCCGCGCAACGCAGTCTGCCAGCTGTCTCGTTCGTCTGATCCGGCTCACTCCGGGAGCAGGCTGGTGAAGCTTTCTGTGCTCTGCCCGCCCACCTACCAAGCGGCCACCTTGGGTGAAGCCGTGAAGGCGGATGAGCGCTGAGAACGGCCGCAACGCGGAGTCGCGGCGCACGGACCGGCGCGACCTGCTGTTGGCCGGCCTGGTCGCGCTGGGCCTCATGGCCATGTTTGTCGCGGTGCAGCGGGGCAAGGTCAGCACCTACGACAGCAAGATCGCGCTCGCGACCGCCAGGGCGATCGCGGACGGACATCTGCACCTGACCCCGGCCGACGACCACACTGGGCGCAACCTGCCATACTCCCATTACGGCATCGGGATGCCCCTGGTGATCCTGCCGCTGTACCTGTTGCAGCGGGCGCTGCAGGTCTCCCCGGAAATGCTGACAACGTTGGCAAGCCCGCTGCTACTGGCCGCCTCGGGTGCCCTCCTGTACCTGTGTGGCCGCGAGCTGGGTTGGAGCAGGCGAGTGTCGCTGGCCGCGGGGCTGGTATTCGGCGCGCTGACCCAGGCGCTGCAGATCAGCCAGGACCTGTTCAGTGAGCCCGGCGTGGCGTGCGGTACGGCGCTGCTGACGCTGGGCATGTTGCGGTGGCGGGCCGGCCGCCCGAGCGGCCCCTGGCTGGCCGGGTCGGGGCTGGGCGTGGGGCTGCTGTTCCGCAGCGATTCCGCCATCTTGCTGGGCGTTGGCCTGCTGCTGTTGCCAGCCGTGGTGCCCTGGCGGCGGCTGCTGGCCGAGCGCCGGGCCTGGCTGGGCCTGGTGCTGCCGATCCTGCCCGTCCTGGCCTGGACCGCCTGGTACAGCCTGCGCCGCGACGGCACCCTGGTCCCGGCCGTCTACGGCGGCACCTTCACCACGCCGCTGCTGGAAGGCCTGCATGGGCTCCTGCTCTCCCGCGGCAGAAGCCTGCTTGTCTACAACCCGTTCCTGTTGCTGGCCGTCCCCGGCGCCATCGCCTTGTGGCGGCGCGACCGGGCAGCGACCGCCTTGTTGGTGGTGCTCGTTGTCGTGCGCCCATTGTTCTTTGCCCGGTGGAACGCGTGGGGCGGCGGCGTCAATTGGGGGCCGCGGTTCCTCATGCCGAGCGTTGGTCCCCTATCGCTTCTCGCCGTCTACGCGGCGTCTCGGGTCGGGCGGCTGCACGTGGGCCTACGGGTGCCAGCCGCCCTCGTCGTGGCCGGGCTCGTCGTGGTCGGCGGGGTCGTGAGCGTGGCGTCGGTGTGGGTTTGGCCGGGGGCCTCCTGGAGGTGGCGTGAGTACCGCCCGCCCGGCCTGGAGGGACAGGCACTGCGCGAGTTCAGCGCCGAGCGGAGGAATGCCTACATCTACACCTTCAGCAACAGCGCCATCGCGTTCAACCTGCGGCACCTCGCCCACGACAACCCCGACTTCCCACTGAACCACTTCCGGGGCGGCGCGGACCCGATCGGGCTGATCGGGGTGGCCGTTGCGCTGCTCGCGCCGCTGGCGTCGTGGGTTCTTGGTCGCCCGCCTCGCGGCCCCCCGTCCCAGACGAACCAGCCCCCTCCCTGGGACTCCAGGCCTCGAGTCGCGGCCGGCAGCCAACGGTTCGAAGCTGGATTCGCTGCGGTTCGTTCCCGCCCCGGATCATCGCGGAAGGCGTAGTCAACCACTATCGGTTGAAACGCTCAACTAACGTGAAACACACTGACGAGCGGGGCGCCCCGGGAGGGCGGTGACCCGCCTCTACAATGGACGGACCGGCCGCCACGCATGGGAGGGTGGAGATGTCGGAGGCGTTCGCGCTGACCGAGGACCAGGAGCTGTTCCGCCGGGAATGGCGGCGGCTGTTCGAGGACAAGTTCACCGAGCGGGCGGCCGAGATCGACAAGTCCGGGGAGTTCCCCTGGGACAACCTCAAGGTGCTGGCCGAGGCCGGGCTGACCGGGATCAACATCCCCGAGGCCTACGGCGGCGCCGGGGCCGACTCGGTCACCCACTGCATCCTGGTCGAGGAGGTGGCGCGGGTCTGCGCCTCCACCTCACTGATCCCGGCGGTCAACAAGCTGGCCACCCTGCCGCTGCTGTTCGCGGCCACCGAGGAGCAGAAGCAGCGGTTCCTGCCCCCGATCGCCGACGGGTCGGCCATGGCCTCCTACTGCCTGACCGAGCCCGGGTCGGGCTCGGACGCGGCCGCGATGCGCTCCCAGGCGGTCCGCGACGGCGACGACTACATCCTCAACGGGACCAAGCGGTTCATCACCGGCGGTGGGGTCAGCAAGCTCTACGTGTACTACGCCGTCACCGACCTCGACGCCGGGTCCAAGGGCATCTCCGCCTTCGTCCTCGAGGACTCCATGCCGGGCTTCGAGATCGGCAAGCACGAGGACAAGCTGGGCATCCGCGGGTCGCCCACCACCGAGGTCATCTGCAACGACGTCCGGGTCCCGGCCGCCAACCGCCTGGGCGAGGAGGGGCAGGGCTTCCCGTTGGCCCTGCGCGCCCTGGACCACAGCCGGATCACCATCGGCGCCCAGGCCGTCGGCATCGCCCAGGGGGCCCTGGACTACGCCCTCGGCTACACCCAGGAGCGGGAGCAGTTCGGCCAGCACATCGCCGACTTCCAGGGCATCCAGTTCATGCTGGCCGACATGGCCATGCAGCTGGAGGCCGCCCGCACCCTGGTCTACCAGGCCGCCGCCAAGGCCGACCGCGGGGACCCCGACCTGACCTTCTTCGCCGCCGCCTCCAAGTGCTTCGCCTCGGACATGGCGATGCGGGTCACGACCGACGCGGTCCAGCTCTTGGGCGGATATGGGTATATCAAAGACTTCCCCCTCGAGCGCATGATGAGGGACAGTAAAATTACTCAAATCTACGAGGGGACGAATCAGATCTTAAGGGTGGTTATTGCCCGACAGCTCCGCCAAAGGAGTGGATGACGCGGGGTGCCTAATTCGAATCCGGGTGGTTGAATTCTCCTCGGATCTGGTGCAGATGCGTTTAGCAGTTCTGGTCGATACAGCCTGAGCACCCTCACCCATGACCTATGCCCGGCAGGCCTCGAGCAGCCGCACCGGACGGGCGAACCCCTTGAGCTGTACCTCCCCCAGCTCGACGAAGCGCACGCCGTCGGGCGCAGGAGCCTTGAGCACGCTCTCGCTCACCAGGACCTGCCCGGCGTCGGCGCGGGTGGCGATCCTGGCGGCCAGGTTCACGGTGCGGCCGAAGTAATCCCCGCCCTGGACCACCACCGGCCCGGCCGCCACCCCAACATGGGCCGGCGGCAGGCCAGCCGCCGGGATCTCCTCCACCATCTCCAGCGCCGCCAGCACCGCCCCCGCGGGTTCCCGAAAGTAGAACATCACCCCATCGCCCAACCACTTGGCCGGCACACCACCGTGCCGCCTCGACGTGCTCGACCTGGTCCTCGATCCAGGCCAGCTCCTGCTGGCGGTGGTAGATGGCCATGACCGCCCGGTCCAGCAGCGGCGCGAGCTCGGGGTCGAGCTGGGCGGACAGCTCCAGGGCCTGCTGCTGACCCATGCCGGACTCCAACGCCGGCAGCTCGACGCGGGCGTGGTAGGCCTCGCTCTCGGCCTTGGCGGCCAGGCGCAAGCCATCGGCCCAGGCCCGGCCGATCCGGGTCATCCAGGCCAGGTCCAAGATGCCGGTGGCCGCCACCCGCCGCAGCAGCGGCACCACCTCCAGCTCGTCCTCCCGCATCGGGTCGTCCGGAGCCGACCAGGCAAAGCCCGCCGACTCCAGGGTTCTGCGAAGCAGCTCCAGCCGCACCCCGGTCTCCTGGCTCACCTGCCGGTAGGTCCGCGACGAGCGGGCGGCATACCGCTGGTACCGCTGGTACTGGTAGGCCTCCAGGAAGACGAACGACAACCGGCCCGCCCGGATCGCGGCGGCGATCCCGTCCATCGGCAGCCCGGCCTGCTCGCACGCGGTGGCCAGGCGCAGCTTCTGGACGTCGCTGGCGAGGAATGGCGCCGCTCCGTGGCGGGCCACCAGGACGCCGAGGTCGACCATCCGCTCGACCTCGGCCTTCGTCACGCCGGCGAGGTCGGCAAGTTCGGATGCCGACAGCTCATTCATGCCGCCACCATCCTATGAGCCGACACCCAGGCCCGTTAGATCCTGAAGGTGGTACCTCCCAGGCAGCTACGCCGGACGCGTGGGCGGCCGACCGTATTGGCTGGTGATCAGCATCACAGGTCACCTGTGATGCAGGGCACAGCCGTCAAGGGACCGGCTTGTCATGATCAAGTTGCTCATCTCGATCGAGCCAACGTCGCTGTTTAACCGGTACTCCCAGAGTCTTTGGGGGGATTGTGGAGTCGGGTGTCTCTCTCCGCGACGGCCAGAATGGCAACCTGGAGCCGCCGACCAAGCACGCTGCTTCTCGGGGCATTGACGAGACCGGCTGGGCGCCACGACAGGTAAACCAGGCGGGGTCGGGGTCCACCAACCTGTCGGTGGGCGGCAAGCAGCTGTTGGAGGGGCTCCTGGTCGCGCTGGTGCCGTCCTCGCTCGGACTGGTCGCCTACGCCATCCTGCGGGGGGCCTACGTCTGGTTCTACCAGCGCTACGGTGTCGCCCCGGAAGAGGTCGGGCTGAACCAGATGCGCATGCTCTCCAGCATGCTGCGGTTCATCCACCTCTGGGTGTGGACCATTCCCGGCAGCCCTGTGACCAACATGCTCATCTTGCTGTTGATTTCCGCTGCCATGGTCGGCCTGTGTCGTCGTCTGGTGCCCCGGCTCCGCCGCCGATCCCGCTACGTCGATCTGATGGCTGAGCGTCACCGGGTCCTGCTTGGCGCCAGTGTCGCGGTCTTGCTGCTCATCTTGTCGTTCGCCTGGGCGTTGCCGCTTGACCGCAGCTTTGCCGGCAAGCGGCTGCAGCTCGGACGGGCGGTGCGGCCAGCCGAGCTTGCGTTTCTTTCCATCCAGGCCGATCCGGCCCGGCTGACCTGGATTGGTCCTGGTCGGCCGCCCAAGGAGCTGCTCGCTGCCAAGCTGGTCTATCTGGGCAAGGCCGATGGGGTCCTGGTGCTCTACCAGCCCCCGGACTGGGATTCCTGCGAGGTCGACTCCTGCCGTGGCGTCACCTGGAAGGTGCGCGAGAGCGACGTGGTCCTACGTCTGGAGGCCAATCCTCCAGACCAGGACGCCCCGATGACACCCCAACCCGCCAACCCGGCACATAAGGAGGACGCATGGCCGTTTTTCAGGAGCCGCTGAGAGCTCCATATCCAGATCAGCTGAGAGATCCCGATCCCGAGGATCGGTCGGCCAAGTATCGGGTGTCCAATCTGGTGACCCGAGCGGTCGTCGGCGCGATCGGGTTCGTTCTGCCGTTCATCTTCATCTTCTGGGAGGCGCTCATTCTCAAAGGGGGCGTGCAGGTCAGGGGGTCGCTCAGCGCGTACTATCACACCTCCGCTCGTGACATCTTTGTGGCTGCGCTCTGTGTCATCGGGTTTTTCCTGATGACCTACATGTCAGGCGAGAGGGGAACCCTTGGCTTCTGGCTCAGCTTGGTCGCGGGCCTGGCGGTGCTGGGAGTTGCCTTCTTCCCGAAAATGCGGCCGAGTCTGCCGCCAGGCGCGCCGGAGTGTGGCATCTCGCCGATGCCGGAGGGATGCGCGCCGATCCAGCAGCTACTCGGCGAGCGGCTGGTGGCGCAAGTCCATTTCGTCTCTGCGGCGGTGTTCATTCTCAGCCTTGCGGCGATGTGCTTCTGGGTCTTCGCCAAGGGGGAGGAGGAGCGAATCAAAGACCCCAACTGGGCGACGAAACCCTGGATGGCGACAGTTATTCGCGTCTGTGGCGGGGTGATCGTCTTGGCGGTTTTGTGGGTGGCCGCTGGCCACTTCCTGGAGCTCACCATCGGGCCACTTACCCCGCTGTACCTGGGCGAAGTGGTGTCGGTCTGGGCATTCGGGGTCGCGTGGCTGTTGAAAGCCAGAGATCTCAGGCAGGCGATCCCCCTCTTGCGGCGTGCTGGTGAACGGCCTGCCGTGGAGCGTCAACAGCCAGCGGCGGCGGACTGAATCAAGGGGGCCGTTGTTCTAGTACTGCAGCCGTAGATCGTTATCTGGCTGGTCAGGGGTCGGCAGGCCTGGCGAGCAGACGAGGGCGGCCACCGTTGATGATCCGGTGTTGTGTCGACAACCGAAGATCAGACGGTGGTCGCCGGCCACAGCCTAGAGGTTGACCCTGCCCGCTGGCAGGCAGGGCTGGAGGAGTTGCTGGGCCGGGTCGCGGGCCGGTTCGGCCGGGTGGAGCCACGCCGACGGGCCAGGGCGTTCGTGTACGGGCTGCTGGCCGACCTGCCGCCCAAGAACTGCCGGACGATCGCCGAGCACGCCGGGGACGCCAACCCCGATGGGATGCAGCACCTGCTGGGCCGGGCGGTGTGGGACCACGACGGGGTCCGTGATGACGTGCGCGCCTATGTCGTGGAGCACCTCGGTGATCCGGGGGCGGTGCTGGTCGTGGACGAGACCGGCGATCTCAAGAAGGGCAGCCAGTCGGTGGGGGTGCAGCGCCAGTACACCGGCACCGTTGGACGGATCGAGAACACCCTGGTCGCCGTCTACCTGCTGGATGGCAGCGATGCCGGGCACGCCCTGATCGACCGGGAGCTGTCTGTGCCCCGCGGCTGGATCAACGATCCCGACCGCTGCCGGGCGGCCGGCATCCCCGAGCAGGTCAGCTTTGCCACCAAGCCGCACCTGGCCACGCAGATGCTCACCCGCACGCTGGACGCCGGCGTGCCGGCCGCCTGGGTGACCGGCGACGAGGTCTACGGCGCCGACCTCGAGTTGCGGGCCGAGCTTGAGCGCCGCGGGATCGGCTATGTGCTGGCGGTGGCCTGCGACCACCGGGTGGTCGCCGCCGGCGACCGCTGGCGCGCCGACGCCCTGCTCCGGCGGGTTCCGGCGCGGGCCTGGCAGTGCGTGTCGGCCGGCAAGGGCGCCAAGGGCCACCGTCTGTATGACTGGGCGTTCATCCGGCTGGACGACGGCGACTCTTCCCCCGGCGGCCAGGCTGGCCAGCGCTGGCTGCTGGTCCGCCGCAACCGCAAGACCCGTGAGCTGGCCTTCTACCACTGTTGGACGCCACGCCTGACGGCGCACGACCACGGCTGATCCAAGCGGCGGGGCCTTATGCCTCCTTGACCTCGTCGCTTCTAGCGTTGCAGGCCGTCGACGCTCGGAGCGTTTCGATGTCGCGAAATCTGCCGCTGTCTCGTCGGGCCGCCCTCACGCTCGCCGCCTGGGGCGGCGCCGGCCTGGTGGCCTCTGCCTGTACCGGCAGCGACCGCCCCACGACGCCGAAGGCACGCGTCGCGCCCACGACGTCGGAACTGGCGCCGCTGCCGGGCCGGCCACCCAACGTGCGGGTCAGCCAGGACGAGTTCGTCGCCCATGCTGAGCCATGCCTGGCGGTCAGCCCCCGCGACCCACGCAACCTGCTGGGCGCCTGCATCGCCCACGACGATCAGGGCGGTACGCACATCGGGGCGTACGCCTCCTTCGACGCCGGGGTGAGCTGGCGCAGCCTCGGCGGCCTGGAGGACTCAGGGAACGGCCGCGACCCCACCGTCACCTTCGACGCCGCCGGCCGCGGGTACGTCTGTGCCAACACCGACGACCTGCACGTCTGGCGGACCGAGGACGGCGGCCGCACGTTTGGCGCCCCGGTGCTGGCCACCCGCGGGCACAAGCTGGATCATCCGTGGCTGGCCGCCGATCCGTCCCCCGGACCGCCGTCCACCACCCACCTGTATGGCATCTGGACCGGCGGGCAGGACAACACCCAGCTGGAGTTCGGCCGGTCGGTCGACGGGGGCCGCAGCTTCCAGGCCCCGCGCGCCATCGACACCGTGCGGGGGCCCAAGGAGGCCAACTTCGCCTCCCCGATGGTCGCGGCCGGCCCGGGCGGCACCATCCACGCCGTCTATGGTGTGTGGCCGCCGCTCCCGCCGGAGCTGCCGCGGCCGGAGTTCCCCGCCCCGATCAGGGTCATTTCCTCCACCGACCGCGGCCAGACCTGGGGTCAGCCGGTCCAGCTAGGGACCGGGGTGATGGAGGTCCGGGTCCGGCCGGACACCAACGGGCTGGGCCTGCCCACGGTGGTGGCCCACCGGTCCCGGCAGCTGGCCGCGGCCGCGTTCGTGGTGCGCCAGCCGGACGCGCCGTTTGCCGACATCGCGGTGTGTCTCTCCCGCGACCAGGGCCGGAGCTGGACCGCGCCCCGGCTGGTGCCGCGGGCCGGCGACGACACGACCTATCTTCAGCCGCAGCTGGCGATCGACGAGGCTGGCCGGCTCGCCCTGTCGGCGTTCGCCTACCGGCGAGGGCTGATCGACGTGGTGGTGCTGGTCGCCGAGCCGGCAAGCGCCCGCTTCGGCCGGCCGGTTCCGGTGACCAGCCGCCCGTTCGATCCGGCCCAGGGCACCTTGTCCGGCAAGCACGGCGCCTGGTGGATCGGCGACTACCAGGGCCTGGCCAGCGCCGCCGGCAGGATCCATCCGTTCTGGAACGACCCCCGCTCCGGGCGGCTGGAACTCTTCACCACCTCGCTGCACTGAGCGGCGCAGCCTGCCGAGACCTCACCCGGGCTCGGGCTGAGGCCATCCAGGCATGAGACTAGCGGGCTCCGGCATCAGACCGTGTGAGCGGCGCATCAGGCTCGCATCACCTCATCGCACCCCGCATCAGGTCCATGCGTCCAACGATGAAGATCACGATCGACGGCTGGAGAACTAGGCGGACACGCCCTAGGCACAGGCCACGGCCTGGAACGATCCCACCCCCACCGCCTGAGGCGGGTCGATCACCGCCTTGACGTCCCGAAACACGGCCCTGGGCCCGGTGCCCAGGGTGTGCCACAGCCGGCCGTCGGCGGTGACGCCGCAGAGATGCAATCCGCTCTGGAGCCGGGCGACGCCGATCCGAAGGAAGTCGCCGACGTGCCGGTCGGCCTGCGGGTCGTGCAGGTCGGCCTCCGGGTCGAGGAAGTCCTCCCAGCTGGTGTCGGGTTTGCGCCTGGCATACCAGACGTGGCCGTTACCGGAAACAGCCGCCAGGTCGAGGTTGTCGGAGCAGTCGACGTCGGTCAGGTCACCCGGCTCGTCACCGGCGGCGGCGGGCTTGGCCTCCACGTCCTGCAAGCTCGGCCACTGTCCGGGCCGTCCCACCGTGTGCCAGATGTGCCCGTCGCCGGACACGGCGGCCAGGTGGGTCTGGACCTCCTGGCCGGCCACCGCGGCCACCGCCGCGGCGCGGAAGGCTGGGTTGCCGCCGGCCGGCGCCGCGACCTGGGTGAAGGGATTGAATGCGGTCGCCGACTTCCTGGTGGCCATCCAGAGGCGTCCGGCGGCGGTCACGCCCGCGACCACCACCTCGACCCGATTGGCCTGACGAGCGGTCGTGACGGCGGCTTGGAGGAAGGGCCCGGGTCCTTGGGGGTTGAGCGGCTCGTCGGGGAAGGGCCGCCAGGGATGGTCGCCGCCTGCCTCCCGGACCGTGTACCACAGCAGTCCGTTGCCGGTGACGCCGACGACGTGCAGGATGCCCTGGGCGCCAGCCTCCCGGGCGCAGTCCACGTCGACGAAGTCGCCCACGTTCCCCGCCTCTGCCTTCACGTCAACGAAGGCATGCCACGGCCCGCCTTGCTGGTCGAGACGGATCGTGTGCCAGAGTTTGCCGTCGTTCACGCCAATGAGGTGCAGATCCCCAGCGGCCATTGCGGTGCCCCTCCTCTGGTCATCGCCCGGACTGGCAGCCCGAGGCGCGCCGTCCCGCCCCTACCCGTCGCGAAGGGTGGTGCGGATTGCTGTGAATGAAAGCATGTCGGGCGAACGGAGAAAATGGTGTCGTCGGCGGACGGCGGTCGGCGCTGTCAGTGCCGCCGGTCACATTGCGGTGGTGGTGCGCGACACTACCTGCGGCCATAGGGGCTCCCAGCAGCCAAGACGGCGCCGTAACAATGCCCGTGTCCGGGGTGAGGCGTATACGTGACCGATTCGCGCCACCCACGAAATACCGGCGAACGTCGTTTCGTGACCGGCCGGACCCAGACTCCTTCGTGAGCGCTACGGAGATGTCTGGAGGGACCGGCCATGATCGCCATCGGCCTGTCGGGTGCGCAGGTCACCCACCTCGACCGCCTGCTGACCGCCGTCGCCGCGCACGCCGGCGACGATGACCGCTACGAGCTCCACCACTGCCGCAGCCAGCTCGCCCGGCAGATGCCGGCGGTCGAGGTCCTCGTCCTGGCCGGCGTGCTGAGCGAGCTGACCGAGCGGCCCGAGCCGGACGCGGCCGTGCGGGAGGACTGCCTCCGCTGGAGCAACGAACTGGTCCTGCTGCTCGGCACCGCGTCCGCCGCCAGCCCGCGGCCACGAGCCATCACCGCCGGCGAGCGGCTGGCCGCCGGGCTGGCCCTCATGCTGGGTGGCACCGTCCAGCCGGCCGGCCGGGCCGTCCCGGGCGGTGAAGCTGCCGGCAGACCCGCTGGAGCGGGTGGCCGACTTCGCGGTGGCGCCCAACCACACCATCTACGCCACCTACGTGCCTCCGCCCGGGCCCGGGCCCAAGACCCTGCGCCTGGCCGCGCTTGACCCCGCTGGCCGGGTCCGCTGGACGGCGCCGAGCACCGTGGAGATCTTCAACGCCCAGCTCCGCATCGGTCCCGACAACGCCCTGTACGTGTACGGGGGGCAACCGGGATACCGGTGGACGCCGCTGACCACCCCGGCCGGGCTGCCCCTGTCCGTGGCCGACCAGTGGCGGCGGACCAGCCCCCAGCAGCCCCTGGCGGGCGGGCTTCGCCTGGCCGGCAGCCACCCCGCCCCCGGGGAGCGGCGCGTCATCCTCAGCGACGAGGCCGGCCGGGTCGTGCGCGGCTGGCGGGTCACCAGCCGGACCCAGCTGGGCGCCGAAGGAGCCACGCCCGCGCTGGTCGGCGGCGACCCAGTGGTGGTGTTCGACGTCAGCAAGGAGACCGGCGGCCGGCTGTACCAGCTGCGCACCTCCCGGACCCGCGGGGTCGACATCGCCCGCTACTCCCTCCCCCCGGACCGGCAGGCCCCGCCGACCACGCCCACCACCGCTCCCGCCCCCGAGCC
>Ga0081538_10004639_pt1 | contig 12618 bp, 10 predicted proteins | sample TabmetS5T2R1_FD_71022 | JGI IMG/M metagenome (GOLD analysis project Ga0081538, IMG submission 71022) | Tabebuia heterophylla rhizosphere microbial communities from the University of Puerto Rico - S5T2R1 | ecosystem: Host-associated > Plants > Roots > Rhizosphere ...
AGGCCGCCGTTGGCCTCCTTGAGCAGCACGGTGCGCCAGTTGCTCGTCTTGTCCGGCTTCACCCAGGCCTCGAGCGTCATGCCGTTCGTCAGCCCCAGCGCGCTGTCGTCGGGGACGGTCACGACGTCGTCGTCACCGTCGAACGAGAGCGCCCGGCCGAAGCGGCCGCCGTTCTCGCGCGTGGCGCCGGTGAGCGTGCCGTCCATGCCGCCGGTCTCATTGACGGCGACGGTGCCGGCGGCTTCCTCGAAGCCGAACGAGGCGACCGGGTTCGAGCCGTTGGCCGTGACGGTCCGGCCGCTGCGTGCGGCCGAGCTGGTGCCGCCGTGGCCGTCGAGTGCGCTGACCTCGACCTCGATCAGGTCGCCGGCGTCGCCGTTGCCGGGCTGCGACAGATCGAGGTTGCGAGCGGTGGCGCCCGCGATCGCGGTGCCGTTCTTGAACCACTGGTACTGGTACGTGACCGAGTCGCTGTCGGCGTCGGTGAAACCGGAGACCGAGGCGGACACGATGTCGTTGGTCGCGGGCGCGGCCGGCTTGACCGACACGCTGCCTTGGACGGGTGCGCTGTTGACGACCGATGTGTCGGTGGTGACCTCTTCGCTGCTGGCACCGAGCGGGTCGTGGGCGATGACCTCGGCCCGGACCGTGTCACCGCGGTCGCCGTTGCCCGCCGTCGCGAGGTTCAGCGTGTTGGAGGTCGCGCCGCTGATCGGGACGCCGTTCTTGAGCCAGCGGTAGGTGTAGGTGATCGCCTGGCCGTCGCGCTCCACGAAGCCGTTCGGCGTCGCCGTCAGCGTCTGGTCGGTGCGTGCGGGGGAGGGCGCCACGTTCACGGTGCCGGGCACCGGCGCCGAGTTGGTGCCGGTGATCGTGCGGTTGACGCGCACGACCGGGCTCGTCCCGCCGTGGCCGTCGAGCGCGCGGACCTCGACGTCGATCTGGTCGCCGTTGTTGCCGTGGCCGGCCACCGACAGGTCGAGCGTGCGATTGGTGGCGCCCGCGATCGCGCTGTTGTTGCGGAACCACTGGTAGGCGTACGTGAGCTGGTCGCCGTCGATGTCGGCGAAGCCGTTCGGCAGCGCGCGCACGACGTCGTTGGTCGCCGGCGGCGACGGCGCGATCGTGGCCCTCCCGGGAGACGCCCTCGGCCCGAGCCGCCAGCGCCAGCAGCGCCGCGTCGCGGGCGAAGTCCGAGGCGGGGCAGGCCGCCGCTTCGGCGAGGCCGCGTGCCCCGCGCTCGCCAAGCCCGGAGCGTGCCAGCCGGAAGGCGAGAACCTGATCGGCGTCCATCGCAAGGGATGGTTACAAGGAGTCGGGCGCGTGGGCGCGAAAGGAGATCTGCCCTGGCCGCGACTGACGGGTGGCTGAGCATGCTTAGGATGTCCGCAGATGGACGGCGACGGACCTCGATTTGGAACGATGATCGGCTTGGTCGCCGTGGTGGTGGCGACCGTCATCCTGGTGTTCTTCGGGATCGGCTACGCGCTCGGCCGACTCTTTCTGTAATCCCCGACGGCTACACTCGCCCCTCGATGAGCGCTCTCGCCGTCTTCGGCATCGAGAACGACGGGCTGAACCTCGCGGTCAACCTGCTGCTGCTGTTCCTGGTCGTGATCTGGCTGGCCCTGGTCTACTGGACCTTCGCCGACGCACGCCGCCGCATCGCGGACCCGATGCTGGTCGGCTGCGCCACGGCAGCGTCCCTGTTCCCGTTCGTGGGGACGATCATCTACCTGATCGTGCGGCCACCGGAGTACCTCGAGGACGTGCGCGAGCGCGACCTCGAGATCGCCGCCGCTCAGGCCCGGCTCGAGAGCATCGAGCATCTCCACTGCCAGTACTGCGGGTTCGAGATCGAGCGGGCCTTCCTGCGCTGCCCGAGCTGCCTGCGCCGGCTCAAGGAGCCGTGTGTGGTGTGCGGCAAGCCGCTCGACCCGCGCTGGAAGATCTGCCCTTACTGCGAGGCCGAGGTCGGCCAGGCGCCGGCGGAGGTGCGCCGGAGGCCAAGGCGGGCTGCCGCCGCCGCCGCGGCCGGGGGCGGCGCGGCGCCGCGTCCGGCGTCCGCCTCCAGGCAGCAGCCCCGGTCCGCCGACGCCGCTTCGGCCGCCGAGCGCCCGGCCCGCGCACGCCGCGACCGACCCCAGTCGGCAGGCTGAGCCAGGTCCAGCACGAATAGCCTCTCCCGCCTGACGCCCGGCCCGGGCGCACAGGGAAACGCACGAGAGGAGACTTGATGGACCGGACCCTGATCCTGGTCAAGCCGGATGCGTTCGAGCGCGGCCTGACCGGCGAGATCATCGCCCGCTTCGAGCGCAAGGGGCTGGCGATCGTCGCGATGAAGCACATGACTGTCACGCGCGAGCTCGCCGAGCAGCACTACGCCGAGCACCGAGAGAAGCCCTTCTTCGGCGACCTCGTCAAGTTCATCACCGGCGGGCCGCTGGTTGCGTTCGTGCTCGAGGGGTACGAGGCGGTGACCGCCGCGCGCCAGGTGATCGGGGCCACCAACCCGCTCGAGGCGGCGCCCGGGTCGATTCGCGGCGACTTCGCGCTCGAGGTGCAGACGAACCTGGTCCACGGCGCAGACTCGAACGACTCCGCGGCACGCGAGATCGCGCTCTTCTTCCCGGAGCTCCAGGGGTAGCGCGGGTGCTCGTCCTCGCCTCCCGCTCGCCGCGGCGGCGGGCGATCCTCGAGCAGCTCGGCGTGGAGTTCCGCGTCGAGCCGCCCGAAGTCGCCGAGCTCGAGGAGGGTGATCCGCGCGAGCTCGTCCTCGAGAACGCACGCCGCAAGGCCGCGGCGGTGGAGGGCGAGCGGGTCCTCGGCGTCGACACGGCGGTCGTGCTCGACGACCGCGCCCTGGGCAAGCCTCACGACGCCCAGGAGGCAGAGCGCTTCCTGCGCATGCTCTCCGGCCGGGACCACGAGGTCATGAGCGGGATTGCGCTGCGCGACGACGCCGGAGAGCGCTCGGACGTCAGCGTCACGCGCGTGCGCTTCCGCGCGCTCGACCCCCGAACGATCGACTGGTACGTGTCGCGCGGCGAGTGGGGGGACTGCGCGGGCGGCTACGCGATCCAGGGCAAGGGGGCCGCGCTCGTGGAGGAAATCGAGGGCGACTACTGGAACGTCGTCGGCCTCCCCGTGCCCGCCCTGCTCGAGCTCGCGCCGGACCTGCTCGGTTGAGCCTGGATCCACCGATCCTGGCGGCGTTTCCGCGCCGGATGCCTTCGCCATGCGCCCCCGGCTCTCTCGCGAGGGTTCACCCTCGCTCCGTTCGCCGGCGGCGCCTGGCTCGGCCTCCGGCGCGCAAACGCTCGCCAGTCCCGGTGGATCCAGGCTGAGCCTGGAGCCGATCTCGCAATTTCCAGCGATTTCGTGCCGTCTGACACGCACGGGCACCCGCCTGCAGCCCTCCCGCGAGCCGAAACCCGTCGGCTAGACTTGCGCACGCCGGCCGGCGGCGCGCCGGCGCCCGCCTCGCGTGCGGCGCCCGGAACCCTGTGCTTCCGCCCCGGCGCTTATCCTCATCTTCCACACCGCGAATGGGCTTTTTCTCGTACCTAACCGGGATGGGCGGCCGCGACATGGCCGTCGACCTCGGGACCGCCAACACGCTCGTCTACGTACGCGGCCGCGGCATCGTGCTCTCCGAGCCCTCGGTGGTCGCGATCGACTCGCGCACCAGCGAGGTGCATGCGGTGGGGATCGAGGCCAAGCGCATGCTCGGGCGCACCCCCGGCACGATCCAGGCGATCCGTCCGCTCAAGGACGGCGTCATCGCCGACTTCGACGTGACCGAGCAGATGCTGCGCCACTTCATCCAGAAGGTGCACCAGAATCGCTGGGCGCATCCGCGCGTGGTCGTCTGCGTGCCGAGTGGCGTGACCGGAGTGGAGAAGCGCGCAGTCGAAGAGGCCTGCCTGAGCGCCGGCGCGCGCCAGGCCTACCTGATCGAGGAGCCCATGGCGGCGGCCATCGGCGCGGGCCTGCCCGTGGGCGAGCCCACCGGCAACATGGTCGTCGACGTCGGCGGCGGCACGAGCGAGGTTGCGGTGATCTCGCTCGGCGGAATCGTTGTCTCGCAGTCGATCCGTATCGGCGGCGACGAACTGGACGAGGCGATCATCAACTACGTCAAGCGCGAGTACAAGCTGATGATCGGCCAGCAGACTTCGGAGGAGGTCAAGCTCGAGATCGGCTCGGCCTTCCCGCTCGAGGAGGAGGTCCAGGCGGAGATCCGCGGACGCGACCTCGTCTCGGGCCTTCCCAAGACGATCGTGCTGACGAGCGAGGAGGTCCGCATGGCCCTCGAGGAACCGCTCCAGCAGATCATCGACGCCGTCAAAGAGACCCTCGATCGCACCCCGCCGGAGCTGGCCTCGGACATCATGGACCGCGGCATCATGCTGGCCGGCGGGGGCGCGCTGCTCCAGGGTCTCGACGAGCGCCTGCGCGACGAGACCCAGATGCCGGCTCACCTGGCGGAATCCCCGCTGACGTGCGTTGCGGTCGGGTCTGGTCGCAGCCTCGAGGAATTCGAGGCCATCCACCGCGCCAACAGGAATTCCCGAACGAGCCGGCGGCGGTAAGAGCCGGGGCCCCGGAGGGCGCCAGGTGCAAGACAGGAAGGCGATCCGCAGGCGGCGGGCAGGGCTCGTCGTCTTCCTCGCGCTGTCGATCGCGATCCTGACCGCCTACTTCGGCGAGTCGGGCGGTGGCTTCTTCCACGCCCTTCAGCGCGGCGCCCAGGAGACGTTCGCCCCGATCGAGACCGGCGCCAGCAGGGCGCTCAAGCCCGTGCGCGACCTGGTCGGGTGGGTCGGCGACACGGTCGACGCCAAGGACGAGAACGCGCAGCTCGAGCGCGAGGTCGACGAGCTGCGCGCGGAACTGGCCAGGACGCGCACCGCCCAGCGTGATGCGAGCCAGCTCAAGGGCCTGGTGGGGCTGCACAAGGAGGAGGGCTTCCCGCAGGGCACGAAGCCCGTCACGGCCCGCGTGATCGCGCGCTCGCCGAACGTCTGGTACTCGAGCATCAAGATCGACAAGGGCTCGAGCGACGGGGTCGAGCTCGACCAGCCGGTGATCGCCGCCAGCTCCGACGACTCCGGGCCGTCCGCCGGCGGGCTGGCGGGCAAGATCACGCGTGTGACCGGCGGGACGGCCGAGGTCACCCTGATCACCGACGCCTCGATCGGGGTCGGCGCGCAGGTGATGCCCGCCGGCGCGGCCGGGGTGGTGCGTCCCGAGGTGGGCGATCCTCGTGACCTGCTGCTCGATCTCGTGCACGGGGGCCGCGTCACGGAGAATGCGATCGTCGTGACATCGGGATTCAAGACCGCCGTCGGGCAGTCGCTCTTCCCGCGCGGTATTCCCATCGGGCGCGTCACTGACGTTGACCTCGACGAGGTCGAGATCTATCAGCGCGTCCATCTCCGCCCGTTCGCCGACCTCAGGCGCATCGACATCGTCCAGGTGCTCACGCGCAGGGGCACGCCCGCGCAGACGGCCGGGGTGTTCCAGCCGTGAGGATCGGACTGGGCAGCTTTCTGCGCGTCGGGCTCGCGCTCGTCCTCGCCGTCGTCCTGCAGCTCTCGACCTTCAGCCAGATGCCGATCCTCGGCGGCCAGTTCGACATCGTCGTTCTGGTGGTGGCGGCGGTTGCCTACTACGCGGGTGCGATCCCCGGCTGCGCGGTCGGCTTCGCCGCCGGGTTCCTGCTCGACCTGCTGAGCGGTGCGACCATGGGGGCGTCCTCGCTCGTGCTCACCGCCGTGGGCTACGGCATTGGCCGCTTCCGCGAGGTCCGCGATCCGAGCCACGGGCTGCTGCCCCTGGCGGTTGGCGCAGTGGCCACCGGCGCATGGGTACTCGCGTTCGCCGCCGTGTCGTTCATGCTCGACGTGGGCGCCACCGTGAGCCCGCTCGTGCTCCGCGACATGCTCGTGACCGTGCTTCTTAACACGCTGCTCGCGCTCCCGATCTTCATCGGGTGCCGCAAGCTGCTGCGGCCGGTGCTCGCCGTCGATCCGCTGGCGCGCAGCGCCCGCCGTCGCCCGCCGCGCGACACGGGGCCGATCGGGCTGCGCGGGCTGGAGATTTAGATAAGGGCATGTACCTCGACAACGAACGCCGCCCGACGCTCACTCCCCAGCTCGCGTTCCGCGTCGCGGTGATCGGCGGGGTGGCGCTCATGTTCTTCGCGATCGTGTTCTTCCGGCTCTGGTACCTGCAGGTGCTCTCGGGCGACAAGTACGCCGCGCAGGCGCGCGGCAACGTCGTGCGCGAGATCAAGGTCCAGGCGCCCCGCGGCGAGATCGTCGACCGCAACGGCCACGTGCTCGTGGACAACCGCAGCGGGCTTGCGCTCGTGGTGAGCCCGGACAAGCTCTCGGACGATCGCTCCGAGCGGCGCGAGGTCTACGAGCGGCTCGGCAAGCTGCTGCGCATGAAGGCCCGCCGCATCGAGCGACGCGCCGAGCGTGACCTAAGGACGCTGCCGTTCTCGTCGGCGACCGTCAAGTCCGACGTGCCCGACGAGATCGCGGCCTACGTGCTCGAGCGCCTGGACCGCTTCCAGGGAGTCGAGGTCGAGCGCCAGTTCGTACGCAAGTACCCGCACGGCGAAATCGGGGCGCACCTGTTCGGAACCGTCGGCGAGATCACGAAGGAGCAGCTCGACGACGAGCGGAACCGCGGCGTGGAGATGGGCGACCGCATCGGCCAGACCGGCATCGAGGCTGAGTACGACCGCTTCCTGCGCGGGATCAACGGCGCCACCAAGGTCGAGGTCGATGCGCTCGGGAACATCAGCCGGCCGCTGCGCGACGACCCGCCGCAACAGGGTCGCCAGCTGCGCCTGTCTGTCGACCTCGACGTTCAGCGAGCGGGCCAGGAGGCGCTGGGGGGCGGCACGGGCAAGGGCGCCTTCGCCGTCATGGACGTAAACAACGGCGAGGTCCTGGCGCTCGGCTCGGCGCCCTCGTTCGACGCCAACCGCTTCGCCAAGGACTACACGCGGCTGCGCAAGGACGAGAACGCACCGCTCTCGAACCGGGCCGTGCAGGGCGGCTACCCGACCGGCTCGACCTTCAAGCTCGTGACCGCGGTGGCGGCCCTCGAGGGTGGCGTGATCACCCCCGACACCGTTCTCAACGACCCGGGCGTGCTCACCGTGGGCACCCAGGAGTTCAGGAACGCCGGCAACGTCGCGCACGGGGCGCTCGCGCTGCGCCACGCCCTGACCGTCTCGAGCGACGTGTTCTTCTACCAGCTCGGGCAGCAGATGAACACCGCGGCCGACGGACTGCTGCTGCAGCGCTGGATGCGGCGGCTCAGCGTGGGGCGCGAAACCGGTATCGACCTGCCCGACGAGCTACCCGGGCGGATCCCGACGCCCGCGTGGCGAAACCGGGGCTATGCCCGCTTCAGCCGCTGCGTCAAGCGGAAGGACCCGTCGCCGATCGAGATCGCCGAGGGCGTCTGCGGCTTTATCGACCGCCCCTGGAGCGTCGGCGACAACATCAACCTGTCGGTCGGGCAGGGCGACATCGCCGCCAACCCGCTGCAGATGGCCGTGGCCTATGCGGCCGTGGCCAACGGCGGGCGCGTGCTGCGGCCGCGGCTCGGCATGCGGATCGAGGACGCCTCCGGTCGCGCGCTCCAGCAGCTCGAGGCTCCCACCGCGCGGCGGCCGAAGATCTCCGAGGCGAACCGGCAGGCCATCCTCGACGGTCTTTACGGCGCCGCCAACCTGGCGGGCGGCACCTCGACCCCGGTCTTCGAGGGCTTCCCGATCGACATTGCCGGCAAGACCGGCACGGCGGAGAAGGGAGCCGGCCGCGCGGACCAGTCCTGGTACGTCGCGCTGGCGCCGTACCCGAACCCGAAGTACGTGGTCGCGGTGACGGACGAGGCCGGCGGCTTCGGCGCGGAGACAGCGGCGCCGATGGCTCGCCGGATCCTGGCCGAGCTGTTCAACGTGAACGAGAACCGGCTCGTGGCCGGGGGAGGGGCGCCTGACTGATGAACGCCTCCGCCTCCTCCTCACCGTTCCAGGAGTTCCGCGACGCGGGCGTGCGCGTGTTGTGGATCGACCCGCTGATGCTGCTCGCCACGCTCGGGCTGATAGCGGCAAGCATCTACACGGTCGGCACGGCCACCCAGGACGACATCCCCGGGGACCCGAACTACTTCGCCTACCGGCAGGCGCTCTACGCGGGCGTCGGCCTCGTCCTGATGTTCCTGCTCTCGCGCTTCGACTACTCGCGCCTGCGCGAATGGAAGATCGGGATCTACGCGTTCATGATCGTCTCGATCGTGCTGGTCTACGCCCTGGGCTTCTCCGCCCGCGGATCACGCCGGGCGATCGAGTTCGGGCTCTTCAACTTCCAGGCGTCCGAGCTCGGCAAGCTGCTGCTCGCGATCACGCTGTCGGCCTTCATGGTCGATCGCATGCGGCGGCTGACCGATCGTGAGACCACCAGCCGGATAGCGCTGCTGGCGCTGATCCCCGCCATGCTGGTGGTGGCCCAGCCGGACCTCGGCTCCGGCATGGTCTACCTGGCGATCCTCGTGGCCGTCCTGTTCGTGGCCGGCACGCCGTGGACCCACTTCGCCGGTCTGGCGGGCCTCGCGGCGGTGGCGATCGCGGTGGTGCTCGTGGTGGCCCCGGCGGCGGGGGTCCAGGTGCTCAAGCCGTACCAGATGGACCGGCTCACCGCCTTCCTCAATCCCACCTCGGATCCGCGCGAGGAGGGCTACCAGATCAACCAGTCGCTGACCGCGATCGGCTCCGGGGGGAAGACCGGTCGCGGCGACGAAGCGACCCAGACGCGGCTCGACTTCCTGCCCGAGCACCACACTGACTTCGTGTTCAGCGTCGTGGGTGAGGAGTTCGGCTTCGTGGGGGCAGCACTCGTGCTGTCCCTGTTCGCGCTGTTGATCTGGCGAGGGCTGCGAACATTGACAATGGCGAAGAACTTCTACGGCGCGCTGGTCGCCGGCGGCATCACCGCGATGCTGATGTTCCAAGTCTTCGTCAACGTGGGCATGACCATCGGAATCATGCCCATCACCGGCATCCCGCTGCCGCTCGTGAGCTATGGCGGCTCGTCGGTGATAACGACATTGATGGCCATAGGAGTGCTGCAGTCAATACACGCGCGAGCGCGCGAAACGGCTGCCGCCAAGGCCATATGACTATGAAGGGAAACTTCCTTGAGAAAGCAGTTGCTCGTCACGGTGGACCGTGGCGAAATCAGAGTCGCGATCCTGGAATCGGAGGGTAGCCCTGACGGCGGCCCGAAGCGGGGTCGCAGGGGTCAAACCCAGAAGAAGGACGACTGGCGGGTTGCCGAGCTCTACATCGAGCGCAAGGGCAACCGGTCGATCGTCGGAAACGTCTACAAGGGCAAGGTCGACAACGTCCTGCCCGGCCTCGAGGCCGCCTTCGTGGACATCGGTCTCGACAAGAACGGCTTCCTGCACGCGGACGACGTCGTCTTCCCGGGTGTGGAGGTCGCCCGCCGCGGCCGTGGCGGGCGCGGCCAGAAGGGCAAGCGCATCACCGAGCTGCTCAAGCCCGGTCAGGAGATCCTCGTCCAGGCGGTCAAGGACCCGCTGAAGACGAAGGGCCCGCGCCTGTCCATGCAGCTCTCGATCGCGGGCCGCTACCTCGTCTACGTGCCTCAGGGCGAGGGCGTGGGCGTGTCGCGCCGCCTCGACGACCGCGAGCGCGACCGGGTGCGGCGCGCCGCCTCGAAGGCTGACCTCGGAGAGGGTGGCGTGATCGTGCGCACCGCCGCGCAGGGCGCCACGCGCGAGGACTTCGAGCGCGAGATCAAGTACCTGCACAAGCTGCACGAGGTGCTCCAGAAGCGCGCCGAGGAGATCCCGGCGCCGGCGATGGTCTTCCAGGAGGCCGACCTGTCCGTGCGCGTGGCGCGCGACATCTTCTCGGGCGAGTTCGATAAGGCGATCGTCGATGACAAAAAGCAGCACCACCGGCTCGAGTCGTTCTTCAACCGGACCGCGCCGGAGCTGCTCGAGCGGCTCGAGTTCTACGAGGACAGGGACGAGCCGCTGTTCGAGCGCTACGGCGTCGAGGAGGCGATCCAGTCGGTGCTCAGGCGCCGCGTCGACCTCCCGAGCGGCGGCTACCTGATGATCGACTACGCCGAGGCGATGACGGTCATCGACGTCAACTCGGGCTCGTTCACGGGCCGCGGCAGGGGGGCCAAGCTCGAGGACACGATCACCAGAACGAACCTCGAGGCCGCCGAGGAGGTGGTGCGCCAGCTGCGGCTGCGCGACATCGGCGGGATCATCGTCATCGACTTCATCGACATGTCGCGCGCCCGCAACCGCGACGCCGTGCTGAAGACGCTGCGCAAGGCGCTCGACGAGGACCGCACGAAGACCTACGTGGTCGAGATCTCGCCGCTCGGGCTGGTCGAGATGACGCGTCAGAACGTGACCGACGGGGTGCGCGAGATCCTCACCAAGACCTGCCCGACCTGCGAGGGCGAGGGCGTCGTGCTGTCCGAGGAGACCGTCGCGTTCGAGGTCGACCGCTGGCTGCACGACCTCGTGGCCGAGCGGCCGGACGCGTCGGCCTTCCTGGTCCGGGTTCACCCGAAGGTCGCCTCCATCCTGGTGGGCGGGCACGGGGTCGAGGGCCCGATCCACGAGATCGAAGAGGAGACCGGCAGGCACTTCCACTTCGAGGGCACCGAGGCACTGCCGATCGACTTCTTCGACGTGGTGCTCGAGGGCACCCGCGAGGAGGTCGAGCGGCGGGCGCTTCCGTTCCGCGAGGGTGAGGAGGTGCTGGTCCACATCGAGGAGCCGCACATGTACAACGAGGACGACGCGGTGGCCAAGCTGGACGGCTACATCGTGTCGGTCTCCGGGGCGGCGCCGCTGGTGGGCGAGAAGATGCTGGTGCGGATCGAGAAGGTGGGGCGCTCAGCGGCGCAGGCCTCGCTCGTCGACCCGCCCGAAGGCCTGGTTACGACCGCTCCGGAGTCGGAGTCGTCCTCGAACGGCCGGCGCCGGCGGCGCGGACGCCGCGGCGGCCGCGGGCGCCGACGGAAGGCCGAGTCCACGACCTCGTAGAAAATCGACGGGAGCGGCAGCGTGGAGCACTACTTCGATCTCGGCGCCTACACGCGCGGTACGTCAACGGCCTCGACGAGCGCCCAGACCTGGTTCGACCGCGGACTGGTGTGGTCGTACGCGTTCCACCACGAGGAGGCGATCCGGTGCTTCGAGCGGGCGCTCGAGCACGACCCCGGCTTCGCGCTCGCCCACTGGGGCATCGCCTACGCGATCGGGCCGAACTACAACAAGCAGTGGGAGGCGTTCGACCCGGTAGACCTCGCGGCATCGCTCGAGAAGGCGTGTGACGAGGTCGCGGCCGCCCGCGCGGCCGCGGACCGCGCGGCGCCGGTCGAGCGGGCGCTCGTCGAGGCGCTCGCCAGCCGCTACCAGGCCAACGACCCCTCGGCCGACCTCGTCGCGTGGAACGCCGACTACGCCGACGCAATGCGCGACGTGTATCGCGCGCATCCCGACGACCTCGACGTCGCGGCGCTCTTCGCCGATGCGCTGATGAACCTCACGCCGTGGGAGCTGTGGGATCGCTACACGGGCCTGCCGTCCGAGGGTGCGGCGACGCTCGAGGCCAAGGAGGTGCTCGAGCGCGGGCTGGAACGGCCCGGCGGCCGCACGCACCCGGGACTCCCGCACCTCTACGTGCACCTGATGGAGATGTCGCCTTTCCCCGAGCAGGTGCTGCCGGTGGCCGACGAGCTGCGCTCGCTCGTCCCCGACGCCGGCCACCTCGTGCACATGCCGACGCACATCGACGTGCTCTGCGGCGACTACAAGAGCACGCTCGACTGGAATCTGCGCGCGATCGAGGTCAACGAGAAGTACGTCGTGCGCGAGGGCCGGGTCGGGTACCACGCGCTCTACCACGCGCACGACCGCCACTTCGCGATCTACGGGGCGATGTTCCTCGGCCGGTCGCAGGTCGCGCTGCAGGTGGCCGCCGACCTCGAGGCCTCGCTGCCCGAGGAGCTGCTGCGGATCGAGCAGCCGCCGATGGCCGACTACCTCGAGGCGTTCATCCCGATGCGCCTGCACGTGCTGATCCGCTTCGGGCTCTGGGAGGACATCCTCGCGCTGCCGCTACCCGGCGACCCCGAGCTCTACTGCACGACGACGGCGATGACGCACTACGCGCAAGGCGTCGCGTACGCGGCGACCGGGCGGCTTGAGGAAGCCGAGGCGGCGCATGACGAGTTCCTCGCCGCCGTCCGGCGCGTACCCGAGTCGCGTTACCTGTTCAACAACACGAGCCAAGACATCCTCGCCGTCGCCGGCGCGATGCTCGACGGCGAGCTCGAGTACCGGCGCGGCGAGTTCGACTCAGCGTTCGAGCACTTGCGCCGGGCGATCGAACTCGACGATGCGCTGCCGTACGACGAGCCGTGGGGCTGGATGCAGCCCACCCGCCACGCCTACGGCGCGCTGCTGCTCGAGCAGGGCCGGGTCGAGGAGGCCGAGACCGTCTACGCCGAGGACCTGGGCTACGACTCGGCGGTC
>Ga0081538_10004640_pt1 | contig 12618 bp, 13 predicted proteins | sample TabmetS5T2R1_FD_71022 | JGI IMG/M metagenome (GOLD analysis project Ga0081538, IMG submission 71022) | Tabebuia heterophylla rhizosphere microbial communities from the University of Puerto Rico - S5T2R1 | ecosystem: Host-associated > Plants > Roots > Rhizosphere ...
GGGCCAAGAAGGGGCGCTCCGTCTGCGGGCGGGGGGCCGGGTCCGGCCGCGAGCCAGCCGCTGGCTCGCGGCGGCCAGCAGGCCCCACCCGGCGGGTGTCGGCGGTGTGGGCTTTCGTCGGTCCCACAGCCAACGGGCGGCGAACCCCGCGGCCAACGCCAGCGCGACTGCGCCGCCACCGAGGGCCGCGTGCCGTGGGGCGGGCATGGGGACCCGCTCGCGCAGGGGGACGCGTCGCGTGAACCTCAGCACGTCCCAGTCCCGGGCACGCGCGACCCGGAGAAGTTCGCGATCTGGGTTGACCACGACCGGGTGGCCAACGGCCTCGAGCATCGGCAGGTCGGTGGCCGAGTCGCTGTACGCGTACGACGCCGACAGGTCGATGCTGTCGCGCCGGGCCGCATCCTCCATCGCCGCCACCTTCTCGGGCCCGTAGCAGTAGCGCTCGGTCCGCCCGGTGTAGCGGCCGTCGGCGTCGAGCTCCGCCCGTGTCGCCAGTGCTTCGTCGACGCCGAGGAACTGCGCGAGCGGTGCGACGATCTCCTCGGGCGACGCCGACACGATGAAGACCTTGCGCCCGGCCTCGCGGTGCTCCCGGATGAGGTCGAGCGCCTCGTCGAAGACGATGGGCTCGACCACGTCGACGAGCGCCTCGCGCACGATGGTGCTGATCTCGGCCTGGTCCCACCCGCGCGTGAGCCGGAGCACCGAATCGCGCAGCTTGTCAAGCTTTGCGGCTGTCGCGCCGAACTGGGCGTAGACGAGCTGGCCCCAGGCGGCCCGGAGCAGCATCCGACGCGAGAGCAGCCCGGCGCGGTGCAATGGACCGCTGAACGCGACCATCGAGGCCTTGGCGATCACCGTCTTGTCGAGATCGAAGAAGGCGGCTGAGCGCAGAGTCACGGATGGCGACGCTAACGGCGGAGCAGGTTGATCCGAAGGCGACCTGCTCGGGTCCCCCGATGGAGCGTTGATGTTGTCGGGCGATTTGATTGCTTTCCTTTGTGTCTTGACAACTTCGACGCCTTTGTATATCGTTTCGCCCTCGCCTCGAGATCGAGCGGGGCGCACGTCGCCTCCGGTGGCCTCCCGATTCCCCTTGTGTTGCTTCGTCGCGGAGGTCTCCCCATGCTCGTCGCCTGCTGGTCGGTCAAGGGCGGCGTCGGCACCACGGTCGTCGCTGCATCGCTTGCGCTTCTGCTCGTGCGCCGTGGCGGTCCCGGCGTCGTGCTGGCTGACCTGGCCGGCGACGGCCCGGCGGTCCTCGGCCTCTCGGAGCCCGACAGCCCGGGACTCGCCGGCTGGCTCGCGGCCGGTGAGGACGTGCCCGCCGACGGGTTGGCGCGGCTCGAGGTCCACGCGTGTCCTGGCCTCGCACTCCTGCCCCGCGGGCCCGGGGCGCTGACGCCCGATCGGGCGGCCGTGTTGGCTTCGCTGCTCGACCGCGGGCCGCGGCCGGTCGTGGTCGACTGCGGCACGACGGAGCGGGTGGCGGCGGCCGTGGCCGGCGGCGCGCAGCGGTCCATCCTCGTCATCCGGCCCTGCTACCTGGCGCTGCGACGCGCGATGGCATCGCCCCTGCGGCCGTCCGAGGTCGTGGTGATCCGCGAGCCGGGCCGCACGCTGTCACGCCACGACGTCGAGTCCGCCGTCGGCGCGCCCGTACGGGCCGAGGTCGAGGCCGACCCCGCGGTCGCTCGCGCCGTCGACTCCGGCCTCCTGGCTGGACGCCTGCCCCGGTCGTTGGAGCGAGGGCTGCGCCATGCCGCGTGACCGACGGTCAGACGTCGTCGAGCTCGATGCCCGCGTGCACCGCCGGGTGCTCGTGTCGGCGACCGACCGACCGCTCGACGATCCGGCTCTGGCCGACCTCGTGCGCAACGAGGCCCCCCTGCTGGGAGCGGATCAGGTGGCCGGGGTCGTGTCTCGGGTCCGGGCCCGAATCGGCGGGCTGGGGCCACTGGAACCACTGCTCGCAGACCCGCGAGTGAACGACGTCCTCGTCAACGGCCCGGGCCCGGTGTGGGTCGAACGATCGGGGCGGCTGGAGCGCACGTCCCTCGAGCTGGATCGACCCGCCATCGACCTGCTCGTCGAGCGAGTCGTGGCGCCACTGGGCCTGCGAGCCGACCGAACGAATCCGGTCGTCGACGCTCGCCTTCCCGACGGGTCGCGGGTCCACGTCGTGCTGCCGCCGCTGGCTGTCGATGGGCCCGCCGTGACCATCCGCCGCTTCGGGGCCGCCGCCATGCCCCTACGTGACTTCTGTTCGCCCGGCGTCGCCGACCTGTTGGCCGCCGCCGTCGACGCCGGCCTCAACATGGTCGTCTGCGGGGGCACGGGTGCGGGCAAGACGACACTCCTCAACGCCCTGTGCGGTCACCTGGCGTTCGGGGAACGGGTCGTCACCGTCGAGGACACCGCCGAGCTTCGCCTCCCGGGTGAGCATGTCGTCCGCCTGGAGACCCGCCCGGCTAGCCCGGACGGGCTCGCCGCCGTCGGGGTGCGCGAGCTCGTCCGGGCCGCCCTGCGCATGCGTCCCGACCGCATCGTCGTGGGCGAGGTTCGCGGCGCCGAGGCCCTCGACATGCTCCAGGCGATGAACACCGGACACGACGGGTCGCTGTCCACCGTCCACGCCAACGGCACCGCCGACGCGCTCCGGCGCATCGAAACCATGGCGCTGATGGGGTCGATCGATCTGCCCCTGGCGGCCGTGCGCGAGCAGGTCCTGGGCGCGATCGACCTGTTGGTGCGCGTCGCCCGGGGCGCGAGCGGCGCCCGGGTGGTGGCGGAGGTGGCCGAGGTCGTCGCTGGGCCCGGACATGCGATCGCCACCCGGCCACTGGCGGTCGGTCGCAGGTGTGTGGCCCATCCCACGCGCTCTGCGCGCCGCCCGGATGTCGACGTGTGGGTGACGGCGGGAGCCACGGCCAGCGTCGCCGCGAATGGGTCGGCGCACCCGGCCGATCGGGAGGTGACATGACACCACTCCTCCTGGTCGTCGTCGCCTTCCTGTCCGTCGCCTACGGCTGGTCTGTTCATCGCTGGGTGTCGGCGCGGCGGGTGCGCTCCCGCGTGGCCAACACGCCGCGCCCCGTAGCACCGGCCGACGCCGCGCCGGCGGGGGCGATTACCACGGTCCCTCCCGTCGCCGTTGTCGCCGGCGCTATGGGCATGGTGGCGGCCGTTCTCGCCATCGGGCCGGGCGCCCTGGCTGTCGCGGCGCTCGGGATGGTGGTGACACCGGCGGTCGTTCGCCGCCGTCGGCGTGGCCGCGAGCTCGCCCAGCGACGTAGCCAGCTCCCATCGGCACTGGAGGAGTTGGCAGTAGCCCTGAGATCGGGATCGTCGCTCCCCGTAGCGCTCGGTGAAGCCGGCCGGGCCACGGGTGACCCCCTGGGTCCCGAGCTCGAGGCGCTGGCGCTCGGCGCGGGGCGGGGACAGCCGATGACGGTGGTGCTCGACGACTGGACCCGGCGCCATGACGATCCCGGCACCCGGCTGGCAGCGACGGCGCTCATCCTGGCGAACGCCGTGGGTGTCGCCTCCGCACGTGCCATCCACGGTGTGGCGGCCACCCTGCGCGAGCGCCTCGAGCTGAGCGCCGAACGTCGGGCCCTTGCCTCACAGGCCCGCACCAGTGCAGTGGTCCTGTCGGCGGCGCCTCTGCTCTTTGCGCTGCTCCTGGGCGTGAGCGACGGCGCCGCGGGGCACTTCCTGTTGCGGTCACGGGCCGGCTGGGCCTGCCTCGCTGGCGGGATCGGCCTCGACGCCCTCGGCGCCTGGTGGATGGCTCGGCTCATGCGAGGGGAGCAGCCATGACGGCGATGGCGCTGGGCCTGGCCTGGGCCGTGGTCGTCGCCGTTGTTCTCGGGCCGCGTGGCGCTGCCGGTCGCTTTCCCGGCCCGGACGGTCCGGCGCTCACCATGTCTCGGCCGCTGGCGTTCGTGGGGCGTCACGCACTCGCCGGCGTCGCCTTGCCCACGCCGGCGGCGGCGATCGGCAGGTGGCTGCGACGCACTGCCGGTCGGCCTCCGGATCGCAAGGCGGACCGCCGGGTCGGCAGGGCCGCCCTCGCCGCGGCCGGCCTGGCGCCGTTTGCACCGCCCCTGGCCATCGTTCCCCTGGCGTGGTCAGTGCTCGCACCCGCGCTGGCCTCGCGGCGGTCGGCGCGCGCCCACGAGGCCGCGATCACGGACCAGCTCCCCGACGTCGTCGACCTGTTGATGCTGACCACCGCGGCCGGCCTACCGATCAACGCGGCGGTCACCGCCATCGGGCGCCGGCCGGGCGGCCCCCTCGGCGCCGCCCTCGACCGGGCGGCCACGCACATCGAGCGCGGGGGCACGACCGCCTCGGCGCTCGGGCTGGTCCTGGACCAGGCCGGTGATTACGCACGACCACTGGTCGACGCGCTGGCGGCCCACGACCGCTACGGCACCCCGCTGGCGCCGGCACTCGAGCGGGTGGCCATCGAGAGCAGGCTGCGTCGTCGACGGCAGGCCGAGGAAGCCGCTCGCCGGCTGCCGGTGACCCTCCTGTTCCCCCTCGTGCTCACCACCCTGCCGGCGTTCGCCCTGCTAACGGTCGTCCCGCTCCTGGCGGGGTCGTTCGGCTCGCTGAGCCCTTGAATTCCCTCCCCTGACACAACCCCACACCACACAGTGGCGCGACCTGGGAGGTCGACATGCTCATGCCCCTCACGCTCCATGCCGGACGACTCGCCCGACGACTCGTCTCCAGAGCAGTCGGCCGAGTCGGCCGTCGGCTCGGCGACGACCGCGGGCAGGCCACGGCCGAGTACGGCCTGGTCATCCTTGCCGCCGGTGGCATCGCCCTCGGCGTGATCGCCTGGGCCGCCCAGACCGGCAGCTTCACGGACCTGTTCGAGTCGGTCATCGAGCAGCTGACCGACAGGCTGTAGCGCAAGTGCGAACCCGGTGCGGATCGCGAGGGCGTCGTTCGGTGTGTCGACGCGACGGCGGACAGGCCACCGTGGAACTGGCCCTGGTCCTGCCGTTGGTCGTCGGCCTGCTCCTCGCGATCGTCCAGGCCGGGGTCCTGGCCCGCGACCAGATCCTCGTGACCCACGCCGCCCGCGAGGCCGTGCGCGCGGCAGCCGTCGACGACGACGCGGCGGCGGCGCGACGCGCGGCCGAGCAGGCGGGCCCGCTCGTCGCCGACCGGCTCGACACCGACGTGGTCCAGCGGGGGGAGGTTGGAGGGCGGGTCAGGGTCGTCGTCCGCTACCGGGCGCCGACGCGCATCCCGCTCGTGGGCGCGTTCATCGACGACGTCGTCCTCGATGCCGCCGCCACCATGCGGGTCGAGCGATGATGGGCGCCCGACGGTGGTCAGAGTGCGGCCCGGAGCAAGGCCAGGGCGCCGGCCTTGTCGAGCGGTTCGTTGCCGTTGCCGCACTTGGGCGACTGCACGCACGACGGGCAGCCACTCGCACACGGGCACGACTCGATGATCTCGGCCGTGGTCGCCAGGTGGCGAGGGGCCGCGTCGAACCCGAGCTCGGCGATCCCGGCGCCGCCCTGGTAGCCGTCGTAGATCACGATGGCGGGCGCTTCGAGGTCGGCCTGGTGCAGCGTCGACACCCCGCCGACGTCCCACCGATCGCAGATGGTGAACAGCGGCAACACTCCGATCCCCGCGTGCTCGGCGGCGTGCAGGGCACCCGGGCCGTCCGCCAACGCAATCCCTGCCCGCGCGAGCAGGTCCGGAGGGACCTCGTACCAGAACGCACGCGTGCACAGCGTCGAACGCGGTAGCTCGAGCGCGGTCATCCCCAGCGACTCACCTGTCAGGGCGTCCTTGCGCTGGTAGCCGACCACTTGCTCGTGAACCTCGACGGTGCCGAGGCCGACGGCCAACTCCCCCAGCGGGCGGGTGGCATCGCGCCGCGCGATCCGGATGTCGATGTCGGTGCGGGCCACGGTGTACGTCGACCCGTCATCGGGCTCCACCACCGCCGTGCGGCCATCGAGGTCGAGGGTGGCGACCCGCCATGTCTGGCCGGCGTGGAGGTAGGACGCGCCGGGATGCACTTGCTCGCACGCCCTAGCCAGCTCCACCGTCCCGACCGCCTCCCCGTCGATCGTGCGGATGCTCACCTCTCCTCCGGCGCCCGCCCGCAGGCCGACCCCGTGGGCCGGCCACCCGCCCCCCGAGTACAGGGCCTGCGGGCCCCGCCCTCGTATCTGCTGGCGCACGACGACGTCGTCGGCGCGGGCGAGGCGCAAGACGACCTCGTCGAGTACGCCCGGCCAGTAGCGCTCGTCGGCATGGGTGAGCGGCATCTCGTGGGCGGCGCACCGCAGGTGGGCATCCGCGACGAACGGATTGGCGGGGTTGATGACCGCCGGCTCTGGCGGACGCCCTACCAAATCGTCGGGATGGGTGGCGATCCACTGGTCCAGCTGGTCAGCCCCAGCTACCAGGACCGCCCCCGACGCCTGCCCCGCGCGCCCCGCTCGCCCCGCCTGCTGCCGGAACGAGGCGATCGTGCCCGGAAAGCCGTTGAGTACCACGGCGTCCAGCCCGCCCACATCGATGCCCAGTTCGAGGGCGCTGGTCGCCACGACTCCGTCGAGGCGCCCGCCGAACAGCTCCTCCTCGATCTCGCGGCGCTCGGCAGCGAGGTAACCGCCGCGGTAGGGCTTGACCCGCCGGCGCTGGGCCGGCGGCAGGCGGCGCCGGGCATCGGAAGCCACGACCTCGGTGGACCGGCGGCTGCGGCAGAACGCGATGGTCTTGTGTCCAGACCTGACGAGCTCGGCCACCAAGCCGGCCGTCTCCCGGTTGGCCGAGGCCCGCACCCCGGTGAGCTCATCGAGTCTCGGCGGGTTCCACACCGCCACCAGACGCTCGCCCTGGGGCGAGCCATCGTCCACCACGGCCTCGACCGGGAGGCCGCACAGGTCCGACGCCAGCACGTCCGGCTGGCCGATGGTGGCCGAGCAACACACGAAGGTGGGATCGGCGCCGTAGCGGTGCGCCAGGCGGCGGACTCGTCGCAGCACGTGGGCGACGTGACTCCCGAATATCCCCCGGAACGCGTGCAACTCGTCCACGACCACGTAGCGCAACCGGCCCAGGAAGGTTGCCCAGCGGTCGTGGTGGGGAAGGATCCCGCTGTGCAGCATCTCGGGATTCGTCAACACCGCGGTGGCGTGCCGGCGTATCCAGGCCCTCTCCTCCGGGCCGGCGTCGCCGTCGTACGCCCCAGCGACGACCCGCGGAAACCCGAGCTCGGCCAGTGCCCGCAGCTGATCGTGTGCCAACGCCTTGGTGGGAAACACCAGCAGGGCGGTGCCGCGCCGAACCGGCGCCAGGGCCGCTTCGGCGATCGGCACCTGGTAACAGAGCGACTTTCCCGATGCGGTGCCCGTGGCGACGACCACCGAACGCCCGGCGCGTGCCGTGTCGATCGCCTCCGCCTGGTGCGACCAGAGGTACGGCACCCGGAGACACGCCAGCACTTCCGGCGGCAGAGGGTGGGCGGTTTCGCCGGGGCGTCCCGGGCGGCCGGCGACCCGCTGCACGTGGACGAGAGCCGAGGGCCCGCCGCCGACGTCGGCCCGCACGTCTCGACCGGCCATCGCACCGAGCAGGGTTGCCATCGGATCGGTCCCGACCTCGCGGCCGGGGATGCCGATCGGCTCACCAACCGGCCGCTCGAGCACGGATGCGATGTCGACGAGGGCCATGACCGAGTGTCAGGTTACGCCCGTGGAATTCCACAGGTGTCACGCGTCCGGCCATGTTGCCTCGACTGGGTCCGAGAAGCCAGGCGATAGGGTCACCGAGCCATGGAGCTGCGCACGGAGGTGTCCGAGGTCAAGGGGTGGACTGTCGTCGCGGTCCACGGTGAGGTCGACGTCGCCACCTCCCCCGCCTTGCGTGAACGCCTGATCGGCCTGGTGAACGACGGGGCCACGCGACTGGTACTCGACCTCGAGGCCGTCGACTTCCTCGACTCGACGGGTCTCGGGACGATCGTCAGCCTCCTGAAGCGCGTCCGCACCCACGGGGGTGACCTCCGGCTGGTGTGCACCGAGGCCCGGATTCGCCGGCTCTTCGAGATCACCGGCCTCGAGAAGGCCGTGCCGCTCCACGCGTCCCTAGACGACGCCATCTCAGCGGGATGACCCGATGGCGGTCGTGGAGCTGGAGATCCCCGCCCGCTCCGCCTATCTCTCGGTGGTGCGGCTGGTGGTCGACGCAGCGATCGGATCGCTGGCGCCCGGGCTGAGCCCGGCCCGGCTCGACGACCTGAAGATCGCCGTCACCGAGGCCTGCTCCAATGCCATCGAGGCTCAGGAGTCGAACTGGTCCGCGGGGCCCGTGATCGTCCGGTGCACGATCGCAGACGACGAGGTCCGCGTGGAGGTCATCGATCGCGGCGCCGGGTTCGACCCCGACGACATCGAGACCTTGCCGGCCGTCACCGACCCGCGGCGCCTGCGCCACGAGAGCGGCCTGGGCATCGCTCTCATGCGCACCCTCGCCGACGAGGTGAGCTTCACCCCCTCGTCCGACGGGACGCGGGTGAGCCTCGTCGTGCGCTGGCCCGCGCACCCGGCGAGCTGATCCGACGGCCGCGGGAGCCGGCCTAGGGGCCGGCGGCGGCCATCAGCACTCGTCTTCGACGAACTGCCCGACGGTGTTGAACGCCTCTTCGGCGTCGGGTAGCTCCTCCTGCACCTCGGCCACCTCGTTCTGATCCGTGATGTCGATCTCCGACAACCTCTGGAAGCCATTGAGGACCGTCTGGTACTCGTCGACTATTTCCTCAGGGGGGTCCAGATCCCGGAGCATGTCGAGGGCATTCTCGAGCGCGTCCGGATCCGTGACGTCGATTTCCGAGAACCGTTCGTTGACTTCGTTGAAGCCATCGCAGAACTCTTCGATCGAGTCGCCGGACCTGCTGTCGTCATCGTCGCCACCGCAGCCGGCGGCCATCAGCAACCCGGCGACCGCCGCACCCGCCACTAAACACCTCATTCAGCCCTTATGCCTCCTCGTACTTTCGGAGCTCGCGCCGTGCCACCGACATGCGGTGCACCTCGTCGGGACCGTCGGCCAAGCGCAACGTGCGGACATGTGCGTACATCGACGCCAGCGGCGCATCGTTCGACACCCCGAGGGCGCCATGGGCCTGGATCGCCCGGTCGATGACCCGCAGGGCCACGTCGGGGGCGGCGACCTTGATGGCCGAGATCTCGATGCGGGCGCCCTTGTTGCCGACCGTGTCCATCAGCCAGGCGGACTTGAGCACGAGCAGGCGAACCTGCTCGATCTCGATGCGGCTGTCAGCGATCCACTGCTGGATCACCCCCTGCTCGGCGAGGGTCTTGCCGAACGCCGTGCGTTCTCGCACGCGGCGGCACATGAGCTCCAGGGCGCGCTCGGCGACGCCGATGGCCCGCATGCAGTGGTGGATCCGCCCGGGACCGAGCCGGGCCTGCGCCATGGCGAAGCCACCGCCCTCCTCCCCGAGCAGGTGGTCTGCGGGCACGCGCACATCCTCGAAGACCAGCTCACAGTGGCCCTCGTTGTCCTGGTATCCGAACACCGGGAGGCTGCGGACGTTCTCGAGCCCGGGGGCGTCCATGGGAACCAGCACCATGGACTGCTGACGGTGGGGTGCCGCGTCGGGGTCGGTCTTGCCCATCACGATCGCAACCCGGCAGCGCTCCCGAGCCGCCCCGCTGATCCACCACTTGCGTCCGTTGAGGACATAGTGGTCGTCGTCGCGTTCGATCCTCAGCGAGATGTTGGTCGCATCGGAGCTGGCGACCGCCGGCTCGGTCATCGCGAAGCACGAACGGATCTCGCCCTCGAGCAGCGGACGGAGCCAGCGCTCCTTCTGCTCATCGGTGCCGAACATCGTGAGGAGCTCCATGTTGCCGGTATCAGGGGCCGAGCAGTTGAGCGCCTCCGGCGCCAGCGGGCTGCGCCCCGTCATCTCGGCCAGGGGGGCGTAGTCGAGGTTCGACAGCCCCTCCGTCCACTCGGTCTCGTGCGGGAGAAAGAGGTTCCACAGCCCGCGTTCGCGCGCCTGCACCTTGAGCTCCTCGAGGATCGGCGCGTGGAAGTGCGGATCACCCGAGTCCGCGATCTGCTGCTGGTAGCGCGCCTCGTTGGGATAGATGCACTCGTCCATGAAGGCCCCGAGCCGCTTGCGCAGATCCTCGGCCCGCGGGCTGAGCGCGAAATCCATTGCGTGACACTAGACGAGCCCCTCACGCTTCAGTCGCCGCATATCAGCCACCGAAAGTAGGCATCCTGACGCTTAGTGCGTTCGACTAGCGCCGCGGCCGTTACAGGTGTAACGTACGTGCAACGTTGCTGCGGGGGGCTACACGGGATCGGCCGCTAGTTCTTCGTGTGTTGGCGTTTCCAGGTGTGCCGGTCCGATGGTCGGTCCCGTCCGCCCGCCTCGATCGTCGGGCCGGCGCACCTGGGGACGCGGGCGGGCGACTCTCGCAGCATGGGCCGGCCATCAGCCGATGACCGCCGGATCACGCTTGGACGTCGCGCCGTCCCTCGAGCGCTCGGCCCAGCGTCAGCTCGTCGGCGTACTCGAGGTCGCCCCCCACCGGCAGGCCACTGGCGATGCGGGTCACCCTCAGCCCCAGGGGCTTGAGCAAACGGCCTAGGTACAGGGCGGTGGCCTCGCCCTCGAGGTTCGGGTTCGTGCAGAGGATGATCTCGGTGACGCCCTCGCGCTCGATGCGATCGAGGAGCTCGCGGATGCGGAGCTGCTCGGGCCCTACGCCCTCGATGGGGCTGATCGCGCCCTGCAGCACGTGATAGCGCCCGTGGAACTCGCCGGTCTTCTCGACCGCCACCACATCGCGGGGCTCCTCGACCACACAGACGACGGTGGCGTCCCGTCGGGTGTCGGCGCAGATGCCACAGGTTTCGCCTTCGGCCACGTTGAAGCACGTCTGGCAGAACGTGACCCGGTCCTTGGCCTCGGCGATCGCCCGGGCGAGGCGCAGGGCGTCGGCCTTGGGCAGCTTGAGCAGGTGGAACGCGATCCGTTGAGCGGACTTGGGCCCGACGCCCGGCAGGCGCCCCAGCTCGTCGATCAGGTCCTGGACCGGACCGGCATACACGGCCACGGCGGCCGGCTAACCCTCTTCGGGGCCGGAACCCCTGCCCGGGTCGCCGAGGAGGCCGCCGAGCGCACCACCGAGCCCGTCGATGTCGAGCCCGCCCAGGGCATCCCGCTGGAGGGCGGTCACCTTGGCGCCGGCATCGTGGAGCGCCGCGACGATGAGGTCCTGGAGCATCTCGACGTCCTCGGGGTCGACGACCTCGGGCGCGAGCGTGACCGAGCGGACCTCGCCCGCTCCCGACATCTCCACCGTCACCACGCCGCCTCCGGCGCTACCGGTCACGACCTCGTCGGCGGCCCGCGCCTGGGCCGAGAACGCTTCCTGGGCCGACTCGAGCAATCCCCCGAGGTCGTCGAGCCCTGGCAAGGCGCCAGGTTGGGGACGGTTGGGCACGGGCGCATCGGAGGGAGTGTCGGGCATCGGGTTCAGTCCTCCTGGATGAGCTCGCCGCCACCGAACGTGCGCACGACCAGGTCCACGTCCGTGACCGCGGTGTTGCCGGCGTCTCGCAGCTCGGCCGGGTCGATGTGCTCGGGGTCATCCGGCGGCGGAGCAGCCGAGGCCGTCGAGCCGGCCGCAGGTTCGCCCTCGACGACGATCGCCACGGGGACGGGACCACCGAAGTGCGCGAGCAGGGCTTCCTCCACCTGGCCCCGAGACTCGTCACACGCCTTCTGGTGCCACTCGTTGGAGACCGCGAAGCGCGACGTCCCCATGTCCGGCTCGATCCACCGCCCGCCACGCCAACGGCTCCGGACCGACTTCGGCAGTCCGACCAGCACCGCGTCCGTCCAGGCGCTGGTGATCTCGTCGACATCCGGGATCCGCCCGGCGGCTGCCGTGACCGTGTCCACCGGCTCCGGCGGCCCGGCGCGCTCCTGCTGCTGGCGCACCACGGCGCCGAGCGTGGGCTTGTCGTCGGTCTGACGCGCCGGTGCCGGCGACCGGTCGGCATCATCGCCGCGTCGGTTGCTGAGCGCCTCGCGCGCCGCTGCCGCTGCCCCGGAGGGGCCGACCGCATCCGACCCACCGCCGGTCGGGCCTCCGCCGCCGGGACCACTGCCACGCTCCAGGCGGTCGAGGCGTTCGAGGATCGCGTCCAGCGTGCGATCGCTCGCGGGCCGGGTCAGGCGGACGAGCGCCACCTCGACCACGATCCGCGGATCGGGCTTGCGAGCCAGCTCGACGAGCGACTCGCCCAGCACGTCGAGTGCCCGTGTCAGGCCCGCGGGCCCCAGCCGCTGGCCGACGCGGGCCGCCCGTTCCCGCTGGGCCGGAGCGACGTGCTCGTCCGCCGCACCCATCACCGCGAGGAAGGCGTCGCGCAGCGCGGCGATCAGGTCCTCGCCCAGGGTGCGGGGATCGCGACCGGCGGCCAGGGCGTCGGCCACGGCGACGAGCACCGCACCGGCGTCGCGGTCACACAGCGCATCCAGCACGGCGTCCACCGGCTCGGGCGGGGCCCACACCCCGCCCA
>Ga0081538_10004641_pt1 | contig 12617 bp, 10 predicted proteins | sample TabmetS5T2R1_FD_71022 | JGI IMG/M metagenome (GOLD analysis project Ga0081538, IMG submission 71022) | Tabebuia heterophylla rhizosphere microbial communities from the University of Puerto Rico - S5T2R1 | ecosystem: Host-associated > Plants > Roots > Rhizosphere ...
TTCGGCACTTAAAGTGGCCGAAGTCGGATAAATCCGACTTCGGCTGGGGGGAGGGAGCAGACCGAGTTTGCGGCGTCAGGCGTGCAGTCCGAGCTTGTCCGCGGCCATCCAGGTGCGCCAGTGATCGTGCGGCATCGGGATGTGGGTCGAGCCGAGGAACTTGAAGGCGTCGTTGACGGCGTTGGCGAAGCACGGAACGCCGCCGACGTTCGGGCTCTCGCCCACCCCCTTGGCGCCGATCGGGTGATGCGGCGACGGCGTCGTGGTCCAGTCGGTCTCCCATTTCGGGGTCTCCACCGCCGTCGGCATGAAGTAGTCCATGAACGATGCGGTCAGCAGCTGCCCGTCCGCCCCGTAGAGCACGCGCTCGCCCAACACCTGCCCGAGCCCCTGGGCCACGCCACCGTGGATCTGTCCTTCCACGATCGTCTCGTGCATGACGTTCCCCACATCGTCGACCGCCGTATAGCCGACCACAGCGACTGCTCCCGTCTCCGGATCGATCTCGACCTCGCAGACGTGACACCCGTTCGGAAAGCTCATCTGCGGCGAGACGAACTTGGCGGCGTTGTCGAGGCCGCCCGCAAGGTCGTCTGGCATGCTCGTGTCGCGCATGCGCCGGGCGAGTTCGAGGATTGAAATGGCGCGATCGGTTCCGGCAACTCGGAACGTGCCTTCGGCGAACTCGACGTCGCCGGGGTCGACCTCGAACAAATGCGCCGTCGCGCGCCGGCCCTTCTCGATCGCGTGATCGCAGGCTAGCGCGGTGGCGCTGCCCGCCATCATGATCGAGCGCGAGGCGACGCTCGGCGTGCCCGCGGGCACCTCGTCGCTGTCGCCTTGCACGAGCCTGATCTTGCTTTCGTCGACGCCGAGCCGTTTTGCCACCAGCGGCACGAAAGTGGACAGATGTCCCTGCCCCATCGGCTGCGCCCCGGTGCGGAGCGCGACCGTGCCGTCCGGCTCGAACCGCAGATCGACGGTCTCGTCCAGAATGCCGCCGGCGACTTCGAGGAAGCACCCGATGCCGATACCGCGCAGCTTCCCAGCTTTCCGTGACGCCCTGCGACGCGCCTTGAAGCCGTCCCAGTCCGCAAGCGCCAGTGCCCGGTCCAGCATGGTGCGGAAGTCGCCGCTGTCGTAGATCGGGCCATTCGGCGCCTTGTACGGCATAGCCGAAGGCGGGATCATGTTTCGGCGGCGCAGGACGGCGCGATCGATGTTCATGGCGCCCGCTGCCGCGTCGATCAGGCGCTCGATGAGATAGATCGCCTCCGGCCGGCCCGCACCGCGATAGGGCCCAAGCGGGGCGGCGTTTGTGAATACCATTTTGACGCCGATGTGGATCCACGGAATGGTATAGATGCTCGACAGGCAGTTCTTCGTGTTCATAGTCGCGAAGATGGCGGCAAAGGTCGACGTGTAGGCACCGATCCCGACATAGGTGCGCGCGCGCAGGGCGAGAAACTTGCCATGCTCCTCGAGCGCAAGTTCACCCTCCAGCACACCGTCGCGGCCGTGGGTGTCAGTGAGAAAGCTCTCCAGCCGCGTCGCGCACCACTTTACCGGCCGCGCGACCTTCCGTGCCGCAAACATCAGCGCGGCATAGTCGGGATAGGCCTGGACCTTCATGCCGAAGCCGCCGCCAACGTCATAGGTGAGGACGCGGATCTGGCTCGCCGGGATATTGAACGCACCCTCGGCCAGCACCTTGCGCACGACCGCGACGCCCTGGGTCGGCGCGATCAGCGTGTAGCGCTGCGACTGCGGGTCGAAACTTGCAATGGCGGCCCTCGGCTCCATCGCGCTCGGAGCGAGACGGGTATCCATCAGCCGGACTCGCGCGACGTGCGCGGCGCGAGCGAATGCGGCATCGACCGCCGCCGCGTCGCCGTGCTCCCAGTCGAGTGCGATGTTGCCCGGCACATCGGGCCAGATTACGGGAGCGCCCGACGCCATGGCGCGCTCAACGTCGGAAACCGCCGAAAGCTGATCGAACGAGACGTCGACCGCTTCGGCTGCATCCAGCGCCTGGCCGGGCGTCTCCGCGACCACCATCGCAACTGCTTCACCGACAAAGCAGACGCGGTCTCCTGCGAGGACCGGCATGCTGGCCTGGTACATCGGCTTGCCGTCTCGCCCGTTGAATGAGGCGATCGGAGGTATGCGGCCGATATTCTCCGCAGCGGTGTCTTGGCCAGTGATTACCGCGAGAACGCCCGGCATTCCGGCGGCTGCTACAACGTCCACCTTTCGGATCGTCGCGTGCGCAACCGACGCGCGCACAAACGCGGCGTAAGCCTGGCCCGGCAGGTTGATGTCGTCGGTGAACTTCCCCGCGCCGGTCAGGAGTGGTGCATCTTCGCTGCGGATTGCACCGCGCCCGCTGCCGAACCGAAGGCCGGATTCGCCCGTCATTTCGGCTTTGTCCACCCCTGCGACCATGCGGATCCCGTGTACTGTAATGTATGAAAGCCTGAACTCGTGCTAGCATGAATTTAACCCGCTTAGCCACGGCCATGGCGCAGCGGGGCACGATCCAAGACGGCCATGGGAGGAATCATGATCATCGCAGCTCTGTGTCGGAAATTCGTGCGCCCGGTGGGAGCGTTGCTGCTTGCCGCGACTCTCGGCACGGCGGCCTACGCGCAGGGTGGTCCGATCAAGATCGGTCTGCTCGTTCCGCTGACCGGCCCGCTGGCAACGCCGGGCACTGATATGGTCGACGGCTTCAAGCTGTTCTGGGAACAAGTCAACCACCAGGCAGCCGGCCGCAAGGTCGAGTACGTGATCGCCGATACGACCTGCAATCCTGATCAGGCGATTACCCAGGCGCGGCGCCTCGTCCATCAGGAGAAGGTGCATCTCATGATCGGCCCGCTTTGCGGGCATGAGGGCCCGGCGGTCGCGCAGGTCAGCAAGGAAACCGGCGTTCCGCTCGTCATGGATACGGCTGGCGCAGACAACGTCACGAAATGGGATCGGACGCCCACAGTCGTGCGAACGGCGGTATCGGCGAGCCAGATCGGCCATCCATTCGGCGACTACCTGTACAAGGAGCTTGGGGCACGCAACGTCACTTTTATCGGCCAGGACTACACCTGGGGGCACGAAGTGACGCTCGGCGCGGTCGAGACCTACAAGCAGGCCGGTGGCAAGGTGGCGAAGATCATCTGGAACCCGATCGGCACCAAGGACTATGGCCCCACCGTCGCGTCCATCGCGCCAGAGTCCGACGCCGTGATCGCGGTCGTGGTCGGCGCGGACCGCGTCCGGCTGTTCGAAGCCTGGTTCAGCTTCGGCATGGACAAGAAGTACAAGATCTATGGCGCCTACTGGTTGCATCAGGACGTACTGCCGCAGATGGACGACCGCGCAATCGGCATGATCGGCAATTCGCTGCACTATGCGGCCGGCCTCGACACGCCGGAAAACAAGACGTTTGTCGACGCCTTCGCCAAGAAGCACAAACGGCTGCCGTCCTGGTTCTCAGAGTCGGCGTACACCGCGAGCTTGTGGACGCGGACAGCGATCGAGCAAATCAAGGGGAATGTCGAGGACCGGGCAGCGTTCCTTGCCGCGATGCGCGGCTCGACCGTGAAGGCGCCGCGCGGGACTCTCAAGCTCGACGACTACGACAATCCGATCCAGAACGTGTACATCACGCGCATCCAGAAGATCAAACATCCGGTGGTCGGCGAGGTGCTGACCAACGTCCCGTTCAAGACCTACGAGAACGTCTCGCAGTTCTGGACGTGGAAGCCAGAGGAATTCCTCAAGCGGGGTCCTTACAAGCGCTAACCGTGTCAGGTTCCGGCGGCGCCCATGGCGCCGCCGGTTGCACAGCGCCGCGCATGCGCTCGCCAACCCGGTCCCAGCTTTTCTCATGAACAGCGGCGTCCTCCAGGCGATCAACGGTATTTCCTTCGCCGCCCTCCTGTTCCTGCTCGCCAGCGGCTTCACGCTCAGCTTCGGCTTGATGCGCGTCGTGAACATGGCCCACGGCGCCTACTATTTGTTCGGTGGCTACATTGGCTTGTCGATCACGCGGTATACCGGAAGCTTCGCGCTCGGCGTGCTCGGTGGCGGCCTAGCGATCATTCCGATCGGGTATCTGATTGATCGTTACTTCATTCGCCGTACCGGGGAAAATCATCTCGCGCAGGTTCTTCTCACCGTCGGGATCGCCTTCGTTATCGGCGACATCGCGCTCAAGGTCTGGGGCGGCGACAATCTCAAGGTGCCGACGCCAATCGAGCTGCGCGGGGCAATCGAACTGCCCGGCGGGATCATCTATCCAACCTACCGATTTGTCCTGATCTTGTTCGGAATCCTGGTCGGCCTCTCACTTTGGCTGATCTATCGCAAGACGCAGATTGGCGCCGTCGTTCGGGCCGGTGTCGACGACCGCGAGATCGTCAGCGCCATCGGCATCAACATCGACCGGCTGTTCGTGCTCGTTTCCGCGATGGCGTCGTTCCTCGCCGGGATGGCGGGCGTCGTGGGCGGCGCTTTCCTCACCCTCTATCCGGGCGCCGAATGGGAAATCCTGATCTACGCGCTGGTGGTAGTCATCTTCGGCGGCCTCGGGAGTCTGGAAGGCGCCATGATCGGCGCGCTCATCGTCGGGCTGCTCGATGCCTATGGCCGATGGCTGCTTCCCGAATTCTCCTACTTCGTTCTGTTCGGCCCAATGGCGATCCTGCTGCTGTTCCGGCCGCAAGGCATCTTCGGCAGGGAAAGCTGAACGTGGGCTCGTACCGCGCCATTTTCGGACTTGTCGCGCTCGCCGCAGCGCTGCTGGCGCCCATCGCGGTCGGCCAGTTCTGGATGACGCTGATCACGCAAATCTATATCTACGGCCTGCTGGCGCTCTCGGTCGATCTCCTGCTCGGCCACGCCGGCCTCTACTCGCTCTGCCACGCGTCGTTTTTCGCCGTCGCCGCCTACACCACGGCGATCCTGCAGGTCCGCCATGGGCTGCCGACCATCCTCGCTGCACCGGCCGGAATTCTCGCCGGGACATTGCTCGCGATCCTCTACGGCGCCTCGGTACGCACCCGCGGCGTCTATTTCATTCTGATTACGATCGCGCTCGGCTATATCATCTGGGGTGCCGCATATCGCTGGGCATCCTTCACCGGCGGCGACAACGGCATCACCAACGTGCCGCCGCCGTCGATCGGCAGCGTCAGCGTCGCCTCGCAGACCGCCTACTATTATTTCGTCCTTGCCGTCGTGCTTCTGTGTGCGCTTGGCTACCGCATTCTCATCCGATCGCCATTCGGCCTCTCCCTGCGCGGCATCAAGGCGAGCGAAAGCCGAATGCGCAGCCTCGGCTATCGCACGACCAAGCACCTCTATGCAGCGTTCGTGGTCTCGGGCGCGATGGCGAGCCTCGCCGGCGTGCTCTACGTCTACTACAACCGCTTTATCAACCCGGTCGCAGCCTCGTTTCAGATTTCCGTCGAGGTGTCGCTGATGGCGATCGTCGGCGGCTCCGGCACGATCATCGGGCCTTTCCTGGGCTCCGGAATTGTGCTCGGTCTGCGCAACTGGGTCAGCAGCTTCTTCGAGTTTCACGCTGCGGTCATGGGCATCGTCTTCATCGCCACGATCCTGTGGGCTCCAGACGGAATCGTCGGATTCTTCAGCCGCCTGCGCGCGCGCGGCACCAAGACAAAGGCCGCGCCGCCATGAGCGCAGCAATCGAGGTCAACAATCTCGCCAAGGTCTTCGGCGGCTTGCGCGCCGTCGACGGCGTCACGCTGCACGTCGCGCCGGGCGAGCGGCGCGCCCTGATCGGGCCCAATGGCGCGGGCAAGACCACGCTGTTCCACTGCGTGACCGGGACTTTGCTGGCATCGTCCGGCCACGTGCGGTTATTCGGCCATGATGTGACGCATCTCCCCGATTACCGGCGGACTGAACTGGGGATGGGGCGCACGTTTCAGATCACCAACGTTTTCACCGAACTGTCGCTGGCCGAAAATCTCGTTCTCTCGATCGTCGGCACCGACCGGCGCAAGTGGATCGTTCACCGCCCGCTTTCGGCTTTCCCGGCCATCCGCGAGCAGGCGCTCGCCGGCCTTGAAGCCGTAGGTCTGAGGGACCGCTCCGACCACCCGGTCAAGCTGCTGTCCTATGGAGAACGCCGCCAGCTCGAGCTCGCGCTGGCGCTGAACACCCGACCCAAGGTGCTGTTTCTCGACGAGCCCTGTGCCGGCCTTTCTCCCAGCGAGCGAGCGCGTATCTTCGACATGATCCGCGCGCTGCCGCGGGACATTACGGTTATCCTGATCGAGCACGACATGGACGTGGCGCTCGGTCTGACCGACCGCGTGACCGTCATGAATCGCGGGCGGGTGATGGCGGAAGGCACGCCCAAGGACGTGCAGGCCAATCCCGAGGTCCGCGACGTGTATTTCGGCCATGCCTGAACCCCTGCTCACGGTTTCCGAGATTCACACCTATTATGGGGACAGCTACGTCCTGCAAGGCGTCAGCCTCACCCTGAACAAGGGTCGCATCGCCGCCATCCTCGGCCGTAACGGCATGGGCAAGACGACACTGATCCGTTCGATCGCCGGGCTTACGCCGCCGCGCTCCGGCGATATCGTCTATCGCGGGCGCTCGCTGCGCGGAAAGCGGCCCTACGCGATCGCGCAGGATGGCATTGCGATCGTGCCGCAAGGCCGGCGGATTTTCCGCTCGCTCAGCGTGCGCGAGAACCTGCTGTTGCCGACCAGCGTGCTCGCCCGCGTGCCGCGACCGCCGGAACAAGGCGGAACGGATCAGCGCTGGGACTTCGACGAGGTGCTCAAGGAATTTCCGCAGCTCGCCGAGCGCATCGACCAGCGCGGTTCCGCGCTCAGCGGCGGCGAGCAGCAGATGCTCGCCATCGGCCGCGCGCTCATGGCCAATCCCGAACTGATTCTGATGGACGAGCCATCCGAGGGACTCGCACCGCGCCTGGTGCTCCAGGTCCAGGAGATCATGCGACGCCTGCGCGCGTTTGGCCACGCAATCCTGCTGGTCGAGCAGAACCTGGAGCTGGCCCTGTCTGTAGCGGATGATGTCTATGTGCTTTCGGCCGGTCGGTTCGTTTTCGCGGGCGCGGCCGCAGCGCTCGCGAAGGAGACGCAAGTGCTCAATCAACATCTCGGCGTGTCGGGAACGAAGCTGATGTAGGCGCGCAGGCAAGGCGCGCCATGATAATCCGACTGCATGAAATCCGCACCGTGGCCACGCCATGCAAGGCAAGGAGGCAAGCATGCCGACCCATCACACGCTCTCACCCAACCCTTCCACGGTGCACTGGGGCTACCTCGACGCGAAAATCCCCCCATGCCTCACCATTGATTCCGGCGACACGGTGACGATCGAGACCGTGTCCGGCGGCCTTGCCGACGTTGGCGACACCGCGATCATGTTGCCGCACCATCGCGAGATATGCGAGAAGCTCAAGCCCTCGCCGGGTCCGCACATCCTGACCGGGCCTGTCGCCGTGCGCGGCGCCCAGCCGGGCGATACCCTCGAGGTGCGGATCAGGGACATGGCGCTCACCGTCGACTGGGGCTGGAACCTGATCCGCCCGCTGCGCGGCACGCTGCCGGAAGACTACCCCGAGTTCCGCTGCCGCATCATCCCGATTGACAGGAAGGCGATGGCCTGTTCGCTGCCGTGGGGCGCGACGATTCCGCTGCGACCCTTCTTTGGGATTCTCGCGGTGGCGCCGCGGCCGAACTACGGGCTTTGCAGCTCGGTTGAGCCGCGTGAGTTCGGAGGCAACATGGACAACAAGGAGTTTCTCGTCGACACCTCGCTCTATCTGCCGGTTTTCGTGCCGGGCGCGAACTTCTCCGCCGGCGACGGCCACGCCGTGCAGGGCGACGGCGAAGTCTGCCTGACCGCGCTCGAAACCTGCCTTACCGGCACCTTCGAGCTCGTGCTGCACAAGAACAAGAAGCTCGACATGCCGCGAGCGGTGACCACCACGCACTACATCACGATGGGCCTCGACCCTGATCTCGACGACGCCGCCCGGCAGGCGTTGCGCGACATGATACGCTGGCTGGTGGAAATGAAGGGCTGGAGTTCGGAAGAGGCCTATGTCTTCTGCAGCCTTGCCTGCGACCTGCGCGTGACGCAGCTCGTCGACGGCAATAAAGGTATCCACGCCATGGTCGAGCGTGGGCTCGTGCAGTAACGTTGAGGCCGTGGTGGGGAGGAGCGAATGGGCCAATTCGATGGCGTCGTCATCGGAGCCGGACACAACGGGCTCACGCTTGCGGCCTATCTGGCACGGGCCGGGCTGAAAATCGCGGTCGTCGAACGAAACCCCCACATCGGCGGCGGGTGCACCACCGAAGAGCCGGCGCTGCCGGGCTATCGCTTCAACCTGCACTCCAACTTCTTTATGGGGTTCCGCCATTCGCCGCTGATCCGCGATCTGGAACTGTACCGTTTCGGCTTCTCCTATATCGAGCCCCCAATCCAGCAGGGCGCAGCGTTCCGCGACGGCACCTGCGTCGTCATCCACAAGGACCTCGAGAAGACCTGCTCTTCGCTCGCGCGATTCTCGGCGCGCGACGCCGAGACGTTCCGCGAGCTGCATTTCCTTTATGCCGTGAGGTTGCGGCCGCTGTTCACCTCGCTCGCCTTCAACGCGCCGCTTCCGATCGACCAGCTCAAGGATCGCCTGTCCGGCGCGCAGGCCAAGGAATTTCTCTCGCACGCCCAGCACGACCTGTTCAGCGTGGTGCGCAAGCATTTCGACGACGACCGCATCCGCACGCTGTTCACCTCTTACATGCACGTCATAACGACCGAAAGCTTGCCGGGCGCGGGCATCGTCTTCCCGCTCATCTTCGCCAACGTCATGGAGTTCACACTGCCGGTCGGGGGCTCGGCCAGTTTTACCGACGCACTCGCCCGGGTAATCGAGGTGTGCGGCGGCTCCGTCATCACTACGGCCGACGTCAAGGAAGTCGTCGTGCGTAACGGCCGCGCCACCGCCGTACGGCTCGCGGACGGCGGCGCGGTCGAAGGTAGCCGCTTCATCGCCAGTGCCATCGACGCGCCCACCACCATGCGCATGGCCGGCGAAGACCTGTTCCCGGAGGACGTGCGCAAGAAGCTCAACGGCTGGCACTGGGGCAATCACAGCCTGGTGACGCTCCACCTCGCGCTGCGCGACAGGCCGGTCTATCGCTCCGCTGAATTCGATCCTGACATCAACCGCGCGTTCAATATCTTTTTCGGGATGGATGACATCGAGCAGGTGCGCAGCTGTTTCGATCATTGCGCTGCCGACAAATTTCCGCACGTGCTGATGGGGAACGGCGCCTGCAACAGCGCCGTCGATCCGACTTATGCTCCGACCAACGGGCATTCCGCCTTTTGGTGGCCCTTTGCTCCGTATGCGGTAGATGGCGACCCGGATAACTGGAACCGGCAAAGAGACGAATACGCCGAGCGCGTGCTTGGTGTGTGGCGGGAATACGCATCCAATCTCGATGACGGCAACGTGCGCGCGAAGCTCCTGTTTACGCCCCTCGATATCGAGCGGCTCAACGTCAACATGGTGCGCGGCGCAGTGCGCATGGGCGCCTATATCCCGTCTCAGCTCGGCATCAATCGTCCCCATCCTCTGCTATCGGGAACGCGCACGCCGATCGAGGGACTCTATCTCTGCGGATCGTCGACCGGCAACGGCGGTGGCATCAACGGGGCGCCCGGCTACATCGCGGCGAACGCGATCGCTGACGACCTTCAGCTCGAGCGGCCGTGGGTGCGGGTGCCGGCGCCGGAATGGCGGCACTGACATCGACATCCGCAGCATCGAGTTTGCAGGCGACCTCGCCTTTGAACGACCAGGGCATGGCAGTGAAGCTCTTCGACCTGAAGGGGCGGGTTGCGGTCGTCACCGGCGGCAACGCCGGAATCGGATTCGGCATCGCGAAGGGATTGGCTCAGGCTGGTGCGGCGATCGTCGTCGCCGGTCGGCGTACTGATAAGAACAGTGATGCCGTAACGGCGATAGCGGCGCTCAACGTCAAGACAATGGCCCTTGAGGTTGACGTCCGCAAGGAAGAGTCTTGCCGCTCAATGGTCGAAGCCACCGTGGAACGGTTTGGCCGTATTGACATCCTTGTCAACAATGCGGGCATCGCCATTCGCAAGCAGCCGCAAACCTACACGCTTGCCGAATGGAACAATGTCATCGAGACGAACCTGACAGGCGCTTTTGTTTGCGCCCACTCAGCGTATCCACACATGAAGAATGGAGGCGGCGGCAAGATTATCAATATCGGCTCCATGCTTTCGATCTTCGGCGCATCGTTCGCAGTTGCCTATGCGGGCAGCAAGGGCGGCATCGTTCAGATGACCAAGGCACTTGCATGCGCCTGGGCGAACGACAACATCCAAGTCAACGCAATCTTACCGGGCTGGATCGATACGCCCTTTACAAAAACAGCACGTGAGGAGGTTCCGGGCCTCAATGAACGCGTCCTGGCGCGCACGCCCGCCGGCCGCTGGGGCGATCCGCAGGATTTTGCCGGCATTGCGGTATTCCTCGCCAGTTCTGCATCCGATTTCATTACGGGAGCCGCGATCCCCGTTGATGGAGGTTATTCTTCGCAAGGGTGATATCGACAAGCAACCGGTGATTTGACCTAGGTGTCGCGGTGCAGGTCTACTCCCGCAAGCCCATCCGTGAGTGCCGGAAGCCATTCCGCGCGCAACGTGTTTGGCCAATGCGCGCCGCTCCTATCTAACGTCCGGTAAGCCCGCCTTGTCGGAACCTAAACGAGCATACCGCGCGGTTATCGTTGCATCGCACCGAGGACCAAGAAAGTTCTCATATTCAATCAATGTCCGCGTTGGAAAAAACTTGAGCTAACGCGACCCCGGTTAATTTGCAGCTACGAACATCCCTCTGTCTCGGTTCAGCCTCGTGGGGTCGAGCGGCTCGTGTCGGCCTGGGTAGAAGCGCGACAGGTCGATCGTGCGAGCAACTCCGTCGACGATCAGCTCCGCCACCGCCTCGCCGGTCGCGGGCGCATTCAGAATGCCCCAGACGCTGTGGCCGGTAGCCACGTAGGCACCCTTGAGGCCCACAACCGGGCCGATCAGCGGTAGACCGTCCTGGGTAATGGGACGATAACAGGCCTGCTGTGCGAGGATCTTGCTTGCGCCGAGCGCAGGTGAAAAATGGGCGCACATCGCTTGCAAGCGCTCGATCGCACCAGGGTCCGGTGCGACATCGGCGGGGTCGTTCGGCAGTAGGCTTTCGCTGGAGATGGCACAGACGTAGGTGGTGCCGTCGGGACGCGGAAACACCTCGGGCGAGTGCACGGCGCCAGTCAGCTCCTGGTATTCGAGAAAGTGGGCCTGAGCCGGTATTTTTGTTCCCGTCTCAAAGACGAGGCTGTGCCCTTTCAGGCCGAACACGGCAGGCAGCGGCAGCCATTCCGCGGCGAGGATCGACCACGGGCCCAAGGCAATGACCACCGCATCACCCTCGATGATTTCGCCATCGACCTGAACACCTTGCACGCTCGCGCCGGTTCCGCGCACCACACCCGTGACGCGCCCGAGACGCAGCTCCGCCCCCTGCGCTTGCGCCGCGCGCATCATCGCTGCGGTGAACTGGCCCGGATGCACTTGCGCCGTGGTCTCTGCCGAGCCCAAGCGATAATTGCCAGTCACGCGATCCGATAGCCAGTTGAAATCAGATGGATTGCCAGGAGGACGACCAGACGTCTGTGTGACGGCGAAGCCGCCGAAGGTGGTAAGGCGACGGTAGCCCCAATCCCCGCCGATCTCTTCCGGAAGCTGCGTATGAAGCGCAAAGCTCCGCCGTGCCAGCGGCGCGAGCGGTGTACCGTCGCACCAGTCGCGTGCCAGAAAGCCGCCCGACTTGCCCGATGCCGCGCAAGCCAGTCCTGTGCGTTCGATGACAATCGATCGGACGCCGCGGCAACTCAAGAAATAGGCGATTGAGGCGCCGATGACGCCGCCACCGCATATCAGAACCCGCATTGGTTTGCCTGCTATTCGATCCGGGAATGATTCCCAAACCCGACAAAGCTTGGCGGGGCATTCATTGGGAAGATGTGCGCTCGCAGTGGTGCATCACGGCTTGAACGTGAAGCCCGGGCCGATAGCGGCCTCCGCTGGAATGGGCGGAAGATCCGAGAACAGGTCCGGTTTGTCCTTCATCACCTTCAGAATGTGCTTGGGCTCGATGTGCTTGTTGACGTCGAAGGTGGATCGTATGAAGCCAAGCCGGTGCAGCCGATCCACTGCACTCCACAGCGCTCGATAGTTGTTGGCCGACAGGCGTCGATCGGCCTGCTGGATGTTGAACTGCATCGCAGCTTCCGCGATCTCGGCTTTGAGGCCTGGGATCCAGCGCGTCGCCACCTGCGCTGCCTGCTTGGGATTGTCGCGCATCCATTTGTCGGCTTCCGACACGGCAGCGAGGAATTTCTCGACTGTCTCGCCGTTCTTCTCCACCCAAGAGCGCAAGCCCACATTGAAGCCCAGGAAGGAGATGACGTCGCCACCGCGAATCACTTCGACCGCTCCCGGCACATCCTTCAGGGCGA
>Ga0081538_10004642_pt1 | contig 12613 bp, 9 predicted proteins | sample TabmetS5T2R1_FD_71022 | JGI IMG/M metagenome (GOLD analysis project Ga0081538, IMG submission 71022) | Tabebuia heterophylla rhizosphere microbial communities from the University of Puerto Rico - S5T2R1 | ecosystem: Host-associated > Plants > Roots > Rhizosphere ...
TCTGCCCGTTCCCATGGGATTCGGCAATCTCTTCGCCGGCTCGTTCCGCCTGCCGGCTGAGTCGCGCGGCGCCCTGGGAGTGCTCGCGGCGAGCGCCGTGCGCGACATCGACGCCGGCATCGTCGATGGCGAGGTGTTCCTGTGCCACGCGAGCTACGGCCTCCTCTCGGACATCGAGAAGGCCATGGAGCGAGGGCGCGCCCGCCCGCGCGAGCGCTGGAAGCGCCATCTCGCCTACTATGCGATCGCGCGCGAGATGCTGGTGGACGCGCCGCTGCCATCCATCCAGGTGGAGGTCGACGGGCGGCTGCTGGTCCGCGACGCCGTCATCGCGACGGTGGCCAACGTGGAGACCTACCGGGGCTTCCTCAACCTCACCCCGGGAGCGAGCCCGACCGACGGCTGGTTCGATGTGGCGGTGATGGAGCGCGGCTCCCGCCTGCGGGTGTGGGGACGCTTGCTTCGCATGCTGCTCGGCGGGTCGCTCGAGCAGGCCGGGATCCAGCGGTGCCGTGGGCGCCGGGTGCGCGTCCTCGTGGAGGGTCAGGCGCCCGTCCTCGCGCGGATGCTGCCGGCCGCGCTGCCCCTCATCGTGCCGCCCGCCGTGGCCGCCGCGATTCCCGCGAGCCCGTCGGCGGCGGCGCTGCGGCGGCTCGCCGCGACACGCCGAGACGCGCCGCCCCGATGGCCGCCAGTCCCAGCAGGATCCACACGACCTGCCGCGCTCGACGTAGCAAGCTGAACGCGAGCCCCAGGCTCGCGCCCAGGCCGAGCGCCCCGAAGGCCGCGGTGTTCGCCCCCTCGAGCACGCCGAGGCCCCCGGGCAGGAAGAAGAGCACGAAGCGCACGCCCGAGCCGATGGCCTCGAGCGCCAGCGCGGTGATTGTCGGCACGGTGTGGCCGAGCGCCCAGAGGATGACCCACACCTCGACGGCGCCGAGCAGCCGCCCGAGCAGGTGAAAGCCGAGGGCGGCGGCGAAGCGGCCGCGATTGTCGCGATAGTAGCTGCCGAGCATGCGATCCATGTGCGTGGCCGAGCGCTGGCCGCCGCGCACGCCGAAGCGTTCGATCAGCCGCCCGAGCCAGGACATGCCGCCCTTGAGCTGGCCGGCCACGAAGCCCAGGAGCGCGACGATCTGTATCGCCAGGAGGAGACCGAGGCCGAGGACGAGGCGCCGGTCGAGTTCGATGGCGATGGCCAAGCCCAGCGCGACGGCCACGAACGCCGCCTGGGCGGCGACGTTCGCGGTCTTCGCCACGATGAGGGACGGCACGCTCTCCTCGTAGGGCACCCACGGCCGGACCAGCCAGGCGCGCAGCGGCTCGCCGCCCACCGGGCCCAGCACCGACGCCGCATTCACGGCCTCGCCCGCCGCGCGCGCGAGGAGCAGCCGGCCATACGGCGCGGTACCGCGCGGAAATGAGAACGACCACCCCGCGGAGTCGGCGGCGAGCACCAGCGGATACGAGAGGCAGATGAGGCCGAACTGCCACCAATTGATCTTTCGCATGGCCTCCAGCACCGGCGTGACACCGGTGTGGGCGAAGAGGCCCACGGCCAGCGCGAGCCCCGCCGCCACGCCGAGTCCCTGCAGCCATCGACCGTAGCGCATATCAAGCAAGCGGTCTGCCATTGCCAGGCGTGGGACAATCCGATCGTGAGCCGGAAGTCAGTCCTCGCCCTCGCCTGCCTCAGCGGTGTCGGATACCTGGCTCTCGCAGTCATCGCGTCCCACGCGCACGTGTTTTCCTTCGAGCATGGGGCGCGCGCGGTCGTGGCCGCCGCGCGGAACCCATTTCTCGATCGCCCCATGCAGGCGGCGTCCGTGCTGGGCGACGAGTGGGGGCTGGTGCCGCTGATCTTGATCGGCACCGCCGCCCTCTGGACGCGTCACCGGCGCTGGGCGAGCGCGCTGCCCCTCATCATGCTCGGCACGGGCGCGCTGCAGTGGCTGGCCAAGTGGAGCGTCGATCGCCCGCGCCCGAATCTCCTCCCGCTCGGCTTCCCGAGCGGCCACGTGCTGAGCGTGGTCGTGCTCTTCGGACTCGCGGCGTACTGGCTGTGCCGCGCGCGGGCGGAGCGCGCCGCGCGCGGCCTCGGCGTCGGCGTGGGCGCGGGGTTGATCGCGTTCGTCGCCTGGAGCCGCCTCTACCACGAGGCGCACTGGTTTCTCGACGTGGTGGGAGGACTGCTCCTCGGGGTGACCTACCTTCTGCTGCTCATCTGGGCGGGGGAGACGGTGGAAGCCCGCGCGCGCCGTCGCCGCGCGCTGTCGTCTTGAACCTCCGAAGGCGCCTCGAAGTTCCGGCCACCGTCGCGTAAATTCCGCGCGCCCTTCACTCGTCTACTCCGGCAGCAGGGCTGCACAAGGAGGAGACGATGAATCGCACACTCGTACGAGTCCTCGGGTTCGCCGCCGCGCTCGGGCTGCTGGGTGGGTGCGTCGCGGTCGTGGATCCCTATCCCGCGCGCGTGTACGTCCCGGGGCCGCGCCTGCTGGTTGCGCCGCCGCCCGTCGTCGTGGCCCCGCGCCCGTGGGGCTGGGGTCATCACGGCGGCTGGTATCGCCGCGGCCATCGCTGGTAACGCGCGGGCATGGCGACCACTGGGGCGCCCGGAGCAGAGCTCCGGCGTGCAGGGGAGAAGCGATCGCGGGTGTCGACGATGATCGCGGCGCGTTGCCTCGCGTCCGTCACGCGGGAGCGCGCTCGATGAGCGCGGGGCCGTCGTTCTGGGCGGACGAGACCAGCGAGGAGACGGGGTAGGCCTCCATGCGCTCAGCGGGCAAGGGTCGCAAGAAGGGCAGCAGGGCCGCGCTGTCCACGATCCGCCGGTCCAGCCAGGCGGCCTCCGCGTCCGGGTCCAGGATCACCGGCATGCGGTCGTGGAGACGCCCGGCCAGCTCGTTGGGCGCGGTCGTGATGATCGTGCACGTCGCGGGGACGTCCGCCTCGCGACGCGGTGGCGTGTAGAGCCCCGCGAAGGCGAAGAGCCCGCCGCCGCGCAGCCGCAGGTACCAGGGCTGCTTGCGCTTCTGCCCCGGCACCGCCTGCCATTCGTAGAAGCCGTCGGCGGGAATCAGGCACCGCGTCCGCTGTAGCGCGTCGCGGAACATGGGGCTGGTGGCGACGCTCTCGGCGCGGGCGTTGATGGGGGCGAGGCGGCCGTCGCGCACCCAGAGCGGCCGCAGGCCCCAGCGCGCGGTGACGAGGCGGCGGCGCCCGTCGCGCGCCACGACGATGGGAACGGGCTGCGACGGTGCCACGTTGTAGCGCGCGATCATCTCCTCGTTGTCTCCGTCCTCGACCTCGATCCCGAAGCGCCGGGCGAGCTCTTCGAACGCAGCGGTCTCCGTGTACCGGCCACACATGGATCTGAGTCTACCGCAGCGGCGCTGCGGCGGCGGGCGGGCGCCGACGGCTAGCGGCGGTTCTTCAGCAGCTCGGCGATGCGTTCCTGCAGGATCTCGCTGGGCAGGCGCGCCGGCGCGTCGGTGGGCGGCGCCGCCGGAGCGGGCGCGGGCTCGGCCGGGAGCGCCGGGGCCGGAGCGGGCGCGGGCGCCGGGCCCGCAGACGGCTCGGGCGCCTCGGCGATCGCGGGGACGGTGACGACCGGGGCGGCCACGGGCTCCGGCTCGACGGTCGCCACGGCGGCGGGAAGGGCGGCCAGGACCGGCTGCGCGTCCTCCAGGCTGCTGCTCTCCACGCGCGGCAGCGTCACCACCGCGGGATGCCGGTCCAGGGACTCGAACGCGATGTCCGCGGCGAGCGGCTGGCCGAAATAGAAGCCTTGCCCGCGGTCGCAGCCGAGCTCGCGGAGCCGGCTCAGCTGCTCCTCGGTCTCGATCCCCTCCGCGGTGACCGAGAGGCCGAGGCTCTTGGCCACGCTGATCACGGCCTGCACGATGGCGGTGTCCTCAGGGTCGCTGGTGATGCCCTCCACGAAGGAGCGGTCGATCTTCAGCGTGTCGATGGGGAACCGCTTGAGGTACCCCAGCGACGAGTACCCGGTCCCGAAGTCGTCGATGGCGAGGCGGATGCCGAGATCGCGCAGGGTGTGGAGCGTGGCCAGCGTGGCCGGCGCATCCTGCATGACCACGCTCTCGGTGATCTCGAGCTTGAGGCTGCGCGGGTCGAGGCCGCTGTCGGTGAGGACCCGCGAGACCAGCGCCACGAGGTTCGGGTCCTGGAGCTGCCGCGCCGAGAGGTTCACGCTGATCGTGAGCGGCGGGTCGCTGGCGCGCTGCTCCTGCCAGACCCGCGCCTGGCGACAGGCCTCCGTCAGCACCCACTGGCCGATGGGAATGATGAGGCCGGTCTCCTCGGTGAGGCCGATGAAGGCCTCCGGGGAGAGCAGGCCGCGATCCTTGTGCTGCCAGCGGACCAGCGCCTCGAACTCGGCCACGCGGCCGCTCTCGAGGTGCACCACCGGCTGGTAGAGGAGGCGGAACTCGTCGCGCGCTACCGCGCTTCGCAGGTCGAGCTCGAGGTCGAGCCGGTGAATGGCCGGCGCCGCCATGTCCGTGTCGAACACCTCGCAGCGGTTCCGACCCTTGCTCTTGGCCCGGTACATCGCCATGTCGGCGTCGCGCAGCAGCTCGTCGGGCGAGATGGGGCGGCGGGTGTTCAGGGCCACGCCCGCGCTCATGGTCACCACGATCTCCCGCCCCTCGACCTCGAAGGGGGTCTCGAGGCCCTGGGCCACGCGCTCCGCCACCGCGGTGGCGCCCTCGACGTCGTCGAGATCCTCCAGCAGGATGGCGAACTCGTCACCGCCCAGGCGCGCCACGGTATCCTCCGGCCGCACGCAGTCGGCGAGGCGCCGCGCCAGCTCCTGCAGGACGTGGTCGCCCACGTGGTGGCCGAGGCTGTCGTTGATGACCTTGAAGCGGTCGATGTCGAGGAACAGCACCGCCACGTGCTGCGGCCGCCGCTCGGTGCGGGCCAGCGCGTGAGCGAGGCGGTCCATGAAGAGACCTCGGTTGGGTAGCCCGGTGAGAGGATCCTGGAAGGCCTGGCGCGTGAGGAGATCCAGCTTCTGGGGGAACTGGTTGATCTCCTGCGCCTGCTGCTCGATGGTCGCCATCATCTTCGAGAACGACGCCACGAGGGTGCCGATCTCGTCGCCCCGGTCGATGACCGGCGCCGCGTCCGCCTTGGCCTCGGCGACGATGTCGGCCGCGCGCGACAGCGCGGTGGCCAGGTCGTACACGACGTAGGCGCCGCCCGCCATGAGCAGGGCGGTGAAGAGGAGCAGGATCGGCACCGCGAACGCGTCGCCGGTGGGCCGGCCGCCCTCGAAGAGCGGCCAGACGTAGACGTAGAAGCAGTAGGTGAGGATCAGCAGCGGGATCACGGACGAGAGCGTCAGGGCCAGGATCATCTTCTGACGGACCCGCTGGCCCCCGAACGCCACTTCCCGCCGCATGTCGTTATGGCCCATTGTTCGAACCCGTAGGGCTAGGGAGCAACCAGGGTGCCACCGTCCGTCTGACCGTGGAATCTCTATGAATCTGGTAAGTTAAGCCATGTCTGACCCCCCTTCATCGCCGGGAATCGGGGCCACCGCCTACAAAATTCGGTCACCCCCGCCGGAATATGTCGCCGCCGGCAGATTCGGGGTGGCCGGGGGCCCCCGGCCCCGCACCCGAATCGCGTATACTTCCGGCAAGTCGCGCAACCGCCCTACCGCCCAGAGAGGAGCCACCATGAGGGAAGCCGTCATCGTCGCCAGCTCCCGGACGCCGCTTGCCAAGTCGGCCCGCGGCTCGTTCAACATGACCCGCCCGGACGACCTCGCCGCTCATTGCATCAAGGACGTGCTGGGCAAGGCGCCGCGTCTCGACCCCAAGGAGGTCGAGGACGTGATCCTGGGCTGCGGCCAGCCGCATGGCTCACAAGGGCACAACATCGCCCGCGTGGCCGCGCTCCGCGCCGGCCTCGCCTCCTCGGTCGCCGGGACCACCGTGAACCGCTTCTGCTCATCCGGCCTGCAGGCCATCGCGATGGCCGCCCACCACATCATGAACGACGGCGCCGCCGCGGCCATCGGTGGGGGCGTCGAGAGCATCACGATGATGAAGCGCGACGCCGACCCGAACCCGTGGGTGAAGGAGCACTGGCCGGGCACCTACATGGTGATGGGCGAGACCGCCGAGGTGGTGGCCAAGCGCTACAAGGTCAGCCGCGAGGCGCAGGACCAGTACTCGCTCGAGAGCCAGAAGCGCACGGCGCGGGCGCAGCAGGACGGCTTCTTCAAGGAAGAGCTCGCTCCCATGCAGGTCGTGCGCGGTGTGGTGGACAAGAAGACGGGCGAGATCGTGGGCAAGGAAGACTTCTACGTGGACAAGGACGAGTGCAACCGCGCCGATACCACCCTCGAGGGGCTGCTGAGCCTGCCCCCGGTGTTCGACAAGACGAGTGGGCAGGGCACGGTGACGGCCGGCAACTCCTCCCAGCTCTCCGACGGCGCTTCGGCCACGCTTCTCATGTCCATGGACCGCGCCAAGGCCCTCGGCGTCACGCCGAAGCTGATCTTCCGCGGCTTCGCGGTGGCGGGCTGCGATCCCGACGAGATGGGCATCGGTCCCGTCTTCGCGGTGCCGAAGCTCCTCCAGCGTCACGGCCTCAAGGTATCGGACATCGATCTCTGGGAGCTGAACGAAGCATTCGCGGTGCAGGTGCTCTACTGCCGTGATCGGCTCGGCATCGACCCCGCCAAGCTCAATGTCAACGGCGGCTCCATCTCCATCGGCCATCCGTTCGGGATGACGGGCTCACGCATGGTCGGCACGCTCGCCAACGAGATGCTCAAGCGTAAGGCGCGCTACGGCGTGGTCACGATGTGCGTGGGCGGCGGCCAGGGGGCGGCGGGACTCTTCGAGGCCTGCAACTAATCCGAGCGGAACGACAGCCCCTCACCCCATCCTGCGTCCCGTCGGACGGCGGGCGGGGTGAGGGGGATTGTTTTTGCTAGCGCAGCCGGCCGAGGTAGGCGTCCAGCGAAGCCGGATCGTTCCCCCGCGTGCGCGACGTGACCAGCCAGGACTGCCCATCGAAGTGGGCGTGCGACCACACCTCGTTGAAGACCTGGATCCGATCCATCGGCCGCAAGGGGTGCGAGTAGTAGCGGATCGGCGAGTTCGTCGGCACGTGCACCCACGCGTGGCGCACGAGCACCCGCTCGTAGCCGTGGACGCCGGGGGATGTGATCTCGACGTCCTTCGCACGGCCGTAGCCATCGGAGAGACGCTTGTCTCCCGCGGTGATCCTTCCCGGTCCCGTCAGGCTCAGGCTCAGCTTCATCGCTGTGGTCTCCTTGGCCGGGGTGAGAGCAAAGGTCGAGCCATCACGCCAGCCCATAGAAGTCAGGTACTTGCACGCCGCGACCACGACGGGTGGCTACAAATCCCAGGGACCGGACCGAGCAGTTCTTCGCCGTTCGGAGATCGACATAGGCCCTAGGGGCCATTGAGGAAGGGGACGAGGCTAAGCGAACATGAGGAGCACGGGATGAAGACGCTCCGACGCCTGAGCGCGCATGCGGTCGCGATCATCCTGGTGTTCGGAGTCGCCGCGGCGGACCCCCCGTCGCGCGGCCGCGACTTCGAGATCTCCAGCGCCGACCGCGCGTGGCTCGACGGCCATGGCCCGGTTCGCGTGGGCATCAACGATACGTCCTGGCCCCCCTACGACCTCGTGTCGGAGGAAGGCGAGCACCGAGGCATCACCGCCGACTACCTGGATCTGCTCTCCACGCGCGGCGGCCTCCGCATCGAACGTGTCCGCTTCAAGACCTTCCCGGAGGCGTTCGAGGCGCTGCAGCGCGGGCAGATCGACATGATCGGGTCGATGGCGCGGACGCCCGCGCGCGAGAAGGTCGTGCGCTTCACGGTGCCGTACGCGACGAGCCCCTCCGTGATCATCACCCGGCGAGACTCGAGTGTCCGCAGCCTCGGGGATCTGGCCGGCAAGAAAGTCGCCCTCGAGCGAGGCTATGCCGCGGTGGAGTTCATGCGGCGGGCCCAGCCCGCGGCGGTGATCGTGGAGGTGAGGTCCTCCCTCGAGGCGCTCCAGGCGGTGGCGTCGGGAGACGCCCAGGCCTATGCCGGGAGCCTCGTCACCTCGTCTTATCTCATCGACACGGGCTACCTCAGCAATCTCGAGGTCCGTGGGTCCAGCGGCTTCCCCACCAGCGAGCTGCGATTCGCCGTGCGGCAAGATCTGCCCCCGCTCGAGCGGATCGTCGACGGCGCGATCCGCTCCTTCTCCAGCGGCGATCATGACCGGATCCGGGCCCGCTGGCTGCCCAGTCGTGGCGGCACCTCCGTCGCCACGGTGGAGCTCACCCCCACCGAGCGCGAGTGGATACGCGAGCACCCGAAGGTCCGGCTCGGCGTCCGGCCGAACCAGCAGCCGCTGGAGAGCCTCGACAGCGGAGGGCGCTATTCCGGCATCGCCGCCGACTACGCCGCGCTCCTGCGCGATCGGCTCGGTATCGAGTTCGAGGCCAAGCCGGTGATCGGCTGGCCCGAGCTGGCCGCCCGGCTGACGCTCCGCGAGCTGGACGCGGTGGCGCTGATCACCCCCAGCGAGCAGCGCGCCCGCTATCTCGTGTTCAGCCGTCCCGTCTTCTCCATGCCCTGGGTCATCCTGACCGGGGCCAGCGCCACGCCCGTCGCCGGCATCCGGGACCTGCGCGGCAAGCGCGTGGCGGTGACCGACAGCAGCATCGCGCACGCGCTGCTCCAGGAGCGCTACGGGGACATCTCCGCGCTGGTCGTCAGGTCGGACGCGGTGGGGCTGGAGGAGGTCGCGCGCGGGACGGCCTTCGCGCAGATCGCTCCGCTCACGATCGTGAGCCCGCTCGTCCAGCAACAGTACGCGTCGACGGTGCGGGTGGCGGCGCCGCTGCCGGAGATCTCCCCCGATCTCGTGTTCGGCGTCCGGGACGACTGGACCGTGCTCCGGGGCATCCTGGACAAGGGGATCGCCTCGATCACCGAGGCCGAGCACGCGGCCATTCGCAACAAGTGGCTGGGCGTCACCTACCGGCTGACGCTCGACTGGCGACGCTACCTCGGCGTGATCATCCCCCTCGGCCTCGGGGTGGGGCTGATCATTCTCGTCATCGCGATCTGGAACCGGCGTCTCCGGCGCCAGATCAGGCGCCGCCAGGAGGCCGAGGCCGCGCTGTCCGCGCAGTTCCGCACGCTTCAGACCATTCTCGAGGCCATGCCGGACGGCGCCGCCCTCGTGAACCGGAGCCTCCAGGTGGCGGTCAGCAACGAGCGCTTCTGGAAGCTCCTGGACCTTCCGCGCGAGCGCTTCGGGCCGGACCCGGTCCCCTTCGAGGCACTGGTGCGCTTCAACGCGGAGCGCGGGGAGTACGGCGCCGTGGATCCGGCGGTGGTCGCGGAGCGCGTGGCCGAGGCGTCGCAGCGGACCGGCCCGCATCACGAGGAGCGGATGCGTCCCGACGGCACCGTGCTCGACATCCGGGGCGCGCCGCTGCCCGACGGCGGCTTCGTGCGCTTCTACACCGACATCACCGAGCGCAAGCAGGCCGAGCGTGCGCTCGCCGAGGCGAAGGAGACCGCGGTGCAGGCCAACCGCGCCAAGAGCTCGTTCCTCGCCACCATGAGCCACGAGATCCGCACGCCCATGAACGGCGTCCTCGGCATGCTGGAGCTCCTCTCCCTGACGCGGCTCGACGCCGAGCAGCGGGCGACGCTCAATACCGCCCGCGAGTCGGCCCGCTCGCTGCTCGGCATCATCGACGACATCCTGGACGTGTCCAAGATCGAGGCGGGCCGGCTCGAGCTGCGTCCGGAGCCCTCGTCGGTGGCGGATGCGGTGGAGAGCGTCTACCTCGTCTACTCGGTGGCGGCGAGCGCCAAGAGCCTGCTCCTCATGCGGACGGTCGATCCGCGGCTCAGCCCGGCCCTGGTGGTGGACCCGTTGCGGCTGCGGCAGATCCTCAACAACTTCACCAGCAATGCGCTGAAGTTCACGGTGGAGGGCCACGTCGAGATACGCGCCGAGCTGGTGGAGCGCCGGGGCGATCGGGAAACCGTCCGCTTCGCGGTGTCCGACACCGGCATCGGCGTGTCCCCGGAGAATCAGCGGAAGCTGTTCCAGCCCTTCGTGCAGGCGGAGGCCGATACCACCCGGCGCTTCGGCGGCACCGGCCTCGGGCTGGCGATCTGCCGTCGCCTCGCCGAGATGATGGACGGCACGGTGGAGATGCAGAGCGAAGTGGGGAAGGGCACGACCATGACCTTCACCGTGTCGCTGCCCATCGGGGATCCCGCCCTCGTGCGCCGAGCCGGGCCGGGGAGCGGCCAGTCCTCCACCGTTGCGATGCTGCGCAGCCGGCGCGCCTCGCCGCCCGTGGCCCAGGCCGAGGCGGAGGGCACGCTGGCGCTGGTGGTCGACGACCATCCGACCAACCGGTCGCTCCTGGAGCGGCAGCTCCGCGCGCTGGGCTACGCCGTCGAGTCCGCGGAGAACGGCGTGCAGGCCCTCGAGGCCTGGCGGACGGGCCGCTTCGGCATCGTGGTGACGGATTGCCACATGCCGGAGATGGACGGCTACGATCTCACCCGCGCCATTCGCGCCGCCGAGAGCGCGCGCCCGGCGCCGGCGCGGCGCACACCGGTGATCGCCTGCACCGCGAATGCCCTCGCCGGCGAGGCCGAGGTGTGCTTCGCCGCCGGCATGGACGACTACCTCGCCAAGCCGGTGGAGATGATGGCCCTTGCCCAGGCGCTCGATCGCTGGCTCCCGCTCCCCGGAACGCCCGAGGCCCCGACCGCCCCGCCGGCCGCCGCCGCCCCCGTGGACGCGGACGCCCTCGCCGAGCTGTCGGGCGGCGACCGGAGCGTGGAGCGCGACATCCTGCGCGAGTTCCGCGCCGCCAATGACGCCGACGCGCTCGCCCTCCAGGAGGCCCTCGGCCGACGGCACCTCGCCGACATCGTCCGCGCCGCCCACCGCATCAAGGGCGCAAGCCGCATGGTCGGCGCGCGCGACCTCGCCGCGGTGTGCGCGGCGATCGAGCAATCGGGCCGCGCCGAGGATCTCACCGGCGTTCTCGCGAGGGAGGCCGTGTTCCGGGCGGAGCTGGCCCGGCTCAACGCGTATCTCGACACCGCCGTCATGGGCGGGCCCTGATGGACATCGCCGAGCTCCGATTCCTCGTCGCGGAGGACCACGACTTCCAGCGGCGCACCCTCGTCCGGATGCTGACCGGCCTCGGGGCGCGCGAGGTGCTGGAAGCCGCCGACGGCCGGGCCGCGCTCGAGATGTTCCGCGACCCCGCGCGCCCCGTCCACATCATCGTGTGCGATCTCGACATGCCGGAGATGGACGGTATGGAGTTCCTGCGCCACGTGGGAGCGATCGGCGCGCACGTGTCGGTGATCCTCTCCAGCGCCCTCGACCGGCACCTCATCGCATCGGTGGAGACGATGACCACGGCCTACGGAATGAATCTCCTCGGCGCCATCGAGAAGCCCGCGACGCCGCAGAAGCTCAGGGATCTGATCGCGCGCCACGGCAGCGCGCCGGCCCGCCGGGCCGGGGCCCCGGCCGCTCGCGTCCCGGGCGAGGAGGTCGTGGCGGGGCTGCGGGCGGGCGAGCTCGAGCCCTTCTTCCAGCCCAAGGTGGACCTCGCCTCGGGCGCGGTGGTGGGCGCCGAGGCGCTCGCACGCTGGCGGAATCCGGAGCGCGGCATCGTGCCTCCGGGCGCCTTCGTCGCCGCGCTCGAGGCGGCCGGCGCGCTGGACGCGCTCACCTGGGTGATGCTCGAGCGCTCCGCCGCGGCGGCGGCCACGTGGCAGGCCGAGGGCCTGCGCGCCTCGGTCTCGGTCAACCTCTCGCTGACCTCGCTCAGCGATCCCTCGCTCGCCGATCGCATCACCGACACCGTGCGGCGGCAGGGGCTCGAGACCCGCGCCATGATCCTGGAGATCACGGAGTCGGCGGCGATGACCGACGTGGGCCACTGCCTCGAGAACCTGGCCCGCCTGCGCGTGAAGGGCTTCGGGCTCTCGATCGACGACTACGGCACCGGCTACTCCTCCATGCAGCAGCTCGCCCGCATTCCCTTCACCGAGCTCAAGCTGGACCAGTCCTTCGTCACCAACTGCGCCACCCACGTCCAGCATCGCGCCATCATCGAGTCGAGCCTGGACATGGCCCGCCGGCTCAAGCTCAAGACGGTGGCGGAGGGCGTGGAGACGCGGGCCGACTGGACCCTTCTCCGCGAGCTCGGCTGCGCCATGGGCCAGGGCTACTTCATCGCCGAGCCCCTGTCCCTCGAGGATTTTCCCCGCTGGGCGCGGGAGTGGACCCCGCCCGCCTGAGCGGGTGTGCTAGGATGGCGGGCGTCGTCACGTCCGCGCGGCACGCCCGGGACCCCGTCGTCTAGCCTGGCCAAGGACGCGACCCTTTCAAGGTCGAGATCGCGGGTTCGAATCCCGCCGGGGTCACCACAAGCGTTGGCGCACGCAGGGCCAGGCGCGCTTCGCGGGGCTTCCCGTCGCCGCAGGCCCTGCCAATCCATGAGCCGTCCGCGGAGCTCATCGAGGACTCGTTGCAGATCCTCACC
>Ga0081538_10004643_pt1 | contig 12611 bp, 9 predicted proteins | sample TabmetS5T2R1_FD_71022 | JGI IMG/M metagenome (GOLD analysis project Ga0081538, IMG submission 71022) | Tabebuia heterophylla rhizosphere microbial communities from the University of Puerto Rico - S5T2R1 | ecosystem: Host-associated > Plants > Roots > Rhizosphere ...
TCGGACGACGCGATCGAGATGCAGACGTCGGCCGCCTGGTAGTACGACGCCATCTGCTCGTACGGCACGTGGCCCACCACGTGGACGCGCCCCGGCACGCCGGCCGGCCCGCCGGTCGCCATGTGCTTGACGACGAGCTGGGCTCCGGGGATCTCGTGCGCCACGCGCTCGTACGCCTCGCGGATCGTCTGCGGGTTGTAGACCGCCGTCAGCGAGCGCGGGCTGAGGATGACGGGGCCCGGCCCGAGGCCGAGGCGCTCGCGCAGCGCCGTGCGCGCGCCGTTCGCGGGCGCGAAGGTGCGCAGGTCGACGCCCCAGTTGATCAGCACGGTCGCGTCGCGCCGCGCGCCGAGCTCGACGAGGCGGTCGAGCAGGGCCGCCGAGTCCGCCATCGCGACGTCGGCGCGGCGGACCGCGATCCGGTTCGCCGCCGTCTTCACCCGGCCGGCCCGGAAGACGTCCGAGCCCCAGGCCATCGCCACGAGCGGCGAGGCGCCCGCCACGGCGGCGAGCGCGGCGTAGCCGCAGAGCCAGTGGGCGTGCACGACGTCCGGCTCGAGCTCGCGCTCGAGCCGCCGGATCCAGCGGACGTGGGCGGCGGCCCCCGCCAGGGACCGGCGGGGTCGGGCGGGGGCCGCCACGACGCGCACGCCCGCCGCCGGAAGCGCGGACGCCGGAAGCGTCGCCTCGACGTCCCCGGCGACCGTGACCTCGAAGCCGCGCTCGTGCATCGCGAGCGCGAGGTGCTCGACGTGCGGGTGGTTGACGGCGCCGAGCATGAGCAGCCTCATGGCTGCCACACCTCCGCCTCGGCCTGCGCCCGCCGGTAGTCGTCCTCGCGGCCGATGTCGAGCCAGGGACCGGCGAAGGGGAACGAGCCGACCGGCGCGCCGGCCTCGAGCAGCGCCTGGACGAGGTCCGGCAGGTCGAAGTACCGGCCTCGCGGGACGTGCTCGATCGCCTCGGGCTCGAGCGCGTACACCCCCATGCTGACCGTGTACGGCAGCTCGGGCTTCTCCTCGTAGGTCAGGACCCGGTGCGTGGCTCCGACCGCGCCGTCCGTGTGCAGGACCCCGTAGTCGGCACGGACGATCCGCTGGTGGGTGGCGATCGTCAGCAGGTTGCCCGACTGCTCGTGCGCGGAGACGAACGCGCGAAGGTCGAGCGTGGTGAGGACGTCGCCGTTGAGCATGAGGAACGTCCGGTCGAGGTCCGCGATCGTCGCCAGCGGCCCGGCCGTCCCCAGCGGCGCGTCCTCGTCGTGATATCGCACCGAGACGCCGAGCGCCGAGCCGTCTCCGAGCACCGCGCGGATCAGGTGCGCGAGGTGGCCGACGGCGAGCGTCACGTCGTCGAAGCCGGCGGCGCCGAGCCGGCGCAGCACGATGTCGAGGATCGACCGGTCGCCGACCGGCATCAGCGGCTTGGGCAGGACGGTCGTGTAGGGGGCGAGCCGCCGGCCGCGGCCCCCGGCGAGCACGACGGCGCGGCGGGTCATGACGTTGCTCCTGCGTTGGACGGCTCTGGCGGCGACCCGGAGGCGCGGATAGCGTGGGTCTCGATCTGACCACCGCGCCTGCATCCACCGCTGCCCGGGCGACCTCGCTCGCCGGGCTCGCGGGCGCCGCCGCGGCGGCCGCCGCGCTCGCGCTGGTGCTCGCGAGCGCACCGCCGCCGCCGCTGCTCGTCGCGGGCGGCGCCGTCGGTCTCGCCGCCGTGCTGGCGCTCGCGGTCGCGCGCTACGAGGTGGCCGTGGGGCTCGGGATCGTGCTGCTGGCGGTCGTGCGCGTCGAGCCGGCGCCGTCCGACGCCGTGCTCGCGGTGCTCATCGGCCTCGCCGTGGCGAGCGGCCGGATCGATCTCGGGCGCGTCCCGGCGACCGTGCTCGGGCTGCTGGGCGTGCTGATCGCGCTGAACATCGCGTCGCTCGCGGGGGCCGCGGAGCTCGAGCCCGCGCTGCGGTTCTTCGGCATCACCCTGTACCTGGTGCTCTTCGCCGTGTGGCTCGCGGGCTACCTGCGCAGCGAGCGGCGGATGCGCCTGGTCATCGGCGCCTACGTGGCCGGCGCGGTGGCGACCGCCGCGCTCTCGGTGCTCGCGCTGTTCGTCGCCTTCCCCGGCTCCGACCTCTTCGCCGGCGAGACGTCCTCGCGCGCCCAGGGCCTGTTCAAGGACCCCAACGTCTTCGGGGCGTTCCTCATCCCGCCGGCGCTGATCCTCTTCGAGGAGACGCTGCGCCCGCGGCTGCTCGGGCTCTCGCGGCGCACCAGCGCGGCGCTGCTCGCCGTGCTGGCCCTCGGCATCCTCTTCGCGTACTCGCGGGCCGCGTGGCTGAACCTCGGGGTCGCGCTGATGGCCATGCTCGTCGTGCTCTCGCTGCGGGCGGACGCCGGGCGCGCGGCGGCGGGGGCGCTGGCCCTCGTGGCCGTCGTCGCCGCGATCACCGGGGCGGCGGTCGCGCTCAGCGGCTCGGGCGAGTTCCTGCAGGAGCGGGCACGGCTCCAGACCTACGACAGCCAGCGCTTCGGCGCCCAGCGCGGCGGGCTCGAGCTGGCCGCGGAGCATCCGCTCGGCGTCGGGCCGGGGCAGTTCGAGATCGCCCTGCCGGTGTCGGCGCACAGCCTCTACGTGCGCGTGCTGGCCGAGCAGGGAGTCCTCGGCCTCGCGGCGCTCGTGGCCCTCGTCGGCGCGACGCTCTGGCTCGCGGTGAGGAACGCGGTGGCGGGCCGCGACGCCTACGGGGTGGGATCGGCCGCCGCGCTCGGGGCGTGGTGCGGCCTGCTGGCCAACAGCGCGTTCGTCGACACGCTGCACTGGCGGCACCTGTGGCTCGTCGCCGCCCTGGTGTGGGTGGCGGCGCTGTCGCGGCGGCGCTGACGCGTCAGGCACGTCGCACCCGATGGGCTCGCAGGCGGGCCGCGACGGTCGGCCACCCGGACCCGTAGGCGAGGTAGCACGCCGCTCCGGACAGCAGGCGCTTGGACGTCGCGGGAAGGGGCAGCACGTCGATCGCCGGCAGCGTGAGCTTGAGCGCCTGCGGCGCCGAGGACGCACGCCGGTTGGCGGGCCGCTGCTCGTAGAGCCGCGCGTGGCGGGCGCGGAGACGGGTGCACCGCTCGGCGTGCCGCGAGGACGAGTCGGAGAGCCGGCGGCCCTGCCGGACGCGGTACTCGCCGGTGAGCTCCGGGACGCCGATCCCGGTGTAGCCGTGCTCGGCGAGCGTCATCCACAGGTCCCAGTCCTCGTAGCCGCCCTCGAGCTGCCAGCCGCCCACGGCCTCGACCACGGCGCGGCGGTAGAGCGCGCTGAGTGGCAGCCGGTTCTGGTAGGTGACGTGCCAGGGGTCGAGCGACGGGACGCTGCGCTGCACGAACTCGAGCGAGCCGAAGTGGCGGGTGGAGCCCCACGCCGCCGCCGCCTCCGGGTGGCGCTCGAGCGCGGAGCGCAGGATGCGCAGCGCGCCCGGGAGCAGCCGGTCGTCGGCGTCGAGCGGGAAGACGTACTCGGCGCGGGTCGCGCGCACGCCCGTCATGCGGGCGGAGGCCGGGCCGCCGTTGGGCTGGCGGAGCACCTGCACGCCGTCGGCCGCGAGCCGCTCGAGCGCGGCCGCCGTGGCCGGGTCGGTCGACCCGTCGTCGACCACGGTGATGGCGGCCGGCACGTCCTGCGCGCGGACCGACGCGACGGTCTCGCCGAGCGTCTCGCCGTCGTCGTGACAGGGGATGACGACGGTGATATCGCCGTCAGCGCTCATCGCAGAGCACCAGGGCCACGCTCTCCGGATGCATGACGGGCTCGCGCTCGAAGAAGAGCGTCGCGAACGTCTCGCAGAGGATGAGCAGGTCGACGCCGAGCGACCGGTGCTTGGCGTAGTACAGGTCGTGGCAGAGCTTCCAGGCGGAGCCGATGTCCGAGCCCGCGTAGCCGCACCGGATCTGCGCCCAGCCGGTGATACCAGGCCGCATCAGGTGCCGCCGCTGGTAGAAGGGCAGCATCCGCTCCAGCCGGTCGACGAACACCGGCTGCTCCGGCCGCGGGCCGACGAGGCTCATCTCGCCGCGCACGACGTTGATCAGCTGCGGGAGCTCGTCGAGGTGGGTGCGCCGGAGCACCGCGCCGATGCGGGTCGTCCGCGGGTCGTCCGGGCTCGCCCACTGGGCGGACGCGTCGGCCTCGACGCGCATCGTGCGGAGCTTGTGCAGGCGGAAGCGCCGGCCGCCCTCGCCGATGCGGACCTGCGTGAACAGGCCCGGGCCGCCGTCGCGGCGGATCAGCAGGATCAGCACCGGCAGCAGGGGGAGGGGGACCGCGAGCGCGAGCGACGCGCCCACGACGTCGATCGCCCGCTTGAGCGGTCCCGTCGATACGCGTGCCCGGGGATCGGCCAGGCACTGGAACCACGAGGCGTTGATCTCCGCGGTCGGGACGTGCCCGAAGGCCTCCTCGAAGAGGACCGACAGCTCGACGAGCCGGACCGGCAGGTGCAGGCACGAGTCCGCGACCTCCGCGAAGACGGTCAGCCGCGGCGCGTCGGCGCCCATGACGAGCAGGTCGATCTCGTGCTCGACGACGAGCGGGCCGAGCTGGCCGAGCCTGCCGAGCACCTCCGGGCCGGCGGTGCCGGTCAGCAGCGGCTCGTCCTGCCCAGCCACGCGCCCGATCAGCACGTACTGGCTCGAGCCGACGGCGTCGAGCGCCCGCGCGAGACGCGCCCCGGCGGCCGGCGAGCCGATGAACGCGAGCCGCTGGCTTCCCGGGGCCGCCGAGCCGAACAGGCCGCCCCACGGCTGCGCGAGGAAGGCGCTGGCCAGCAGCGCCGCCAGCACGTCGAGCGCGCCCGCCCGCGGCTCCCCGGTGAGGAGGGCGACGAGCGCGAGGCCGGTCAGGCCGATCGCCGGCCCGAGCAGCGGGTACACGCGCCGCATGAGCGGCAGCAGCGCCGCCTGCGGCGCCACCCGGCGCGCGAGCGTGGCGCCCGCCGCCAGCATGCAGCAGGTGAGGACGGCGACCCGCACGGGGTCGCCGGGCCGGGCGAGGAAGGCGAGCACGACGGCTCCGGCGATCGGCCCGAGGATGAGATCGCGGCGGAGGTCGAGCCAGCGCCACAGGCGCCAGAGCGCCCCCGGGCTGGCGGGCTCGCCGCGCACGACCGGCGGAGGGCTCGCGGGCGCCCGCCGGGCGGGCTTGACGAGGACGTTCACGACGCGACCGTATGAGGCGTCCATTGGCGCCCCGTCGCGTCGACCGTTGGACGGGGATTTGTCGCGTCAGGAAGTTTCGCTCGCGCCCGCACGATCGGCGCGGCCGGCCCGGGAGCCGTTGGCGACGCCGTTGGCGCGCGTGGTTCCGGCGCGCCGCGGCACGGGCAGCGGCGCCGCGAAGCCGGTGGCGGCGATCGCCTTCGCCTCGCGGGCCGAGCACGTGACGACCATGCCGAGGGCGTGCAGGCCGAGCGCGTCGGCGAGCCGGCGCGCGGTCTTGGCCTGGGCGCTCGACGTGCTGCCGAGCCGGGCGACGAGCAGCACGGCCGTCCGCTCGCGGCCGAGCATGCGCAGGCGGCGGCCCTGGGCCGTCTGCGGGCTGCACACGACCAGGTAGCGGAAGTCCGCGCGGCGGAGCTCCTCGAGCTCGTCCTCGTGGTCCGGGCAGCGGATCGCCGGCACGTCGTCGTCCGGGTCGATCGTGGGCTCGCCGGCGTCGTCCGGGGAGGAAAGCTCCACGAGCGCTGCGCGCTGGCCCGCCCAGTTCAGCGATCTGACGAGCCCTGCGGCGACATGCGCCGCGTCACCGTCATGACCCACGCCCTCGACGATCACGACCTCCTTGCCGCGGGAGTGCAGGGCGCCGCGGACCGCGGCCTGCAGGGCGGCCTCCTCGATCAGAGCCTGGTCGTTCGGCCAGGCGCGCCAGCGCCTGAGGTCGCTCTCCGCGGGCGGCAACGCGGCCACGAGCGGCACGCCCGCGGCCTTCGCGAGCGCCCGCGCGCCGGGCGCCTGCGGACGCATGCGGTCGCGTGCCAGCGCGAGGAGGACGCCGCACAAGAGGGAGGCGAGGAATGCGACGACGGTGGTGCGCAGGGGCTTCGGCGCGTACGGCTGGGCGGGCGGGGCGGCCGGCTCCACGAGCCGCAGTCCGGGGTCCGCCAGCACCTCGTTGACGGCCAGCTCGCTGATCCGCTGCCGGAGCGCGTCCAGGGTGGTATCGGGGGCGTTCGCGCGCTGCTGCCGCTCCAGCTCGCTCGTCAACCGCTCGCGGGCCTGGTTGACGACGTCGCGCTCGAGCCGCTCGCGCTCGGCGAGGAACGTCGCCGCCACGGCGTTGGCGGCCTGGGCGGCGCGCTGCGGGTCGCCGTCGGTCACCGCGACGTCGAGGATGCTGGCGGTGATATCGAGCTTCGCCGTGACCTTGGAGCCCAGGCTCCCCGCGGACTCGCCGGGGACGCGTTCGGCGGCGGCCGCGAGGACGGTCGGGGCCGTCACGAGCTCCTGGCTGGTGGCGAGCCGGCGGTCCGCCGCCGCCACGTCGAGCGGCTCACCCGAGGTCGGGTCCTCCGCGATCCGCGCGCTCGCCCGGTAGCGGTCGGGCGAGGCGAGCGACACGACGAGCGCGACGACCGTGACGACGACCACGGTGGCGACGATGATGCGCCGGCCGCGGCGCAGGGCACCTACCACTCCGGTCAGGTCGACCGGCGGTTCGGGCTCCCGTTCGGGGGGTCCGTGCCCGTTGCTCGATGGCGTGGTCTGCTCGTCCATTTGGAGTCACTCGTCCGGAAACGGACATCCGGCTCGCGACGCACGCTAGACGGCGGACGTTAGATCGTCGTTGGTGCTCACCGGTGTGTGACATTTGACTTGCGCGAAAGGTGAAAAGCGAATAAAGGTGGATAAGAGATAGGGAGACGACCCGAGCGGTCATCGAACGCATGGAGCGGCGCTGTGAGGCAGCACACGGCGAGTTACAGCACGGATGAGTCGGACCACGAGCCCGGGACGGCGGGTATGGATCGAGACATCGAGGGCGTGGTGCTCTCGGACGCGACGGGAACCATCGTCTGGTGGAGTGGGGGCATGGCCGCCCAGCTCGCCGCCGCCGGGCGGCGCTGGACGCCGGGGATGAGCTGCTGCGAGGCGATCTGCCACGCGACCGACCCGGCCGGCGCGTGCCTGACGCGCCGTGCGCTGGCCGCCCCGGTCGTCGGGCACCCGTGGCGGGCACCCGGCACCCACGGCCCGGAGGCGACGATCACGGCGCGGCCCGTCCAGCCCGGCCGCGCCGCGATGGTCGTCTTCGAGGTCTGCTTCGAGACCGCGACGCCGGCGGCGCCCCTCCCGGCGAGCGAGGTCACGGTGTCGGCCCTCGGCCGGCTCTCGGTCGAGGTCGAGCGCCGCTCCCGCGACGGCGACTGGCTGCAGCAGCGTCCCGGTCAGGTCTTCCGCTTCCTGCTCGCGTCGCGAGCGGCGCCGCAGCGCTCGGAGGCGATCGCTGCCGCCCTGTGGCCGGATCGCGGACCGTCCGCGGTCGCCAACGTCCGATACTGCGTCTTCAAGCTGCGCGAGCAGCTCGCCGACAGCGAGGACCCCGCCGGCTCGCTGGTCGCCCGTGAGGCGGCCGGCTACCGCATCGACCCGCGCCGGCTCAAGCTCGACGTGGACGTCTTCCAGCGCAAGGCGACCAGTGGTATCGCCGCCGCCCGCCGCGGCGAGCCCGAGGCCGGCGAGGCCCTGCTGGCCGAGGCACTGGTCCTGTACCGCGGCGACTTCCTGGCCGACGATCCCTACGCCGACTGGGCGTTCTCGGAGCGCGAGTACCTGCGCTCACTCGCGGGCAAGGGCCTCGCGGCGATGGCCCAGATCGCCGTGTCGAGCGGTCGGCTCGTCACCGCCGCCGACCACCTGCACCGGCTCGCGCAGCTCGAGCCGTTCGACTCGCACGTCCACCAGATGCTGATCGAGGTCTGCCTGCGCCGCGGCAGGCGCACCGAGGCGCTGCGGCACTACCACGCGCTGCGAGCACGGCTGCAACGGGCCTTCGGCGAGCAGCCGGACTTCGAGCTCACGCACGTGGCCGCGGCGCTCGGCGGCGGCCGCGTGGCGCCGACCGCGGAGGCCGGCCGTTCCCAGCTCACGGACCTGATCTTCGATCCAGGCCGCGTCTGAGCCGGTGATACCAGAAGTGAAACTAGTTGTTACTAGTGACTTAGGGTGAGTTAGTGGCACACTTGGTCGTCGTTGCGGCGGAATCCGGTTCGGTGACACTCCTCGTTGCCGAGCGACCACGGCTCGCGTAGAGTCGCCCCACGATGACCCTGCTCACGGACGACGCGGTGCGGCACTACCTCAGCCTTCCCTACCGGATCGAGCTCACGAGGGACGACGATCACGAGCGGCCGTGGCGCGCCGTCGTGGAGGACCTGCCGGGTCTCGAGGTGCGCGGCGGCACGCCGCCGGACGCCGTCGCCCGCGTCCCGGCCGCGATGGCGGAGTGGATCGCCAACGCGCAGGCCGAGGGCCGCGAGGTGCCTGAGCCACGCGACGTCCGCGCCTACAGCGGCAAGCTTCTCCTCCGCATGCCGCAGAGCCTGCACGCCGAGGTGGCGCTCGCCGCGGAGCGCGACCAGGTCAGCCTCAACGCCTACATCAACGCGCTCGTCGCCGCCGCGGTCCAGTGGCGACGCCCGGTCGGCGGTCCTTCGACCTCCGAGCAGCCGGCCTTCGCCGTCCTCGACGAGGACCTGGTCGACGAGTCGTCCGCGAGCTCGCGGACGAACGGCCTGCAGCACCTGCTGCGCGTCGCGGTCGCCGCCAACCTGGCGATGATGGCGCTGCTCGCCGTCCTCGCGATCGTGCTGCTGCTGACGAGCTGACCGCGGTCAGGCCGCGATGGCGTCGGGCCGGCCCTCGAGGTCCTTGCGCAACGTCGTCGTGGCCCGCCAGCCGAGCGCGCCCCAGGCGGCGCGCGGGTCGAGGCACGAGCGCTCGATCTCGCCGGGCCGCTCGGGGCCGGGCAGGACGGTGGCGCCGAGCGCGTCGGCGACGGCGAGGACCGACGTCTCGCGGCCGGTCGCGACGTTCAGCGCGCCCATGACCCCCGGCGTGTGTGCGGCCGCGAGGAACGCGCCGACGGCGTCGCGCACGTGGACGTAGTCGCGGGTCTGGCGGCCGCCGCCGAACACGGTCACGGGCTCGCCCGCCGCCACCGCCCGGCGGAAGATCGTGACGACCCCGGCCTCGCCGCTGGGATCCTGTCGCGGCCCGTAGACGTTCGCCATCCGCAGCGCGAGCGTCGAGAGCCCGTTGCGGCGTGAAGCGCTGCCGAGGTAGATCTCCGCTGCCGCCTTCCCGGCGCCGTACCCGGAGATCGGGGCGACCGGGTGCGACTCCGGCGTGGGGAGCGCGGAGGGATCGCCGTAGACCGCCGCGGTGGAGGCGAGCAGGAAACGGCTCGCGCCGCACCGGTGGGCGGCCTCGAGGATGGCCACCGTGCCGGTGACGTTCATGCGCGCGTCGGCCGTGGGCTCGGCCATCGACCGCCGGACGTCGATCTGGGCGGCGAGGTGGCAGACGAGGTCCGGCCGGACCTCGCTCAGCAGGTCGATCATCGCCGCCTCGTCGGTGACGTCCGCCGTGTGCAGCTGCGAGCCCCGCTCGAGCGCCCACTCGAGGTTCTCGAGCCGGCCGGTCGAGAAGTCGTCGACGACGTGGACGACCGCGCCGTCGTCGAGCAGGGCATCGACGAGGTGCGATCCGATGAAGCCGGCACCACCGGTGACGAGGGCCTTCACGCCGTCAATGGACCATCACGGTGTTAGGCCGCCGTGCGCCGGCTAACGCCGTCCTCACGCTGGCATCCCGGCTACCGTGCGGGCGGTGACCGCGACCCGCCGCCAGTTCATCGCCGCCGGCGCCGAGGCGCGGCGGCTCCGGCGGGGAGGGCCGGTGGTGCTGCAGGTCGCCGTGTCGGCGCGCGGGGCCGACGGGATGGTGCGCGTGGCGTCGCGGAAGGTGCGCCTGCGCTGACGCGGTGGTCGCGGCGGCGCCGGCGTTCACCCCGGCTGGGTAGGGGAGGCGGTGAGCCGTGATCGTCGCCGAGTGCTCGGTTTGTGTGCCTCAGGCGTACAAAGCGAGCATTCGGTCGCTCGAGCGAGCACTCGGCAGACCGCGCGGCCGATCCAGTGGCCTCCTCACCCAGCCGCAGTTCGCCGGTCCGCCACCAGCGCCCCGTCGAGCGCATCGACCACCCCGAGCGCGAGATCGAGCGCCGCCTCCATCGACGCCTCCTCGACGACCGTGTCATCCGCCTGATGCGCCCGCGGGACCACGCCGCGCTCGTCGACACAGGCGATCCGCACTCCCGCCGCGGCGGGGCGCGGACCGCCCACGCGCGCGCCCAACGCAGCAGCCGCACGCTCCGCCGCGGCGACCGCCTGCGGATGCCGCGCCCGCACGGCCGGCCGCCCGAGCCCGCACGGCCCGATCTCGAGCAGCACGCCCTCGACGTAGCCGCGGGCGGCGCGCCGCACCGTGCGGCCGGCGCCGACGAGCAGCAGCGCGGGCGCCAGCGCGTGCGGCGGCACGCGCTCGAGCTCGTCGAACACCGCGAGCGCGACCGCGACGCCTGACGCGTTGTCGTTCGCGCCCGGCGCCCAATCCGACAGCCCGACGTCGACCGCGGCCGCCAACGCGACGAGCAGCGCGATCGTCGGGACGAGCTGGACGGCGCCGAGCCAGCCCGCCTCGACGCCCGCCAGCCGCGCCGCCGCCGTGCCGGCCACGGCCACGCCGCAGGCCGGGAGCGCGGCCGGCGGCAGCCGCCACCGGCGCCAGCGCTCGTTCAGCACGAGGCCGCGCCGCGGCACGTCGTACGCAGCGGCGATGACGAGCGGGACGCCGCGCTCGTGCCCGGCGGTCAGCACGTGCTGGGTCGCGCGGCGCGGGAAGAGGTACCGCACCGGCCCCACCCATCCGAGCGCCTCGACGCACAGCGACAGCGCGCCGATCGCCGCCGCGACCAGGCCGGCGATGGGGGCGGCGACCGCCACCAGTCCGCCGGCGACGCACAGCAGGCAGCCGAGCGCGAGCACGGCCCAGCGCTGCGGCCGCACCCACACCGTCTCGACGTACGCCTGCGTCCGCACGCGGCCGTGCAGCCACAGGGCGGCGCGCCGTTCGGCGTCGGTGCACGCGCCGCGGCCGGCGAAGGAGCACAGCCCGTCGACCACCGACCGCATGGCGGGGCACCGTATAGCCTCCCCGGTCCGATGGACGCCGCCGACCTCGCCTTCGCAGGAGCAGCCCGGCAGGCCGAGCTGATCCGGCGTCGCGAGGTCTCCGCGCGCGAGCTGACCGAGCTCTATCTCGACCGGATCTCGCGCCTCGACCCGCAGCTCAACGCCTACCGCGTCGTGTTCGCGGAGCGCGCCCTGGCCGAGGCCGACCAGGCCGACGCGCGCGCGAAGGCGGGGGACACGCGACCGCTGCTGGGCGTCACCGTCGCGGTCAAGGACGACATCGACGTCGGCGGCGAGCCGACCATGATGGGCTCGAGCGCCTTCGACGACGCGGCGCCCACCGACGCCGAGGCCGTCCGCCGCCTGCGCAGCGCCGGCGCGATCGTCCTCGGCAAGACCCACGTGCCGGAGCTGACCATCACGCCGTGGACGGAGTCGCTCACCTTCGGCGTCACCCGCAACCCGTGGGATCCCCAGCGTACGCCCGGCGGCTCCTCCGGCGGCTCGGGCTCCGCCGCCGCGGCCGGTCTCGCCGCCGCCACGCTGGGGTCGGACGGGGCCGGCTCGATCCGCATCCCCGCCGCCTGCTGCGGGCTGTTCGGGCTCAAGGCCCAGAACGGGCGCGTGCCGACCGCGCCGCTCGTCGCGCCCTGGCACGGCATGTCGACGTGGGGGCCGATCACGCGTCGCGTCGCCGACAGCGCCCTGGTCTTCGACGCGATCAAGGACGGCGGACCGTCGTTCGCCGAGGCCGCTGCGCGTGAGCCGGGGCGGCTCAAGGTCGCCGTCTCGGTCAGGACGCCGCCGCTGACCGGCCTGCAGGCGGACGCCGAGCAGCGCAGCGGCGTCGACGCCGTCGCGGAGGCGCTGCGCGGCCTCGGCCACGAGGTGATCGAGCGCGAGATCGAGTACCCGGTGACGCTCGGCGCCAACGTGCTCTCGCGCTACCTGCGCGGGATCGCCGACCAGGCGAAGTCGGTGCCCCATCCCGAGCGGCTGTCGCGCCGCACGCGCGGGTACCGGCGGCTCGGCTCGGCGATCCCCGACGCGCTGCTCGAGCGCGCCAAGGCTGCGGCAGGCGCCGACGAGGAGGCGCTCGGCCACGCGTTCGACGACGGCGTCGACGTCGTCCTCACGCCCGTGCTCACGCGCCGCCCGCCGCGGGTCGGCGAGTACGACGGGCGCGGCGCGACGTGGGCGTTCAACGCCTCGGTGCGGTTCGTGCCGTACTGCGGGCCGTACAACCACACCGGCCAGCCGGCCGCCTCGATCCCGGCGACCTGGACGCCCGACGGCTTCCCGGTCGGCGCGCAGCTCGTCGTCCGGCGCGACGGCGAGCCGACGCTGCTCTCGCTCGCCGCGCAGCTCGAAGGCGCGCTCG
>Ga0081538_10004644_pt1 | contig 12608 bp, 13 predicted proteins | sample TabmetS5T2R1_FD_71022 | JGI IMG/M metagenome (GOLD analysis project Ga0081538, IMG submission 71022) | Tabebuia heterophylla rhizosphere microbial communities from the University of Puerto Rico - S5T2R1 | ecosystem: Host-associated > Plants > Roots > Rhizosphere ...
TGGCATCGCCGGGTCCGACAACGGCGACGTAGCGACGCACGCTCAGGGCGTCGTCGCGGGCGGCTCGTCGTCCCGGCGGGACGCGGAGCGGGCCGGCCCCGTGACGGTCTCGGCGTCGTGGTCGACGCGCGCCGAGCCGGGCTCGCCCGCGGGCTCACGCGGCTCGATCGAGAGCGAGATGTTCGCCGTGGCGAGGAAGGCGCCCGTCGCCATCAGGAGCGCCCCGGCCACGGCGAGCCAGATACCGAGGTCGCGATCGGGGCCGTTGGCGCCCGCTACCGCGGGCGGGTCGTTCAGTAGCTGGGTGAGCACGACGCCGAGGGCGAAGAGCGCCACCAGCAGCGACACGAGCGGCGAGGCCGGTGGCCTCATCAACCCCATGCCGCCCGCGAGCTGCACCACGATCAGGAGCGCACAGACCACCAGGACGATGTCGACGATCTCGAAGACGGTGAAGGCGGTCAGGCCCTCGTACCAGTCGAGGAACAGGCTCACCAGCAGCATCACCGCGCCGATTGCAGCGATCAGCGGGCCGAGCGGGATGGCGGTCTGGCTGCCGCGGCCGTTCATCGCGCCACGAAGTTGACGAGCTTGCCGGGCACGACGATTGCCTTCACTATCTGCCTCCCGTTGAGGCGCGAGGCGAGCTTCTGCGACCCCCGCGCGATCTCCTCGAGCTCGGCTTGCGACGCCTCCGCGGGCGCGGGCAGCCTGTCGATCAGCTTGCCGTTCAGCTGGATGACGAGCTGGATCTCGTCGCCGACGAGCAGCGCCGGGTCGGCCTCGGGCCAGGGCTCTTCCCAGACGCGGCGACCGGTCATCAGCTCGTAGATCTCGGCGCCGAGGTGCGGCGCGAAGGGGAAGATCAGCGACCCGGCGGTCGCGACGGCGAAGCGGACATGCGAGGCCGGCAGCTCGTCGCGCTGGCGGTAGATCTCGTTGACGAGCTCCATCACCGCGGCGATCGCGGTATTGAAAGCGAAGCGCGCCGACATGTCGCGCGTGACCTTGTCGATCGCCCAGTGCGCCTTGCGCACCAGCTCGGAGGGCTCGCCCTCGGGCGTCGTCTCGCCCTCTGGTGCCTCGGCGGCAGCGGTCCAGAGCCGCGACAGGAAGCGATAGACGCCGCCCACGCCGTCGTCCTGCCAGTCGGCGTCGTCGCGCGGGGCGGCGAGGAAGAGGATGTAGCAGCGCGCGGCGTCGGCGCCGTAGCGCTCGATCACCTCTTGCGGCGAGACGGCGTTGCCCCTCGACTTGGACATCTTGTCGCCGTCGCGCAGGACCATGCCCTGCGTAAACAGGCGCGCGAACGGCTCCTGAACGTCGAGCAGGTTCATGTCCGCCAGCGCCTTCACGAAGAAACGCGCGTAGAGCAGGTGCAGGATCGCGTGCTCGACGCCGCCGATGTACTGGTCGACGGGCATCCAGTTGCGCACGACCTCGCGGTCCCAGGGCGCCTCGTCGTTGTGCGGGTCGCAGTAGCGCAGGAAGTACCAGGACGAGTCGACAAACGTGTCCATCGTGTCCGTCTCGCGGCGCGCCGGCCCTCCGCAGGTCGGACAGGTGGTGTTGACCCACTCCTCGGCGGCCGCCAACGGCGAGCGACCCTTCGGCGCATAGTCCTCGACCTCCGGCAGCTCGACCGGAAGCTGGTCGTCCGGCACCGCCACGAGCCCGCAGCGCTCACAGTGGATGATCGGGATCGGGCAGCCCCAGTAGCGCTGGCGCGAGAGCAGCCAGTCGCGCAGCCGATAGCTGACGGCCGGCTTGCCGAGGCCGCGCTCGTCGAGCTGTGCCACGATCGCTCGGGCGCCCTCCGGGGCCGGCATGCCGGTGAACTCGCCCGAGTTGATCAGCCGCTCGTTCTCGGTGTGCGCGACGAACGCCTCACCCTCGGGGGCCGGCTCGTCGCCCTCCACAACCTGGCGGATCTCGAGCCCGAACCTCTTGGCGAACTCATAGTCGCGCTGGTCGTGCGCCGGCACCGCCATCACCGCGCCGGTGCCGTACTCCAACAGCACGTAGTCAGCGACGAACATCGGGATCTGCTCGCCCGTCGCGGGGTTGGTGACGGTGTGGCCGAGCGGGACGCCCGTCTTCTCCTTGTGCTCGTCGCCGCGCTCTTCCGCCGACTCGTTCAGCGCGCGGTTGACGTACTCGTGCACGTCGGGCGAGTTGTTCAGGCGAAAGACGTCGGGGTGCTCCGGCGCCAGCACGAAGAAGGTCGCGCCGAAGATCGTGTCGGGCCGGGTCGTGAAGACGGGGTAGTCGATCCCCAGCTCCTCGCAGCGGAATATCAGCTCGGCGCCCTCCGAGCGGCCGATCCAGTTCTCCTGCATCGTCACCACGTGGGGCGGCCAGTCGATCCTGGTCATGTCGTCGAGCAGCCGGTCGGCGTAGTCGGTGATGCGGAAGAACCACTGCTCGAGCTGGCGCACCTCCACGACCGAGCCGCAGCGCTCGCAGCGCCCGTCGATCACCTGCTCGTTGGCGAGCACGGTGGCGTCCTTGGGGCACCACTTGACGGCCGCCTCCTTGCGGTAGGCGAGCCCGCGCTCGAACAGGCGCAGGAAGATCCACTGCGTCCAGCGGTAGTAGCGCGGCTCGTGCGTGCCGAACTCGCGTGTCCAGTCGAACGAGATGCCCCACTCGCGGAACTGCCGCCGGAACTCGCGGATCGCGGCCTCGGTCGAGTCGCGTGGGTGCTGGCCCGTCTTGATGGCGTGATTCTCGGCGGGCAGCCCGAAGGCGTCGTACCCCATCGGGTGCAGGACGAGATCGCCGTTGCGGCGGCGGAAGTGCGCCACCGCATCGCCGACCGAGTACGTCTTGAGGTGGCCGATGTGCGGCTCGCCCGACGGGTACGGGAGCATCTCGAGGATGTAGGAGCTCGGCTGCTTCGCGGCAGCGTCGTTCGACACCTCCCAGGTGTGCTCGTCAGCCCATACGCGCTGCCACTTGGGCTCGATCTGCCTCGGCTCGTAGCGGTCCGCCATCGACCGGAGACTTTAGACTCGCGCGCCGATCAGTCGCTCGCGAGCATCACGTCCGAGGCCTTGATGACGGCCGTGACCTCGCTGCCCTCGGCGATTCCCAGCTCCTCGACGGCCTCGACCGTGATCGAGGCGACCAGGCGCTGTCCCGCCACGTCGACCTCCACGTTGGCGATCGCCTCCCCGCGGCGGATCCCGCGAACGGTGCCGCTGAGCTTGTTGCGTGCGCTGATCTTCATCTGTCTCCTTTCATAGGGCGACGAGCCTCGTCGCCGCAGCCTTCCACGTGGCCGCCACACGGCTGCCGGTGTGGAGATCGAGTGCTCGGGCGGACGCGAGCGTGATCTCCGCCGCCAGGGGCTGCGGCCCAGCGAGCCCGAGGCGTACACGATTCCCGACCGCCGTGACCGTCAGCACCTCCGCGAGGACGCGGTTCTGCGCCGAGCCGTGCGGCGCCTCTGCCACAGGCTCGATTGCGATCTCCCACGGAAAGACGCTCGCCGCCACCCTGCCCCGGGCCTGGTCGGTGCTCGTAATCTCACCGCCGCCGTCGAGGTCGACGAGCGTCAGGCCGTCGTGGCCGCTGCGCGCCGTGCCGCTCAGGACCACAGCGCCCGTGAAATCGGCGACGAATGCCGAGCGCGGCGCCGCGGCCAACTCCGTCGGCGTGCCTTCCTGCACGATGTGCCCGGCGTCGATCACTCCGACGCGGTCGCCGAGCTGGGCCGCCTCGGCGAAGTCGTGGGTCACGAGCAGGGCGGGCACGCGCACGTCGTTCAGGACCGCCGAGAGCGCGCGTGCCGCGCCCGCGCGGGTCCGGGCGTCGAGCGCGGACAGCGGCTCGTCGAGGAGGAGCACGCCGGGCGAGCGGGCGAGCATGCGAGCGAGCGCGACGCGCTGGCGCTCGCCGCCGGACAACGTCTGCGGCCGAGCATCGGCGTGGGCTCCGAGGCCGAAGCGCTCGAGCAGCTCCTGCGCGCGGGCGCGGCGCTCCCGGCGGGGCACCCCGATCAGTGGATAGGCCACGTTCTGCCAGGCGCTGAGGTGCGGGAAGAGCGCATAGTCCTGGAAGACGTAGCCGCAGCTCCGGCGCTCGGGCGGAACGTCGATGCCGCGCTCCGTGTCGAGCCAGGTCTCGCCATCCGCCTCGACGAGGCCGCGCGCCGGTCGCAGGAGACCGGCCGCCACGCGCAGGATCGTGGTCTTGCCCGCCCCAGAGGGACCCGCCAGCGCCAGGCACTCCCCCGCCCCCACCGCGAGCGCCACGTCGAGGCCGAGGGGGCCGACTCGACTGGTGGCCTCAACGCGCAGCACGGGTGTCGGCGGCGTCCCAGCCGCCCATTGCCTCGGCGCCGGCGACCAGCTTCACGGTGAGGAGCAGCGCGCCCGAGACCGCGACGAGGACCGCTGAGAGCGCCAGCGCCGACTCGAACTCGGTCGAGAAGCGGTCGTAGATCGCGAGCGGGATCGTCTGCGTGATTCCCTGGAAGGAGCCGGCGAACATCAGCGTTGCGCCGAACTCTCCCAGGGCCCTGCCGAGCGCGAGCGCGGTCCCGGCGGCGAGGCCGGGCAGGGCGCTCGGGATCATCACTCTCAGGAAGCCGCGCGCCTCCGACGCCCCGAGTGTGCGGGAGGCGTCGAGCAACCGCCGATCCACCGCCGCGAAGGCCGCGATTGCCTGGCGGACGTAGAACGGCGACGCGACGAACGTGAGCGCGACCACCACTCCCGCCGTCGTAAGCGAGAGCTCGATGCCGAGCGCCTCGATCGTTCCGCCCAGGATCCCTGTCGGGCCAACCGCGGCTAGCAGGGCGATGCCTGCCACGGCGGGCGGCAGCACGAGCGGCAGCTCGATCAGCGTGATGACGAGCGCGCGGCCGCGGAACGACCGCGTGGCGACCAGGTACGCCGCGGGCGTTCCGATCACGAGGATGATCGCGATCGCGATCGCCGTGGTCCGGAGGCTGAGCCATAGCGCGTCGAGCGCGCCGGGCTCACCGAGGCTGTCGATCAGCTCGGCGGGGCTGCGGTCGACGAAGATCGCGACGACCGGCAGCGTCAGGAAGAGCAGCGCGGCGGCCAGGCAGGCCGCGAGCAGCGCCGGGAACCACAGGAAGCGGCGCCAGCCTCTCACTGCTGCACGGAGCCGAAGCCCGCGTCGGCGAGCGCTTGGGCGCAAGGCCCATTCGTTAGGCCGTCCACGAAGGCCTGCGCGTCCTGCGGGTTCTCCGCTCCGTTGACGGTGGAGGCGGCGTAGGTGACCTCGGGCTCTACGGCCGCCGGCAGCTTTATCGCCTTCAGAGCACCGTCGGTCGCGTTGACGTCGGTCACGTACACGAAGCCGGCGTCGGCAGCGCCCTGCGAGACCTTGCCGACGATCCCCTTGACGTCGGGCTCGTTCGAGCGGACGTTGTCGAGGATGGCCTGCTCCTGAGCGGGCGGCAGCTTGGCCAGCGCCTCGCGGGTGTAGGAGCCGATCGGCACCGATTCGGAGCCGATGGCAATCTTGATCCCGGACTCCCTCAGGTCGTCGACCGATTTGATCTCGGAGTCGGCCGGCACGGCCAGCACGAACTCGTTGGTGGCGAACTCGACCGGCTGCGCGACGAGGTCCTCGTCGTGGAGCTCGTCCGGAAGCCTCGTGTTCGCGGCTGCGAAGACGTCGGGCTCGACGCCCTGGCGGATCTGGGCTGCCAGCTCGTCCGAGCCGGCCAGGTTGAGCCGCACCTCGGTTTCCTCGGCCTCGCCGAAGTCGGACGCGCACGCTTCAAGCGCCTCGGTCATGGAGGCAGCGGCCGAGACGATGAGCCGCTGCTCCTCCCCGCCCTCGCCGGAGCCGTTCGAGCCGCCCTCGTCGTCATCGTCGCCGCAGGCCACCGCCAGGAGCGCGGCTAGGGCGAGTGCCACGGCAAGGATTCGGGTCACCGCTCGTCCCTCTCCACCATGACCGAGGTGGCCTTGACCGCGGCGGTCGCCGGCACACCGGGCGCGAGCCCAAGCTCCTCGACCGCGTCGCGCGTGACGGCGGCGGTGATCCGGTGCGGGCCCGCTGTGATCTCGATAAGCGCCATCACGCCGTCGACCTCGACCGAGCTGACCACCCCCGGGAAGCGGTTGCGGGCGGACAGCGCGTCCCCCGCGCGGTGGCGCTCGGGTCGTCCCGAGAGGCGCCTGACCTCTGCGGCGGAAACGCGCCTGCGGTTAGCGTGGTCGCGCCAGGTGCGGAGCTTGCCGGCGCGCTCCCAGCGCCGGAGGGTGTCCGCGCTCACCCCGATCGCGCGCGCGGCGTCGCCCAGCAGCAGTCCTCTCTCCTTGGCCATTGCCTAAGCATTGCATAGGCATGGTCTCAGGAGCCCGTTAGTGGTGGTGTCGAGGCGCCTGCCATAGTCGAGTCGGTCCCGATGAGTGCCGTCGAGGAACGAGGAGTGCCCGCCGCCGAAGAGCCCGACGAGGTTGCCGAGAAGCGCGTCGCCCCGCTCGAGCTCTTCTTCGACCTGGTCTTCGTATTCGCGCTCACCCAGATCACCTACCTCATGTCGGAGAACCCGACCTGGGAGGGCCTTGGCCAGGGCGTGCTCGTGCTCGTCGCGCTGTGGTGGGCGTGGGGTGCCTACGCATGGCTGACCAACTACATCGACACCGAGCAAGACGTCGAGCGCCTACTCATGCTCGGCGCGATGGCGGCGATGCTCGTCGCCGCGCTCGCTACCCCGCACGTCTTCAGCGAGGACGCGCTCATCTTCGGCATCGCCTACGCGGGCGTGCGCTGGCTGCACATCTTCATCTTCGCCGAGGCAAACGAGCACGTTGATACGGCGACGGCGGTGCGGGTGCTGTCGCGCACGGCGCTGCCGGCGCCGCTGCTCTTGATCGCTGCCGCCTTCTTCGACGGGACGGTCCAGGGGGCGATCTGGGTGGTCGCGCTCGCGATCGACCTCGGCGGACCGCTGGTCTTCGGGGTGCGCGGCTTCCGCGTCTCGGCGGGCCACTTCGCCGAGCGCTTCGCGCTGATCGTCATCATCGCCCTGGGCGAATCGATCGTCGCGATCGGGGCCGGGATCGCTGGCGTGGAGCTCGACACCGGCCTGGTGGTCGCGGCGGTCTTCGGCGTGGCGCTCTCCGCGGCGCTCTGGTGGGCCTACTTCGACCTGACGGCGATCCTCTCCGAGGAGTACTTCCGGAACCTGCGCGGCGAGGCGCGCCTGCTGGTGGCGCGCGACGCGTACAGCTACCTGCATCTGCCTCTGATCGCCGGGATTCTGCTCGTCGCGCTGGGTGTTAAGAAGACGCTGGGTGACGTCGACGAGCCACTCAAGACCGTGCCCGCGGTGGCACTCTTCGGGGGTATCGCCCTCTACTACGCCGCGCACGTCGCCTTCCGCATTCGCACAGCAGGCACGCTGAGCCGGGAGCGGCTCGTGGCAGCGCTCGTCAGCCTGGCATTGATCCCGGTGGTCACTGAGGTCGATTCGCTCGTGGCGCTCGGCAGCGCAGCCGCGCTCGCAGCGCTCCTGATCGCGTACGAGTCGGTGCGGCACGCAGAACTCCGCCGGCGCGCGCACGAGACTGCTGCCCATGGTTAGCCGGCGCTCCGCTTGGGCCCGGACCCGGCTTCACCGGCTGTTCACCAGTCAGCGCCTGAACATGCCTAGGCTCTGGCGCATGGGTGGGCCCTTCACCCTTCGCGCACGCTCCACGGGGAGCGGATTCGCGGGCGAGCACGTGGCGGGCCGGCTCGGCCGCATGGTGGGACGCCGACCCGACTACGGCGACCTGTACGACCTGCTGGGGCGGGCGGGCCGCAACGTCGAGCTCTCGACCGCGCTGCTCCGCGAGTTGATGCGCACCTGGCCCGACGGTGGCGAGAAGAGACTCGAGCTCATCGACGTCGAGCACGCCAACGACGCGGTCACACACGACATCGTCCACCATCTGCACGCGCGGCTCGCGGTGCCCTTCGACCGCAGCGACGTGCTCGCGCTCGCCTCCGGCCTCGACGACGTGGTCGACTTCGCCGAGGAGGTGGCCGACTACCTGGGCCTCTACCGGGTCGAGGCGCCGATGGACCAGGCGATCGAGCTGGCCGACACGCTCGCCGCGGCGGGCTCCGAGGTCGCCCTCGCGCTGGGCGCGCTCGACAGCAGCCTCGATCTCGCTGAAGCGCACCGGCACCTCGCCGAGATCGACCGCCTCGAGGACGAGGGCGACCGTATCCTGCGCGCCGGGCTGACGGCGCTCTTCGACGGCGGCGTCGACCCCATGGCGGTGATCCGCTGGAAGGACATCTTCGAGCGCGTCGAGGACGCGATCGACGCCTGCGACAGCGTGGCGCACACGCTGCGCGGCATCGCCGTCAAACGGACCTAGCCTGCGGCAGCGCCGACGCGCAGCGCCGGACTAGCCTTGCCGCCGATGGCGAGCGCCCGTGACGATGCCCCCTTTGCCGGACGAATCGCGCTCGTCACTGGCGCGAGCGGAGGCATCGGGGCGGAGCTGGGCCGCAGGCTCGCCGACTCCGGTGCTGTGGTCGCGCTGCACTACGCCTCGAACGAGGCAGCCGCCACCGCGCTCGCCGCCGAGATCGGGGCCGCGGGCGGCCGCGCGCGGACATTCGGCGCGGACCTGGGCGACGCCTCCGCGCCAGAGCGCCTCGTCGGCAGGGTCGAGCGCGAGCTCGGACCGGTCGACGTGCTCGCCGCCAACGCGGGCCTGAGCCGTCCGGGCTCCTGGGAGGAAGTCGATGCCGAGGCGTTCGACGAGACGGTCGCCGTCAACCTGCGGGCGCCCTATCTGCTCGCGCGCCGGGTCCTCCCGGGGATGCGCGAGCGCGAGTACGGTCGCATCCTCTTCACCTCGTCCGTCGCCGCCCTGACCGGCGGCATCGTCGGGCCGCACTATGCGTCGTCGAAGGCGGGGCTGCACGGTCTCACGCACTTCCTGGCCTCGCGGGTCGCGGCGGACGGCGTGACTGTCAACGCGATCGCGCCGGCCCTTATCGAGGACACCGGGATGCTGCCCGGCGACCCGGGCGAGCTGGCGCAGGTGGTGCCGATCGGGCGGCTCGGCAAGTCCGCCGACGTGGCCGACCTCGCCCTGGCGATGCTTCGGAACGGCTACCTCACGAGCAAGGTCGTGATGTTGGACGGCGGGATTCATCCCCGCTGAACGATGGAGCTGAGGGGACTCGAACCCCTGACCTACGCGCTGCCAGCGCGTCGCTCTTCCAGCTGAGCTACAGCCCCTCGACTCCGAGAAGGTAGCAGCGAGCTTCCCTGCGGGAACGGACTCAGAAGGCCTCGCGGTCTGTTGACGGCGATATGCGCCGTCAACGCACCGCGGATGGAAAATCAGCCCACGCTACGCGCCGGCGCCTCGCCCCAGAGCGTCTCGAGGCGGTAGTACTCGCGCGCCTCGGGCGTGAAGATGTGGACGATCACGTCCCAGTAGTCGAGCAGGATCCAGCGGGCGTCGCGGTCGCCCTCGGTGCGGCGCGGCAGGAGGCGCTCGTCGTCGTGCTTGAGCTCCTCGTAGATGGCGTCGTGGATCGCTTTCGTCTGACGCTCGGTGTTGCCCGAGCAGATCACGAAGAAGTCCGTGTAGGAGACGATCCCGCGCAGGTCGATCACGCGGATGTCGATCGCCTTGCGGTCGGACGCGACCGCGGCGATGCGCTCGGCGAGAGCGCCCGTGTCGAACTCGTTCGCGCTCATCTGCTCGCCGCCTCCACCTTCGCGCGGTAGAGCTCGTGGGAGCCGATGTACTCCTCGACGGCGGGCGGCACCAAGTAGCGAATCGGCCGGCCCTCGCGGACGCGGCGCCGGATCCCGGTCGAGGAGATCTGGATGACCGGCATGTCGACGTGACGCACGCGGTCGGCCCCGCGCAGGCGTGCGAGCTTGATCCCGATCGCGCTGCGGCTCCAGCCCACGCGCTCGACGGCCGCCACGGTCGCCCGCTCCAGGACCTTCTCCGGCTCGTGCCAGCTCGGCAGCGCCGCGGCCTGATCGCCGCCGAGGATCAGGAAGAGCTCGTCGTCGGGCGACTCGGCGCGCAGCAGCTCCAGCGTGTCGGACGTGTACGACGGCCCCTCGCGATCGACCTCGATGCGCGAGAGGACGAAGCGCTCGTCGCCCGCGATCGCGAGCTCAACCATCTCGAGCCGGACCTCGCTGCCGGGATCGTCGCCGATCTCACGGTGCGGCGGCTGCCCGACGGGGACGAACAGCACGCGCTCCAGGCCGAGCTGCAGCAGCACCTCCTGGGCGCAGACCAGGTGGCCCAGGTGCGGCGGGTTGAAGGCTCCTCCGAAGACTCCGATGCGCAAGCGCTACAGCACCTACTCGCGGACCTGCCCGGATCCTTCGACCACGAACTTGTAGGTGGTGAGCTCGCGCAGGCCGATCGGGCCGCGTGCGTGCAGCTTCTGGGTCGAGTTGCCGATCTCGGCGCCCATCCCGAACACGCCGCCGTCGGTGAAGCGAGTCGAGGCGTTGACATAGACGGCGGCGGCGTCAACCCCACCGGTGAACGCCTGCGCCGACCTCGTCGAGCCTGTGACGATCGCCTCGGAGTGACCGGAGCTGTAGCGGTTCACGTGCTCGATCGCCTGCTCGACCGAGTCGACGACTTTCACCGCGAGGATCAGCGCGTGATACTCGGTCGCCCAGTCGTCCTCGTCGGCGTCCGACAGCGAGTCGGCAAGCTCGCCGGCGAGCGAGCGAGTGCGCCCGTCAACGCGCAGCTCGACCCCCGACTCGCGCAGCTCACGCAGCACGCGCGGCAGGAACTCGGCCGCGATGTCGGCGTGGACGAGCAGTGTCTCGGCGGCGTTGCAGGTGGAGGGCCGCTGGACCTTCGCGTTGACCGTGATCGCGACCGCGTCGTCGAGGTCGGCGCTCGCGTCGACGAATACGTGGCCGTTGCCGCCCGCGGCGTAGATGACGGGCACGCTGGCGTGCTCCTTGAGCGCCGCCTTGAGGCCCTCGCCTCCGCGCGGGATCACGAGGTCGACAACCCCGTCCATGGTGGCTATCTGGCGCAGCTCGTCGCGGTCGCCGCCGGTGACGATCGAGATCGCTCCCTCGGGCACACCGGCCTGGCGCGCTGCGAGCGAGACCACCTGTGCGAGGACGGCGTTCGAGTGCGCCGCCGTCGACGAGCCGCGCAGGACGATCGCGTTGCCGGACTTGAGGCAGAGCGCCGAACAGTCGACGGTCACGTTGGGGCGCGCCTCGTACACCACGGCCACGACCCCGAGCGGCACGCGCACGCGCCGCACGTCGAGGCCGTTCTCGAGCCTGTGGCCCTCGATCGTCTCGCCGACCGGGTCGGGCAGGGCGGCGATCGCGCGCACGTCCCTGGCGATGCCCGCCAGCCGTCCCTCGTCCAGCTTCAGCCGATCCATCAGGCCGGAGTGGAGCCCCGCCTCCTCGCCGGCCTCCATGTCGCGGGCGTTGGCGTCGAGGATCTCGTCGCGGCGCTGCTCAAGCGCGTCCGCCATCGCCTCGAGAGCGGCGTTCTTCGTGGCGGTGCTCAGCGTCGCAAGCTCGAGCGCCGCGCGCCGGGCCTGAGTGCAGATCTCGGCGACGGACTGGGCGGTCGTGGCCATCGCGGCAAGGGTACCGGGCGCCGCGCCCGGTCAGGCCGCGGCCTCCGCATGCGCGGGCGCGCGCACGCGCAACCGCCCGAGGGCGAGCGCGAGCGCGGCCACGAGCAGCGCCGCGATCGCCATCAGCGTCCAGGCGTCGGTGAATCCGGAGAGCGGGTCGACCGCGGGCGCGGCGTCCAGCACAGCCACCAGGATCGCAATGCCGAGCACCGCCCCGATCTGCCGCAGGCAGGCGAGTACGGCGCTTCCCGTCGCGAACTGCGCGCCCGGCAGCTCGGCCACGGCGGCGCTCCCCCAGGCGGCGAACGAGAAGCCGACCCCCATGCCCGTGAGCATCGTCGGGCCGAGGTACTCGGATACGTAGCTCGGCGAGGCCCCGATGCCGCCGGCGAAGAGCGCGCACCCGGCTGCGAACAGCAGCGCCCCCGGAAGCGCCACCACGCGCTGGCCGAAGCGGTCGGCGAGCCGCCCAGCGATCGGCGCGCTCAGCGCCGCCATGAGCGGGCCGGGCGTGACCGCGAAGCCGGCCTCGAGGATCGAGTAGCCCCATATCTGGGTCAGGAAGAGCACGTTCGAGAGCAGCAGCGCGTAGAAGGCGGTCGAGAAGGCGAACATGCCGACGTTCGCCACCGCGAACGAGCGGACCCGGAAGAGGCCGAGCTCGATCACGGGCGCCCGATGGCGCGCCGAGCGGATCACGACGGCCGGCAGGAGCACGGCCGCCGCGCCGAGCGCCGCCAGCACGCGGGCGCTGTCCCAGCCCCAGTCGGAGCCCTTGACGATGCCGAGCGCGAGCGCGCCCACCCCCGCGACCATCAGCGCGCTGCCGAGCGCATCCGGCAGCACCGCGTCCGGATTGCGCGTCTCGCGCAGGAGCCGGCGCGCGGGCACGAGCGCGAGCAGGCCGATCGGGACGTTCAGGAAGAAGACCCAGCGCCAGCCGACCGCGTCGACGAGCAGACCGCCCAGCGACGGCCCGAGCGCGGCCGCGACTGCGCCGGTGGCGC
>Ga0081538_10004645_pt1 | contig 12605 bp, 9 predicted proteins | sample TabmetS5T2R1_FD_71022 | JGI IMG/M metagenome (GOLD analysis project Ga0081538, IMG submission 71022) | Tabebuia heterophylla rhizosphere microbial communities from the University of Puerto Rico - S5T2R1 | ecosystem: Host-associated > Plants > Roots > Rhizosphere ...
GGTAGGCCTCGAGCTCCGAACGCAGGTCGACGTCTGCTGAGCGCGTGGTCACGGACCAACAGCCTACGGCGACGACGCGCGAGCGCGGCTCGCTCCGGTTCTGGGTGGCGGAGCGGCGCCGTAGGCTCGATCGACAGATGGCACAACGCACGCGTGCCCCCAGGTCGACGTCCAAGCGCGGGCTCGACGAATACGCCCGCAAGCGGGACTTCGAGCGCACGCCCGAGCCGGCGGGCGCTACCCCGGCCCCCGGCGAGGAGCGGCGGTTCGTGATCCAGCAGCACGACGCCACCCGGCTCCACTGGGACCTGCGCCTCGAGCACCAGGGAGTGCTGATGTCATGGGCGCTGCCCCGGGGGCTCCCCTGGGACCCCGGGCGCAACCACCTCGCCGTTCACACCGAGGACCACCCGCTCGAGTACCTGACCTTCGAGGGCGACATCCCCGACGGCAGCTACGGGGCGGGGATGATGACGGTCTGGGACACCGGCACGTACCGGCCGGAGAAGATCGAGGACCGCAAGCTGGTGGTCGTGCTCCAAGGCCGGCGCTCCAAGGGTCGCTACGCGCTGTTCCAGACCGACGGACGCAACTGGATGATCCACCGCATGGACCCGCCGGACGACCCCACGCGCGGGCACCCGCCCGAGCGGTTCGAGCTCGTGCAGGCCCAGCCGGGTGACGCGCCTGACGGCCGCGGCTGGGCGCTGGAGACGCGCTGGCAGGGCCTGCGCTGCGTGCTGACCTCGAGCGGCGGGGTCGTCGATCTCGTGTCCGCCGGTGGCGAGGCGGTCGACGACAACTTTCCCGAGGTGCGGCCGATCGGTCGGGCGCTGGGCATCACTGAGGTCGTGCTCGACGGCGTGGTAACGGCCCCCGACGGTGGCGACACCTACCTGCGGCGCCGCCTCGAGGCCCGCTCGGATTCCACCCGGCGCCGCCTCGGCCGCGACCAGCCCGTGGCCTTCGTGGCCTTCGACCTGCTGTGGCTCGACGGACACTCGCTCACGGACCGGCCCTGGCGCGAGCGTCGGGTGCGGCTCGACGAGCTGGCGCTGGAGGGCCCGTCGTGGACGACCCCGTCCGCCTACGAGGGCGACCCGGCGCCGTTGCTGGAGGCGGCGGCCGCATCGGGCGTCGAGACGCTCGTGGCCAAGTGCATGAACGCGCCCTACGACCCGTCGCTGGACCCGTCGCCCTGGCGGGTTTTCCCGGTCCCGGCCGCCGGCTAGTTCCGCAGCAGCCAACGTTGGCCGCGCTCGCTGATCTCGACCGTGTTGGTTGAGGTCTGGATGGTTGTGGCCAGGGAGGGCTTGCGGCGCACCGGCTGCCGCGCACACACGTTCGGTCACCTCGTCGGCCTCGCCGTCGATGAGGTGCGGCCTCGCTTTGGCAAGTCTTCGGAACTCATGTAGCGATCGGGTCTACCGCCCCAGGGCCCGCAGCCCCACCGCCTCCATCGCCAGCCGACCGGGCTCTCACGGGATGGTCAGTCATCAGCGACCGTGTCGGCCCGTGATCGAGTTCCTCCCCTGACCGGGTGGACCACCCATGACGGCTTTCGAGCACGTGCCGGCCCCATGGCGTATAGCGTGGCACTCCACTGGACTGGTGGGCATGCGTCTGGCCGCACGACTCTCTGGGGAACCGTGCGCTGGGGAAATGGATCATGTCATGGGTGAGAACCGAGCCATGTCCAGGCTGACAGCCACTTTTGCGCGCTCCATCCTGGTTGGGATTGCCCTGTTGGCCCTGCTGGGGCTGGCGGCATGCTCGTCCAACTGGGGAGACAGCGTTCAATCGGGCTCGGCCACCACGACGTCGACCTCGACGACTCGGCGGTCCACAACGACCGGGCCGACCACGACAACGACCCGGCCGGCAACGACAACGACCCGGCCGCCGACGACAACGACCCCGCCGACCACCACCACGACGGCACCACCCCAAGGCTGTCAACAACCCGTCACCGTCACCGCCGCCGCCACTCTCACCGGCTGCTACCGCTCCACCAACCCCGCCACCCCCACCATCCGCATCAAAACCACCGCACCCGTTGAGCTCGACCACGCTCGCATCGAACACGCCGGGATAGGAGTGTCCATCCAATGGGACGGCGCCCAACTCAATGTCCACGACACGACGTTCCAGAAACTGCCGGCCGCCTCGGGTGCCGCCTTCCCCGGCCACCGGGCCGTCTACGCCTACGGTGTGCTGCGCCTCCACTTCGACAACAACCTTCTGATCGACGGTGACGGCGTCTACTGGAACGACGGCGCTGGCACCGCCATCGAAGGCAGCTATCTCCGTAATGTGGTCCGCAACGTCGGCCGCTACCAGCCCGCCACTCTCGTCCAAGCCTTCCAAACCGACAAGGTCAACGTGGCAGGCCTCGAAGTCGCCTGGAACAAGGTCACTAACACTCCACTCCAATCCGACGTCGAAGACGTCCTCAACTTCTACCAATCCAACGGCACCCCAGCCGCACCCTTCAACATCCACCACAACCTGCTCGATGGTGCCTACCCGACCACTCTCGGCCCTGGGAGATTCAACGGCACCGGCCTAGTTCTCGCCGACAGCAACGGCAGCTACCAGCGGGCCCACCACAACTGGCTAGTCAGCAACACCAATCAGGGCGCATCGATCCCCGCCGGCAACAACTTGGAGATCGACCACAACGTGGTCGTCAACGACGGCCTAGCCAACGGTGTGGCCACCGGCCCCGACTACGGCAACGGCATCAGCCTGTGGGACAACTCCGCCTACGCCGGCGCCCCGACAAACGCCATCGCCCACGACAACACGGTCGGATTCAACCGGGTCCTATCCAACGGCACCCTCACCCGTTCCGACTACTACCTACCAGCCTGTGCCACCGGCGGTTGTACGAACAGCATTGCCCAGCCGATCACGTCGGCTACCGAACAGGCCGCCCGCAACGACTGGGAGACGGTACGTGCAGGGGCCGGGGTTACCATCGGGCCGAGGCCATGACCCCCCGTTTATGCTTGCTCCCCCTGGCTCCCCCACCTTCGACCCCACCCCTCGCCCCGATGCCAACCCGCCCCTCACCGGCACCACACCACCTTCGATCACCACACCAGCGGACTGGTGCAATGACCGGGTGGACCCGCAAAACGCGATTGAGAGCCTGAATGCCCGGTTCCGGCGGGCCGTGTGGCACCGCGGCCACTTCTCCAACTGACAATTGTGCTGACGCCCGGTTACACAACGAATCGGACAGTCCCTTCGGCGGCGCAGGCAGGTGTGCTGCCGGCCAGACCTGTTCGCCTGCTTCGAGGCGCAAGCGCCTGATGTGGGACGACGCCATCGATCGCAAGCGCCAAGTTGCTTGCCCTTTGCGCGGCGCTGGTGGCAAGCTCACCTCTGCTGAGGAGCGGGGGGTGTCCGGGCAAGGTCCGAGTGGGACCGCGCATTGACGGCATCCTTTGCCCATTAGCTTGGTCTAGCTCGAGCGGACAATCGGGGCGGGCGCAGCCCCGGAATGGGGAGCAGAGGCCATGGATGAGCTACCCGGCCGTCGGCGAGGAGTCGTCGGCCTCGTCATCGGCGGGTTGGGAGCGGGCGCCCTATTTTGGGCGCTTCCCGGCAATGCGGGGGCGGGCCTCACTGCACCGGGCAACAACGGCACGGTCAGGATCGACGGCGAAGAGTTCGACACGCATCCCGACAACGAGCCACACGTCGGCTGTGTGTTCCGCGTCGCCTTCTATGGTTACGACGAGGGCGACCCGAACGCCGACGTCACGCTCGACGTGTGGCCGCCCTCTCGGGAGATGGTCACCATCGTCAAGGACACGGTGTTCATCGGCCAGGACGACAGCAGCGGCGGTGGCTCGGATGCCGGGCTCGACGCGGAGGCGACCTACGATCTGACCGCTTGGCTGGCGGGTTTCGAGCCGCACCCCCAGCAGGGCTGGCGCGTAAGGCTGATCGTCAACGCCGACGGGTCACGGGGCACCGACGTGAAGCGCAAGACGTTCTGGGGTTCGGGCTGCGAGGCCCGGCCGCCGACAACGACCACGACGGTGCCGACGACAACGACCGAGGCGACGACAACGACGACGCAGTCGCCGACGACAACTGAGTCGAGTACGACGACGCCGACGTCAACGAGTGAGGCCCCGCCGACGACGGTGCCGAGGCCGACGACGACCGAGGCGCCAACCACGACAGTGCCGAGGCCGACGACGACCGAGGCGCCAACCACGACAGTGCCGACGACAACGACGACCCCGTGAGAGGCCCTCGGATATCACGTTGCGAGCCCGCCGCGACGCGTGGATCGCGGCGGGCGTGCTCGATGAGCACGCCCGCCGCCAGCTACCACTGGATCATTGGGCTCGACGTCAGCGACTGCTCAATCGACGGCAGCCAGCACAACGGACCCGCGGGCGGCGAAGGGACCTGATCACAGCCCAGGTGACCGGCCGTGCGACGATCGAGACCGCGGTCAGCTCTGCGACGAATGTCGCCACTGTGGGTGGTCGCAGCACCGTGTGTCTTGTGCACGCCGGGCTTTGAGCAGGTATTGTGATGGACCGCGGTCGGGGCACAGGACGACCGCGAATTTGAACCGGTGAGCGCGGCCCAGATCGGGATGACCGGTTTGTGAGCTTGCAGAAGGGCGGACAGGTGGCTGGTACCACGCGGGTTCTCGTCGTAAGCAATGACGAATTCCTCGCCGATGCGGTCGTGCATGCACTCCGCAATGACAACCATTCGGTCGAGAAGACGGCGTCGTGGCGATCGGCGGAACGGCTGCTCTCCGAGCTACGGCCGGACCTGGTCGTGATCGACGCCGAGAGCGAGGGACTCGACGAGCGGCCCGTCGTTGACCGTGTGCGGATGGTGACGGACATGCCGCTCGTGGTGCTCAGCCCGTCGGCGCAACTCGAGGACCGGCTGACCGGGTTCCGGGCGGGGGCGGACGAGGTCATGGCCAAGCCGTTTCTGCTGTCCGAGCTCGCTTGCAAGGTAACTGCCTTGATTCGCCGGAACGGGCACCGGTCCGCAATCGTCGAGCTGGGTGACCTGGTCGTCAACGAGGGCGCGCACACGGTCGAGCGTCGCGGTCGTGCCATCGAGTTGACAGCGATCGAGTTTGCGCTGCTCTTGACGTTCTGCAACAACCGCGGGCTGGTGCTGTCGAAGTCCCAACTTCTCGCAATGGTGTGGGGGTTCGACCATCACAACGTCAACCTGGTCGAGGTCCACGTCTCGGCGCTGCGACGAAAGCTCGAAGCCACGGGTCCCCGGATCATCCACACAGTGCGAGGCGCGGGCTATGCCCTGCGTCCGGTCGCACCCAGGGTCGAGACCAGCGGCAACGGTCGATGCGACAGCCAACACGATCGTGCGTACCGTCCCCTCAGGAGCCGTTCGCTTGTTCTGGCTTGAGCGCAGACGCTTCGGCGCTCGAACAAATCCGACTGCAGTGCGACAATACCGAAGTCTCGTCGCCGGCCTGGCGTTGGTCAGCGAGAGAAGGAGAACTCGGTGATCGATCGCCCGACCGAGCCGCCATTCAACGATCGGTGGCAGGGAGAGTCTGACGCCACATGGGGCGACCGCCCCGGCATCGTGGCGTCCTTGCGGCGCTATTGGGTGATCGTGGTCGCGGCGACGCTGCTTGGGGCGCTGGCCGGTTACGGCGTCGCGCAACTGCCTCCTGTCCGCTACCAGGCCGACGCCGCCCTGATCCTCTCCGACCCTGGCGGCCCGAGCGTCCTCGGCGGCGGCGGCCTGACAAGCGACGACCGCGAGGTCTACCTGGCCAAGCAGGCCGACTTCACGACCTCTACGGTTGTGCTCGAGCGTGCCCTCAAGCTCCTCGGGAGCCGTGCGTCGCCCGGAGATCTCAGGGACGAGCTCGACGTGCAGCCCTCGGCGAACATGGCGAGCATCTCGATCGCGGCGACCAGCGCCGATCCACGGTCGGCGGCCGCACTGGCGAACGCTGTCGGCACCGCCTACCAGGAGGTCACGGCGGAACGCACGGCCGCCGACGCGCAACGCGCGATCGCGAGCCTCGAGGAGCTCCGGAACCACTACCAGGCGACCCTCGACGCCAGCCCCAGGTCCGCGGACGGCCGACTGACCTTCCGTCAGGAACAGCTGACCAGCCAGATCGCCGATCTCCAGCAGCGCGAGCAGGACATCGCCGCCCGGGCCAAGGTGTTCGCCGCCGGGGTGGAGTACTTCGAACAGGCCGAGCCGCCCGCCTCCCCATCGCAGCCCAAGCCCAAGCTGGGCGCGATGTTGGGCGGGTTGCTGGGGCTGCTTACAGCCGGGGCGTGGGCGTGGTGGGCGGCAGCACGCGACCCGCGCGCCGAGGGCCGGGACGAACCGGCCCGGATCCTCGGAGCGCCGCTGCTCGGCGAGGTGCCACGGCTACCCGCCCCGCAGGCGGCGACGGGCGAAACTATCACCCCGCCGAGGTTCGACCCGGCTCTCGATGACGCCTACTACCTCGTGGTCGCCTCGATCGAGCACGAGCTGGCGGGAGTTGGCGGAAACTCGATCGCCGTGACGAGCGTCGGGCCGGGCGATAGCAGGACCTCCACAGCGCTGCAGATCGCGACCGCCGCATTGCAGGAGAACCGGAACATCCTGCTAATCGACGCGGACGTGCGCACGCGGCGCCTCTCTGAACGGGTCGAGACCGCCCAGGTCGCTCCTGAGCGCAATGGCCACAGGATGCGCATGCGGCCGGCCGAAACTGCGGGCGCCAAGGAGTACACCGACCGGCTCCTGTCGACCGACAGCGGCATGGTCCTACCGGTCGCCTCGAGCCCTACCGACGGGTCTCCCGCGGGTTCCGACCGTGCTGTCGACGTGCGCCACGCGGTGTACTCCATCGGGGAGATGTTCGACCTCGTGTTGATCGATGCGCCAGCGCTCCTCGCGTCCTTCGACGCCCTCGGCGTTGTCGGACAGGCCGACGGAGTCCTGCTGGTCGTCTCCCATTGCGTTGCGCTCGGCGAGCTGCGCGACGTCCGCGACCGCCTCGCCTTCGTCAAGACGCCGCTGATCGGCTACGTGTATGTCCGGCCGCGGGGCCTCGGCGTCCGCACGCTTTGGGGACGTGTCACGCGCCCGCTGCGCCCGCATCGGGAGTAGGTAGAGGGTAACGGGTGCACGGCGTAGAGAGGCGAGGCAACGGTCGTGACGACCCGGCCCGGTCGAGTCGCAACCAGACGAACCTCACGGCGCAGACCGCGTCGGGCCTGAGCTGGTTCTACCTGTCCACGATGACGCTCATGGTCGCCAACCTCGCCTTCACCGCGACTGTCTCGCGGCTGCTGACGCCGGCGGCCTTCGGGCTCATGGCCGTGGCCATGCTGGTCGTCCTGTTCATCCAGTTCTTCGCCCGCATGGGGCTGGGTTCGGCCCTGGTCCAGAAGCCGGACCTGTCCGAGGAAGAGATCCGGGCCGCCTCCACCGCCGGCATCGTGGTGGGCCTGACCTGCCTGGTGTTGGTCTGGATCCTCGCCCCGGCCGTCGCCGCCTTGTTCCGTGCACCGGGCCTCCCGCCCGTCCTGCGTGGTCTGGGCGTCTCGTCTGTGTTCATGGGCTGGTCCATGACGGGATTGGGCCTGCTGCGCCGCGAGCACCGGTTCCGCACTCTGTCGATCATCTCGGCGGGCACGTACGTGTTCGCCTACCTCGTCGTGGGTGTGGGCTTGGCCCTGCTCGGGGCCGGCGTCTGGAGCTTGGTGGCGGCGTCGGTGGTGCATACGGCAGCCCTGGCGGTCTGCCAGTACGCCGTCCTCCGTCATCCGCTCCGGCCCGTCCTCCGCTGGGAGCCGTACCAGGCGGTCTGCGGCTACGGGGCCCGCCTGGCGGGCGCCGGACTTCTGGACTACGGCGGCAGCAACCTCGACACCTTCACGGTCTCCCGTGTGGCGAGCACTGCGGTGCTCGGCCAGTACACCCGGGCGTACTACCTGGTCTTCCAGCCGCTCACCAACTACCTGGCGCAGGCGCTGACGAACGTGCTGTTCTCGCCCCTCAGCCGCATCCAGCAGGACCTGGGCCGCCTGACCCGTGGCTACTTCAGCGTCTTGTCGCTCGGTAACCTGATGCTGTTCCCGGTCTGCGCGGGGATCGCGGTCGCGGCGCACGAGCTGGTGCTGGTCGTGCTCGGCCGGCAGTGGGGCCTGGCGGTCGGGCTGGTCCCGTGGTTCGCCCTCGCGGGTGGCTGTCATGTCGTCTCTCAGCTCACGCAGCTGCTCGCGGAGGCGCGTGCGGAACTGAACCGATCGCTGGTCGTCCAGACGGCCTACATCGTGGCGCTGGCCCTGCTCCTTTTGATGGTGCTCCCTTTCCGGTCCGGGGGAGTGTGGGTGATCGCCGCCGCCGTCGCCGCCGCGGAGCTGCTCCGGTACGTGGGCTACCTCGCCGTCGCCCGGCGCGTTCTGGGAGTGCCGTCGGCTCGGATGTGGCAGGCGCACGTTCCGGCGCTGTTCGCCAGCGCTGGCGTGGCCCTGGCCGTCGCCGCGACCAGGTGGGCGCTGACTGACTACGTTCGACCGCTCGTCGTCCTGGGGGCCGAGGCCAGCGCCGGGGCGCTCGCGCTGGCGCTCTGCATCCGGTTCTGCCCACTGCCGGCGGTCCGCTCCGAGCTCTGGATGCGCCTGACCGCGGCCGGCATAGTCGGCGCGGCCGGTGGTCGGCGATGGCGGCTAGCCTCGCTCGTCCTCGGGCCGCCCGAGCTAGCCTCGCTCGTCCTCGGGCCGCCGGACCCGCCGACGGTGCCGAAGGTGGGAGCTCAAGATCCGCCGTGGGCGCCGAGGGGCGCCGACACCTGCGCATTGTGACCGGCATGCTCCTCCTCGGGTTGGGTCTGGTGGTCGCCGCCGGGCTGGGCGTCGCCATGCTCGAGGTACTGATCACGCGGGCGGATGTCGCGGCCGCCTTGGTGCTCGGTTCGGTGGTGGTGCAGGCGTTCTTCGTGGACAAGGTGCCGGCTCTGGTACTGGCGGGAGGGGTCCAGGTCTACGTCACCGACGTGGTGGCTTCACTTATCGTCGGAGCCGCGGTGCTTCGGCTCCTACGGCAGCGGCGCTTCTACCGGTATCAGTACTGGCTGTTGCTCCTCAGCGTCCTGCTGGTCGTGTCGCTCGTCCGAGGCGTGCCGGCGTTCGGCATGCAGCAGAGCGTCAGCGATTTCCGCCACTACCTGTTCTTCGCTGGGGTTGCCATCTACTTCGCGACCTTTCCTCCCTCCGCCTGGCTCTATGACCGGATCGGGCGCATCTGGCTGGCCGTGAGCATCCCGATGATGGTCCTCGTCTGCCTGCGTTGGCTAGAGGCCTTCGCCGGAATCGACCTGGGGGTGCCAGCCGAGAAGTTCGGCGCGGACGCCGCCATCCGGGTGATCGACGGGCCCTTCACCTTCTTCCTGGCGGGCGCCTTCGTGCTCACGATCCCCGCCTTGTTGCGTGGCGCGCAGGAACGTTGGATCCGTTGGATCAGCGTCCCGCTGCTGCTGTTCGTGCTGCTGCTCAACCGCCGGACCGTCTGGCTGGCGATCGTGATCGGAGTCGCCGTTCTCATGCTGCGCGATCGGCGGCTCGGCCGCCGTGCGCTCCTGCTCGTCACGCTCGGCGCCTTGATGACGGCTGTGGCATTCGTCTGGCTCGGGGGACTCCAGGAGGGAAGCGACCCCGCGGTCCGATCGGGCTCAGGGAGCCTCACCTGGCGTATCGAGGGCTGGTCGACACTGGTCGACGCCTGGTCACACAACTCGACGGACTGGGCCGTCGGACAGCCTGTCGGCAGCGGCTTCACCCGTGAGGTCGAAGGCTCCGAGTGGACGGGACATCCGCACAACTTCTACATCGAGATGATGCTTCGGACCGGGCTCGCCGGCTTGCTGGCCCTCATCGCACTCACCGCCGGGTTGCTGCGGGCCCTGTGGCATACGCCGACCCGCGACGCCGGACTGCTCGGGCCCGGGATACTCCCGGCGCTGCTGGCCATGCAGCTCGTCTGGTGCCTGACCTGGGTGCCTGGCACCGAGCAGGGCATCGTCACCGGCGTCGCGATCGCCATGGCCACCGCACAGGTGACGACGCGGAACCGGCACGCGAGGCCGATGTCACCGGCCGCGGGCCGCGAGCTGACGCCGATCGGGAACGGCAGGCGGTGAGCGCAGGCATGCCACCCGAGTGCGACCGGCGCGAGCGATCGCGGCCAAGTTCCGTCAGGGTGGTGGTACCCGGTGCCGCTGGGTCGATCCGTTGGTCCACGATCACCACCTCCCTGTCGTCCTCGTACTGTTGTGGCCCCGAGCTCCCCCGGTCCGCGGCTACCCGCGACCTCGCCTATGATTGCCGCGTCATTGGGCGACTTGACGAGGCGCCGTGCGGGCGAACGATCAATCCAGCGTGCTGGAAGTTCAAGGGGCGCGTGCGCCCAACTGGCAAGTCGTGAACACCGGATGAAGCAGTCTTCGGATGAAGGGCTCCTCAATGTCCAAGAATGATCTCGTGGTTGTGACCGGCGCCGGTGGGTTCATCGGCGGCCATCTGGTCCGTGCCTTGGTGCAGCGTGGCCATACCAGGGTCCGCGCCGTCGATGTGAAGTCGCTCGACGAGTGGTACCAGACGACCGCTGGTGTCGAGAACCAGGTTGGTGATCTTGCTCTGCTCGAGTCGTGCCGCGCCGCGGCCAGTGGTGCGCGCATGATCTACAATCTCGGCGCTGACATGGGCGGTATGGGCTTCATCGAGACCCATAAGGCCGAGTGCATGCTATCGGTGCTCGTCAGCACCCACATGCTGGTCGCTGCGAAGGAGGCCGGCACCGAGCGGTTCTTCTATTCGTCGTCGGCTTGCGTGTACAACGGTGAGAAGCAGACCCGTGCCGACGTGACCGCGCTGAAGGAGGAGGATGCCTATCCCGCGATGCCGGAGGACGGCTACGGCTGGGAGAAGCTGTTCAGCGAGCGGATGGCCCGCCATTATTGGGAGGACTACGGTCTCGCCACCCGCGTGGCGCGCTATCACAACGTGTACGGTCCGGAAGGCACATATGACGGTGGCCGCGAGAAGGCGCCGGCGGCGATCTGCCGCAAGGTCATCGCCGCCAAGCTGTCGGGCACGTACGAGATCGAGATCTGGGGCGACGGCGAGCAGACGCGCTCGTTCATGTACATCGATGACTGCACCGATGGCACGATCCGCCTTGCAGAGAGCGACATCATCGAGCCGCTGAACATCGGGAGCGACGAGCTGGTCACTATCAACCGCCTCGTCGACATCGTCGAGGAGATCGCCGGTGTGACGCTGAAGCGCTCCTACAAGCTCGACGCCCCGAAGGGCGTGCGGGGCCGCAACAGCGACAACACGCTGATCAAGAAGCTGCTGAACTGGGCGCCCTCGATCTGTCTCGAGGACGGCCTCGAGAAGACCTACAGGTGGATCTACGACGAGATGACCTCGGGCAAGGCCTCCGTCGCCAACACTGCGCCGCGCGCCGTCGCAGCGCGGTCGTGACCAGTGTCGTGCTCGGCAACGACCGGTTCGACCTGACCGTGTTCCCAGGGCTTGTGCCTGGGCCTCTGCCAGCCATCGCGCTCACTGCGACCTGGGAGGGCCAGCCGAGCGCCCTTTGTGCTCGCCGAGGTGACCGAACGCTCGAGCTCAGCTCCCCGGGCGTCGCGCAGACACCGGTCTCGTGCGGTCGCCGCCCATCGCGAAACTTCGGCCGGCGACCATGATCACCCTCTTCACGCTGCCGAAGCCCTTCGTCGGGCACATCGGGATGATCCAGCGCAACGCCATCCAGAGCTGGTCGCGCCTGCATCCGGATATCGACATCCTCATGTTTGGGAATGAGCAAGGCACCCCGGAAATCGCGGCTCAGTTCGGAATCCGTCACTTCCCGGATGTCGATGTGAACGAATACGGCACGCCGCGGATGAATGGATACTTCCAGCAGGCCGAAGAGGCCGCGCGGCATTCGTGCATGTGTTACGTGAATGCCGATATCGTCCTCTTTCCCGATCTGCTGGAGGCTATTGCAAAGGTCGATCTTCCGAAGTTCGTGATGGGTGGCCAGCGGACCGATTACGACATCGGGGAGCCGATCGACTTCACCCGTTCCGATTGGGCTAAAGCCCTTCGCGAGGATGCGAAGAGGAACGGCACACTGCATGGCTTCAGTGGGATTGACTACTTTGCCTATCCCCGCGGCATGTTTGGTGAGATACCCCAGTTTGCCTTGGGTCGCTGGTATTGGGACAATTGGCTCGTGTATCGTGCGCGTCGTCTCGGCGCCGCGCTCATCGATGCAAGCGCGTGTGTGACGGCGATTCACCAGAACCACGACTACAGGCACATCGTCGACTTGGAATGGACGGGCCAAGAACGCAGTCAGAGTGGTATCGAATCGTTCCGCAACCGCCTCCTCGTGAAGTCAATCCTGATGACATTAGAGGACGCGGATTGGCAGGTCGATGGGTCTGGTCTTTCCAGGATTTTCCGCAGGACTCGTTGGCATCTTTTGAATGAGGCCGCGCTTCAGGCGGAGATCCACGAATTTCCCGAGTTGATACGCAAGCCGCTCGTATG
>Ga0081538_10004646_pt1 | contig 12605 bp, 8 predicted proteins | sample TabmetS5T2R1_FD_71022 | JGI IMG/M metagenome (GOLD analysis project Ga0081538, IMG submission 71022) | Tabebuia heterophylla rhizosphere microbial communities from the University of Puerto Rico - S5T2R1 | ecosystem: Host-associated > Plants > Roots > Rhizosphere ...
GTGGCGACGCGGGCGACGGTGTAGCCGGTGTCCTGGTTGGCGTAGGTGATCCGCTCCAGCACCGCCTCCAAGGTGGCCGGTGCCGCACGCGTCTGCTGCATGTGGGCCAACTCTACCGTTGGCACCCGACCGTGTCCTGTCATGCGCGCTGTCCAGGACCCAGGTGGCGCAGGGACCAATCTCAGACCTGCCTGCTCCGCCACGTGCCGGTCCGACGGCAAGCCAGGAAGCGAGAATGCCTCCGTGCGAGCAAGTGGCGGCTCACGCTGTGCGGACCAGCGTTTGCCCAGGTCGCTTCGGACCGTGAGGGGCAAAGTTAGGCGTTCTGATCAATCGGGCTGAAGTCTCTTAGGATTCATCCCATCCGCGGTCGGGAGGCTGCCGAATCGAGCGGTGGGCGACTCCCTGCCCCCGCGGCCTGGGCTCGTTTGGCCTCGATGGTGTCGAGCATGGCCTGGTAGCTTGTGGCGAACTTCTCCACGCCCTCGATTTCGAGCTGTTCGCCGACCTCTTCCTCGTCGATGCCGACCCGGATCAGGTCCGACCACAGCCGCCGGGCCCGGTCCAGGTCCTCGGTGACGGTCTGGCCACGGACGACGCCGTGGTCGGCGAAGGCCTCCACACTGGACAGCGGCATGGTGTTGACGGTGTCCCGGCCGATCAGCTCCTCGCTGTAGAGCACGTCGCGGTAGTTGGGGTTCTTGGTCGAGGTGGAGGCCCACAGGCAGCGCTGGGGGCGGGCGCTCTTGGCGGCCAGGGCCTGCCAGCGCGGCCCGGTGAACAACTCCTGCCACGCTTGGTAGGCGAGCTTGGCGTTGTCGATGGCGGCGGTCCCCAGGCGGGCCTCGGCCAGGGCGGCGTCGGGGCCGCCCTCCTCAACCCGCTCCTCCAGCTGGGGGTCGATGAGGGTGTCGACCCGGCTGACGAAGAACGAGGCTACGCTCGCAACGCCACGCAGGTCCTCGCCCCTGGCGGCGCGCTCCTCAAGGCCGGCCAGGTAGGCGTCCACGACCTCGCGGTAGCGGGCGATGGAGAAGATCAGGGTGACGTTGACGTTGACGCCCGCCGCGATCGAGGCGCGGATGGCCGGTAGGCCTTCCACCGTGGCCGGGATCTTGATCATGACGTTGGGCACGGCAAGCAGATCGAACAGCCGGCCCGCCTGGAAGATGGTCTCGTCGGTGTCGTGGGCCAGGTCGGGCGGCACCTCATAGGATACGTACCCGTTCAGTCCACCGGAGGCGTCATAGACCGCATGTAGCTCGTGGGCGGCCCAGCGGATGTCGTACAGGGCCAGCCGCTCAAAGATGGCCGGGGTGGGCAGACCTTGCTGGGCCAGGGCGGCCAGCTGGTCGTCGTAGAACCCCCCGGCCCCGATGGCGGCCTGGAAGATCGTCGGGTTCGAGGTCACCCCGACCACCGAGAACTCGTCACGCAACCGGCGCAGCTCACCCTTCTCCAGCCAGTCCCGGGCGATGGAGTCGACCCAGACGGCCACGCCTTCCGCGGACAGCTGTTGGAGCGGGTTCGGCATCGTCGGCCTCCTTCCCGGCCACCTCAGGCCGACAGGTTCCGCAGCATGCGGGCCTTCTCGATGTGCTCACGATGCAGCACCGCCAGGGCCCGCTCGACCACGTTGTCCTCGGTGAACCCGAACTTGGCGAGCAGGGTGCCACCGGGGGCGGACGCGCCGTAGTGGTCGATGCCGACCACGCCGCCCAGGGTCCCGACCCACTTGTGCCACAGGGCGGTGCTGCCGGCCTCAACGGCCAGCCGGGCGGTCACTCGTGGCGGCAGCACCTGGTCCCGGTAGTCCTGGTCCTGGACTTCGAACAGCTCCCAGCACGGCATGGACACGACCCGGGTGGGAATCTCCTCGCGCTGCTCCAGCTCCTCCCTTGCGGCCAGGGCGACCCACACCTCCGACCCGGTGGCCAACAAGATCAGCTCCGGCTCCTCCCCGGACGCCTCGGCCAGCACATAGGCGCCGCGGTGCAGCCCCTCGGCGGTGGCGTACCGAGTCCGGTCGATCGGTGGCAGCTCCTGGCGGGACAGCGCCAGCGCGGTGGGGCCGTCGGTGCGGCGCAGCGCGGCCCGCCACGCCTCGGCGGTCTCGGGGCCGTCGGCCGGGCGCATCACCCACAGGTCGGGCATCAGCCGCAGCGACCCCAGGTGCTCGATCGGCTGGTGGGTCGGGCCGTCGCCGCCCAGGCCGATCGAGTCGTGGGTCCAGACATAGACCACCGGCAGGCCCATCAGGGCGGCCAGGCGCACGCTGGGCCGCATGTAGTCGGAGAAGACCAGGAAGGTGGCGCAGAAGGGCCGCAAGCCCCCATGGACGGCCAGCCCGTTGGTGATCGCCCCCATGCCGTGCTCACGGATCCCGTAGCGGAGATTGCGGCCGGCCTTGGTCGGGGTCAGGTCACCGCCGGCGATGTCGGTGAGGTTGGACTCGGCCAGGTCGGCCGAGCCACCCACAAGCGTGGGCAGCTTGGGGGCGATCGCGTTGATGGCCTGCTGGGATGCCTTGCGGGTGGCCAGCTTCTTGGGCTCGGCGAACAGCCCCTCCAGGTCGGCGTCCCAGCCCGAGGGCAGCTCACCGGCCAGAGTGGCCCGCAGCTCGGCGGCCAGCTCCGGCTCGGCCTGGGCGTAGGCGTCCAGGCGTCCCTCCCATGCCTCCCTGGCCCGCTGGTTGTCGGCCACCCGGACCCGCCAACGCTCGTACATCCCCTCGGGGACCTTGAAGTGCTTGTCTGGGTTCCAGCCGTAGACCTCCTTGGTCGCCCGGACCTCGTCCTCCCCCAGGGCCGCTCCGTGGGCCTTGGAGGTGTCCTGGGCGTTGGGGGCCCCCCAGGCGATGTGGGTGCGCAGCCGGATGAAGCTGGGCCGGTCGGATTCCTGGACCGCGGCCTGGTAGGCGACCGTGATCGCCTCGGTGTCGTTGGCATCCTCCACGTGCTGGGTGTGCCAGCCGTAGGCCTCGTACCGCCTGGCCACGTCCTCGGTGAAGGTGATGTCGGTCGGCCCGTCGATGGTGATCCGGTTGTCGTCGTACAGCAGCGTCAGCTTGCCCAGCCCCAGGTGCCCCGCCAGCGACGACGCCTCGGCCGACAGCCCCTCCATCAGGTCCCCGTCCCCGGCGAACACCCAGGTCCGATGGTTCACCACCTCGTGTCCGGAGTGGTTGTAGCGGGCCGCCAGCAGCCGCTCGGCGATGGCGAACCCGACCCCGTTCCCGACCCCCTGGCCGAGCGGCCCGGTGGTCACCTCCACCCCCGGAGTATGCCCGTACTCCGGGTGACCGGGTGTCTGCGACCCCCACATGCGCTGCTGCTTGAGGTCCCTGATGCTCAGCGGGTACCCGGTCAGATGCAGCACCGCATACTGCAGCACCGACGCGTGCCCGTTGGACAGCACGAACCGGTCCCGGTCGAACCAGTCGGGGTCGGCCGGGTCAAACTTGAGGAACCGGGTCCACAGCACATAGGCCGCCGGGGCCAGCGCCATCGCCGTCCCGGGATGGCCGCTGCCCGCCTTCTGGATCGCGTCCATCGCCAACGTGCGGACCGTGTCGACGGCCAGCCGGTCCAGGTCGGTGCGTTCGGCTGTCTGCATGGCTCGCCTCACCTCCTGGTCGTCCCGGACCATATTGTGCGAGACCTGCCCACGGCTTGCTGGATTAACCCATGGGGAGTCTCTTGATCGGCGTCACGAGCACCCGCTCATGCCCGACGTGGCGCAGCTCGCCGCCAAGCTGGAACGACGCTCACAGTCGGAGATCCCCACTGGTTCGGCGGTGCCAGCGCCCTGCCACGGACCTGATCACGCTGATAGTTGAGGTCACAGCGGACCGCCTCGCAGCGGACGTCCACGCATCCCCACGTGCGCCAATTGCTCAGCGGTGACGACGTGAGAAGTCCTCATCCCCTGTGCCGCGAGGGCTGGGGAGGCGGCGACCCTGAGACCCGCGTTCCCCTGGTTATCAGCGGTCGTGGAGGTGGCGGGATTTGAACCCGCGGCTTCCTCCGTGCGAGTAAGAATGCGCTCACCGCTGTGCGAAGCTGCGTTTCCCCAGGTCGCTGGGGACTGTCGGGGTGCGGTTAGGCGTTCTCACCCCGCGCCGTTTGGGGGACTGGGAAGCTGGGACGCACCCCAGACCGTCCAGCTGGCCACCGCACCATCGTCGTAGCCGATGGGCCGGTGTCGCTCGGGCAGACCGCTGGGGGCCGGTGGGGGTCGTCGGTTCGGAGCCGGTTACGGCGCTGGGTGCCCGCCGCCTTCCAGCTCCTGGTGGGCCGCCCGCCGCCGACCGATCAGGTCGTCGCTGCCCCAGTCGGCCTGCCTGACCAGCGGCACGGTGGTGACCTGCTCGCCGCCGAACAGCTCCCGGGTCGCCATTCTGACCGACTCGGTCTGGGTGCCGGCCGCGAACACCACCAGGTCGTGGTCGAGCACCTCTGGATCCAGGCACACCTGGCAGCCCAGCAGGGCCCCCAGCGGGGGCAGGGCGCCCAACTGGTAGTCGGGGAAGTCGCGGCCCAGCTCCTCCTCGCTGGCCAGGCGGGCCTGGCGGTCGGCCAGCGCCTCGCGGACCAGCTGCAGGTCCAGCCGCCGGGAGGCGGGGATGACCGCCAGCGCATAGCCGGGCCCGGTGCGGACCGCCAGGGTCTTGAGGACCTCGCCGGCGTCGATGCCCAGCGCTCGGGCCTCGTCGCTGGCGGTGTCGGCCTGGCGGTGGGGGAGCAGCTCAAAGGCGCTGCCCTGGTGCTGCAGGTGCTCGGTGACGGCCGACATGACAAGCCACCTCCCCGGCCGCGAGCCGAGGCGGGCCGAGTTGACGCCTGGGTGCGCGGCCACGCGGCGGTCGTGGCTACCGTACACGGCGCCGACGGCGGCGCCGAGTGCCGCCTGGGCCGCACCCGGCGGCGCGCCCGGCCCGTCCATCCTCAATCCCTCTGTGCGAGTAAGGGCCGGCCCACCGCTGTGCGGACCAGATTGCTGCAGCTCGCGAATAACCATCGGGGCAAAGTGAGGCCGCCTGACTCACCTGACCGCGCGTTCGCCAACGAGCAGCGAATCGACGACGTGCGCGGGAAGTGGGCGTGTCTGAGTCAAGTCGCATGCCGGTCAGCGGAGAAGCTGAACAGGTCGGCTGGCACGGTTCTTGCTGGGGTGTGGGCAGGAACCTGTACAAGCTGCGCGGCCGAAGGGATGATCGACGGGTCCTGCGGTGCCGGGGGTCGTGCGGGGCGGTGCCGGGGGCGGGATGGAGCCGTCATGCGAGCCGAGCTGGAGCTGCAGCCGACCCTTGGGGTCGCCATGCGGGCATCTGCTGCACTGGTGTCGTTCGCGGAGATGCTCGCGCTGCCCGCGACCGCGCTGGAGGACCGAGTCGAGCGGGAATTGGCCGAGAACCCGGCGCTGGAGTGGGGCCGCCCAGGGGTGTGCTCGCTGTGCGACGGGCTGGCCTCCTCGGGTTGCGCGCTCTGTGCCGCACGGGCCGAGCGTCCCGCCGGGGGAGAGTGGTGGGTGCCGCCGGCGGCCGGCGTGACCGCCGTGGCGGAGCAGGCGGCGCAGCCATCCGCGGCCGAGGAGTTGCGCGACGAGCTGCGCCTGGTGACCGCCGAAGCCGACCGGCCGATCGTGGAGTACCTGGTGGCGAGCCTGGACGGACGCGGGCGGCTGGATGCGGAGCCCGGCGAGTTGGCGGCGGTACTCGGCGTCGAGCCGGACCGGGTGGACCGCGTGCTCGGGCGGCTGCAGGCGACCGGACCGCCCGGGGTCGGCGGTCGGGATCTGCGCGAGTGCCTGCTGCTGCAGCTCGACCGGTGGGAGCGTCCGGCCGGGGGGCCGCCGCTGGTGCGCGAGATCGTCGAGCGGCACCTGGTCGCGCTGGGCGCCGGCCGGCACCGGCAGATCGCCGCGGCGACCGGACGGGACGAGCGCGAGGTCCTGGCGGCCCGTGACTTCATCCGCGGCAACCTCCGACCCTACCCGCTCGCCGACCCGGCGCCGCTCGACCACCGGGCCGCCCGCCGCGCAACACCCTGCGTCCGGCCGGACCTGCTGCTGCTGGAGCGGCCCGGTTCCCCAGGTGCGTTCGAGGTCCTGCTGGTCGAGCCGTCCCGGCTGGTCCTGACGGTCAGCCCGTCCTACCGCGAGCTGGCCGCCACTGCCCCGGAGGGCAGCCCGGCGCGTCGCCACGCCCAGCACCAGCTCGGACAGGCTCGGCTGTTCCTGTCCCGCCTGGAGCAGCGATGGCGGACCATGCAGGCGGTCGGCGAGCAGGTCGCCGCCCGCCAGCGGCGATTCCTACGCGACGGGCCGACGTTCCTGGAGCCGCTCACCCGGGCCGAGGTCGCCGCGGCCCTCGGGCTGCACGAGTCGACCGTCTGCCGAGCCGTGGCCGACCGCTACGCCCAGCTCCCATCCGGCCGGACGGTCCCCATGGCCCGGTTCTTCGGCCATGCCCCCGGGCTGCAGGAGGCGCTGGCCCAGGCCGTCGCGACCGAGGCGCGACCGCTGTCGGACGCCGAGCTGGCCCGGGTGCTCGGCCGCCGCGGCTTCCCGATCGCCCGCCGCACCGTCGCCAAGTACCGGCGGCGGCTAGGGATCCCCGCCGGCCCGCTGCGCTGAGCCCGTCGGGTCGCCCGGCCGAAGCGGGCTTCGCCCCGGCGAGCTCCCGAGCCAGTCCCGGCCGAAGCCGTCTTCGCCGCCACCTCCCTCAAAGTCCTGGCAGACGGCCGTCCGGCCGCTGGCACGGATCCTGCACCACCGAGGGTCGAGGGCGGATGGGCCGGCGGACGGCCCGGTCGGCGGCGGACGGGAAAGGAGCACGGATGCACGACCTGGATCGAACCCAGATGGAGCTGGAGCAGGCGGAGTTCGGCGAGCAGGCGGAGTTCGGCGAGCAGGCGGCCTTGCCCGGCGAGCTCGGGGCGTGGCAGCCGCTCGACGAGGTCGAGGAGATGGAGCTCGCCAGCCAGCTGCTCGAGCTCCAGGACGAGGCGGAGCTCGAGCAGTTCCTCGGCGACCTGCTGAGCCGGGCCGCCGCGGCGGCCGGCCAGTTCCTGCGCTCGGACGCCGGCCGGGCGCTCACCGAGCAGCTCAAGGGCGTGGCCAGGAAGGCGCTGCCGGTCGCCGGCCGGGCGCTCGGCCAGTGGGCCGCCCCCGGGATCGGCGGGGACGTCGGCGCCCGGCTCGCGTCCCAGGCCGGGGCGCTGCTCGGGCTCGAGCTGGAGGGGCTCAGCGGCGAGGACCGCGAGTTCGAGGTCGCGCGCCAGTTCGTGCGCCTGGCCGGGGCGGCGGGGGAGGAGGCGTCGCTGGCGCCGCCGGGGACACCGGCGGACGTGGCGGCCCAGGCCGCCATGGCGGCGGCCGCCCGGCGGTATGCCCCCGGCCTGCTCCAGGGCGAGCTCGACGGCGAGGGCGAGCAGGCGCCGGGCCGCCGGCGGGCCCGCACCGGCCGGTGGATGCGGCGCGGCCGGACGATCGTCCTCATCGACGTCTGAGGCGGGAGGAAGCCATGAGCATCTACGGGCTGGAGACCGAGGGCTACCTCGGCAACGGCGAGCTCGACGGCGAGTTCGACGGCGAGTGGACCGGCGAGTGGGACGGCGAAGCCGGCTACGGCCAGCAGTACGAGCAGGAGTTCGCCGGCGGCGACGAGCTCGCGCACGAGTTCGGCGCCGACGAGCAGGAGGGGGAGTACGGCGCCGGCGGCTACGGGTACGAGTGGGCGCCCGAGGCGGAGGGGGAGGCGTTCCTGGCCGACCTCGCCCAGCTCGGCGGCGAGTACGAGAGCCCCCTCGACGAGGTCGAGGAGATGGAGCTGGCCGCCCAGCTGCTGGAGCTCCAGGACGAGGCGGAGCTCGAGCAGTTCCTCGGCAGCCTGATCAGGTCGGTGGCCCGCGGCGCCGGCGGGTTCCTGAGCTCCCCGGCCGGCAAGGCGGTCGGCGGCATCCTGAAGAACGTCGCCAAGGCGGCCCTGCCGGTGGTCGGCGGGGCGATCGGCTCGGTGGTCGCCCCGGGGGTCGGGACCGCGGTCGGCAGCCAGCTCGGGAGCCTGGCCTCGCGGCTGTTCGAGGTCGAGCTGGAGCGGATGGAACCGGAGGACCAGGCGTTCGAGGTGGCCAGGCGCTTCGTGCGGCTGTCGGCGGCCTCGGCCCGGAACGCCGCCCTCGCCCGGCGGCGGGCCAACCCCCGCACGGTGGGCAGGGGCGCGGTGCTGGCGGCCTCCCGCCGCCACGCGCCGGGGGTGTACCGGCGCTACCGGGCGTTCGCCCGCCCGGCCCCCTGGTACTGGCCGCGCCCGGTCCCCGGGTACGCGCCGCCGCCGGTCGTCTACGCGCCGCCGCCCCCCGAGCCGCCGCCCGCGGCCGCCCCGCCCCCGGCCGCGGCCGCGGCCGGGCCCGAGCCGGGCCCGCCGCCCGCCGACGAGCCGGGCGGCGGCGAGGAGCCGGCCGGCGACCAGGCCGGGGAGCTGGACGGCGAGGGCTGGTACGGCCGGCGCGGCCAGCGCTCCTACGGCCGGCGCGGCAACGGCGACGGCGGCGGCAACGGCGGCGGCCGGGCGCGCAGCGGCCGCTGGGTCCGGCGCGGCCGCCGGCTCATCGTGATGGGGGTCTGAGGCGGGATGGCAACGCGGTCCATGGCCGCCCGGATGCTCGAGCAGGAGGCTCGGGCGCTGCTGACACGGCTCGACCGGGTCAAGCCGTTCGCCCTGCACGAGACCATGCTGCCGGCGGCCGCGCTGGCCCCGGCCGCGCAGATCGCCATCGAGCGGTTCCTGATCGACGGCCGGGCCGAGCTGCGCCGGCGCATCACGGACTACCTCGACTGGGTGCGCGGGAACGGCGACCAGGTGGCCCCGGAGGAGCTGCAGCGGCGCTTCACCGGGGTGCGCTGGCGCTTCAACGACGTGCTGTCCCAGTTCGACCTGTTCCAGCAGGCCATCACCCAGCGCAGCGAGCGCGAGATCGGGGTGTGGCTCTCGGGGCTGGACGTCGCCGCCGCCGACGCCCTGGCCCTGCCGGACGACCCGTTCGAGCCGCCGTCGATCATCTGCTACCTGGACCGGGGCCAGGGAGCCGCCATCCGCCGGGCCCGGACCCGGCTGCCCGGCGGCGGGAGCAGCCCGGTCGCCATCGTCCGCATCCCGCGGGAGCGCATGGTCGGCCACGGGATCGCCTCCTCGCTGGTCCACGAGGTCGGCCACCAGGGCTCGGCCCTGCTCGGCCTGGTCGAGTCCCTGCGGCCGGCGCTGGCGGAGCGCGAGGCCGCCAGCGCGCCCGAGGAGCGGGTCGCCTGGCGGTTGTGGGGCCGCTGGATCTCCGAGATCCTGGCCGACTTCTGGTCGGTGGCCACCCTCGGCATCGCCTCCACCCTCGGCCTCATCGGCGTGGTGAGCCTGCCCCGATGGTTCGTGTTCCGGCTCAGCCTCGAGGACCCGCACCCGTTCCCCTGGATCCGCGTGCAGCTCAGCTGCGCCATCGGCAACGCGCTCTATCCCCATCCGCAATGGCGGGAGCTGGCCGTCCTGTGGACGTCCCTGTACCCGCCGCACGCCCTGGACGACGAGCGCCGGCGGCTGCTCGAGCGGCTCGGCGCGACCATGCCCGCGCTGGTCGGCCTGCTGGTCGAGCACCGGCCGGGCTCGCTCGGAGGACGCTCCCTGAAGGAGATGATGCCGCTCGACAGCCGAACGCCCGACCGGCTGCAGGCCCGCTACCGGGACTGGGCGGACCGGCCGGCGCTGATGCGGGCGGCCGCGCCAACCCTGGTCTTCGCCGTCCTCGGCCAGGCGCGGGCGGTCGGCCTGCTCAGCCCGGAGCGGGAGAGCCGGGTCCTCGGCGACCTGCTCGCCTTCTGGGCGCTCCGCAGCACCCTCGACCTCGCGCAGCTCTGCGCCGTCCGGTCGCGCGGCCGACCGGTCGCGCCGGCGACGCGACCACCACGCGACCTCGTCGGCCTCGGCCAGTGAGGAGGCTCACATGGCAACCATCGACGCACGACCGACCACCATCCAGCAGGGCGGCCGGGTGTCGCTCGAGCTCCGGGCGGCCAAGGCCGCCAGCAGGGCCGACGGCGCCCGCGTCGTCTGGGACATCGAAGGCTTCGGCGCGCCGACGACCACCGGCCGCCGGACCGCCGTCTGGGATGTCCCGCCCGACCAGCAGCCGTCGGTGTACCTGGTCACGGCGAGGTTCGTCGACGACGACGGGAAGTCGCTGAACGACGAGGACAGCGAGCGGATCACGGTCGTCGCCCGCCCCTTCGCCTCCGGCGACGACGTCAACGTGCGCCTGCGGCGGACGGCCGTGGACGCCAGCAGCGACCAGGTCCTGTGGGTGGCGATCCGCAACTCCACCCGCGAGCTGCTGTTCGACGAGTACAAGGAGTTCGTCGACGCGGTGATGTGCGCCGACGAGCTCCCCGAGGACGCGCCGCCGGGGACGCGCCGCGAGCTCCGGCGGGTCAACCGGCGCCGGGCCCTGCCCTACCCCGACGTCGACGCCTACCGGCTGCTGAAGGTCGCCACCGAGGTCTTCATCATGGTCAAGTGCGGGATCGCCATCGACCCCCGGCAGCCCGACCTGCCGTTCGAGGGCGTCGACCTGGTGGACGAGGGCCGCCGCCTGGGCATCGACGACCTGTCCCAGGCCGACCTGGAGCAGCTCTGGACCGACTTCATCGAGGAGATCCGGGTCGGCGCCACCGGCCAGCGGCGCCGCCGGACGGCCTTCACCCTGCCGTACCTGGCGGTGATCCGCCGGCGGCTCGGCGACCAGCGCCTGGTCGACGGCCAGGCCCAGTTCGGGGCGGTCTGCGAGGGGATCCTGCGTGACAAGCTCACCAACCCGTGCCTGCTCGAGCTGATCTGGTCGTACTGGCACGAGGAAGGGATGCTGGTCCAGACCCTGAGCGCCATCAGCGTCCGCTTCCAGAACCGGCTCGGGGCGCTGGCCTCCGACCCGCTGGCCCACCTCGAGATCGACCCCCTGCGCCCGCTGAACAACCTGCTCTGGGGCTACATCCAGGACGAGCAGCACCGGCTCACGGTGCTGCGCCGCGCCTACGAGTACGACCACCACTACGGCATCACCCTGGTCGGCAGGGCCGTCCCCCCGATCCGGGGCGCCGACAGCCGCTCCAAGTTCCTCGAGGCCTTCCACAACCTGCTGAACCTCACCTCCATCTTCTTCAAGGAGGACGACGACACCACCGTCCTGGCCGACGGGTTCCCGGTCCTCAACGCCCTCAAGGACGTCCACCTGCTGCTCACCGAGGGCCAGCACAACCAGTACGGCGACCTGCCCTGGACGGCCCGCCAGGAGATGCTCATGCAGCAGTGGCTGCTGGCCAGGCCGGAGATGCTCGAGTTCCTGCCGACGCGGGTCATGGTGCCCAACGTGGAGGCGTGGATGGGCCCGGTCGACGCCATGAAGCGGCTCCAGGGGTGGACCGACACGCCGGTGACGCACTTCCGCGACCTCGGGGTGTTCGGCGAGCGGCTCCTGCTGTCGATCCGGTTCGGGAACTGGAACGCGATCATCGACCGGGAGTCGGCGGCCAACTGGGCCCGCTACTGGCGGCCCGAGATCCAGGGCTACGTGCACGCCTACCGGGCGGTGACCGGGGCCGACCTGACCGCCGACCGGGTGGACACGACCATGCCGGCGGTGCACCTGCAGCGCCGGCTGGCCGAGCAGCTCCAGGGCAGGCGGCAGACGGCGCTCGACACCCGCCGGCTGCAGGCGCAGCTCTCCCGGCCGGCGCCCTCCCAGCTCGGGGCCAGGCAGCCGGCCCAGCTCCCGTCCAGGAGGCGCGCCCAGCTCCCGGCCGGTCCCCAGCAGCAGTACTGAGCGCCTCCCGACGCCACCCTGGAGGTGAACCATGCCGTACCGCGCACAGACCCTGCCCGCCGAGCTCGACGTCCAGGAGGCCTTCGACCTCGGCGAGTCGTCCGGCCTGCGCGCCCTGCTCGGGCTGGACGGCGGCCCGCCTCTGGCCGAGCTGGAGGCGCTGGTCGTCCCGCCGGTCGCGGCCGAGGTCGCGCCGGGGTCCGACCCCGCGGTCAACGTGCCGCTCCCGGCGAGCGGCCCCGGCTTCTACTCCTACACCGCCCCTGAGAAGCGGTTCGGCCTCGCCGAGACCATCCGCGCCCTGCAGGCGATCGGGGCGGCGTGGGCCACGGCCCACCCCAACGGCCCGAGGATCGCCATCGGCGACATCAGCCGGCAGGGCGGTGGCCAGTTCCCGCCCCACGCCTCGCACCGCAACGGCCGGGACGTCGACCTCCGCCCGGTGCGCGGCGACGGCAAGGAGGCACCCGTCAACTACAAGGACCCGAACTACTCGCGGGCGCTCACCCAGGAGCTGGTCAACCTGATCCGCGGCAACGGCGTCCTGGTCGTCGAGCTCGCCTTCTTCAACGACCCGGAGGTCACCGGGGTGAAGTCCCTGCCAGCCCACGACGACCACCTGCACGTGCGCTTCACCACCACCCCGGCGCCTCCCGGCCAGGCGCCGCCCCCCCCCTCACCGCCCGCCCCCCGGCCGCCCGCGCCCCCCCCCCCCGCGCCCCCCCCGCCCGCGCCCCCCCG
>Ga0081538_10004647_pt1 | contig 12605 bp, 11 predicted proteins | sample TabmetS5T2R1_FD_71022 | JGI IMG/M metagenome (GOLD analysis project Ga0081538, IMG submission 71022) | Tabebuia heterophylla rhizosphere microbial communities from the University of Puerto Rico - S5T2R1 | ecosystem: Host-associated > Plants > Roots > Rhizosphere ...
CCGGGGGGGCCGGGCGGCCGCGGGGGGGCCGTGCCCTGGCCGGGCTCGGGAACCGGGCGAGCACCTTCATGGCCGGCCGAGCGTATCAGCGCGAGGGCGCAACGCCCGGGAGGCGGGTGCCTCAGCCGGCGTCCCGGAGGTGGGCCAGGAGCTGCTCGCGGACCTCGGCCGAGCGCTCGATCGGAGGGCAGTGGCCACAGCCTTCGTACACGAGCTCGCGGACCGACCCGCCGCCGGCCTGGTAGCGGTCGAGCACGGCCCGGGTCTGGGCGATCTGGGGCTGGGGCGGGAACACCTCCATGCCAGGCCAGCCGGGCACCGCCTCCAGCTGGCCAAGGGTGCCGAAGTCGAACATCGACGCGTCGGAGATGACCTGGTCCTGGTCGCCCCGCAGCCACAGCACGGGCGGCTTGACCGGCAGGTCGGCGAAGGCGCTGGTGTCGCACCACTTGCCGGAGAAGGCGTTGTTGACCCCGGAGCGCCCGGGGGCCACCCCCGGCCAGTTCGGCGAGGTGGTCACGTCGCCCGGGTAGGCGGTGTCGCCGACGGCCGTCAGCAGCACCTCGTCCAGGAGCTCGTCCTCGTCGGGCGCCCTGTAGGCCGGCGACATGAAGAACGTGCGCATCACCACCCGGGGGCTGGACACCGGGTCGTCCTCGGACCTGTCGCCGGCGGCCATCCGGCGGACGAAGTCGGGGGCGGCCGTGCCCCCGCCCGTCCCCGCCCAGTCGTCCCAGCAGGGCGTGCCGTCGACGTCCTTGCTGCCCCCGAACCCGTACGGGGCCAGCGGCGCCATCAGGGTGATGCTGGCCAGCTGATCGGGATGGTCGATGGCGTACTGCTGCACCACCCCGCCGCCGTTGGACCAGCCGGCGACGTGCAGCCGGCCGTTCCCGGCCCAGCCGAGGGCCTCGACCAGGGCGTGCAGGTCGTCGCTCCAGTCGCGCAGGCCCCGGGTGGCGTCGACCGGCTTGCGCTCGGTCCGCCCGAACGACCGGAGATCGGGCGCGACCAGCCGGTAGCCGTCCGGGAAGCCGTCGGCCATGTCCTGCCAGAACCGGCCGGTGGTGATGTTGCCGTGGACCAGCAGCACCGGCACCCCGTCGTCGGGCCCGCTGACGAAGCAGTGGGTCCGGATGCGGCTGGTCTCCACCGTCACCTTGTCCATGGCCGGCCTCCTTGGGTCGTCTGGTGCCACGTAAGGTAATGGCTGGCGCCGTCGGGAGGGAGGGCCGGTGGGACTCGGGGTCGAGGTCGAGGCGGGCGAGGCCGGGTTCGACGCGGCCCGGCTGCGCCGGATCGACCGCCATTTCGCCCGCTACGTTGACGACGGCCGCCTGCCCGGCTGGCTGGTCCTGGTCAGCCGGCGCGGCAAGGTCGTCCACCTGGCCACCTGCGGCCGGCGCGACCTGGAGGCCGGCCTGCCGGTCGAGGCCGACACCCGCTTCCGGGTCTACTCGATGACCAAGCCGGTGACGGCGGTCGCGGCCATGCAGCTGTACGAGGAGGGGGCGTTCGCGCTCAAGGACCCGGTGGCGCGGTTCCTCCCCTCGTTCGCCGAGCTGACCGTCTACCAGGACGGCCCCGCCAGCGGCCCGCGCACCGTCCCGGCCACCCGGCCGATGCGGCTGTGGCACCTGCTCACCCACACCGCCGGCCTGACCTACGGCTTCCACCACGCCCACCCGGTCGACGCCATGTACCGGCAGGCCGGGTTCGAGTGGGTCGCCCCCGAGGGGCGCGACCTGGCCGAGTGCTGCGACACCTGGGCCGGCCTGCCGCTGCTGTTCGAGCCGGGCAGCGAGTGGAACTACTCGGTCGCCTCCGACGTCCTCGGGCGGGTCGTCGAGGTCGTGACCGGCCAGCCCCTTGACCAGGTCTTCCAGGAGCGGATCTTCGGGCCGCTGGGCATGGACGCCACCGGCTTCTGGGTCGAGGGGGCCGACGCCGCCAAGCTGGCCGCCCTCTACACCGCCGCCCCGGCCGGCGGCCCCCCGGTCCGCGACGACGACCTCGGCGGCCGGGCCCTGCGCCGCCCGGCCTGCCTGGCCGGCGGGGGCGGCCTGGTCTCGACCGCCGCCGACTACCACCGCTTCACCCAGGCCCTGCTCCGCGGCGGCGAGCTCGACGGGGCCCGCCTGCTCGGCTCCCGCACCCTCGCCTACATGGCCCGCAACCACCTCCCCGGCGGGGCCGACCTCGAGTCGTTCGGGCGGCGGCTGTTCGCCGAGACCACCTTCGACGGCGTCGGCTACGGCCTCGGCTTCGCCGTCCTCCTCGACCCGGTGGCCAACAAGGTCCTCTCCAGCCCCGGCGAGCTTGCCTGGGGCGGCGCGGCCAGCACCTTCTTCTGGGTCGACCCGGCCGAGCGGATCACCGCCATCTTCCTCACCCAGCTCATGCCGTCCAGCTCCTACCCGCTCCGCTCCGAGCTGCGTCAGCTCGTCTACCAGGCCCTGGTCGACTAGGACGCCGCCAGCGCCTCGAGGGCGGCGCGGGCACGGTCGAGGGCGGTCGCCGGGTCGGCCCCGAGCTGGCGGGCCTGGACGGCGAACCAGCGGGCGGCCTCCTCCAGGCGCCGGCCGGGGTCGGGGGCCTCGGCGGCGGCGGCCGGCCGGTCGCGGACGAAGGTGCCGTGGCGGCCACGGCCGGCGATCACGCCGTCGCGTTCCAGCTCCCGGTAGGCCCTGGTCACCGTCCCGCCGGCCAGGCCGAGGTCGCCGGCCAGCTGGCGGATGGTGGGGAGCCGGGCGCCCGGGGCGAGGACGCCGCTGGCCACCATGGTCGCGATCTGCGCCCGGACCTGCTCGTACGGCGGCACCGGGGAGTCGGTCCTGACGTGCAGGATCATGCCTCGGCCCGCTGCCCGACGGCCGGGGTCGCCGCCGCACCTCGGGGCCGGCGGCCCGGATGGCCCAGCCGGGCCCAGGCGACCAGGGCGGCCACCGCGCCGCTCCAGGAGAGGCCGACGAGAGCCGTCCGGGCCGGGCCGCCTCCGAGGTTTGCGGCCAGGTTGCCGACCTGGAGGGAGAGGCTGAGCAGCGCGATCGCCAGCCCGGCGCCGGCGGCGGCGTGCGCCGAGGTCGACCGCAGGGCGTCGTCGACGGCCCGCGCGGCCGGGTCGGCCACCGGCTGGGGGCGGCGGACCATCGCTCGCAGCAGCAGCTCGACGGCGACCACCACCCCGACGGCGACGGCCGCGGTGGCCAGCGCGCCGCCCCAGCCCCGGACGGCCAGGGCCCGGGCCGGGGCCGGGGCCGCCGGCAGCCAGGCGACCAGCGGCACCAGGGCGACCACGGCCAGGGCGGCCAGCCGCTGGGCGGCGAGGACCCGGCCCGGGAGGTAGGCGCCGAGGCGGCGCGGCACCAGGGCCGCGGACCGGACCGGCCCGCCATGGGGCCGGGCCCAGCTCCACTCGGCCACCAGCACCCCGGCCAGGTAGCCGGCGAGCCAGGAACGGGCGTCGAACAGCCCGAGCGGCCCGGGCGCCGGGAGCCCGCTGACCGCGGCCCAGGCGGCCGGGGCGACGGTGCCGGCCACGAACGGGACCGCCCCGCCCACGGTCCGGAAGCGGCGGCTGCGCCGCAGGTAGCGCTCGGCCGGGGCCAGCCGCCCGGCGGGGACCCCGGTCAGGCCGTGGCCGGCCGCCCAGGCGGCCACGGCCGCCGGGTCGAGCGGCCGGCGGGCGGCCAGGACCGCGGCCACGGCCAGCCAGGTGCAGGCAGCGGCCACGGCCGCGAACGCCCACCACAGGTCGCGGGCCATCTCACCCTCCTTTGTATCAACGCATCGATACAATAGGGCGATCGGTGGCGGTGGTCAACCGTCCGCGCCGCGTGGGGCCAGCCGGGCCAGGACCGCCGGCAGCTCGCCGGGGTGGACCACGCCCAGGCGGTTGGTGGTGCGGGTGAGGGCGACGTACAGGTCGTTGGCGCCGTGGGGTCCGGCGGCCAGGATGGCGGCCGGGTCGACCACCACCACGGCGTCGAACTCGAGGCCCTTGGCCTCGGCCACGGTGAGGACGGCGACCCCGGCGTCCAGCACGGCCGGGCCCTGGCGGCTGGTGGCCGCCGCCACCTCGGGGGCGAGCAGGCCGGCCAGCTCCTCGGCCCGCCCGGCGGGGACGAGCACGGCCAGCTTGCCCTGGCCGACGGCGGCCGCCTCGGCCGCGACCACCCCGGGGAGGCGGGCGGCCAGCTCGTCGGTGGCCAGGCGCAGGCGCCAGGGGACGGTGCCGCCCTCGCGGGCCGAGCGGGGCGGCTCCAGGCCGGTCCCCATGCTGGCCAGCACGTCGGCGGCCACGGCCATGATCTCGGCCGGGGTGCGGTAGTTGACCGTCAGCTGCTCGACCCGCCAGCGGCCGGCGGCATGGGGGTCGAGGGCCTCGGCCCAGGAGGCGGGGCCCCACGGCGCCCCGGTCTGGGCAACGTCGCCGACCACGGTCATCGAGCGGCTCGGGCTGCGCCGCATCAGCATCCGCCAGGCCATCGGCGACAGCTCCTGGGCCTCGTCCACGATCACGTGGCCGAACACCCAGGAGCGGTCCTGGCGGGCCCGCTCGGCCACCCCGACCTGGGAGCCGCCGGGGCGCCAGCGGTCGGCGAACAGCGACGGGTCGAGGGCGCTGGTGTCGGGGGTGTAGCGGGCGGCGTCGCCGATGGTGGTGTTGGCCAGGACCTCGCGGGCGTAGGCCAGCTCGGCCCGCTCCCGCTGCTCCCGGCGGGCCTCGGCCCGGCGGGCGGCGGCGCCGTCGTCGCCGAGGAGCACGGCCGCCTCGTCCAGCAACGGCACGTCGGCCGGGGTCCAGGCCGGGTCGCCGTCCGCCGGGGCCGGGCGGAGGAGCAGGGCCCGCTCGGCCGGGTCGAGGGCCGCGCCGGCCGCGGCCAGCCGCTCGGGGGAGGTGAGCAGGCCGCCCAGGAGCTCCTGGGGGGTCAGCCTGGGCCAGAGCCGGTCGACCGCGGACCGGACCGCCGGGGCGGCGGCCAGCTCGGCCCGGATCTCGTCCAGGTCCGGGTCGAGGAGGCGCTCGTCGGGGAACAGGTCGACCAGCAGCTCGTCGTCCTCCGGCAGGTCGACCTCCGGCAGGTCGCGGGTCAGGGCAGCCACCATCTGGTCGGCCAGGGCCAGCACCACCTCGGTGCCGAAGACCGACCGGGCCTGGTTGTGGGGCGTGCCCGCGGCCCGGGCCCGCTGCCTGGCCTGCTCGCAGGTCGCCGGGTCCAGGCGCAGCCGCAGCCCGCCGACCTCGACGACGACGTCGTCGTCGGGCGCCCGCTGGCGGTCGGCGATGGCCGCGGCCAGCACCTCGACCATGCGCGGGTCGCCCTTGACCTCGGCCACCTCCAGCGGCTCGCGGCCGGTCGCCGTCACCCTCGGGAACAGCCCGCCCACGGTCGACAGCAGCACGTCGGTCTCGCCCAGCGACGGCAGCACCTGCTCGATGTAGCGCAGGAAGGTCGGGTTGGGCCCGACCACCAGCACGCCCCGCCGGGCCAGGCGCTGGCGGTGGGTGTAGAGCAGGTAGGCGGCCCGGTGCAGGGCCACGGCCGTCTTGCCCGTGCCCGGGCCGCCCTGGACGACCAGGACCCCGGGGAGGTCGGAGCGGATGATCCGGTCCTGCTCGGCCTGGATGGTGGCCACGATGTCGGCCATGCGGCCGGTGCGGCTGGCCGTGAGGGCGGCCAGCAGGGCCGCCTCGCCGCTGAGCCCGTCGCGCTCGGCGTCGCTCAGCGACTCGAGGTCGAGCACGTCGTCCTCGATCCCCAGGACGGTGCGGCCACGGGTGCGCAGGTGGCGGCGGCGGACCACCCCCTCGGGGTCGGCCCAGGTGGCCCGGTAGAACGGCTGGGCCGCCGGCGCGCGCCAGTCGACCAGCAGCGGCTCGCGGTCGTCGTCGAGCAGCCCCAGCCGGCCGATGTACAGGTGACTGCCGTCCGTGCGGTCCAGCCGCCCGAAGCAGAGGCCGTGCTCGGCCGCGTCCAGCTGGGCCAGGCGGCCGCTGTGCCTGGCCACGAACGCGTCCCGGTCCACCCGGGCCTGGACGTTCCCGCCGCCGTCGTAGCCAAGGGCCCGCTCCAGCTCGGCCCTGGTCCGCTGGCGCAACGTGTCCAGCCGCCGGTACAGCATCGTCACGTAGGCCTGTTCCTGTTCCAGCTCGGTGGCGAGATTCTGCATCCTTGACAGGAACCCCCATTCGCGGTACCCTCGATGCGGCGGTTCAATCGCCTAGTTTAGGCTGCTTGCGCAGAAGATTGACTGTAGCAGCCGACGCCGCCGAACACCACCCCCCTTTTTCTTGCCGTTCTGTTGGGCGGCGTCCTCGCGCGGGCCGGCTAGCTCAGGGCGTCGAAGGCGTGGGCCAGGATCTCCAGGCCCTCGTCGGCCTCGGCCTCGGTGACGATCAGGGGCGGGGCGATCCGCAGGACGTTGCCGTACAGGCCGCCCTTGCCGACCAGCAGCCCACCCCGTCTGGCCTCCTCCTGGACCCGGGCGGCCAGGGCCGGGGCCGGCCGCCGGGAGCCGGGCTCGACCAGCTCCACGGCCAGCATCAGGCCCTTGCTCCGGACCTCGCCCACGGCCGGGCGGCCCTCGGCCAGGCGGCGCAGCCCGGCCGCCAGCCGGGCCCCGACCACGCGGGCGTTGGCCTGGAGGTCGTGGGCGGCCAGGTAGTCCAGCACGGCCAGGGCGCCGCTGGCCACCAGCGGGTTGCCGCCGAAGGTCGAGATCGAGTTGGCCGTGACCGAGTCCATCAGCTCGCCCCTGGCCACCACCCCACCGATCGGCAGGCCGTTGCCGAGGCCCTTGGCGAAGGTGAGCGCGTCCGGGACGACCCCGTGCGCCTGGTAGCCCCAGAAGTGGTCGCCGGTCCGGCCCCAGCCGGTCTGGACCTCGTCGGAGACGAACAGGATCCCGTGCTCGTCCAGGACCTCCTTCATGGCCCCGAACAGGCCGTCGGGCGGGATGGCGAACCCGCCAACGCCCTGGACCGGCTCGGCGATCATGCACGCCACCGGCCCGGCGGTGGTGGTGTCGATCACGTCGCGCAGGTCCTCGACGCAGGCGGCGATGTAGCGGTCGTCGGGCAGGTCGCGGAACGGGCTGCGGTAGCGGTAGCCGCCATGCACGTAGCTGACGTTGACCGGGGTGAAGCTGGACGCCGACCAGGACCGGTTCCCGGTCACCCCCATGGCCGCGTACGACCGGCCGTGGTAGCTGTTGCGCAGGGCCAGCACCTGGTTGCTGCGCCTGGCCGTGGTCGCCAGCAGCAGCGCCACCTCGTTGGCCTCGGTGCCCGAGTTGGTGAAGAACACCTTGGCGTCGGGGATCCCCGACAGCTCGGCCAGCCGCTCGGCCAGCTCGACCTGCTGGCGGATCAGGTACAGGGTCGAGGTGTGGACCATCCGGCCGGCCTGCTCCCGGACCGCCTCCACCACCTCGGGCGGGTTGTAGCCGATCATCGTGGTCAGGATCCCGGCGAAGAAGTCGAGGTAGCTGGCCCCCTCGCCGTCCACCACCCGGCAGCCCTTGCCGTCGACCAGCTCGATCGGCTGGTCGTAGTAGAGGGCGACCCAGGAGGGCAGCACCCGACGGTGGCGGGCGAGCAGCTCGGCGTGCGACATGATCCCTCCGCTGGGACTGCGATGATGTGCCGGAAGGAGAATAACGCCCATGCCCACCGCAGCCGAGGCCCCGAGGGCGGCGATCGTGCGCCCGCCGTCGGACGCCTTCGCCCGGGCCATCTCCAGCGCCGGGGCGGCCATCGACCCCGAGCGGGCCAGGGCCCAGCACGCCGCCTACCGGGCCGCCCTGGCCGACCTGGTCGAGGTCGTCGTCCTCCCCGCCGACGAGGAGCTGCCCGACGCCTGCTTCGTCGACGACTGCGCCGTCGTCCTCGGCGGCCAGGCCCTGCTCACCCGCCCCGGCGCCCCGTCGCGGGCCGGCGAGCCGGCCCGGCTCGCCGAGGCCCTGGCCGGGCTGGTCGACGACGTCCACCGCATGACGGCCCCGGCCACCCTGGACGGCGGCGACGTGCTCCGCCTGGGCCGGACCCTGGTCGCCGGCCGCTCCGAGCGGACCAACCAGGACGGGATCGGGCAGCTGACCCGGTTCGCCGAGGCCGCCGGCGGGCGGGTCGAGGTCGCCGCCGTGCCGCCCGGCACCCTCCACCTGCAGAGCGCCGTCACCGCCCTGGCCGACGACGCCGTCGTCGGCACCGCCGAGCTGCTCGAGCAGCCCGCCCTGCGCGGCGTCACCCACAAGCTGGTCGTGCCCCCCGAGGAGGTGGCCGCGGCCAACGTGCTCGCCGTCGGGAGCGCCGTCCTCCTGCCGGCCGGCTGCCCCCGCACCGCCGCCGCCGTGGCCGGCCTCGGGTTCGAGGTCCGCGAGGTCGACCTGGGCGAGTTCCACAAGGCCGACGGCGGCGCCACCTGCCTGTCGCTGCTGGTCTAGGGACTCAGCTCGGGGTCCCGGCCGGGCGGCGGGCGACCAGCAGCGGGGCCACCTCGGCGGCGAAGGCGGCGATGCGGTCCTCCAGGCCGGGGGCGCGGTGGTCGAGGTCGACCACGAACCCGTCGGCGCCCCCCTCCAGGTAGTCGTTGAGCTGCTCGGCCACCCAGGGGGCGGGCCCGGCCACCATGTGCCGGCCCCGCTCGTCGGCGGCCTCCTCCTCGAGCCGGTCCTGGACGGCGACGCCCAGCCGCAGCACCACCCGGCCCTCGGGGACCGACTCGCGGAACGTGGCCGCCATCGACCGCAGCTCCCGCGGGGGCAGCGCCACCGGGTGCCACACCCCCGTCTTGGCCGCCCGCCGCAGCGTGTGGCGCGACACCCCGGCCACCCACAGCTCCAGGCCCTCGGGCCGGGTCGGGCCCGGGGCCAGCCAGGCGTCCGCCACCTCGACCGGGCCCTCGGCCACGACCCGCCCGGGCGCCTGGCGGAGCAGGTCGCCGGCCAGGTCGAGCCAGTCGTCGAGGCGCCGGCCGCGGTCGGCGAAGGACGCCCCCAGGGTCCGGAACTCCTCCTCCATCCAGCCGGCCGCGACCGCCGTGACCAGCCGCCCGCCGGACAGGACGTCCAGGCTGACGAGCTGCTTGAGGGTGAGCAGGGGCTCGCGCTGGGGCACGATCAGGGCCGACACGCCCAGCCGCAGCCGGCTCGTGGCGCCGGCCAGGAAGCCCACGGTGACGAGGGCCTCGGTGATCGTGCCGTAGACGCCGGCGTGGCCCGACGGCGGCAGCACGTGGTCGGTCATCCAGCCCGAGTCGAGCCCGGCCGCCTCGGCGGCCACGGCCGCGGCCACGAGCCGCCCAGGGTCGAACGCCTCGCCGTAGTTGGGCAGGACCACGCCCAGGTGGGGATCAGCCATGGGTCCAGGATAGGCGCCGGTCGCGATGGACGGAGACCGGCCCGCCCGCCAAGATGGCCCCCGAACCCGTCCCGCCGGGCCAGCGGGCCCCGAGCCCGGCAGCCCCGTCCACCCCCCGTCCCCGGAGTCGCCATGCAGCGCAACGTGTTCGTGTTCGACCTCGACGGCACCCTGGTCGACAGCGTCTACCAGCACGTGCTCGCCTGGCAGGAGGCCCTGGAGGTGGGCGGGATCGAGCTGTCGGTGTGGCGCATCCACCGGCGGATCGGGATGAGCGGCGGGCTGTTCGTGGGGGCGCTGCTGCGCGAGACCGGCCAGCCGGTCGACGCCGAGCTGGTCGCCCGGCTCCAGCAGGTCCACGCCGAGGCCTACCGGCGCCGGGCCGGGGAGGTGCGGCTGCTGCCCGGGTCCCGCGAGCTCCTGGCCCGCCTGACCGAGGCCGAGGTGCCGTGGGCGGTGGCGACCAGCGGGCTGATGGCCGCCGCCCGGCCCACCCTGGAGGTGCTGGGGGTGCCGGCCGACGTCCCGGTCGTGACCCGCGACCAGGTGGCGCACGCCAAGCCCGACCCCGACCTGTTCCTGGCCGCCGCCGAGCGGCTCGGCGCCGACGTGGCCGACGCCGTCGTCGTCGGCGACTCGGTCTGGGACCTGCTGGCCGCCCGCCGGGCCCGGGCCCTCGGCGTCGGCCTGCTGTCGGGTGGCTACGGCCGCGAGGAGCTGGAACGGGCCGGCGCCTACCGCGTCTACGAGGACCCGGCCGACATGCTGGCCCACCTGGACGAGATCGGGGTCAGGGACCCCACGTAGAGCCTGCGGCAGTTGGTGCTTCAAGGCGATGCCGGTAGCAGCCCAATCGCCTCTTTCGCTCGGGCCAGGGTCGGTGCGGCAAGCGTGCTGGCAGCGGTCGCGCCGTGGCGCAGCAGGCGCGCGAGGGATCCAGGGTCGGCCGCGATCTCGGCGTAGCGATGCTGCAGGGGCGTGAGCAGTTCCACGACCGCATCAGCGACGGCGTCCTTGAGTCGCCGGTAGGAGGTGAACTGCCCGGCAAGGACCTGGGGGGACGGGCCGATGCAGGCGCTGAGGATCTCCAACAGGTTGGAGACGCCGGGCTTGCCCTCGGGGTCGTGGCGCACGCGGGTGTCGGCGTCGGTGACCGCCCGGGCGATCTTGCGGCGCACCACCTCGGGTGGGTCCAGGACCCGGATCACGCCCCGGTCGTCCCGGGCCGACTTGCTCATCTTCTCGCGTGGGCGCTGCAGGTCCATCACCCGAGCGGCCACCGCGGGGATGGCGGCGCGGGGCACCACGAAGGTCTCCCCGTAGCTGGTGTTGAACCGTTGTGCGATGGCGCGGGCCAGCTCCAGGTGCTGGCGCTGGTCATCACCGACGGGAACCTCCTCGGCGCCGTACAGCAGGATGTCGGCGGCCATCAACACCGGGTAGGTCAGCAGCGACGCCCGGACGGCGCCGCGCCCGGCGGCCTTGTGCTTGAACTGGACCATGCGCTGGAGCTCACCGACGTGCACGGTGGACTCCAACAGCCACAGCAGCTCGGCGTGGGCCGGAACCTGGCTCTGCACAAAGATGGTGCACCGCTGAGGGTCCAGGCCGGCCGCCAGCAGGACGCCGACCTGCTCCAGGGTCAGGGCCCGGACCTGGGCAGGCTCGTGCTCGAGGGTGAGCGCGTGCAGGTCGGCGACGCCGTACAGGCCGCCGACCTGGCGTTGGTCGGTCGTCCAGGGGAGCACCGCGCCGAGCAGATTTCCCAGGGTGAGGTGCCCGGAGGGAACCACGAGTGACAAGCTGGCTGACATGAGGACCTCGCAGGGGCTCGAGGCCACCCGCCGAGGCGGTGTCGTGGGAAGGACGACGATGGCCGCCTCGATGAGGCGGCCGGTGGGCAAATCGAGCGTCGATGCACGGACCGCCTGTTAGGCGGCCCACCAGCGCAGCGACGCAGTGCTCATGCCCGAATGGTACCGCGTCCGGGCTCGGCGATGCGCAGCTCTTAGTGCGTAGGTCCGACCTTCGGCGGCAGCGGTCCGCCGCGCAAGGGCTGGTCGGCGACCGCGCGGCGTTCGTTGTCGCGCAGGCGAGGCTCGTAGTGGGCGTAGAACACCTTGCCGACCAGGTCACGGCGGCTCCGCACCCCGGTCTTGTCGAAGACGCTCTTGAGGTGCTGCTGGACGGTGTGGGTCGAGACCACCAGGAGCTCGGCGATCTCGGCGGTCGAGTTGCCCTGCAGCACCAGCCGGGTCACCTCCTGCTCACGCTCGGTCAGCCCGTAGGCCGACATCAGCAGCGGCGCGATCCGGGCAGGGTGGGCGGGCTCGACGATCACGGCGACGCGGTGGGACTCGCCGGAGACCAGGGAGGCGCCGTGGAGCATGACCCAGGTGCCCGAGCGCGACAGCACCCGCGACACCGCGACCTCACCCGGCTGGTCGGGGTGCTCGGCGGTCCGCTGGGCCCGGCCAGCCACCGCCAGCACCGAGGACGGCAGGCGGCCGGCGTCCCAGTCGCCGTCGGGCAGCGACCGCAGCCAGCGCTCCACCCCGGGCGTGGCCGACTCCACCTCCCCTGCCTGGGACAGGACGAGCAGGCCGGGCGCGTCGGGTCCCTCGGGGTCGGTGGCCTCGCCGACCAGCAGGGCCCGCCGTGCCCCCTCGGCCAGCGACGGCGCCACCGCCCGGACAAACGACAGCTCCTGGGGATCGAACAGCGGCTGCCCGGGCTCGCGGTACAGCCCGAGCGCCCCCCACACCTCGCCGGCCGGGGTGCGCAGGGCGGCGATCAGCTCCTGGTCTCCGCCAAGGGCCATGTTGAAGTGCCAGCGCGGGCTGCTGGTGGGGTCGCCGCCGGTGGCCTCGTGCAGGGTGGAGATGCCGCGCTGGGAGCGGGCGACGTCGGCGAGCTTGTTGACGTCGTCCTGGTAGTACTCGTTCAGGGCCCACTGGGGGGGCAGCTCGGGGACGCCTTCGTCGAAGTGGCTGGTGACCAGCAGGGAGGCCGGGTCCAGGGTGAACCAGCACGGCGCCCCGACGTGGGGGACGGCACTGGCCAGCGCCTCGGTCGATGCCCGCCAGAAGCCCACCAGGTCCAGGCCCTGGCCGGCCAGCCGGGCGATCCTGTCGCTGGCCCGCTGCCTGGCGTCGCCGCTCACCGAGGTCATGGGAGCACTCTACGGGCGGCCCATGGTGCTGGAAATACCACCTTTCTGGAATGGGCAGCCCTCCCGGCG
>Ga0081538_10004648_pt1 | contig 12597 bp, 12 predicted proteins | sample TabmetS5T2R1_FD_71022 | JGI IMG/M metagenome (GOLD analysis project Ga0081538, IMG submission 71022) | Tabebuia heterophylla rhizosphere microbial communities from the University of Puerto Rico - S5T2R1 | ecosystem: Host-associated > Plants > Roots > Rhizosphere ...
TCCGAGAGGTTCACCCCCTTTGCGCACCCTATCGATCTGCTCGTGCAAAAGCTTTCGAAAGATAATAATTCCTTCATCGCCGACGCCGAGATGCTCCTGCGTTCTATCCGTGATCGCCCCTTGTGTTTCCCAAGCCATCGCATCCTGCACCAGCACATGCTCGAGACGATACTGGCCTTGCTCATCCCTGATCGGAAAAAACTCCCACGGCACGTCACCGTCCGCCGGCGAGAGATCCGTGTCGGTCGGCGTGAAATAAACCACGTAAATTTGCGTGTGCATGTCGTCCACCGGGACGCGGATCTGCAGGTTGTGGCGCAACAGGCCATCGGTTTTTATCGTCCGAAAGACATGCCGCAGTGTGTTCGGAAAAACCAGCGGATGCTGATCGATTTGGGACTGATCGCTGGGTTTGGTCCCGGGCGTCCGGCGTAGTTTCATGATGCCGAATTCAAACGGGATGAATTCATGTTCTTCTTCGTACCGCTCCGCGGTGCCGACGAGATGCGCCGTGTCGCCATGCAGCCAGTAGAGATGCGAGGGATCGACGGAGTTCTCCATGGGTTGGAGCCAGTTGCAGTTATAAATCTCATGCTTCTCGATCCAGCGTTTGCCGTGCTCCCAGGCCAGCACATCCCAGCGGGGTAATAGCGGCCTCGGTTCCGGTCCGAGATAGGCCCATAAGAGACCGCCTAACTTCTCCACCGGATAGGCGATATGTTTGATCTTGTCTTTGAATCCGCCGGATTCCGGCTCCGCGGGCTGTTCAAGACACTTTCCTGTACAGTCATACTTCCAACCGTGATACGGACAACGAATACCCTCTTCATCCACGCGGCCAAAGGCCAACGAAGCCTTGCGATGCGGGCATTGTTCGCCGAGCACGCCATAGCGTCCCCGCGTATCGCGATACACAACCAGGTTTTCCCCCAGAAGGCGGAAAGCTTTGATCGGCTTCTCTTCGGTCAGTTCTCCGGCTGCCGCGACGACTTGCCAGTAGCGCCGCAGCAGTTCGCCGGCCGGGGTGCCGCGCCCAACTCGAGTCAACATCTCATTTTCTTCACGAGTGAGCATAACGCCTCCTACTTCTTCGCCTCGTTCGCCGCCATGATCTCCTTGGCGAGATCAAAGATCGGCTTCGTATCGGCGTATTCCGGTTTGACGACATCAAAATATCTTCCCTCCGGCACCAAACGATTTGTCAGGGGAACATCGTCCTTTGGGATATCAATCCGGCGCGAGTTCGGCGGATCATCCGTGTCTCCTAACTTCTGTAACGCGATTTGCCCTTTGCGCGAGAGAAACCAGTTAATAAAAACTTTCGCCGCATTGGGATGCGGCGCCTGATTCAGCAGGCTAAGCGACCCGCCGCCCGACGAGAAGCTCGACCCTTCTTTCCATCGTGTGGTGTCGAAATCGTCCACGGGAAGTCCCTGATTCTTGGCTCGCATTGAATCCTTACAGCCCATGCAGATAGCATACTTCCCCTGGGCTAACCAGTCGGTCATTTGGCGAAAATTCTTGGCGAACTGGATATCCATACCGCCAAAAAACTTTCTGATGAATTCCGGACCGATTTCCAGGCTGTAGTAGAAAAACTGCATGGTCGCACCTAATCCGCCGTCTCTCGGATCGAGCGAGACTATTTTGCCTTTCCATTTGGGATTCGTGACATCCCAATAGGATTTGAATTCCTTCGGGTTAACCAGATTTGTATTAAAAGCGAGCTGTGAGTCACTGGCATTGGCCAGGTAGGCGAAGACATATTTTCCCTCGGCGTCTGCGTAGCGGTGTTCTTTTCCATACCACTTAGACTCATCGACGACTTCGGGAAGGATCAATGCCGGTTTGATAGGGTCGAGGGCCTTGCCTTTGTACAGGATATTGTAGTTGCCGCCGGTTCCGCCGCTGTAGACGTCGGCGATATATTTGCCGGCGCGCCTCTCGGACATGATGCGCGTGGTCAGTTCATTGCCCCTGCCGGTGACGGAGACGACGTTGATGCCGGGATAGTCTTTCTTAAAGTCTTCGAGTAACCGTTCGTAACGGTAAATATAGATGTTGACCTGTCCTTCTTTTTTCGCCTCTGCGAGAGTCTTTTCCCACTCCTTTTGCCAATTGGATTGGGCTAAGCTATGCCCCGTTGCCACGAACAAGAGCATCATTGTTCCGGCGGTCAGAAACTTGATCCGCATTAAACTTTTACCTCCACGTAGATCCGCCCGAATAGTCCCCCACGGCAAACTTAATGTCAACCGCGCAAACCCGATAACTCCCAAGCATGTTGCTTGAGAATCGATTCCCTTTCAGTTGTTCGCATAAAGCGCATCGATAAATCCTGAGTTGTCCAACTCCCTAAGGTAGTGCAGGTCCCACAGCGCCATCGGGCTCATCTCTTCGGTCTCAGGAGTTTTTAAACAGCAAAGTTTGTAGGCGTTCGCCACCGCTTCGTGATCCGGATAGGGCTTGGGCAAGAGTTTCGCCACACTGCGGTAAGTGACGTTTTTTGCCTCCGGCACTCGCCGGCGCAATCCTTCGAGAATGTCTTCCGTCTCGCCGCGCCGCGTGCGTGCGTAGTGGATACCCATCACTTGTGCCTTCACCAATCGCTCCGCTAATCCCGATTTCTTCTGCAAGGTGGTCAAAGTCGATGTCAACGTCGGACCGTTAATCATCGGCAGCGGATCCAAGGGCAAAACATGCAACCCGGCCTGCTCGAACTTATCTGTCCCGCCGGTAACAAAAATCGCGTCGACTTTGCCAGCCTTGACCACTTCGAGCTGCATGGCTTGAAACTCTTTATTCGACTCGGTCAGCTCGACCCATTCCACTTCATCCAGACGGAGACCGCCGCGCAAGACATAGAGCATATGATTGCCGCGCGGGTGATGGTAACCGCCGATGGAATCCACCAGGGTGGTATCGCCGATACGTTTGCCGCGTAATTCGGAAACTTGCCCGATCGGAAAGCGCGCCACCAACTTGTCGTTGACGCTATTGGAGGGAGATGTGAGGCTTACGATCGGTTGACCCCGCCGCACTAGCAAATAAGGCGAGATGTGATTCCCGGAGACGAAATCGACGCTGCCGTCAAAGAGCGCCTTCTCGGCAGCGGACGAGCTATCGCAAAACTCAAAGCTCACTTTCAAACCTACTCGATCCCACATTCCCGCCTTGTCCATGACTTCCCAGATCGGCAAGTGCGAGTGCGACCGATAATAGGCACGTATCTCCAAGGGTTCATATTCGCCCATCTTCTTGCTCCTTTAATAGTTTCGGGCTCTCAAACTCCAGGTGACGATATCAAAAAGGCGAAACCGGTTCTAGGATTCCGTGTGGGCGGGTTAAGGAGCGAAGCGATGAACCCAGGTGCGCATCCACGAGAAGACCCGCAGAAACCTTTAGTATTGTCAAATCCCAACCGTCAGCGCTGTAGTCTAGCAAAGAACCCTTCGCCTTCGATCTCTCTTAAAGGCGCCGGATCGGTCACATCTACTGGCTTGTGATCTTTGAACGCAGGATTGGAAAGACTCAAAAACTCCATATCAGACTGGATCGCTTCCAGTTGCGGGTAGGGTTTTAGCGGAATGGTCCCCGATAAAAAATAGCTTTTGTGCATGGACTCCAAAAGCCTTGCGTCGTCAACCTTCAGGTACTTGCGGTAAACGCGATAAAGGATCTCCTTGTTGTTCATTCCCGTCCAGATCGCCTCACTAAAAGCTTTGAGAAATGCTTTCGCTCTGTGCGGATAGTTTTTCAAGAATTCACGCGTCGTGGCAATATCGCTGCCGCTGACATACACCTCCATCTCCCTGAGATCAGCCAGGACGCTTAGCTTTTGCCCGCTCAATTCGAACTGGAGAATACTTTCGAGCGTGCCCAGGGTGGCGTCTATCCTACCTTGAAATATCAGCAACATTCTTTTGTTCGGTTCGCTGAGCCCCGTGGGTAAAATCGTCACATCTTTACTCGGGGTAAGACCAAGTTTGGGCAGAAGTTTGCGCAAGGCAAAATCTGCACCCGAGCCTAGCTGGCTGCTTCCTACGACTTTCCCTTTTAGTTGGAAGGCAGAGCTCACTGACGGGTGGGCAACCAATTTATAGGGCGGCGCGCCGCCGGTGGCGATGATCGTCACGGGAGCGCCGCGCAGCGCCGCCGCGATGGCGGCCGAGGACGTCGTGATAACCATATCGACATCACCGGCGATCAGAGCATTGATCGAAGTGGTCCCCGCAGTGATTTGAACCAGCCGCACGTCCAACCCATACTTTTCGAAAAGCCCAGTCTCCTTGGCGATCCAGAGCGGCCCTCGAAGCCCCGATATCCCCGAATAGGAAACAATCGCACGTTCCAATTTCGCCTCTTGGGCCAAGGCAAGAGCGTTGCGGCCAAAAGCCGAAACCAAACAGGCCAGAAGAAATAACGCAACCATTTTTCTGGCTTTTTTCTACTTACTATCTCGGTAGATAATCGCTCAGAACCACATCGATGACGGCCAATTTTCCCGCCGCGTTGTGTTCCAGAGCACGGGCCACGGCCGGCTGAATATCTTTCGGATCAGTAACTCGGACGCCGTAGCCACCGTAAACGTCCGCATAGTGGCGATACTCCGGATTGGGCATGATCGGCCCGCCGAAGTGGACGCCGGTCTTCTTCGACGCGCCGTCGGGATAGTATTTGAGCAGGCCTCTTTCCATAGAGAGATAGCGCTGGTTGTTGAAAACGACGACGGTAATCGGGAGATTGAACTCTTGCGCCACGCCCAGGCACGAAGGCACCGCGTTATAGTGAAAGCCGCCGTCGCCGACGAGCACGAAGACGGGTTTATCTTTCATGGCCAGCTTAACGCCGAGGGCGTAGCCCAGGCTGACGCCGAGTCCTCCGGTGACGCGGGCGATGTAGGACATCGGTTGGCTGCGCATGATCATGTTTTGAATCAAAGTCCGGTGCGTTGTAGTTTCTTCGACGATCACGGCATTGGGCGGAAGCGCATTGTTGAGCGCCTGGCAAAGCCACCGTGGGTCCACTGGAATATCGCTGCTATGGTCGAAGGCGTCCTTCTGCATGGCCGCCACCTGCTTGTCGTGTTCCCGCTGGATTTGATTTAAGCGCTCTTGGTATTTCGCCCGGCTTGCGACGAAGCCCTCTGATGCTTTAAGCCGGCTGACGAGCTTTGCCAGCGTTACGGCAGGCGGAGCGACTAATGCCAGATCAACTTTGTAACCCCAGAATGGCAGACGGGAATATGGATGCTCATCGCCGAAAAAAACTACCTTGGCGTCGAGTTTGGGCCCTTTGTTGAGCGGGTACCAAGGGGAAACGGCGTCGACAACCAGCACCAAATCGGCGTTCTCGACGCGCTTTGGGTCGAAGGGCAGATAGAGCGCATGATCCCGCGGAAAATTCAAAAACGCCGGCCGGTAAGATTCCATCACGGGAATTCCCAGCGATTCACAAAGTTCAACCAGTGGATTCACCGCCGCTGCGTCGCGGCCGACGTGTTCAGTCACCAGCACGGGGCGTTCGGCGCGTAGGAGCAGGTTCACGACCTCCAGAAGTGCTTGCTCGTCGACGAGGCGAGGGCGCACGACGCGATTGGGCCTGCCGGCTTCGGGCAAAACAACTTCACCCAACATGCACTCGAACGGAACGCCGAGCAGCACCGGGCCTTCGGGAGGTTCCACGGCGATCTCCATCGCCCGTTCCACGCTGGAAACGAATATCGCAGGCGAGGTCACGCGGTCGCACCACTTGACCGAGCGGCGCAGGAGTTCGGCCGGTCCACCGATGTCGGTGAGATCATGCACCCACTGATTCCCTGGATCGGGAAGCTGCGAGTCCTCGCCATAGGCCGACGTCTCTCCGCAGCAGATCACCATGGGCACGCGCTCTTGATAGGCGGCGCGCAAGTACATCGCCGCATTGAGCGGTCCCGCCGTAGCGTGCAACAAAACCGCCTGTGGTTTGCCGGTGATCTTTGTGTAGCCCGACGCCATCGCGACCGCTGCCGCTTCATGGCGGCAATTGATATAGCCCAGGCGATTGTCCCCGCGCTGCTGCGCTTCCGCGAGCGCCTCCCACACCGGGGGCCACTCGGTTCCGGGGGAGGAGAAAATGTAATCCACTCCCGCTCTTCTGAAGACTTCAACCATCGCTTTGCCACCGTGCATGTTTCCTCCATGTAGCCTCGTGTCCCGAGTTTTGAGTCCCAAGTTAGGAACACGAGACCCGAGACGCGAGACACCTCTTTGTTTACATTCCCACTTTCTTGCTCAGCTCCAGAAAGAATCCGGTTTCATCAAGACTCTTCACGAAACTGCCCCGTCTATTTAACCACTTCCTGGATCAACTTCTGCACCGGCTCGGGATCGAGGAAGCCGACGACGTTATACTTCTTTCCCTCCACACGCCGCCCGTCCGGCAAGACATCTTCCTTGGGAATATCGATGCGCATCGAATCCGAGGCTTCCACTTCCTTTTTGTTCATAACGTTTTGCCACACTATCTGACCTTGGCGCGAAAGATACCAGTTGATGAAAACCTTCGCTGCGTTGGGATGCGGCGCCCGATTGATCAGGGCCAAATTGCTGGCGCTGCCTCCCCCGAGTGTTCCGCCTTCCTTGATCCAATCGGCGGCAATCACATCAACCGGAAGTCCCTGTTCTTTTACCTTCTCGATATCGCGGCACAAAAAACAAAGGGGAAACTTGCCGGTTGCCAGCCAGTTCGTCCCCTGGCGCCGATCCCGAAAAAGCGTAACCTCCGTTTCCGTGTAGAATCGGCGCACAAAATCAGGCCCGAGGCCGGGCGTGTGGTAGAGACTTAAGACTTGCGTTGGGGGAACCGCTCCGCGCGGGTCCAAGGTCAAGAGTCTACCTTTCCATTTGGGTCTCAAGAGATCCGCATAGGACTTGATCTCCTCCGGGTTCGTCAACTTGGTGTTGTAAGACAGGCCGGTGCTGTTGAGCGTCCCTTCGTAGATGAAGATGTACTGATTTTCGGGGTCAGCGTACCAGTGCTTTCCGCCGTACCACTTTGACGTATCGGTCACCTCGGGGAGTATGAATGCCGGGGCAATGGGATCCAAAGATTTGCTGAGATAGAGCATGCGCGGACCGTTTGGACCGCTGGCCATGACGTCAGCCAGATATTTGTCTGCGCGCCGCTCCGCAACGATGCGTGCCACCAAATCCCCGCCACGCCCACTAGTCGTCGTTACTTTAATGAAAGGAAATTCTTTGTTGAAAGCCGCAATGATATCCGGATGCGTGATCTCTTGCCCGCCGTAGAGCGAGACCTGCCCTTCCCTCTTGGCCGCAGTAAGGGTGCGCTCCCAATCTTCTTTCCACTTCGGCGCCTCGCCGGCTGATGCAACCGAGCCAAACCATGAGAGAACACCGACCAGCATGAGCGTCATTCCCGCGCGCGCAGGAATCCAGCTGAATTTCCTGGATTCCGGCTCTCGCCTCCTCGCGGCCGTGGGGCTCACGCCAGTTTGGCCGAAATGACATTTACAATTGGCAACGAATTGGACCGACACGATTTTCACTTCTTCCGCTGCTCCATCACATCCTTAAGAAAATTCCGGATCGAGGTCATGTCCATCCATTCAGCGCGGTCGACAAAGGGATAGCGATTGGGATTCGCCTCGGGCCTCCGATTTCCCTTCGGCACCTTGTCTTTCGGTATATCGATCCGCAGAGAATCGGGACCGTCATTGCCCTCGGTGAAAATCCTTTGATACGCGATCTGCGCCTCCCGCGAGAGCAGCCAGTTGAGACCGACTTTCGCCGCGTTGGGGTGCGGCGCTTTGTTGATCAGAGCCACGCCGCCGGAACCTGCAGTGATATACGCTCCCTCTTTTAAATGTTCCGGCGCGAACCAGCTCACCGGCAGCCCCCGGAGCTGCATGATGTCGAGATCCATGCGCGAAATTGGCCCAAATATCGATAACGCAAACTTCCCGCCGGCCAGCCAATCGCCCATTTGGCGCGTATCCGTGCTAATGACGATATCCGTTTCCGTAAGAATCCGCTTGATAAATTCCGGTCCGAGACTTTTCTCATAATAGAAAAATCGCATGGCGTCACCCGCGCCACCCAGGGTCGGATCATAGGCGACGATCTTGCCTTTCCACTTGGGATTGAGCAGATCCCAGTAAGACTTGATTTCGGCCGGATTCACCAGCTTGGTGTTGTATCCGACGACGATCCGGGTTTCGCCGTTGATATTGAGCAGGTATTGACCTTCCGGATCGACGTAATGATGCTTGCCCTGCCACCATTTCGAGGTGTCGGTCACCTCGGGGAGCACCAGCTGCGGCGGAATCGGGTCGAGAGCTTTGGCCTTATAAAACACGTTGTAGCCGGTGGTCTGGCCGTTGACGTAGAGATCCGCCAGATATTTTTCTGCCCGTCGCTCGGCCATGAAACGTTTCGCCACGTCCGCGCCGCGACCAAATACGCCGACGATTTTGATCTCAGGGTACTTTTTGTTGAACTCAGCGAAGAGTTTTTCGTAGTCGGCGCTGCCATAGAGAACCAACTGCCCCTCTTTCTTGGCGGCTTCGACGCTTCGGTCCCAATCCGCTTTCCAAGCGTCGGCCTGCGCGCCAAGCGCCTCGCCACTCACGAAGGCGAGTAAAACAAGAATCGACCCTGACAGATTCTGTATTCTTTTCATTGTCTTCCTTCCATCACTCCAGCGCTCCAATACTCTAACCTTTTATTTGATAACATGACCCCTATCGGGAAGTCTTGTATAGCCGATCGATGTAGCCGCTCTCGTCCAATTCCTTGAGGAAAGTCAAATTTACCAGTTGAGCGGTCGGCGCATCTTTGGCCTTTGGATTTCTACCGGCGAGGTCGCCTAGTACCGCCTGCATTCCCTTAACCGTCGGGTAGGGCTTGGGGAAAACTTTATCGCTGTAGAAATCATAAGTCTCCTCTAGGATTTCTTGATCGCTGGTCTTGAGATATTTTCGCAGCACTTTCAAGCCAAAATCTCTATCGGTCCTATACGCGTGTATTCCCTCGACCATCGCCTTGATGAATCTTCGAGCCGTCTCCGGTTTTTTTTCTACGACATTTTTTCCTGCGGCGATGACCGCATTTTGGAATTCAACGCCCAGAGCTCCCAAATCGAGAAGGAAATTGAGCCCGAGCTTCTTGGCTACGAGAGTTTCAGGCGGCAGGAAGACGGCGCCTTGGATCGAGCCAGTTTGCAGGGCCGTCAATCGGTTCGGCCCGCTGCCGATCGCCAGAATGGTCGCGTCATTCGCTTTCATGCCGAAATGTTGAAGCGCGCGGACGGTAGCCAGATAGGTTGAGCCACCCAGCGATGCGACGCCGAGTTTTTTTCCGCGCAACTTCTCCCCGGAGTCGATCTCTTTCGAAGTCACCAGTTTAAAGAGCATTGTATTCTCAATGCCCGCGAGAATGACGCTTCCCGAACCAGCGAGATTGGAAGCGATCACGGCGCTTCCTCCCATCATGGCAAAAGGAATATCGCCCGTGACCAGCGCTTGGGCGGCCTCCGTGCCGCCTCTCAAGTAAACCAACTGCACACTAAGGCCGTTCTTTTCAAACAGCCCCGCTTCCTTGGTCGCCCAGACCGGCGCGGTCATGCCCGAATAGATGCTGTAGCCCATGTGCAATCTTTCCCCTTGCGCCTCTGCCCCGATAGCGCCCGCGCACAGGGTCAAAAACACAAGGATGTGAAGCCATAGCGATTTCGGGTGCAACGTTGCTGCCATATTCAGCCTCCACAATCTTCTGGAAAGGGAGCAGCTAAGCTAAAGCGAGCAGCCAAACGACCATGGCTCCCCTAATCATACCGGCCCTGTTTACTGCGGTTCACTGCCGGTTGTCCAGAACCTTTTCCCACCCCCTGCTTCTGTTTAACTCTTTCTCAAACCTACTTGTTCTGGGGTTCTCTTGGTCTATCCTGGAGTATATGACCCGGACAGAATTGATTGCCTTGTATTTTGAAAGGGATCGGAGCTACCGACCGCCTTGATGTTGGCGGTCTCAGGCGCGCCGCTGAGCTTTACGCTGTTCTCGACGAGTTTCTAGAAGCGTACATGATATACGAGGGATATATGTGAATTGCCCAAACCAAAAGAAAGGAGCCGCTACCATGAAACCATTGTATTTCATCGTGATCGGTATAGTTGCTCTTGCACTCTTTACTTCAGAGGCCGCTGCGCAGAGTCAGCCATGGAATACCATAATCCAGTTCAATCGTTTTCAGGTGCTAACCCAGTTTGGCAATGCGGCTGTATTTGATGGAGAGACCGGGTTGGTCTGGGAGCAGTCTCCGGAAACAAATGTTCAAAACTGGTTGAATGCGCAAGCACGTTGCAACACCAAGACCGTGGGTAATCGTCAAGGCTGGCGGCTTCCCACGCTCCAGGAGCTGGCCAGCCTCGTAGAGCCCACGGCGCGTTTTCGTCCTACTCTACCAGGCCATCCCTTTTTCAATGTGCAGGCATCAATCTATTGGTCGGCTACTACCGCTGCTGGTAATCCCGCCATCGCGTGGTTCGTGAACTTCGACAATGCTCAGGTAGCCAACGGCTCCAAATCAGATGGGCACTTTGTCTGGTGCGTGCGCGGGGGACAGGGCGTGGATCCCCAATAGGCACCTGCTTTCGGCCAGCTCGTCCTCGCTTATTTATTAAAGTTCATTGGATAGTAGACATATGAGAACTGAGGGGCGAGTCGTGGAGAGCGCGGGCATCTGATCCTAAAGCAAGCGTTCAGGCCCGGACCACTGGAATAACCGCTCCTGGAGTGGATTGGGTAGCAATTCACAAGCCACAGAGCCATTGCCCGCGGCTGGAACGGCTCGTCCCTTAGTTTTGAAGAACGGGGATTGTCTAGATACTTAATAATGGTTTGCGGCTCAAGATTTTCTGGCTTCACGAAGGCGATTGTCAACCCATTTCTTACCTTCTTTTAGGGCGTGCTTCTCTGCGGTTGTCTTGGTTTGAAAGTGAGAAGTCGGTCCGGGGAGCTGAACGTCTCGAAAGGTTAGGTTGTCTTCATTGAATTGGACGTGAACGCTTGCTCTCCAATCATCTGTGTCCGGTTCATGATGCGCTCTGACGAGAATCAAGTGACTACGATATCGCTCCATCACTGTCCCTCGTTGTATACGGCGGCTGTCTCGACCTCGGCCGATCCACTCGGTGGCGAGCTGGATTAGCCAAAGACTGACGCACGAAGTGATGAACAGAAAGAAAACTTCGTCAGGCATTGTCTTCTCCGTTTTTTCCCGAGAAGGAAAGCAACGCCAGTACCGCCCCGAGACTGCGGATAAGAACTTCGCAAGTTGACGCAAACCTCCTGCAAAGTTCCTAAAGTAGTAAACGTCAGGACGCCTCAGTTTTCGGATTTAGGGCGGCGTTTGGGGGAGTTGTTCGTAGTTGGAACTAAAAAGATTTGGTGGAGGTTTTTCTGCGTGGACTGCCTTCCCGTCTTGGGGCAGCTGATGCTAGTGTTGGGAAGATCCGCCAGGCTTTTAGGCAGGCTTTTCCCAACGTATAAGTCGCCGACGCTTTGTTTTTCAACAGGGCCATTAGGTATCGTAACACAGATCCCCATTTCATGGAGTCCAGCGCATTTGTTGCAAGCAACCACGATACTGTACTCGGCGATTGAGTTGTGCGCAGTAGGAACGGACACTTTTAGCTGCATTGCGGACCTCCGTTCTTGGCTTTCACCAGGTCCAAAGAGCAAGCGCAGTGCCGTTCCGGCAAGACCCAAGTAATTTAAAGTAAGTTGTTGGATTGGCATGAGAATTCTTATGCCAATGTCAGCCGCCGTTAAGAGTCACTCTGTTCATCGTCTCCAAGAAAGTAGGATGAGAGGCGGCAAGATGCCGAAATAACTGGTTTTTTGAATTGTAGACTTTCGTCAACCAGTTGTAGACTGAGTAGACAGCCCAACTGTCTAACAGCGCTCAAGCAGAGTGCAAAAGTAATGGGCCATGCTTTTTATGCATGTGTTTCGCTCTAAGTCGATCCGCTTGTCGCTCGGCACTCGACACTTGACACTCCCCCCTTCTCAGTCGCGGTAGGGACCACCCTTGCGAGCGGCCCCCCGCACGGATCCGTACGTGAGGAATTACCTCATACGGCTCTTACCTCGGGTTCCTGTAACGGCCAGCCGCTCGCTGGGATACGGCTGTCGTACGCGCCACAACCCCTGTGACTCGCTTCCCCGGCTCTGTGTCCGGCGCGAGTGCGCTTGTGGTGCGTTCCCCTTGGTCGACCTCCTTCCCTCTGCGGACTCCGCTATTAACGCATATGCGTCGACTTTGTTCGCCCGCTTCGTTGGTACTATGAGGCCGTCCGACTCCCCACAGACGTACATGTCGACATTACGGCTTTTAGCCTTCTTCGACCGTCCCACCCCACCATCGTGTGTGGGCATCTGCAGGGCCTCCCGGTTCTCGCGCATGGAGTTTCCACACATGCCTAGGGTCTCTGACTCCGCGGTGCCGAAGGACCGCTCGCGCCATACGCTGCCCTTCATGTTGCCTTCCCCATATCAAAACAAGGTCGGCACACCGAAGTGGTGATTTCGGAGCTCC
>Ga0081538_10004649_pt1 | contig 12595 bp, 15 predicted proteins | sample TabmetS5T2R1_FD_71022 | JGI IMG/M metagenome (GOLD analysis project Ga0081538, IMG submission 71022) | Tabebuia heterophylla rhizosphere microbial communities from the University of Puerto Rico - S5T2R1 | ecosystem: Host-associated > Plants > Roots > Rhizosphere ...
CAAGAACATCAGCGTGCAAAAGGGCGAGAGAGCCCTCTTTGATGAGATCCGTTACTTTTTCTATATTACCAACCGCGTCGATTACACAGGCGAGCAGATCGTCAGTTTGGCCAACGGGCGCTGCAATCAGGAGAACGTGATCGAACAGCTCAAAAACGGAGTCAACGCTATGCGCATGCCGGTAGACGATTTGCTCAGCAACTGGGCCTAAATGGTGATGACCGCCTTGGCTTGGAATCTGAAGGCGTGGTTCGGGCTGCTCTTGCCCAATGCTCGACGAGGAGTGGAGTTGATCAAGATGGAGTTCCGGCGCTTTTTACACGCGATCGTTTTGTTGCCGGCCCAGATCGTGCGCACCGGCAGACGGGTCATCTACCGCATCATGAGCTATAACCGGTGGCTTAAAGAGCTCTTTGCGGGCTGGGAGCATTTGCGTTGGCTTCGTGTGACTTAGCAAAGCAAAACGATCCAATACCCACTACAGCTCGTGTCAACAAGAGCCGAACTATGCCCCCATTACTGCCACAATCGGCCTTCGGCACGAAGCCGAAGGCCAAAATTCGCCTTCGAACAAGATCCGAACCCCTTGTGCTTCAGCCAGTGTGTTTCGGTAGCAAAAATCGCCCGCAAAGACGTCGAAAACACAAGCCATGCGACGCTGGTGCGCTTCGGGTCGGTTTTTCGCTTATTTTGGGACTAGCAGGGTGCCGATGATGCCGACCATCGCCATAGGATACGTAATGGCATAGGCGAGCGCGGGCAGCGCGAGGCGGTCCGGTGCGATGTCCGGCAGCGTGCTTAGCGTCTGCGTTCCGGCGCCGAGCGACGGCGTGTTTGTCGAGGCGCCGGAGAAGATTCCAAGCACTGCCGCGGCGTCGAAGCCCGCGAGCCAACCGGCGAGCGGTGCGCCCAGGACGCCGAGGAGCACGATGGTCGCGGCGAGCATGTTCAACTTCACGCCCTGCTGTTGCAACGCCGTGAAGAAGTCGGGGCCGAGTTGTAAGCCAATAGTGAAGACAAACAGGATCAGCCCGAACTCTTTCACGAAATCGAGCGTGTGATGATCGACGGCTTTTCCAAAGTGCCCGACGGGGATGCCCGCGAAGAGCACGCCCGCCGTGCCGAGACCGATGCCCTTTACTTTCACGCTCCCGAGCGCCATCCCCAACACACATACAAAAGCGAGCACGCCAACGGCGTGCGCTACGGGCTGCGTCTTGTGGAGTTCGAAGAGCCAGTTCATCCCTCAGGCCACGGGCGCTGCGGCTTTCACCTCGGCGCTCGCACCTGCGGAGTAGGTCTCGAAATTCTTGTTGAAGAGGCTGGCGAGTTTTTTTGCGGTGGCGTCGTAGGCGGATTTGTCGGCCCAGCTCTCGCGCGGGCGCATGATTTCCGGCGGCACGTCGGGGGCTTCGGTGACGATGTCAAAGCCGAATACTGGGTCGCGCTCGGTCTTCGCCTTCGCGAGTGCGCCGCTGTGGATCGCGTCGATAATGGCGCGTGTGTTTTTGAGGCTGATGCGTTTGCCGACACCGTGGCCGCCGCCGCCCCAGCCGGTATTCACGAGCCAGACGCGGGCGTTGTGCTTGCGCATCTTCTCCGCGAGCAGCTCGGCATACTTGCTTGGATGCCAGACGAGGAATGGCCCGCCGAAGCACGGGGAGAAGGTGGCCTGCGGCTCGGTGATGCCCATCTCGGTGCCGGCGACCTTCGCCGTGTAGCCGCTGATGAAGTGATACATGGCGTGGGCCGGCGAGAGCGCTGCAACCGGCGGCAGCACGCCGAACGCATCGCACGTGAGAAAGATCACGTCTGTCGGATGCCCGGCGGTGCACGGGATTTTCGCGTTTTGAATGAACTCAATTGGATACGCGCCGCGTGTGTTCTGTGTGATGCTCGTGTCGGTGTAATCCACGTCGTGGTCCTCATCGAGCACCACGTTTTCCAGCACTGCGCCGAAGCGCAGCGCCTGGAAGATGTCCGGCTCACTTTCGGGCGTGAGGTTGATCGCCTTCGCATAGCAGCCGCCCTCGATATTGAAGATACCGTCGTCGCTCCAGCAGTGCTCGTCATCGCCAATGAGATGCCGTTTCGGATCGGCGGAGAGAGTGGTTTTTCCTGTGCCGCTCAGCCCGAAGAGCAGCGATGAGGCGCCTGTCTCTTTGTCTGCCGTCGCGGAGCAGTGCATCGAGAGCACGCCGCGCTTCGGCGCGAAATAGTTGGCGACTGTGAAGACGCCTTTCTTCATTTCGCCCGCATATTCGGTGCCCAGGATGAAAAGTTCCTTGTCCTCGAGGCTAAGGTCGATGCTCGTCGCCGAGCCCATGCCGGTCGTTAGTCGGTTCGCTGGAAATGCTCCCGCATTGTAGATGACGAAATCGGGCGCGTCGAAGCCCGCGAGTTCCTCGCGCGTCGGGCGGATGAGCATGGTGTGCATGAAAAGCGCGTGATATGGCCGCGAACAGACGACGCGGACCTTGATGCGATACTTTGGGTCCCAACCCGCGAAGCCGTCGAAACAGTAGAGTCGCTCGCGTGTGTTGAGGTAATCGAGCGCGCGCTGGCGGTTGATTTGGAAGGTGTGCTCGTTGAAGGGGATATTAACCGGCCCCCACCAAATATCGTTCTCCGAGGCGGGATTCTTGACGACACGCTTATCCTTCGGCGAACGCCCGGTCTTCACGCCGGAGTAGGCGACAAGGGCGCCGTTCTCGACGATGCTCGCGTCTTTTTCGAAGCGAATGGCGTGTTCATAAAGCGCGCTCGGCGGAAGGTTGTGGTGGACTTGAGTGACAGTTAGACCATGGGAGGCGAGCTCGAAGGATGCGGGATTCGTCATGTTCATCGTTGGCAATTACACTCTATCAGACAAACGAGAGGCGGCTTTCATCCAAGGCGCAGCGGCTGATTCGCAATTGAGCGGCTTGGGGGATCGAAAATCCGCGACAGAATTGCATCGATTCCTCCGGTTATGGCCAATCTCTGTGTTCAAGTCTACGTTGTAAGCGAGAAGTCGTTGTTCTGCTCTGCGTGTTGCACGCCTCTGCGATGAACTGCGATTCTATCGCTCATCTGTCGCGAACGATGATGAAACGGCCGCGCCACTTTACACTAACTAGCCCTCCGAAGGGCCTAATCACTCCAGGTGCGGTATGGTGTGCTCACAATTCGACGCCGCCACCTTGACAATAACACGCCTTAATCGGAGAAAGCTGCTTTCCAGCCAAAATTTTTCGTGCAACGCATTCGTCCAACCACTTAGCCTAATACCCATGGACCTACATCTTTGGCCCCTTCCTGTGGACTTGGGCAACTGTCTATCGACCGGAACGCGGGTATGGTTTTTCCAGCAGTGCAGCAACTCGAGAGTCCTTGAGACTAAAACGGGCCGTGTAATGGTCAGAATCAAGTTTGAGGAAGACGTAAGCCGCTTCCATTCGTGCCGGGAAGCACTGGATATATGGCGACTTACAGCTACCACCACCTCGGTGTCCTCGCGCAAGGTTCTCCTTCGCATGAAATCTTGGATGAACTTCGTCTTCAGCGATGGACATTGAAGCGCCGCTACTGCGCCGCTAGCGTGATTCCTTTCGCGTGCATCAGTCGTGGCTCCCGGCGTGTAGCAGTTCGCAAATATTGTGGTGGGTAAGCATACTGATCAAACGCCAATGAAGCTCCGCGGTCGCTTACTCGCTTCTGTCACCGCGCTCGCGCTTGTTGGCTGCGTCTCCTATTCAAAAGTCAGCCTAAGGCGCCCCGATTTTCGTCCGGCTCCCGCCGGTCTCGGCACGCTCCGGGAAGCTGAGTCGGCGATTCAGCAAGCACTGCAACACGAGAAGGGTCGCCCGCTCGTTGCTCTGGGAAAGTACCTCGGCGCTGCCAAGGCTTCATGGGAGCAGCTTAGGCAAAATCCAAACGACGCGCTCGCACAGCGCGACTACAATTTCGCGCTCGGGCGTGTCTTTGCAACCATCCGGGACGCGAAGTTGGACCCATGGACTAAACCGGTCGTTGTGTCGGCGGAAAACGGCGAATTTGTGCTCACGCATAAGCCTGATCCGCGCCCGCAGTGGAACCCAGCGCTCTACGAGTTCACGCCTGCCGACCAGTTCGATATCAAAGGCAAATATGTGAGCCGGCGGACGACGCGTGACGGTGTCGGCGCCCCACTCGTCGCAATCGGGCGGGAAGTGCGGAAGGAGGCACGCGCAGAGTTCGCGCTGCCACGCGTCTACTACGGGGTTACGGCACTTGCGAACTTCGAGGGTCAGCGGTGCGTACTCTCCTTCGAGGACCCCCTGGCCGTGGAAACCGTCCGGCTGGGCCAACACACGTTCCCGCTGGCAGCAGATTTTACCGTTCCGGTGGCAGTGTTGCTCGCAAGCAGCGACCCGAAGAAACTTGAGCTCAGACGGCTGCTTCGGCCGGAGAAATACATCGAGACGGCACGGATCGCGCGGCTCCAACCTTACGATCCCGACAAGACCGTCGTGCTGGTCATTCATGGACTGATGGACTCTCCCGCGACGTGGACGCCGATGATTAACATGCTACGCGGCGACGAGGAGATCCGGCGCAATTATCAGTTCTGGTTTTTCAGCTATCCAACAGGTTACCCGTATCCCTATTCGGCCGCGATTTTGCGTCGTGAACTCGACGCAATTCAAAAGAAGTTCCCGCTACGCAAACCGGTGGTAGTTATTGGCCATAGCATGGGCGGTTGTATTGGCCGGCTTTTGATCACCGATACCGACGACAAGCTCTGGCTAAAGATTTTCGGCAAGCCGCCGGAAGAGGTGCGTCTCAAGCCCAAGGACAAGCAACTCTTCACCGACCTCCTCATCTTCCGGCACCGCCCGGAAGTCGGCCGCGTGATCTTCATCGCGGCGCCGCTGCGTGGAAGTGACCTGGCGAGAAACCGGCTCGGCCGCATTGGATCGAGCCTCGTGAAGATGCCTCTCACGCTCCTCAGGGCTGGACGGGACGCGCTCCGCGACATCGTATTTGAGACGGGCGAATTGAAGATGAAGCGCATGCCTAATAGCGTCGACACGCTCGCGCCGAACAACCGCTTCGTAAAAGCAGTCAACACAATTCCAATTACGGCAGGCATCCCTTATCACACGATCATGGGTGACCGAGGGCGGGGCGATACGCCGAACTCGAGCGACGGGGTGGTGCCGTATTGGAGTTCACACATGAAAGACGCGAAATCCGAGTTGATCGTCCCCTCCAACCATGGCGCGCATCAAAGTCCACAGGCAATCGATGAAGTCGCCCGCATTTTAAAGCTTGCGCCTCATGATGATTAGACCGCGAGCGCAAGGCCCTGAGAGCAAATACTCTGCTATCCCCGAATATAGCCCCACCACAGGGCTTGGAGCTGCCCGATTTGATGTGGTCTCACTTCTAATTGACACTCGAAACTCACCAAAATTATGGAACCCGAAAACCTCGACGTCGAAAGTATCACCGAAGCTCGGCGCAAAGCGATCGAGCAGACAATCGAACCTATCAGCATCGAACAGTTGAAATCGCTCGGAGAAAAAATCTTCCCTTTTTTCGACCATCCCTGGCGGCACACATTTTTCCAGTTTGTTGAGGAGAACAGCGGCAGCACATTCTATCACGCCACGGCAGATGATCAGGTAGAGATCATCTATTGCCCCGATAAAGGAAAGGGTATGTGGTTCCTCCCGCGAGGGTGCCCCGGACCACTGCAAACCACGGGACTTCGGATTCTGAAGGATATCGTTGGAAAGTAAGAAATCGGCGGCGGATGCTGAGATTGATCCGCCACTAACTGCGCGCGGGTCTTGAACATGAAGCCAGTGGTTTCAACATGACCGAGGCGGCCCACATGGTGGCGAGGATCGCATTGCTGGTGTTTCTCGTTAGCAGCATGCTCGCCGCGGGCCTCAGCCTTACGCCGCGCGCGATCCTTGCCCCACTGCGCAACGTGCGGCTCGTACTGGCGGCTCTTGCGTTGAATTTCTTGGTGGCGCCCGCGTTTGCGGTTATGCTCACCATGGTCATTGCGCTCGAGCGACCACACGCAATCGGCCTCATCCTGCTCGGTGGCGCGGCGGGTGCACCATTTCTGCCAAAGCTCGTGGAAAGCGCCCACTGCGACCTCGGCTTCGCGGTCGCGCTCATGACGCTGCTTACTGTCGGCACGACGCTCTTTATGCCCTTCGCACTTCCGTTGATCATACCGGATCTGCAGGCCAGCCCGTGGAGCATCGCGCGGCCGCTTGTCATGTTCATTCTCACACCGCTGGCGGTCGGGATGCTCTTGAGGAGAAATCCGGCCATCTCCGCCGCTTCCCAGCCAATTTTCACGAAGCTCGGAAGCCTTTCCGCATTCGTGTTGCTCGCTCTGCTTGTTGTGCTCTACTTCCGTGATCTGCTCGGCGTCTTGGGCAGCGGAGCCCTTGCTGCCGCCATCGTCTTCATTACCGGGCTTGGCGCCGCCGGGTATCTGCTCGGCGGGTCAAGAGAGGCGACACGGGGAGTACTCGGACTCGGGACTGCCGCGCGCAACGTCGGCGCGGCTCTCGTTCCTGCCTCGCAAAGCTTTTCCGATCCAAAGATCATGATTATGCTCGTCGCCACGACCCTTGTGATGCTGATCGTGCTTGTCCCCGCTGCGCGCTGGCTGGCGCGCAAAGCGCAGTGATATACCCGCGGTCAGTCAGCACAAAAACTCCACCTTGAACAACAATCTCTAATCGCCGCATACATCCATGAAAACCAGTGAAGCGATCGAAGCCGCCAAGCGATTGTCAAACCGTATCGTGTGACCAACGGAAAAAAATTCCGGCTCGCCGACGTAGATCCCGGCGACATCGGCGAGCTCACCTTCGAAGACAAGCCCCGCGCGAAAGAGGCGCTGCAAACCGGTGTGCAAGCTCTCGCGGAGTTGCAGAACGTTCTGTACGCGCAGGACCGCTGGCCGGTGCTGCTCGTCCTTCAGGCGATGGATGCGGCGGGGAAGGATGGCGCCATCAAACACGTCATGTCAGGGGTGAATCCGCAAGGGTGCCAGGTCACGGCATTCAAGGCGCCAAGCTCCGAAGATCTCGATCACGACTATCTCTGGCGCTGCCCGAGCGCGGACGCATCCGCATTTTCAACCGTAGCTACTACGAGGAGACGCTCGTCGTGCGCGTGCATCCGGAGTTCCTCTCCGGGCAAAAACTGCCCCAAGAGTGCGTCACGAAAGATATCTGGGATGAGCGCTTTCAAGACATTCGCAGCCTCGAGCGTTATCTCACGCGCAACGGCACGGTCGTCCACAAATTTTTCCTCCACGTCTCCAAGAATGAGCAGCAGAAGCGCTTCCTCGAACGGCTCGATAACCCGGATAAGAATTGGAAGTTGCAAATGGCCAAAACCGCATCTTGCGCGGGAAGCGACTTGTGAAAAGCGGCCCGCGGCCTCTAATCACTTCTTAATCGTTTTTATCTTGGCCTCAACCTCGGCGACGCCTTCGCGCAACCGGCGGCCTTAACCAAAGTGCGCGACAACGCCCTGAAGGGATGATGAGCGCGTGCAGAGGTAGAGGGCAAGTCGCGCGACAATTGAAAGGAAAAGAGATATGCCAGTCAGCACTGACTTCGACTATCTTTACGACACCGCGACGATTCTCGCCGCGACAACCAACATCCCGAGCGCCCCGACGTTCTTAAAGCAGCAGCTCTTCGGGATTGATGAGACCACGCCCGCGACAGCGTTTTCGTCGACAGCTACAGGGGCAACAACAAACTCGCGCCCTTTGTCGCCAAGCGCAAACGCGGCATCAAGGTGCTACGCGAGCCGATCGCCACGAGCAGCTACACGCCACCGAAGCTCGCCCCGGTCAAAGGATCTGCGCGCTGACGACTTGATGAAGCGCACGCCCGGCGAAGCCGCCTTCACGCGCATGAGCGGCAGCGAGCGCGAAGCCTACTGGTTGAGCTTGGACTGGACCGACCTCGACACCCGCATCGCACGGCGAATCGAATGGCAAATCGCGCAGTTGCTCTTCATGGGCAAAATCACTGCGAGTGACGCTGACGACAAGAAGGTGATCTCCGAGATTGATTACGGCACGCCCGAGTCGGTCGCGATTACGACGAAATGGGATCAGGCGTCGAGCGACCCGCACGCCGACCTGCGAAACGCCATGCGTCACTTGACGTCGGTCTGTTACGCCCAGGCTGATCTCATCGTGCTCGGCAAAAACGCAGCGAACGCCTACGTCAAAAACCAAGCCGTGATCGACGGCTTCAACAAGTTCTGGGTCAAGAGCGGCGAGATGAAGCCCAAAGAGAAATCTCTCGGTGTCTTTCAGCTCTCGACGTGGATGGGTTTGCCGGTCTACAGCTACGAGTTGGCCTTCACCGACGACGACGGCGTCGAAAAGCCCTTCGTGCCGGATGACATGGTGCTGGTCGCCTCGACAGCAATCAAGCACAAGGTCGCCTACGCAGGTGTCTCGCAGGTCGACCCCGTGAGCAAGCGCATGGACGTCTTCGAGGGCACGCGAGTGCCACAGGTCTATTACTCCGAAGAGGATGACTGCCGCTACTTCAGACTGTCATCGCGGCCGTCCAGTGCCTGCCGACATGCTCGGCTGGGTTATCATGGACGCCATCTAAACAATCAATCCCTAATCAAGAACACTTATGCCTACACAATTCTATTCTGATCTTCTCGGAGCGGCCATCGTTGGCGATCCAGACCCGCAGCTCGTCGAGTTCAAGACTGCGAGCGGGGTTGTCCCGCTCTGTCGCGCGCAGAGGCAGCTACAAGGCAGAGAGTTTGCCAGCGACGAGTGAGACGATCGCGCCCATCGCCGAAGCCCCAGCCGAGCGCCGAACAAAAGAACAAGCAGTCGAGCGAGGCGAAGCTCGCGAAAGCGAAAGCGCGCGAGCGCGAGGCGATTGCAACGCTTCGCGAGGTGGAGCTTGGGCGCAAGCGCGGGCAACTGATCGATCGCGACGCTGTGCTCAAGCGGTTCGCTTATGTTGTGATCGTATTGAAGCAGCGCTTTTTGCTGCTCCCCGGGCACGTCGCGCGCAGCCTTGTTGGGCTCACTGAGCATACGATCAAGCTGAAGCTCGACGCGGCGATTCGCGAAGCGCTCAACGAGTTGGCTGACGAGCGCTTTCTCGACAAGCTCGCGCAAGACGGCTGACACTAGCCCGAATCGCGCGCGACGTCACGAGCGTGCACGGAGCGGGGCTCAAAGCGTGTCGACGTCGACACGTTCGAAATGTGCAACGCGTTGCGCGTTGCGCAAGCTCCGTGCGGGCTCCTGTCAACTCAGCATCAACAATTCTGTTTCTCAGTCATCCCAAAATAAATGCCTGCGTGGCCATCAGACGGATCGGTTTTGGGCCGCAGGCGCAGCACGCGTGGGTGATTTTCAGCGAAGAACCTTATTTGCCCTAGAGGTAACAATGCAAGTGCCGGCCATTTTCCCTCAAATCTTACCCCTTATTCTGACTTTCAGACCACTTAAGAAATTCCCCTATGAGCGCATCTCCATCCGCTTGAGAAATACCTTTAGACTCTTCTCCTATCTCCATATAAACCGTTTCCACACTTTTAGGTGTCCCCGCAGAGTCCCAAGGCTCTGGATCTCTGGTGAAAATGCCACGCGATTCTAGGAATTTGCGAAACTGAGTTCGCAGTGGAGCATCACACGTGAAGGCTTGTGTTTCTTCTACGAAGTCAATTCTGATTTCGTCAGGCATTCGGATACACTAATCCCGTGTCGCCAGTTGACGACACTTTTTGCGTTCAATGCCGGATCGCGCCGGTAGGCTGTTTTCCGGCAAGATTCAATGCCGTGATGGTGATTCGAATGAACTCGTCGCCGAGCTGGACTACGGACCAATCTCAAAGAGGACCACTTCGGTTCTCTGGTCAGACACAACCAATGGTGACCCGCTCAAGGATCTCAAGACCGCGAAGTAACAGTTAAGCAAAATCGTCGACGTCGAGCCCTTTGCTTAACTGTTTCATGGTTTCTTCCTGCGCAGCGTCTGCAAACTTAAGCATGCTTAACTTTTGCGCTCATGCGCCGAAGTGGCGCCCGAGTCTGTTCTTCAGCTCCATCAGCTGTTCGAGATCGCGCTTCTTCTGCTCGACGGCGCGCTCGAAGATCTCAAGGTTCATGTTCGCCCTAATGGCGTTCTCCAGTTCGTCGCGCAGATAGTCGGGCGGAAGCGCCTCGCATTCCCATGTTTTGGTGTCGCCGGTGCGTTCGACAAATTTGTTCTAGCGTTTGCTCGTCTCCTTCGCGGGGTTGAAGTCCTCGCGCAACCCAAGCTCGTCATCGTTGATCTGCCCGTGCGTCACGGCGACGCGGTGAAGTTTGAGCGACTCAATGCCCCAAAGGTCGCGCAGTGAGCGGATGCAGTCGTCGACAAGTGCGAAGCCCTCGGGGTCGTAGTCGCTCACGGGAGAACGACCATGCGGTCCTTGCCACTTGAGCGGAAGCGCTTGGCCATCTTCTTCCAGATCGATGGACCGGCGAAACCGCGCCCGCTCGTCAGAGGGATGTTGTAGCGCGCGCAGATCGGCTGCATCGCGCAATAGGTCCATGTGTCCCAGAACCTGATGCCCGGCCCATCCCCCACAAGCATCTATAGCGCCCAAGGAACCGTTCGAATCTAGCCTCGCGCGCGCCCCCAGAAACCTTCTGATCTTTACGCCACTCGGTCATGGTAGTAGGGTTAATCATGAAAACGGTGAAATATTTCGTAACTTTGACGGCCGGTATCGCCTTGCTCTGGAGTTCAGGCCCCCTGCTGGCACAGACGGCGAGCGATGTGGCCGCCCAGGAACTTGAGCTCAAAAAGAAGGAGCTCGAATTGGAAAAATCCAAGGCCAGCGATGTGGCCGCCCAGGAACTTGAGCTCAAAAAGAAGGAGCTCGAATTGGAAAAATCCAAGGTGGAAGGGCAGAAGGTTCAACAGCTTGAGGTGGAAAAAGCCAAACTGGACGTGGAGAAGCAAAAACTCGAACTGGAACAGGCCCGGCGCGATCTCCAAGTGAAGGAGACCCAGGACCGTCTCGACATGCAATTGCAGGGTGACGTGCTCTTCGACACGAACGAAGCCGTGATAAAACCCGGCGCGAAAGACACCCTAGACAAGGTGGCCATCGTCCTAGCGGCGTTTCCCACCGGCAAGGTGATTGTTACCGGCCATACGGATTCCCAGGGTTCGGACGCGATGAACCTGAAACTCTCCCGTGATCGGGCTGAAGCGGTGAAAACGTGGCTGCTGGCCAAAACCGGCGCTTCCAGCGAACGGGTGATTGCCACCGGTAAAGGCGAGGACGCTCCGGCCGCGAGCAATGACACTCCGGAAGGCCGGCAATTGAATCGGCGGGTGGATATCTCGGTGGCCAAGTAGGCCTCAGTAGGGTTTGGCTACATGTTTGCCGGACCCGCTGGCGATGATGACGTTCTCGGGCGACGGCATGACGGTATCAATCGGTCTGTAATCGACCTTGTACCGGTCTCCGTCGCTGTCGCAAAAGTTAGACATGTTAAGTTTTAGGCTGAAGAGGCTGAATCTTGTGCGATCGCGACGATGGTGCGCTCGCCCTTTAAGAGATGCCCGAAGCCGAGAACGCTGCGCTGCTTGTTCTCGACATAGTGCGCGGCGGTCACCGTCACGGTCGCGTGACGGAGTTGCTCTTGCGCGGCAGTCAGTCCGTATCTCGCGTTGATCTGAGAGCCGTATTCCTTGCGCAGCGCGTGCAGCGGCGTGCGCGCGCTGACGCCATGAGCGCGCAGCCATTTGATCAATTCCGAGAAGAGGTCCCGGCAGCGGTAATGATCGAAGAGCGCACCCGGGTTGGGCTCGCAGTCAGACTCGATGACGAACTCGCTAGTCGCTCGCGCGTGGTAGCCTCTGAAGATTTCCATGAGTTCGGGGTCGACCAACACGTCGCCCTCGCTGCCATCGCTCTTCGGGCGGAAGACCGCCGTCGCTTCAATGCAGATCACGCCCTCATCGAAGCGAAACGCGCTCCACGGCAGCTTGTCGACCTCATTTCTGCGCAGCCCTGCCATCGCGCCCAATAGAAAGATCTTGAACAACTCAGGCTTCGCGACGGCAAGCCGAACAATCGTTTCGTCAAAAACGTGAGCGCAATCTCGATCACGCCGGGTATCCCATACCACACCATCTGCGGCGACCGAGGACGCGGAAATACGCCGAAGTCGAGTGACGGAGTCGTGCCGTATTGGAGCTCGCATCTCGACGGTGCGCAAAGCGAGCTGATCGTGCCGTCGAGCCACAAGGCGCATCAGAATCCGCAGGCCATCGATGAGGTCCGGCGCATTCTCAAACTACACGTCGCGCAGACAGCTCGGAAACTGCGCGTGGCCACAATCCAGTAGCCGCGTGTCCAGCACATCCAATTTGGAAATCGCTCTCGTCTACCAGCTCTCCGGTGCGCAAGATGGTTGAACATCCTGATCGACGTCCTCGCTACGGCATTATGCATACTGGCGCATACCGCTCACCTTTGGTCCTTCGGGTGGTCCGACGTGCCAGCTGGACCGTTGCGTGTCTCGTCGCCCTGAGCT